>Ga0208690_1000109_pt1 | contig 20385 bp, 19 predicted proteins | sample June2015DPH_16_1_2_FD_184712 | JGI IMG/M metagenome (GOLD analysis project Ga0208690, IMG submission 184712) | Peatland microbial communities from SPRUCE experiment site at the Marcell Experimental Forest, Minnesota, USA - June2015DPH_16_10... | ecosystem: Environmental > Terrestrial > Soil >...
GCCCATATCCGTGCCCGTGATCGCTACGCTGGTGATCGTCAACTCCGTCGTGCCCGTGTTGGAGATGGTCACGCCGGTGGTTTGCGGTGATTCGCTGGATTTGGTCGAATTTGCGAATGGGCCATCGACGGCGCGGCAGGAGCAGTTTTCCTTGCGCTTCCGCGGCGACCGGAAGCAGGTTTTTTCCCGCAGCGGATTTAGGCCTTGAAACACGACTCCCTCGGCCTCTTCGATTTGTTTCTGGTTCCCATGGGCCGCGACGAAACGGGAAAGTTTTCCGAAGCGGTATTCAATCGCATGATCCCGGCTTCCGGCCACACGCAGGCTCGTTGGAACCAACTACGGCGGTGATGGCAAGAACACATTTCGGCCTGCCCAATCTGCAAGCCAGGCGCCCCTGGGCGCCGGCAATGGCAAATGGCTTGTCGCCTCGAACTGAGGGCGAATTGGGAGGAGAATATACCGTTCTCTTGGCCGAGAACACCATGGCCGAGCATAATCACAGGATAAACTGTGTAAGAAGGTCAGGGTCGTCGAATACCCCGACCGGCAACTTTTGGGCGAGCGCCCAAGGCGACCGGAACGCCCCGCATCTCTTCGTTCCTACTTCCACGCCTGCGAATATGAATGCGGCAGCCGTGGGAAATGCAGGAGGGGGCGTGCCCCATAACAATTTGCCGCCCTACCTGACCGTGTGCTTCGTCATCGGGTTGCAGGGGATCTACCCTGCACGAGGCTAGGTTTGGCAAGCAAAACTTTGGCCCCCGCCCTTACCGGCGGCCTTGGTTTTTGCCCAGGTCAATTTTATTTTTCGGTTGTGCTCTTTGCGTTTTGCCCAATCCCGGGCGCACCGGCGCAATATCGTAAGCTCGGGAACTGCGGTACGATCCCCGGCTACGGCAAGCGCCGCGCCGGTGGCTCCGGGCGGCACCGTGATACTCGCGGCAGGCTCCCATAAATCTCCCGTCTTATAGTCGATGCTCTAGGCCGCGGTTTTCCCTGCCTTCAGTGTCGCCCAGCGTGCCCGTTGAAACGCGGCTACCCTTTTACGCGCCGCCGCCGATAAGGTGCGTTTTGCCGGTGCGGAAGCAATCCTTCTCGTTGCTTCTTTCGCGGACTGCGTTCCGTTCCGAACCTTGGCCCATCTCGCCTTTTGGGCCTTCGCCATCTTCCGCCGTGAAGCCGCCGAAATGGCTCGGACTGGTCGCGTTGCTGGGTGAGACGTTTCACTCGACTTTCCAACGCTAGACGTTCCGCTGCCGTTCAATGACTCCATAAGCGAAATTGCTCGATCCAACTTCTCGACTTGTGCCTGCGCTTTCGAACGTTCGGCGCGAAGTTCTTGCAGCGCATTGGTTAGACCTGACATTGGTTGCCCCTGGTTGCAAAAACACAACACTCTGATTGTATCTCGCTTACCAGAGTCCCCGCCCGCTCCGGTTATTCAGAAGTTGTCCGGGTCAACAAGCGACGACGAATTTGAAGCCCAAGTACAATCCGCTCAGCGGGAACAAGATCGCTGCTCAGCGTATTTTGATGCGATGTGGTACGCGCATCTTATGAAGCAAGACGTCAGCGCACGGCATTATCACGAACGAATGTTGGAAATCGGAAATTTCCACTGCGGCTTGGCATTGTCATACGCGAGTAAGTTAAATTTGTGACACCATCCTGTGCGCTAACCGCTGGCTCCCTTCCACAGCGCCTGTTCCACCTCCCGAAAATCGGGACTTAGTTAGGCGTCCAGGAACATGCATGCGAGGCGGAACCCTCGACCCCTCGACCCGCTGGTCTCAAGCTACCCGTCAGAAAGCCGATTCTGTGGCGATATGGCTGTCCGGAGAGGTTCAGGTCGGGTCCTGCGTTTCACAAGTGCAGGCGGTGCTTTGGGGCCAAGCAGAAACTCCATCGGGGGGCATGGCCAACGCACATTGCAACTCAAATCAGTTATATACTCTGCCGCGAACCGCGAAGTGCTCTCGATGCACAAGTCTTGCTATCGATGCGGGACTCCTCTACTGAATGGGGAGCGGACCTGCTCTGCTTGCGGAACCTCCGTGGATCCCGACATTGGCGGCCGCTCGGCGCAAGCTATTTAGCAGCGGCGATACCTCCTGTCGTGGCACTGGCTGGCATGCCCTGTCTGTGGAGCAATTTTGCTCAGACTCCGGTATGCGATTCCACTATGCTGTGGTTGCGGATGAACAAGTCAATCCGTCTAAACAATGAAGTCCAGGGCAGTCACGTCGCATCGGAAACATTGCCACCATAGGTACAAGAGTTTGGCGGGCGGTTTTCGCTGTGCGTGCGAAGTGTGGCGCTGCGAGTCTACCGATGGAGACAAACTGTGCGACAGTGCCGCCGAGCACGGTCGCAAATATTGCCTAGCTCATCTGGCATCCAGCACGCAATAATTGCTGCCTGAATCGTCACCGTTGCCGCCGAAATCGTCCAAACCATTGACGCTGGAAATTCGGTCGCTGATTTCTCAACAGCCACGGCTTCTCCGGACTGTGGTTCGGTGCCAGAATAATCACTGAGGCGCATCGGCGCTCTGCTCAGAACAGGTACAGGTTTACCGACAGAATCTAACTGGTACCGAAAACTCTTCGAGTCGATTGTCGCTTGCAAACCAAACCTCGCCGCTACCAGTAGCGCATTTGTCGTCTTGAAATCTGAAATGCAATTCGTAGTCCTCTTTATCGTTTCCTCTCAGGCTAATTCGATCTGATCTGTCCATGGTATTGGATTTCAGGTGGAAGGAAATACTTTGAACAGGCCATTCCTCGCCCGCCATAAGGAGCCGGAGGGGTGTGATCTTCATAGGTAACTGAGTGCGATTCACGACGGTCACAAGACCCCACACGTACATGAACGGCCCTTGTGACGAATGCTGACTTCCGGTGACCAGTATCGGGGCTGGCGTTCCGTCGAAGTTTAAAAACAGCGGGGCCGCCTGTTCCTTTAGGCGTTGCCCCGCTTCCCTCTCGTCGTCTTTGCGTTTTTGTTCAGCCTTTTCCTCGGCACGTGCGAGTTGCTCGTCTTTGCGCCACTTGAGTTGAAGCAGGTTGAAGACAAGGCTAACAAGAAACGCCAGACCAGTGATGACTAGCCCAATCGTAGCCATGTCGCTCTCCTAACGCAGTACGGACGCGCAGCGTATGGAACATTCAGCTCTATGCTGCCTTCTTCGCCGACTTTAGCTTCGCCCACCGTTCTCGCTGTGCCGCGGCGATCTTCTTACGTGCCTCCGCTGACATCGTGTACTTCGGCTTTGCCGGAGCGACTTCCTCTGGCTTAACAGTGACGGGCTGCGCTCCGTTCTTAGCTTTTGCCCATCTCGCTCTTTGTGCCTTCGCCATCTTCCGCCGCGAAGCCAGCGAAATTACTCTGACTGGGTGCGTTCCTTTGTGAGGCGTTCCACTAGAAGCGCCAGCACGATTTAATGACACGAGCAGTGAAATTGTTTGATCCAACTTCTGTAGTTGTGACTGCGCTCTCGAACGTTCCGCACGAAGTTCCTGAAGCGCATTGGTTAGACCTGCCATTGGTTGCCCCCTTTGATATGTGACAGCGAATTTGATTGTATCGCGAGGACAAGGAGGCCGGTGAAAACTAAGGCATCGGGAGTGCGGGATTAGTACCATTTTGGCTTCTATCCGGTGGGCAAGAGGAGATGAAGGCCGAGATTGATCGCCGTCACCTAGTGAAGGCGGTGCAGCAGGCGAGCAGATAGCTCAAGTCGGGGCTTCAACTCTGCTGCGGCGTATTGTCTCTGCTTGCCAAAAGCTCTCAGGCAAAGAGATTCAAAAGCTCGCTCGGTCTATTGTCGCGGAGAATTCCGGAGGAATTCGCTACAGCGAACTCGTCGAGAGAATATCCCAGCAGACACCAGAGACTCCAAGAAATACCGTTTATGGGTCGGTATGGAACCTCGACACGATATTTCCCAACGAGATCGCCAAACCGAGCCGAGGTCTGTTCACGCCCGTCGCGAAGTCTGGGAACGGAACGGTTGATGTTGAGAGCACGGAACAGATTGCTCCTTCCGGGGTCAAGATCAAAGAATTGGAATTTTATCAGCCATTCGCCGACTGGTTGAAGGGTTGAAGAACGATCTGGATGAGGTCACGGTAGTTGTCTCGCTCGGTGGCGCTGGTCTGAAATCGAAATGGGGAACGCCGGATGTCGTGGGCGTCTACAAACCGTTGGCAAGCAACCTCATCAAGTTCGCCATCGAGATCGCTTCGGCAGAGATCAAGATTGATCCGCAAGCACCCGTGGTGGCATTCGGTCAGGCCGTAGCCTATCGGCCTTTTTCGACGAAGACTTACATTGCAATGCCAAGGACACTCACCGAGGAAGACCAAAGTCGATTGGAGTCACTGTGCATGCTCTTCGGAGTCGGGCTGGTGATATTCGATCTGAACAAGGACGCTCCGCAGTTCTCGATTCGTGTACGTGCCCAGCGTTTCTCCCCGGACATGTTCTACGTCAACGAATTTGCGGATCGTTTGAAGCACTATGACGCTGCACATTTGAAGAACTGTTCGGATGAACTTTCGTTGGCGGCGCAGAATCTCGCTCCGTGGAACTTACAATGACCGTAGACGAATTTCGCCAATCCCTCAACTCGACCGAGCCGCCAGCCGGACTCACGCACGCCCAAACTGGGCTGTGGTGGGATGCCAAGGGCGATTGGGAACGAGCGCACGAATCTGCTCAGCAGGACGAAGGCCCCGAAAGTAGTTGGGTGCATGCCTATCTGCATCGTAAGGAGGGCGATCAAGACAACGCGGCATATTGGTATAACCGCGCGGGCAAGCCCGTGTGCCGGGAGGCCCTGGATGCGGAATTGGTCTCCCCGCAATTAACTAATGCTCAGTTTGTGAACGGATTGGGACCGAGGGAAGAAAATCTAAAGATCATGCACTGGCAGTACGGAGCGCCTGCTATCTGGAGAGGAGGACGTGCGGGGCAATCTTCGGCGCTACGCCGTTGTCACAGAGCCAATTCAGTACTTCGGTACTTGCCTGTCAGCTCGCTGGCGGCTCCTCACGTGCCTGATGATGATCCACCAAACGACGAAGGCGAATGGGCCGACTACGACCCGAAGCGCCTTCATCAAAGCAATTTCGTCGGGACTCACGAATGCGGAGCCAAGAAGCAGTCCCAAGAAGCAAGAGTAGCGACAGGATAAGAAATATTCCCCACAGGAGCATGCCCCAGACGAATCGGAACGGAGCTGCCAATCTATGTAGCCCGCCAGTTCTTTTCATTCCCAACGGATCACTCCTGCGTTCACCAAAACGGCTACCAATTCGTCTGGCGTGACTCGTAGCCAGCCTTCGTTTTTGATCGCCTGACGCTCAGCCGGATCGGACTTCTCTCACTCGGTTTCATAGCGATACTCCAGCAGATGTTTGGGAAGGCATCTCCCACAGGTCGGAGTCATCATCGAGGGGTGAACCGTCCAATGCCATCTACCCACACTGCGATGTGCCGCCTACCCGTGAGCAGGCCCAGCACTCTTTCCCGATTGATAAAAACCATGGGCACAATTACGCCGTTCAGTCGAAAACTGAATTCTGATGACATGGTGATCTCCGGAAAAGGAATGGCGAATCGCCCGCTTGAGCAATTACGCTGCGATCCTGCCGCAGGTGGTATTGGGTTTTCTTTGCGCCGGAATTGTCACAGAGCGCCTGCAACCGGATTCTATATTTGGTAGTCATCCCGCTGGCGGCTTCGATTGATTTCGACGCTCTCTTTAATTCTTTTTCAATTTCTTTTTCAATTTCATCCAGATCAACCAGCGTGCGCCGGATTTCTTCCCCTAAAGCTGCATTCCTCTGGAGAAAGTCCGGACCTTCAGTCCGCATGCGTTCGAGCAATGGGCGAAGCACATCGAGATCACGACGGAACCAACTGCGGGTAGTTCGTAGCACCCACGGGATGATGAAGAGCGGAGCCGGAAGAAACGGATTCGCCGCATTCTGGGACTCCGTTCCAAACGGGAGTTACGCCTCACGCCCGGATTTCAGAGCCATGAGGGGCTGTGGGCGATCGCCAAGAAACTGCCCACTGACTTCGAACCGTATGGGAAGCGCAGGCGCTCCGATGGCACGATTCACCCCGATTGCTCTGGCAACTGTCGCAGGTTCCATGTTCTGGCGGGCATGCGGGGACAGGATTGGGGCGTCTGCGCCAACCCGACGAGCCCGAGGGCGGGTTTGCTGACCTTCGAGCATATGGGATGTCACCAATACGAATGGGACGGGCGGAAGATTATCGTGGAACCAAATCGGACAAGAAGGCGATGAAGCGTTTTGAGGAGGCTGAGGAGAAACTTCAGTCATGGACAAAAACGAAGCATAACCCGGTAAGGTAGCCAAACGAAAATGCGGAAGGAACTCGAGCAACAACTGGTCGAGCGACGGCCCACATGGTTCGATATTGGGGCGACATCAAGCACACCGCCATGCCTCGAGGCTTCGCGCATGGCGACCGCTGGTTCGATACTGTGGCGGCTCGTGGCGGCTAATGTAATCATGACCATGTGCCGATAGACTGATTCGAATGGGTAAGGGAGGTTCACCATGACTCTATCTACCTCCGGCACGGCATCTCTTCAATTATGTGCGCCTCCTTCTCCGGTTCCTGCGCCAATTCAACCGGCACAACTACGCCCCTCGGACACGGTAAGTACTCGCTCAATCGGCACTTGCCAACAAGCCAGAAGTGGGGGGGGAATGTGATTTCAATCACCTATGCAAGTTCCGCGACTGAGCCATTTTCGGATGAAGCCCTCAAGGCACTTCTGATCAAGGCACGGGATAACAACTCTAAACTGGGCATTACGGGACTTCTCTTGTACAAAGATGGCAATTTCATGCAATCGGTGGAGGGACCAGAGAGCGCAGTTTACGAGCTTTATAAGAAAATAATTGCCGACCCTCGACACAACAAAATTCTAAAGCTGCTTGAATATGAAATCACTGAGCGCAGCTTTTCTACGTGGGAGATGGGATTTCGTAATCTGAACGATATGGGCGGGGAAGAAATCCCAGGTTATTCTGAGTTTCTGTCCACACCGCTAACTTCCCCTTTCTTCCAGACCAATCCCACAAAGGCTCAAAAACTGTTGCTCATCTTTCGTCGGACAATGCGGTAGGGGATTTCAATCTCGCAATCCAGCGCCGTTCACGGAGCACTTAAACCCAATCATCTTGTTTACCAAGGCCGCCGTGGCCTGGAGTTGGTGTATGGGGAACTTGCCTCGGCACGCGAGCAGAACGCCCCCGTAGGCATCGCACCTCGAGCGATCCGCAGAACCCTTGTCGCTGACCGACTCTGCAATCTCGTTGGTTAAGGAGTAAGGAGGATTGCAAAGAGATGCCAACTTCCCGGTTGAGCGTGACTCTGGCACAATCGGCCAAGCTCTATAGTGGATCACGGAGGGCGCTATGAGTAAATCTGGCGGAGCACAAACCCAAGTGTTCGGCCATTGACCTTTCGTGAAAAACACGCGATCCGGGAAATGCTACGATCACGCCAGCCTAACCCAGTGGGCCGAATGAGGGGGATCTAATGGGCGCAGGTCATCGCCCGCTTGTGCTGTTAACCGGAGCCTCAGGCTACATCGGCGGGCGCCTGCTAAAAGAGTTGGAGAAAGCTGGCTGGCAGGTTCGTTGCTTAGCTCGACGCCCTGATTTTCTCAGATCAAGAGTTGCCGCTTTCACGGAAGTCGTTAGAGCAGATTGCCTGGATCGTAGTTCACTAGCGCCGGCGATGGAAGGAGTACACACGGCGTATTACCTCGTCCACTCCATGGGTTCTCCGGGTAAGTTCGAACAGGAAGACCGCGAAGCCGCTCAAAATTTCGCCGATGTAGCGCGCGATTCTGGAGTACGGCGCATCGTCTATCTGGGTGGCTTGGGGAACCAGGACCAAGCGCTCTCCGCTCATTTGCGCAGTCGTCACGAGGTTGCAGACATCCTGCGAAGCTCAGAGATCCCAACCATCGAATTTCGCGCATCCATCGTGATCGGTTCCGGCAGTCTTTCATTTGAAATGATTCGCGCTCTGGTACAGCGGTTGCCGGTGATGATCTGCCCGCGCTGGGTTGCCGTCAAAGCCCAGCCGATCGCGGTCGAAGATGTGGTTGCATACCTGATGGCAGCGCTCATGTTGCCGGCGGAACAGAGCAGAGTTTTCGAAATCGGCGGCACCGACCAAGTCAGCTACGGCCAGATCATGCAGGAGTATGCTCGGCAATGTGGCCTCCGCCGATGGATGATCCCGGTTCCGATCTTGACGCCTCACCTCTCAAGTTTGTGGTTGGGCTTAATCACGCCTGTTTATGCCCGTATTGGCCGAAAGCTCATCGATAGCATGCGCAACCCGACTCTGGTGCACGACAACTTCGCTTTGAACGCGTTTGACATTAAGCCGAAAGGTTTGCGGGAAGCGATCGAGAGAGCTCTTCACAATGAGGACCAGGAATTTGCCCAGACTAGTTGGTGCGACGCTCTTTCGTCGGCGGGCCAGCCGCAGTCGTGGGGCGGCACGAAATTTGGCACCAGGCTCGTCGATTCTCGGACCGTGCAGGTATCGGTTCCGCCAGCGGCAGCTTTTGCTCCGATTCAGCGCATCGGAGGTTTGAATGGTTGGTACTTTGCCAATGTTCTCTGGTGGTTCCGAGGCGCAGTGGATCTCCTCGTGGGCGGCGTGGGACCGCGCCGGGGCCGTCGCGATCCCCACACACTTTCCGCAGGCGACGCTCTGGATTTCTGGCGAGTGGAAACCTTTGTGCCGGATCACGAACTCGGTCTGGTCGCTGAAATGAAAGTGCCGGGCCGCGCGTGGCTGCAGTTCGAGGTGGAAGCAGATAGCCGAGGCTCGGTCATTCGGCAGACCGCTATTTTTGATCCTGCCGGCGTCGCGGGGCTTCTCTACTGGTACATGCTTTATCCTGTGCATCGCTGGATGTTCGGCGGAATGCTCAACCAGATTGCGGCTGTCGCAGGACGCGGACCAAGTATTGCCTCGCTCGAGGCATGACAGTCAGTTTCCACGGAAGTCCCCAGTAGACACCGACAAGAAGCCATCGAATAGAACTTCCAGTTTCTCCGCCAACCGGGAGTTATCCAGAAACGGGCTTAGGGGAGATCAATGGTGATGTACCCGAAGGCGACTTCTGGCCCGCGTCGACGGGAGTCAGTCCTGCCGGGGCAGGCCGCCGCCGCCCTCATAAATGCCACCAGAAGTGATGATTCTGTGTGTTTGACATGATCGATCTTTAATTGCCTGTCCCGAATCAAACTCAATCTTCCCTGTCACTTACTTTCGTTCATCCTCAGTCCTAAAATGTTCAGCCTGCCCGCCCCCTACACCTTGGGCCTTCTTCCAGCAACTCCACAAGACCATTTTTTGCTACATTATTTACAGGGCTCTTGGGAAAGGAGGAGACGCATTCGACCTCAAATTGCCGGTACACACGCATTCAAGTGTGCTCTTCTCTTTTTGGCGTGTGCCGTATTCAGTTGGGGATTGCAGTCAAAGCTTTCCCTTTACAAGACCCCGCAATCTCCATCTACCGTCACGGTTGCCAAACTCTTGACGGAGAGGCGTTCCGCCCAAACCATGGCCATGCTCGACAAGGCCCTCAAAACTGATGCGGCTTCGGAGAGCTTAAACCTGATTCCGCTGTTGGTCTCGGCCCACGCGATTTTATTTCTTACATTTAAGTTTTACGAACTTGAGATGAACTTCTGCACCTCTTGCAGAGGTAACTTTCACGATCCGCACCTCACGCAACGTCCTCCTCCAGCCTTCTGTTAGTCCCTTCACGGCGAAATATTTTAGGCACACACGGCCTGTTCTCAAACATCGAAATCTAATAGGACCGTTGAGTGATCGCCAGTCCCTTTAAGGAGATGTCTTGTCGTTGAATCCAATCCCGACCTTGCGGGATTGAAAGTAAGGTGGCTCCATGCATCGTAAGCGAATCCTCTGGATTGCGGGGCTTCTCTGCATTCTGCTGGTTTCTCTCTTCTTAATCATTCGAAATCACCATGGCAAAGCCCTCGCCGAGCAGCCCAGAGCAGCCGCAGTCGTCGCGGTCACGCGCGGCAATCTGGCCAGTTCCCTGACCGTTGCCGGTCAATTTCAGCCCTATCAACAGGTGGATCTTCACGCCAAGGTCTCGGGATATATCCGCTGGATCAAAGTCGATATCGGCGACCGCGTTCGTCAGGGCGAAGTCCTGGCTCTCCTGGAAGTTCCAGAGTTGCAGGACCAAGTGGAGGGCGCTCAGGCCGAGGTCCGCCACAGCCAATCTGATGTCACTCGCGCACAAAGCGAGATCATAAGCGCCGAGTCGACGTACTCCGCAGTGCACGCTGAGTACACCCGTCTGGAAGAGGCTTCCAAAGAAAGACCAGGGCTGATCGCTGAACAGGAGTTGGATGACGCACGAGCCAAAGACGAGCAGGCGGCGGCGCAGGTCGGCGTCGCGAAGGCCTCGCTGGATGCCATGCAGCAACAGCTCGGCGTCTCTCGCGCGACTCGCAGCCGGCTCGAGACGATGTCCGGATACGAGCAGATCGTTGCTCCTTTTACAGGAGTGGTGACGAAGCGCTACGCCGATACCGGCACGCTGATTCAAGCGGGACAGGACAACAATACGAATACACTTCCCGTGGTACAGGTGGCCGAGAGCGACCTGCTCCGGCTCCGCATGCCCGTGCCGGAGAGCGACGTGCCTTACATTCAGGTCGGCGGCGATGTCCGGGTTAAAGTCAACGCGACTGGGCACACATTTACAGGCAAGATCATCCGTTTCTCGCGGGCACTCGATACCAACACCCGAACCATGTTGACCGAGGTCGATGTCCCAAACCGTGACCTGAGTCTCAGTCCAGGGATGTATGCGGAGACGACAATTCAACTCCTGCAAAAGAATGACGTTCTTATTTTGCCGGCGCAGGCCGTTGTGCAAAACGGCGACCAATCTTACGTGCTTGTAGTGGATGCGACGAACCATGTCGAAAAGCGCAATGTGACTCTCGGAATTCAAACCTCGAACCGCGTGGAGATTACCGGCGGCCTGCAGGCGGGCGACAACGTGATCGCATCTGGACAGACTGGCTATCAGCCCGGAGAAGTTGTGTCCCCGCATGCGGCGTTCATTCCAACGGCGGCGCAGGAGGTCAGCGAGTAATGTCCTCTTTTGCCATCAAGCATCCGTTCTTCATCTTAATGCTTTGTCTCATGGTGATCGTCGTGGGGGTTACCACAGTGGCGCGTATGCCCGTTGATCTCTTTCCAGAAATCAATATCCCGGTTGTCGTGGTCGCGACCTTCTACGCCGGCATGCCGCCGCAGCAGATCGAGGCGGATATCACAGATAGCTACGAGCGTTTCTTTACGCTGGGAAGCGGAATCAACCACATCGAGTCGCGATCGCTGCCCGGTGTGAGCCTGATCAAGATCTACTTTCAGCCGGGCACAGACGCGAACGCCGCAGTCAGCAATATCTCGAATCTCGCCATGGCGAATTTGCGGCGACTTCCGCCGGGAACCCTGCCTCCGGTGGTGCTCAAGTTCGACGCCTCGAATCTTCCCGTGTGCCTGGTGACACTGGAAGGTCAGGGTCTCGACCAGACGCGGCTCAAAGATCTGGCGCAGTTTGAGGTGCGGAATCAGATCGCCAACGTTCCCGGCGCTTCGGTGCCGCAGCCTTACGGAGGCAAGTATCGGCAAATCCAGATTTATGTCGATCCCGTCAAACTGGAAGCTCACCAACTCTCGGTGATGGACGTGGTGCGCTCGGTGAATGAATCGAATTTGATTCTGCCTGCTGGCGACGTGCGTATCGGACCGAAGGACTACAACGTCTATGCCAATAGCCAGATTCCGGTGGTTGATGAAATCAATGCCATGCCGATCAAAACGGACAAACAGGACCATATGGGTGAGTCCGTATTTGTTGGCGATGTTGGGAAAGCGGTGGACTCAGGCCAGCTGCAATACAACATCGTCCGGGTCGACGGTCAGCATTCCGTCTACATTCCGATCTTAAAGCAGGGCGGGGGATCGAACACGATCAGTATTGTGAACGGCATTCGAGAGGCCGTGAAACATCTGCTCGATATTCCAAAGACGCTCAAAACGGCGGTCGTCTTTGATCAATCCGTTTTTGTAAAGATTGCGGTAAAGAATGTGATCAACGAGGGCAGCATTGGCCTGTGCCTCACTGCGCTGATGATACTTCTCTTTCTCGGCAATCTCCGCGCGACGATTTCGGTATTACTCTCTATCCCCATTTCTTGCCTCGCCGCCTTCATTGCGTTGAACCTAGGCGCAAGCACAATCAACACCATGGTGCTTGGCGGCATCGCGCTCGCTCTTTCCCGCTTGATTGATAACTCGGTGGTCGTTCTTGAGAACATCTTTCGTCATATGGAGTTGGGCGAACCGGCGGTTGAAGCCGCCATCAACGGAGGCAAAGAGGTCCAGCTTGCCGTGCTGGCAGCTACGTGCAGCACAAGCATCGTTTTCTTTCCTGTCATCCTGCTCTCAGGTGTCAGTAAATATATCTTTAGCGCTCTGGCCCTCGCGGTCGTGCTGGCGCTCTTTGCTTCTTACGCCGTCGCCATGACCGTCGTGCCCCTCTTCTGCGCGAAGTTCATCCGTCTGGAGCCTGAACACAGCGACGCTCTTTATAGCACGGGGGGCGGCGCCACAGAAGCGGTGCAGGAAGTCGAACGGGAACAAAGAATAAATCGCGCGAATATCTTTAGACGTATCGTCGACGGTTTCAATCAGCAATTCGAGCGGCTGCAGCGCGCCTACGAAAAAGCTATTGCGGTTTGTCTCGATCGACCCGTATTGGTCGTATGTGCTTTTGCTGCTTTCGTGGTGCTGAGCTTCGCATTGTTTCCATTCCTTGGCGTGGCATTCTTTCCGCGCACCGATCCCGGGCAATTTGTCGTCAACGTCAAAGTCCCGCCCGGAACTCGTCTTGAAGTGACTGATGAATATGTCGGAAAGATGGAGCAGGATATCCGCGATGTAGTGTCGCCGCACGACATGAACATGATCGTGTCGAATATTGGCGTTACGCCAGATCTTTCGGCCATCTATACCAGCAATTCCGGAATGCATACCGCCTTCATTCAGGTCAGTCTCAAGGAGGACCATAAGACCAGTAGCTTCGCTTACATGCAACGTCTACGCGAAAGGTTCGCCAACGACTTTCCAGAAGTCAGCACTTATTTCCAAACGGGTGGATTGGTTGATTCCGTGGTTAACCAGGGGCAACCCGCGCCAATCGACATTCGAATCGGCGGCAGCAACCTGGATGAACCGTTTGCTTTCGCCAAGTCCATAGCGGCGAGGCTGAAGGCATTGAGTTCGGTTAACGATGTGCTGATTCCGCAGGATCTCGACTATCCGGGGCTGGAATTGGACATCGATCGTGAACATGCGGCGCTGCTCGGCATATCGCCGGAGGCGGCGCTTGATAATGTCATCACTGCGCTTACATCGGACACGATGATTGCCCCGAGTTTTTGGGTGGATCCGAAGACTGGCAACAATTACTTTCTCAGCGTGCAATATCCCGACAATCAAATTAAAACCCTGACCGACTTAAAGCAGATTCCCTTGCGCGCCCCCGGAGCCGCAAACACAACACCGCTTGAGTCGCTAGCATCTATCAAGCAGATCGATACTCCGACCGAGGTCGATCACTACCAACTGCGTCGCAGTTTCGACATCTACGTCATGCCGAAGAAGGAAGACCTCGGCCGCGTAAGCGCTCAGATCAAACACGTCCTTGATGGCATGCACCACTCTTCCCAGATCACCGTGTCGATGGGCGGCGCGATCTCTGACATGGACAGTTCGTTCCGAAGTTTCGGAATCGGTCTCATCCTTGCGATCGTGCTCGTCTATCTCATCCTGATGGCGCAGTTCGCATCGTTCTCCGATCCCTTCATCATCTTGCTGGCGATTCCTCCGGGGCTTTCGGGCGTGATCCTATTCCTGATGGGTACGGGCACGACGCTCAACGTCATGTCGCTCATGGGGGTCGTCATGATGACTGGAATCGCCGTTTCCGACAGCATCCTGATCGTGGAATTCGTCGGCACGCTCCGCGCCCACGGTCGTCCCCTCAAGCAAGCCCTCGCCGAAGCCTGCAAAGTGCGTTTGCGTCCCATTCTGATGACCACGCTAGCCACCATCCTCGGCCTCATTCCAATGGCGCTCGCTTTGGAACCGGGCAGCGAACAGTACGCGCCGCTAGCGCGAGCAATTCTCGGAGGGTTGACCGTTTCCGGCATAGTAACCGTTTTCTTAGTGCCGACAGCATACCTGCTGATTCATCGCAAAAAAAGTCGTGATGACGAAATCGAGCCCCGATCCGGTGAGGTGACACGTGCATAATCGAAATCTATTTTTTCCGCTCTGGCTTTTTCTGTGTCCTCTAGCCATGCGCGCACAGGAGATCGTCGCGCAGCTTCCAGATGCGCCGCAACTCCAGGCTCAGGCACAGCAGCCAAGTCCGGCGTTAAATTCCGCGACAACGAATTCTCCGAGTTCCCTCCCGCCAGACTCAACCGGAGAAATGCTTACGCGTCAACAGGCGGAGCAGTTGGCACTCAAGAACAACCCACGAATCAGCGTCGCGGCCCTGCTGGCTCTGGCACAAAAGCAGGTCGTTCGCGAGACTCGCTCGGCGTTGCTTCCGAAGCTGAATGGCAATGTGACAGGAGTCGACGCTGAGGAAGCAAGCCGCGTCTCGACGGGGGTGCTGGAAGCGTCCCGGCTTCTCTATCACGCAGGCGCAGGGGTTGACCTCAATCAGTTGATCACGGACTTTGGCCACACCCGTAATTTGGTCGCTTCCTCATCCTTTCAGGCAAAAGCCTCCGAGCAACAATCGGAGGCGACGCGGGAGGACATCGTCCTGGCGGCGGACCTTGCCTTCTACAACGCTCTGGAGGCGCAGGCCACGCTGCAGGTTGCGGAAAGCACCGTCAAGGAGCGGCAAGCGGTCGGCGATCAGGTCAATGCATTAACCGCGAGTAAGCTCAAATCCACGCTCGACCAGAGTTTCGCGCAAGTCAATCTGTCGCAGGCCAAGTTGCTCGCTCTCGATTCGCAAAATCAGTTCGATGCCGCAATGGCGAATCTCAATGAGGTGCTTGGAACCACTAGTGATCAACAGTACCAACTGGTCGACGACCCGTCGCCTCCGCCGCCGGTCGCGCCTTCAGCCGACGCGGTCATTGCTTTCGCCTTGCGACAGCGCCCCGATCTTCTTGCTCTCAAGCTCAATCACGAGGCGGATGTGCGCTTCAGCCGGGCGCAACATGAGCAACTACTCCCTACTGTCTCCGGGTTGGGAACGGTGGGCATTACCCCCGTCGGATCCAGCACCTACTTCACCCCTGATTGGTATGGAGCGGCAGGCGTGAACATTGGCATACCGATCTTCGAAGGTTTCAAATTCCGTGCCCAGGCTGCGGAAGCCGACCTGCGTGCCAAGGCGTCCGACGAGCAGGGCCGTGCCCTCATCAATCGCATCGTACGTGATGTCCGCACTGCCTGGCTGAGAGCGAATACCGCACAACAGAAAATGAGTGTGACCGCGGAGCTCTTGCAGGAGGCCAACACCGCACTCGACCTGGCCGATACGAGGTATCGCCTGGGGCTCAGCTCGATTGTTGAGTTAAGTCAGGCCCAGTTACAAGAGACACAAGCGCAGATCGGCGAGGCTAATGCCCGTTTTGACTACGAAGCAGACCTTGCCGCCTTGCGCTTTCAAAGTGGATCGCAGCCCTAGGTTGTAAAGAAGCATCCAGACTAAGCCCGTCACGAAAGCATGCTCTGGATTGGGTGCTGCGATATTGCGCGTCAAGTATTCGAAGGGAGAATCTATTTGCTGTTTGCTGGAGCCGCAAACTAACAGCCACCAAAGCCGAGGTGTGCTGATCGACTATGAATTGTCGGCCAACAGGAAGTTGGCCAGAAACGGGCTTGGAGGACATCAACGGCGATCTCCTCGAAGCCGACTTTTGGACAAGAATGGTTTCGGGTAGGCAGCAATCGAGGTGCCTATCTCGCTGCTTCATCTGGCTTTCTCATCCAGACCAGTAATTTTGTGTAGCATAGAAACCAAGTCACATGACTAAGCTCAGCGCAGTAACACTTGTTTTACTCTTAGCGCTTTACTGCCGAGCGGAGGAGCATCCCGCCGCAGTCACGCCGCAGCAGGTAGATGAGATCGTGGACCAGCTCCTGAGCGGACTTGAAGATTATGTATTCCCAGAGGTCGCGAAAAAGCTGCAGAGCCATATACGGGCACATCGATTCGAGTATCGTGCCATCAGTGACTCCAACGCTCTTGCCGCCAGACTGACCGAAGACTTGCGCGCCGTGGGGTTTGATAATCATCTTACCGTCTCATTTGGTGAGGAACTCGGCGTGCAAAAGGAGCCCACTCCGGTGGAGAAGCAGCACGCGCAGGCTTTTGATCTCGCAAATGGGCACGGCATTCGGAGCGGCCGGCGCTTGCCGGGAAATATTGGCTACGTTGATCTGGCCTATTTCTCGCCTGACTCAGATGCCGGAACCGCGCTTGCCGCTGCCATGCAGCTCGTCAGCGGCACCGATGCCCTCATCGTGGATTTGCGTCGCAATGGCGGCGGCAGCGGTGAGACCGCTACGGCATTACTGAGCTACTTCTTCGGGGAACCGATTCAGCTGTCGTCAATCGTGGAACGCAAGAATGGTCAATCCCTGGAGCGGCAAAAGTGGACCATGCCCTACGTTGCTGGGGCCGCGTTACGTCGGCAAACCCGTATTTGTCCTGACCAGCCGTCGAACCCATTCTGCTGTTTTCTCTGCCTACATTGGCAATGGTCAGACCAGAAGTCCTATCACCCACAGCAACTGGCAGGGAACGGGTGTAGAGCCAGACGTCGCCACGACTGCAAGTGACGCATTAGTCGCGGCCTACAAGCTTGCTCTCCAAGATACGAAACCCAGCGTAGAGTCAGAGGAGCTAACGAAGGAGCGCCAGCTTGCTCTTCAATATCCCCAGACTGCGCTGGGCGAGGAAATCACTGGATTCCGGAAGAACTAGCGAGCCCCGCAATTGGCAGCAGAAACGATCCACAAACGGGCTTCGGGGAAATTGGCGGCGGGGGAAGATCTGCTGACGGGTGACTGCGTAAAACTGCGAATGCGAATTGACAGGAATGCATAGGCGGGCGGGAATGTGCAGCTATTTACGCTGCTGGGAGCGGTCAGACCCAAAAACGTTTGGCTGGAACCTCGGCTCTGGTCTAGAGATCGAGCATGATCCGTGTTGGCGCATGGTCGCTCGCGTTTTCTTGCCCACGCGCCCATCGGTCCACACGGCCGTCCACGAGCCGGTCCGACAAATTCGGGGAGAGCAGGAAGTGATCGAGTCGCATGCCTTTGTCCTTCTGCCACCGTTCAAATTTGTAATCCCAGAATGTCCAGAGCGGCCCGTCCGGATGTAGCTTCCGCATGGCGTCGGTCCAGCCTTGAGCCAGCAACCGCGCAAAGGCCTGTCGGCTCTCGGGTTGGATTAAGGCGTTGTTATCCAACGATCGAGTCGGGTAAATGTCCTGCGGCGTCGGCACGACATTGTAGTCACCGGCCAGCACCACGGGTGCGCCGCTCGCCATAAGTTCGGCGGCGTGGGCAATGAGGCGCTCAAACCAAGCCAACTTGTAATTGAATTTCGGTCCAGGCTGCGGATTCCCATTGGGGAGGTAGATGGAAGTGATCAGGACTCCCTGAACCGCCGCTTCAATGTAGCGAGCTTGATGATCCGCAGGATTTCCCGGCAAACTTGTGCGAGTCAGCACGGGAGTGTGGTTTCGCGCGAGAATGGCCACCCCGTTCCACGAGCGCTCCCCTTGCCAGACTGCCTCGTAACCGAGAGTCCGAAGCGCATTCACGGGAAAGGCTTTCTGCTCTGCCTTGAGCTCTTGAAGACTCACCACGTCCGGTTCAGCTTTTGCTAACCAAGCCAGAAGGTTGTCGAGCCGCTTATTGATGTTGTTAATGTTGAAGGTAGCGACTTTCATCGAGACCCTTTCTGTAGCGGCTTGGTGCGGCTTTTCCGTGACAATCCCGGAGGCCCGCGCTAGGATAAAATGAAAGGCGAAAGAGCCATGATTCACAGTGTCAAAGACCTGTCACCCGACCAAAAGCTGGCTATTGAAAGCCTGCTCGGTCGCCCCATTTCCGAAGGCGAGCAAGTTAGCGTGCGCACCCTGCCCGCTTCGCCGGAATGGCTTGTATCCATTCAACAGGACGCCAAAAAAAAGGGCACCGATAAACTCACGATGGAAGAAATCGACGCGGAAATTGCCTCAGCCCGGCGTGAGCGCGGCCAGCGCCCCGGACAATGATTCGGGTTGTTATCGACACCAACGTTTTAGTTTCAGCATTATTGACCGGCGGCTTGCCGGAGGCCGTCGTCGACCTTGCCATTTCCGGCGAGGTGCAGTGGTTTGCCTCCGAGTCGATTCTTGCCGAATATGAGGACGTGATCAAACGTCCTCGGCTGGCAATTGATTCTGACAAAGCCGCAGACGCAATGGCCAGGATCCGCGCAATCGTTTCCATTGTCTCACCGGCGGTACGCGTCGCGGCGGCGCGCGACCCTGACGACAATCAGTTCCTCGAATGCGCCGACACCGCGCAAGCCCATTTCCTTGTCAGCGGGAATATTCGCCATTTTCCAGAGGTCTGGAAAGAGACTCGCATTGTGACACCTCGCGAGTTCATCGACGCCTGGACAGCGGCTCCCGATGATTTGCTCTAACAGTGAACCGTTGCCACATCCTCAAGCACCCCAGTATGAAAGCTTGAACAGCTCGCGCTTACCTCACAGTGGACGCGCTGAAACGCTCAAATTTCGTATCTTCCCTTTGGCGTTCAGCATGTATAAAAATCCGCCATCAGATCGCACACGGTTCTCTGTACCGAAGGGCATGCACGGGAAAGGCTTGCTGCTCTGCCTTGAGCTCTTGGAGACTCACCACGTCCGGTCCAGCTTTCGCCAACCAAGCCAGGAGGTTGTCGAGCCGCTTATTGATGTTGTTAATGTTGAAGGTGGCGACTTTCAGCGGGTCCTTCTCTCAGACCGCGACCCAGGATTCTGCGGGAAATTAAGACCTCAGTGAAGAAAACGGCGGTGACAGAGCCAATCAGGACCAATGCATACAAAGGTCCACCCCGCTTGCCATGTTCGGTAAACCAATAGCTCGGCAGGTGAGGCTTCATCGAAAACCAGACGGTCTCTCCAGCACAAATCAAGATCAGAAACGCGGAGTGGATCGCCAACAGGAGCGGAATTCGACGCTGAACCCTCTCGTCATGCAGGCTGTACTGTTCGAGTAGCCCTCGTGTAGGGAAAAAGACATACCAGAAAGCAAAGTACGTGTACATGATTGCACTCGCGACTTGAATCCCGAAGGCTCTCTCTCCGAGAACGATGAAGATGCAGATCCCTCCAAATGCTCCCACTAAGTAGGCGGCGAGTATTCCGAGCGTCATTGCACCTGAAACTTGTGGCGCTCTTTCTCGGTCGTCCAATTGCTCAAACATTGCGACGCTCCAGTACTCGAAAACGGCACCATTGTACCCCTTCCTCGCAGGGTGACATTGGGAAACATGTTTCTTCGGAGTCTTGGCGCGGAAAAGCGAGCCTGTCGATCCAAGGTTAGCCCTACGAATAGATCCCAGGCGCCTCATGTCCAAGCTTCTGCACGTACTCGACGTACGTCCCAGGATAAACGGTGGGATTGCGGTCCGTGCCGCTCTCACCGCCCAGTTCCAGCACACGTGAGCCGAGACCGCGAAGGAACATGCGGTCATGCGATACGAAGATCATGGTGCCTTCAAAATCCTTCAGGGCATCCACCAGCATTTCCTTGGTCGCAAGATCCAGGTGATTGGTGGGTTCGTCGAGCACCAGGAAGTTGGGCGGGTTGAAGAGCATGCGGGCGATGGCCAGCCGCGATTTTTCTCCGCCGGAGAGGGCGCGGATCTTTTTATCCACGTCGTCGCCGGAGAACTGGAATGCTCCCGCCAGGCTGCGCAGCGAGCCGATACTGTCCTGGGGAAAATCCTGTTGCAACTGTTCGGTGACGGTGAGATCGGAATTGAGCACGTCCAGGGATTGTTGCGCGAAGTAGCCCATGTTCAGGCTGGCGCCGAGCCGCACGCTTCCCGCATCTGGAGCACTGGCTCCGGCAATCAGTAAGCTGAGCGCAAAGACGGTGCGGACCCACTCCCTGTCGAAGCACGACTCCGGGCATTCAGAGCTTG
>Ga0208690_1000123_pt1 | contig 19633 bp, 18 predicted proteins | sample June2015DPH_16_1_2_FD_184712 | JGI IMG/M metagenome (GOLD analysis project Ga0208690, IMG submission 184712) | Peatland microbial communities from SPRUCE experiment site at the Marcell Experimental Forest, Minnesota, USA - June2015DPH_16_10... | ecosystem: Environmental > Terrestrial > Soil >...
CGAGGTCGGGGTTGGGGTGGTCGGGGTCGAGGTCGGAGGTAGGGCGAGGCAGGTCGACGTGGAGGTCGCGGTCGGCGTCATCGCGGCTCGCAATTTTCCTTTCCATCCGACCCGCCGCTCATCCACACTACCGTCCGAGACACCCGCATCATCAGCGTGGACCTCACCCCCAATGATTCGCCGACGCTCCGTGCTCTGCACAGGACTCTGTCTTCTGCTGGGGGCGTGCATTCCGGTCACTCGCCCCGACGGAGGGATAGGTCTTTTGTCCGTCGGAGCCACGGCGCCGGAGGTGATGGGGATGACGCGCGCGGGGACACTTGCGGCGCTTTCTGCCGCCCGGGGTCACCCCGCCGTCGTCTACTTCTACCCGAAAGACGGGACCCCCGGCTGCACGCGCGAGGCCTGCGCTTTCCGAGATGCATTCACCAAGTACGAGTCTCGCCGCGTCACGATTTTTGGTGTGTCGCACAACTCGAAGGAAAGCCACCGGCAATTCCGAGCGGATCACGCCCTACCATTCGTCCTCGTCGCCGACGAGGATGGCGCGGCCGCGCGCGCCTACGGCGTGTCGAGCGTACTCGGGATGGCGTCACGCGTGACGTTTCTGGTCGGCGGGGACGGCAGGATCCTGCGCGTTTGGCCCGACGTCGATCCGGGGGTGAACGCCGACGAGGTGCTTGCCGCCGTCGACCTCGCCGAGAGCGTCGGGGCCGAGGTCTTACCGTAACCGCAGACCGCCATGCTTTTTTGCAGAAATAGCGGAGCGACACCGATCCCTTGCGCGGCGGCTTGGGGCGAGGTACCCCAACGGATGACCATCTCGGGCAAGGATCGCGGCTGTGCGGCCGCGGCTGGCGCGATTGCCTTCGGGGGCGGGGTCGCGGCGTCGGTGAGCGCGTAGATGGTTCGACCGACTGCCCGGCAGGCCACGTTTGCTCTCTTTGCGGTTGCCGCGATTCTGCGCGGACTGTCCGGTTGCGAGGCGCTCCTCGACGTCGGTGGGTTGACCGAACGGGCCAGCGGCGACGGCGGCCAAGACGAGCAAGGCAGCTTCGTCGATGCAACGAGCCTCGTTCCGCCCGACGCCGGTCCGGGTGCGGACGTGGCATCCGAACAGGGCGACGCGAGCACCCAGGCCGAATCGAGCACCGAACCGCTGGAGACGGGCCCGCGGGACGTGTCGGCGGTTTCTGAAGACGCAGAAGCCGGCGGCAACGATTCGGGATCTTCGCCCGACTCCGCATCGCAGGCAGGCGATGCATCGCCCGTTGCGGACGCGGGCGCCGAGGCGAGCGTCGCAGCGGATGCCGAGGCAACCATGGACGCGTCGATGGCCACACGAGACTCGGGCGACGCGGCACTTGACGGTTCGGGCTCGGCTCCTCCGAATGGTTGCGCCGCAAACGTCACGGTCCTGGTGATGCCGACCCGCGACAGCCTCGTCCAGTTCAATACCGGTGGTGCCGTTTGTGTGAAGTTCAAGGGCGGCATCGACGGCTGGAACGCGTCGAACGCCTCCGGGCGCAGCGTCACGCTGGTGGGCGGCGGCGCGACGCAGACGCTGAAGACCATCGTCGACAACCAAAACCAGCCGGGCATGACCGCGGGGGCCGACGGGTACATCTATTGGAACTTCACGGCGGGCACCTTCTTCTTCGCCTCGGTCCAGGCTTTTTGACGATCCGGTCCCCGGGGGACCGCGCGATTCAAAGAGGTCCGAAGAGCCTCGCCCCGACCCCCGGACCCTTGTTTCGGCGGTCGGCGCTCATCATGCCCCCACGAGCGGTGCGTCCGTTTCCATCAGGACCGCGGGATGCGGCGCGGTCACGTCGATGACGTGCCCGGAGCGCCTGGCCTTCGTCTCGAGGTAGCTGCGGTTGTGAACGTTCGGCGGGATCGTGTGCGCCACGCGCTCCGTCACGTGGAGGCCGTAGCGCCTGAGCTGAAGGACCTTGTCCGGATTGTTGGTCATGAGCCGGACCGACCTCACTCCCAGCGTCCGAAGCATCCCGACGGCGACGCCGTAGTCACGTTCGTCGTCCTGAAACCCGAGGGCGAGGTTGGCGTCGACCGTGTCGAGCCCCTCCTCCTGGAGCTTGTAGGCGCGAACCTTGTTCGCCAAGCCTATCCCGCGGCCCTCCTGGCGCAGGTACAGAAGGACGCCGCACGGCATCGTCCCGATCTGACGCAGACCCAGTTCGAGCTGTTTTCGGCAATCGCAGCGCAGCGATCCCATCACGTCGCCTGTGAGACACTCGGAGTGGATCCGACTCGCGACCGATTCGACACCGAACACGTCTCCGTGCACGATGGCCACCTGTTCGCGATCATCGCGTTCGCTCGTGAAGACGTGGATCCGGAAGTGGCCAAACTCAGTCGGGAGAGCGGCAGCACTCTCCAGCTCGACGCGTGGATGCTGCACGAAGGTCCTCTGCGACGGGCTACCGAACGAATCGGCGATGGTCATCGGAAACTCCAGGGTTGGCGGACGACATGAGGTCAGAGCTCGACCCGCTCTTGGCGCCGAAGATCTTCTCGATGGACTCGTGGCGAAAATCGAAGATCGCATCGAGCTGTCGTCCGACGAAGACGACGCGCGCCAGCTCACCGAAAATGCCTAGCGGCAGTTCGTATTCCACGCGGTCGCGAACGAGGGTCCCGCCCGGCGCATCGATAAACTCGTGGGTGTGTCGCCACAGTCGATATGGACCCTCGAGCTGGACGTCGACGAAGCGGGTCTCTGGCTCAAAGGCCTCGATGAGCGTGCGCCAGCGCAGGCGGATGCCAAAGAGGGCGATCCGGTAGTCGATCAGCGTTCCGCGTCGCATGTCGATGGGAAGCGTCGTCCCGATCTCGAAGTGGAGCGACCTAGGCGTCAGTCGTTCAAGGTTCGCGGCGTCCGCGAAGAACGCGAATACCTCCGACCTTGGCCGCGCGACGAATTGTTCACGCTCGAGCACGCGTCTCATGGGTGGCCCTCCGAAGAGTGGACTGCTGCACGGCCCGAACCGAGGAGATCGCGAAGGGCCTCCTCGAGGGTCCCGAATCGAAAGACGTAGCCCGTCGCGGTGGCTTTCGCGGGGATCACGCGTTGCGAGGCCATGACGACGTCGGCCATCTCACCCAAGGCGAGGCGCAGCGCCACGGAAGGAGCGCGCACCCAAGCGCGGCGGTGCATCACGAGACCGAGCGCCCGGCTGAAGTCGATGTTGCGCGAGGGGTGAGGACCGCACACATTGAGCGGTCCTTCCACGTCGGCTCGCTCGGCGGCATGAAGAAGAAGACCGACGACGTCCTCCACATGGATCCAGCTCATCCATTGCTTGCCAGAACCCAAGGGACCCCCCACGCCAAGCTGAAAGGCCGGGCGCATCGAGGCGAGCGCTCCACCCTCCCGTGCGAGGACGATGCCTGTCCGAGCGCATACGACGCGCACACCGAGAGCGCTCGCGGCGAGCGCCTCGGCCTCCCAGTCTCGGCAGAGACCCGCGAGAAACCCGGTCCCCTCGGCGGTCTCTTCGAGCAGCTCTTCGTCGCCTCGCGAGCCGTAGAAGCCGATGGCCGATCCGCACACAAAGACGCGAGGTTTGTGGCTCGCATCGCGGATCGCCGCCACCATGTTTCGCGTTCCGAGCACACGGCTGTCTCGAACCCGCTGCTTCTTTGCAGCGGTCAGTCGCCCTCGTGCGATGGGATCGCCTGCAAGATGAAAGACCCTGTCGACTCCATCGAGAGCTCTTGCCGGGAGGGCTTGTTCGGCGTTCCACGCGATCGCGTCCTTCACGCCAAGGCGCCTTTGTGCCTCGGCCGGATCGCGTGCAAGCACGCGAGGCTCATGAAGGCGCTCAATGAGGTGTCTGCCGATGAGACCCGTGGCTCCCGTCACCAAGGCTTTTCCTTCGGTCATGTGCCCCTCCCTGCAAGTGTCGAAATGGCTTCGTCCATGTCGCCCCATGTCGCGACGATGCGAACCGCGTCGTCGCCGAATCCGAGGCCGGCTCCGCCGGCGCCTCCTACCCAGATGCGCATGCGGCGCGGCAGCTCCCCGAGCATCCAGCGAAGATGGCTTTTCGTTGCTTTGAGATCGGAGGCCTGGGTGACCAGGAGGCCCACGGCGTCGACCGCGTGACTGCGGGCCGCCTTCACGATTTGCTCGGGGGGAGTATCCACACCCAGAAGGATGGGGGTGATTTGGCTCGCCGCGAGGTAGACCTCCGCCATCGCGAGCCCAAGCCCGTGGCGCTCGTTGGGCAGCGTGCTGAGCAAGACCCGTGGAGCGCCAGGGCGCTCCTCGTATGCGGACATCAGCACACGAAGCTGCCGGGACAAACACTCGCTCAGCATGTGCTCGTGACGCACCTCGAGCTTTCCGTCAGCCCAGAGCTCACCCACTCGAACGCAGATGGGGTGAGCCACCTCGACGAGAAACCTCTTCGGCCCGAGCATCACGGCCGCCTGGCGTAGCTCCGCCCGGAGAACAGCGACCTCATCCCGACCCAGTGCGCCGAGGATCGTGGCCATGGTCGGAGAGGCCATTGCGGCAGGCGACGGAGTCGGAGATGCGACGATCGCAAGCTGCGTCAGCTCCTCGAGTGGCTTGCCGACCACCTCTCCCGGTCGGTACCCCTGATCGAGCGCTCGCTTGATGAGCCTCAGGGCTTCGACGTCGACCTCGGAATAGACGCGGCTTCCGCCGCTGACTCGCTCGGGGCGGGGAAAGCCGTAGCGCCTCTCCCACATTCGCAGGGTGTCGAGCTCGATGGAAGTGAGGCGCGATGTGACGCGGATGGAGTAGCGCGCGCCGTTGGGTCCAGCCGAACCGGAGGCGGCATCGGGACGGGCGGGGCCTCGGACGGTTTCTACGGAGCGCGCTCCACGCGAATGAACCACGGCGTGGACTATGGTCTTAGACAAAAGTTAGTCAAGCGTGCCTGGCAGAAATTCCCAGATATGCAAAACGGAGGGGCGAGTCTGCCTCCATGCATGGACAAACAATGGACAAACGCGAAGCATCGTCTGAGTTCTCCCATCGACCGGAACGCGTCCCTCCGCTCGTGCTACCGGAAGGCGTAGGTGCTTCATGGAGTCAGCAAAGGGTATGCCAAGAGCAGATTGCCGACCGCAGGAATTCTCAGGAGGGCGACCCAGACCGTGAGGTCAAGGTACGCTTAAATGGCGTCCAGCCGTTGCGCGCTCCACAATCTCACCGGCGGGGCGGACCTCACGATGAGCTGCGGGCAACTCGCCTTCTGCTACACGGCTAATGCTCCGCCCCAACCCCCTTCGTCTTCGTCTTCGTCTTCGACGTCGTCTTCGTCGGCGCTGCCCGTGCCGGTATGTACGTGCTGGTCGGGCGGATGCACGGTCACACCGAATCCCGCCGATACGACATTCGACATGTGCTTGAGCGCGGGCGGTCTCGACGGGAGCTTGGCGCTCGCGTCCGGCGGATCGGATCTCGTCGTTCACTTCACGGCGGCCGCCGCCGTTCCGTAGCGTGCGAAAGCGCTGCGTCGAGCACGGCTTGGGTCAGGGGTCGTCGAGAACCATGAAAGCAAAGAGCGAATAGCCATTTGCGGTGCCCCTCTGGGTTCCAAGCATCCGGACATACCGCGCAGAGGTCTCGGCGAACGTGACGTCGGTGACCGAATACGATGCGCCGATCGTCGTCGTGTACACCGGGGTCCAGGTCGTTCCGTCGACCGACACCTGGATTTCAAACGCCTTCGCGTAGTCCAAATACCACTTGAGAATGACTCGATCGACTTGCGTGGGAGCTCCCAGATCCACCATGACCCATTGCGGATCGGCGGCCTCGCTCTCCCACCGGGTCGCCGCGTAAGTCAGGTAGGTCGTGGCCGTCGTCACGCTCGCCGGCAGGTTCGTACCGTCGTCCGAGGAGGCCGTAGCCGTTTTGCCGAGTGCCAGGTCTCGTGTCAGATCGAACGTCCGCCACGTCCCGGTGCCAAGATTGAAATCCCAATCCTGATAATAATTCATCGACGGCAGGCCAGCGTCATCGAACGCAAGCGGCAGCCACACGTAGTCGCCCTCGCTTGCCCCGGTAGGTAGCCACCGATCGCCGTCGTACATGAAATACGTGCCCTGCGTGCCCGCAACGGGAAACACGAAGTCACACTGCGTTTGATACGACGTGGCGGAGCCCGGCGTGGTCAGGTTCGTCGCCGCCGACCAGGGGCCGGCCAGGTTCGTTGCCGTATAATATTCCGTAGCCGTCGGGTTGATGCCGGCGGTACGGGACGTTCCGTAATAATACACTCCATTTCGCTTGAAAATGTGTGGAGCCTCTCGACTGGGAATGTTCCACAGGTAGACCCGCTCTGCCAAAGTCAAATAGTCGGCGGACATCCGGTAGATTCCGTGCTCGCGATTGGGACCGGTTTCCCACCATACGTACGCCAGGTAGGCTTGACCGTCGTCGTCCTCGAACATCGACATGTCGCCGATGGTGTAGCCATCGACGAGGGTTTGGCTCTGAAAGGTGAACGTTCCGTCCGGAGTCGGAGAGGTTGCTATTCCCAAATAGGCCGAATCCCCATCGTACTTCAGGAACATCACGTACGTCTGGGTCGCGGCATTGTACAGGACGTCCAGCCGATTGGCTTCGACGGGCGAATGGAAGACGACCCCCTTGTAGGTCCAATGGACGAAGTCGGGCGAGGTATACAAGTTCTGATCGGCCGCGCCGGGGGCTCCGCCATACCAGTAATAGAGAGTGCCAAACTGACGGATTTTGCCACTTCGGGTATTGATCAGGTTGCCGTCTTGGTCGTACCAGAAGAAGTCGTTGTGGATCGTGCCCCAGCCGGTGGCCACCGCCGCGCCGTCAACAGCGGGTCCCGGCGCGCTGGAGCCGTCGTAAGCGGCGTCGCTCGACCCGCCATCGGTTTCGGCGCCGTTGCCGTTCGGGCCCCCACCGGTCGTCGCGTCACTCGAGCCGCTTGCGGCGTCACCGCCGCTCGGGCCGCTGGGGTTTGCGGCCCCGCTCGATCCCATGCTGCTCGAAGCACCGTTGGTTGTCGCGCTGCTGCTGCTGCCGCTGCTGCTGGCAGCTGCGTTGCTGCCGGGTGCAGCGGCCGGACTGCCATTCGCGTCTACGGAGGTTGCGGTGGGGGTCGGTTGCGCGTGCCCGCTTCCCGCGTTGCCGCAGCCAAGGAGCAGTGTCGTCACACCGAGCGCAAGCGGCCATGACGCGTGAAGCCGATCGGCGGAAGACCGCGTACGCTTGGTGGGCTGCAAAGAGCTTCTCCTTGGGCCCCCCCGGTGTCCGGAGGCGACCCAAAGAGCTCAACGCCGTTCCCAGGCTGGCGATGCTCGCGTCGTTGGCGGTTGACCCGGAAGCGCCCGAGAAACCCGCGGAGCCGGGCACGCCGATGCTCGAGTCGCTGGAGTCGGGTGCGCGGAGGCCAGAGCTACCGAGGTCCGTCACCGAATGCAGCGGATCCGGGGGCTCTCCAGAGACGAGACCGCAGCCGAAAAATCCCATGGCAACGGCAGCCGCCCGGAAACGAAGATCGGCGCACCTTCGACCGTGGTTGCGGAGTAAAGTTAAGGGTCCAGGAATCGTCGGCAGCGCGATGGCGGTCGACCGGCAAGTGGCTGCTGTACCGCCCACGCCCCCGCGTGATCGCGGTTATGCTGCCCTGTCGGCTGCGGCTTCGGTGGTTCGGGTCGGAAGTTGCAGTAGCAGGGACGAATGAATCGGAGACCCCTGGTGGGTTCCACCGTCGTCGTCGGCACCGGGCTGGTCGCGGCGATCGCGTTTTGCACCTCGACGGAGCTTGGCGGATGCGTCTTGTTCACGCTTCCCATCGCACTTTGCGCGCTGCAACCATCGAGGGGACTGCTCTGGGGTACGGCGGCCGTCAGTGCCCTCTCGACCGTTGCTGCCGAGCTTTGGGGCGTCAGCCGACCGGCGCTTTTGCACCCGTGGGTGGCTTTCGCAGACCGCGGCATGCTCGTTGCGAGCTTCTTGATTCTGACGACCTTCATCCATCTCTGGACGCACAGACGTCAAGCGCCGGTGTCGGGGGCCCTGGACCTGCAGGGCCAAAGCCGCCGATCGGTAGCCGAGAGTACGCCGGTCGAAGTCCCGACCCACACGTCGCACGACGACCTCGGGGACGGCAGCGTGTTTCCGATGGAGATCCTGCTGAGCCCGTCGCAGGGCGCCGAGGGCATGGGGGTCACGGCTGCGATGCGCACCGTCAGCGAGCGCAAGGACGCCGAAAACCGGCTGGCGCAAACGGAAAGCGCGCGCCGACTCGGGGAGCAAGCGCTCCGAGAAAGCGAAGAGCGATTTCGAGTGCTCGTCGACGGAGTCCAGGATCACGCGATCTTCATGATCGATCCGGACGGGCTTGTCGTCAGCTGCAATGCCGGCGCCGCGCGAATCAAAGGCTACCAGGCCGACGAGATCATCGGTCAGAACTTCTCGTGCTTCTTTCCTCGGGAAGACATCGAGCGCGGGCGGCCGAAGGAGGTCCTCGAGAGGACTGCCGCGACCGGTCGGCACGAGGAAGAAGGGATGCGCGTGCGCAAGGATGGGTCGCGATTTCTGGCGAGCGTCACCCTTGTGGCGTTGCGCGATAGAGCGGGCGATTTGCGCGGGTTTTCCGAGTTCAGCCACGATCTCAGCGAGAGTACGGAGTCGGGGGCGAGGTACAAGGCGCTTCTGGAGGCCGCTCCCGACGCAATGGTCGTCGTGGGCCAGGACGGGCAGATCCAACTCGTCAATGCGCAGACGGAAAAGCTTTTCGGCTATGCGCGCTCGGAGCTCATCGGCCGGCCTCTCGACGTGCTGATTCCCGAGCGCTTCCGCTCGACGCACGCGACCCACCTCACCCGCTACCTTGCGCAACCCGAGGCGCGTCCGATGGGGTTCGGGTTGGAACTCTTCGGTCGGCGCAAAGACGGATCGGAACTGCCCATCGAAGTGAGCCTCAGCCCCCTGCGTACGGGCACCGGCTTGACCGTTTCGGCGGCGATCCGTGACATCAACGTTCGCAAGGCGGCGGAAAAGCATCTCGCGCAGATGGAGAGCCGATACCGCGGCCTCTTGGAGGCCGCGCCCGACGCGATGGTTGTGGTCAACGAAGACGGACGGATCGTTCTTTTGAATCTTCAGGCCGAAAAGCAGCTCGGATACCGCCGCGACGAGCTCGTCGGCCAGCCCGTCACCACCATCATTCCCGAAGGCTTCGCCGAACGACTGGTCGCGGATGCCACCCGAACCGCCGCCGAGGCCCTGGCCCAGCAGATCGGCACCGGGATCGAGCTGTCCGCGAGACACAAGGACGGAAGCCATTTCCCGATCGAGATCATGCTGAGCCTTCTGGAAAGCGACGACGGCATTCTCGTCACGGCGGCGATCCGCGACATCCGCGTTCGCAAGGCGGCGGAAGAGCATCTCGCGCAGATGGAGGGCCGGTACCGCGGCCTCTTGGAGGCCGCGCCCGACGCGATGGTGCTCGTGAAGCTTGGGAACTCGGGGGGGGAGATCGCCCTGGTGAACGTGCAGGCCGAGCGACAGTTTGGCTACCGGCGCGACGAGCTCATCGGGCAGCCCGCCATAACACTCCTTTCTCTCTTTTCTCAGGACTCGGTGCAGCGCTTGCACGCCTCCATTCGCCGATCCGCGGACGGCGGGTTTGCGGAACAGTGCAGCACGGGGATCGAGGTCGAGGCTCGCCGCAGCGACGGACGTTCTTTTCCGGTCGAAGTCACTCTGAGTGCCTTGCCAACCGACGAGGGCACCCTACTGGCTCTGGCGATCCGCGACATCACCGCGCGCAAGGTGGCCGAAGCGCAGCTTCTGCAGACCGTGGCCGAGCTCAATCGCTCGAACGAAGAATTGGGGCAATTCGCCTACATTGCTTCTCACGATCTGCAGGAGCCCCTGCGGATGGTGGCCAGTTACACGCAGCTTCTGTCTCGAAGGGCAAGCTCGATGCCGATGCCGATGAGTTCATCTCGTTCGCCGTCGACGGCGCGAATCGTATGCAGCAGTTGATCCAGGACCTTTTGGCCTATTCGCGAGTTGCGACGCAGGGAAAGGTTCTCGTGGAGACGTCGAGCGAGGAAGCCTTCCAGCAGGCGCTGAGCAATCTACGCGGCGCCATCGAAGACAGCGGAGCCCTCGTGACGCACGATCCACTGCCCACCGTCCTGGCGGACGGAGGGCAATTGATTCAACTCTTTCAGAACCTCGTGAGCAACGCCATCAAGTACCAAAATCCGGGAGTGCCGTGCATCCACGTCTCGGCCACTCGAAATAGGGACAACGCGGGTGGCGCACGATGGCTATTTGCCGTAAAGGACAACGGGCTTGGAATCGAATCGCAGTATTTCGATCGAATATTTGGCATGTTTCAGCGGCTGCACAAACGGGAAGAATTCGACGGAACCGGTATTGGGTTGGCCATTTGCAAAAAGATCGTCGAACGACACGGGGGCAGCATCTCCGTCCAATCCCAAATCGGGCACGGTTCCACGTTCCACTTTGGGTTGGAAGAAAGCAACGGGAATGCATGAACGCGATTGGAGCCGGAGGCAAGGCCATCGAGGTTCTCGTCCTCGAAGACAGTCCGGGGCACGTCCGGCTCACCCAGGAAGCGTTCCGGCATGCCAATCGGCTCATCCAGTTCACGTGGCGTTCGACGGCGTCGAGGCCATGGCGTTCGCATTGACTACTCTGTCGACCCGCTCGCAGACGCTCGCACGGCGCCGTTTTCACTCCCCCATGGCGACCGGTATGCTTCGCTTGAACGGGGGCGCCGATGAAAATTTTCGTGCTTTCCTACTTGGCCCCGTGGGTGACGTTCGGGTTTTCGGCGGGGTGCGGCGGCGCGACGCTGGCGGGTTCGGACGGTGGTGGGGGACCTCTCAACCGGTGCGGCGGAGACTGTTCTCCCGCCCAGGTTGCGGCTTCGTGCTCGGCGATTTGCGGCAAAATTGCGCAAACAGGCTGCTCCGCTGGCGCCGAGTGTCCGATGAATTGCGCGGCCGTGGCCGCGATGACGCCATCGTGCGCAACGCTCGCCGACGGCTTTCTTCGCTGCCTCGAGTCGGCGTCGCCGGCGTGCGACTCGGGCACGGTCGAATTTCCGGACTGCGACTCCGAGGTGCAAGCGTTGGGCGACTGCCTGATCGACAGCGGCTCAATCGGGGCAACCGCAGCCCCCGGCAGCGGACCGACGGGTGGACTCTGCGGTGACGTGCCCGCCACCGTGTGTCCCAACATTCCGAGATCCGGCGCAGGGGTGACTTCGTGCTCGGGGAGCGGCGGCGGCGGGCCGAACGGGGTGGTCGCGTTCACGGCGTCGTGTCAGGACGGTGTCGGAGACGTCTGGGCAGCGGACTGCTCGGGCTCGACCTGCACGTGCACGTACAACGGAGCCGAGTCGTGCGCCTGTGCGATGACCGGACCGACGGGCTTGTGCGCCTGCTGTCCCGGGACGAACTGACTCTTCGGCCGCCCCGAGCCAAGGCGCGGCCACAGTGTCGATTTCGACGTCCCCGGCACGACCCGAGGAGTGTCGACGGTCGACCGTAGGCGAAGTGACCGCACCCGATGGATCCTCGTACAAGGACGCACGAAGCGGCGCACACAGACCCGCCCCGCAGTGCCGCTCGGAGAGCGGCTCATCCACTCGGCGTTTCCGCTTTGGGAGGGGCACAGAAGCGCATGCGTGGGGCGCTTGGTTCCGATCGCTTCGAAGCCCTACGATCCCAGTTCTCCGCGGTGATCGAACTTGCCGACAAGCTCGAGCCTGTATCGCCTTCGGGCTATTCGCCGCCGCGCATATCTGATTAACCCTAGCCAGTCACTCGACTGGCGCAAAATCAGAGCCGCACGCGAAAGACCGGTCCGACGTTTGGGGCGATCCCACGGCCCCGAAGCCATCCGAGAGCTGCGCCATCTCCGGTTGAGCCCATAAAGCGACGACCCATTGAGAGATGCTCGTTTGGAGACTGGCGTAAAAAGAAGTTTCTGAAGAATGTTTCACAATGTTCTTTGGCCGACTCCGGTGTCTCCTCACTTGGCTCATCAAGAATCATCCACCCAACGCCTTGGCGTGGATCCGAATTTCCCGACACTCCGCAATGGTCTGCGATCCATAGCGGGTACGAAAAACGAGCGCTCGCTTGGCATATGACCCGCTGAGCGAAATCGATCCGGAGCGCCCGTTGATGTCGTTGAGCGACACGTGCGTAGCCCGCGACCCCGACCCCGACCCGCGACCCCGACCCCGACCCCGACCTCGACCCCGACTACCCCGACCTCCGCAAAACCCGCGAAAGAAATGAACGGAAGCGCGCCGACGGGAGAAGGAACTCGGTGCGAGCGGTCGAGCGCACGAGGCCCTGCTGGGGGTTCTCACAAACCGGGCGGAAATTTTCATGAACCTACTGCGGCGCATTCGACTGGCTTCTTCCATGCACACCGTTGTGTTTGGAGCGACTCTCTGGGCCGCTCTCGACGGCTGCTACACCGGTTCGGCGCTCGACCCGGTCGCAAGCCATGGGACCTCGGAAGTATCGAGCGACGACGCGGGGGCTCCAGCGACCACGGGCACACCTTCTGCCGAGGACGCCGGCACTGAATCGCGCGCGTCTTCGAGCGGTGCCGGCTCGCAGGCGGGAGCGGGCCTTTCGGGAGGATCCGGCCTTGGCGCCGGCACCGGTGCTTCCTCGTCTTCGTCTTCTGCGTCGTCTTCGTCTCTTTCGGCGTCGTCTTCGTCTTCGTCCGCCTCGTCATCATCCGCCTCGTCGGCGGCGTCGGATGCGAGCGCGAACGTGGCCGCCGTGTGCTCGAGCGGGAAAACCTATTCGTCCGGCACGGGACCCACCATGGAGCCAGGAGTCCCCTGCGCTTCGTGCCACGGCTCGAAGTTTGCGATCGCTGGAACGGTCTATCCGACCGAGCACGAGCCGGACCGGTGCGATGGGGCCGACGTGACCGGCGTCACCGTCGTCATCACGGACGCCAACAACACCACCACGACGCTCACGCCCAACACAGTCGGCAATTTCAACTCGTCGAAGGCGCTCGTCACCCCGTTTACCGCGACGGTCACGTACAATGGAAAATCGATTTCGATGACGACGCCGCAGACGACCGGCGACTGCAACTCCTGTCACACGCAAGACGGTGCCAACGGGGCGCCCGGGAGAATCGTGCTCCCTTAGGTCGCGCGATCGCGGTGAATCGTGACTCTTGCGCGCGGGCCGCCGCTGAGTCGATCGGATCAGGCCGCGCGTTCGGGCCTTGGTCGGGCGCCCGTGCGTGCGACATGGGCCACGAAACGCAGCGCATCCAGGTCACGGAGTATGCCGACGACCGCCAGTCCGTCGCTGATCACGGTGAGCTCCCTCAGGCGGCATTGGCCCATCTTGGCGAATGCGTCGCCCAAGCTCTCGACCTCGTGGATGGTTGCGGCGGACATCGCGTGATCGGCCACAAGGAGGTTTTGCGGGGCCGCCGCATTCCAACCCGCCAGCGCGATGGAAGCCGCTGGCAAAAGCCCGACGAGCGCGCCCGCGCCATTCACCACGGGAACGCCAGAAAGGCTTTCCGAGAGCACGGGCGAGCGCGCCACGCCGGCCCAAGGCAACTCGTCCTGCACGCATACGACCGGCCCTACAAGGGCAAGGCCCACCGGCAGAGCGGCCGCGACCGCTGGAGGAAAGCTCGAGCCGATCGGATTCCGAGCGATGGGCAGGACGGAACCGGCGCAGTCGACTCCACCGGCACAGACGGGGCAAGCGCCGTCCTGAGACTCGGAAGCGGCAAAGGGGCAGGCTTCGCACCGCAGCACCGGCACGGACCGCAACACGTGCTCGCAGAAGACCATCTCGCACGCTTCCGTGGTCCCGTCGCGGAGTACCGTGAGTCGCTTCCGGACTGTGGCCGAATGAACTGGAGCCATATCCGTACTTGCCCAAGACCCGGGCGCGTGTTCACTTGAACGTCGGAGCGCCCGGCGGGGAACAAGAGGCGAAGGGCCGAAACCCATCGAAGGCAACCGCCACCAGCGCGCGGAAGGATTTTGCCGCCGGGAGCGCAATGAGCCCCGAATAAGTTCCGCGAGCGTTGCATCTCGTCTCAAAACCGCGCCTGATTATCGCGGCCAGGATGCACTCCACAGTCCGGAGGTCTCGACAATGAGATCGCACTTTTTCTCGGCGGTCGGCGTAGCAGCCGCTTTGGGCCTCTCCGCGTCGGCCGGATGCGGGCCTTTGTCGAGCTCATCGGGCTTTGAGCGCCCGTCGGCCTCGACCGGCACTGCCGCCGGTTCGAAGAGCTCGGCATCGAAGGCACCGGTGGCGGCCGTACAGCCGCTGCTCACGGCGGGCGGGCCGTCGAGCGCCAGTGGAACGGGTGCCCAAGGGGGCTCCGGCTCCTCCGCAGCGGATATCGTGTGCCCCGCCGGGTTGCAGTGCAACGTGACGTGCTCCGGCGGGGCCACGACCTCCATCTCCGGAACCGTCTACGATCCGGCTGCCAAGAACCCTCTGTACAACATCTCGGTCTACGTGCCGCAGACGCCGCTGCAGGCCTTGCCGAGCGGCGTACCGACGGGCAGCGACGCGTGCTCGTGCTCCGCATTGTTCCCGAGCGGCGCCGTCGTGAGCACTTCGACCGCCGTCGACGGGACGTTCACGCTGACCAACGTTCCGGTCGGAAGCGCCGTTCCGCTGGTGATCCAAGTCGGCAAATGGCGACGTGAGTATTCCCTCAACATCACCGCCTGCGACGACAACGCGGTGCCCGACAAGTCGCTGACGCTGCCGGGCAGCGTGACCCTACCCAACGACAACATGCCCGACATCGCCGTGTCGACGGGAGCGTCGGATACGCTCGAGTGTCTGATGCTGCGGATGGGCCTGCCGGCCACGGAATACGTGGCGGGCGCCGCCGGCACCGGCCACGTCCATATCTTTTCGGGCGGCGAGGCGGCGGCCGGGGGGCGTGGCGGCCGCGGTGGAGGGATCGGTGGACCGGAAAACCCGGCCATGCCCGGCGCGCCGGCGAGCTCGACGGCCCTGTGGGCTTCCCAGGCCCAGCTCATGCCGTACGACATCGTGCTTCTCTCGTGCGAGGGGGGCGAGACGTACGATGCGAACCCGCCGGCGCTCGAGGCCTACTTGAATGCTGGTGGCCGCGCCTTTGCGTCGCACTACCACTACTCCTGGTTCAGCGGTCCGCTCAACACCGTGCAAGCGTACGTGGCTCCGGCGGATTGGGGGACCAACCTCGCGACCTGGACGGCGAACGGCGGGCAAGGCAACGGGCCGATCGCCGGCGTCATCGACACGACGCTCAACGGCAGCACGCTGCCCTTCGCGAAGGGAGTCGCTCTTCAACAGTGGCTCGGACTGGTCGGTGCCCTGGGGACCAACGGCGTGGCCGCAACCGATCTGGCCATCTACCAGCCGCGCGACAATGCGCAGATCGCGGCCACGAACACCCCTTCGCAGCCATGGATCACCGCGACCCCATGGACGCTGTATTTCTCGTTCGACACGCCCGTCAATGCGGCGGCCGCCGCCGAGGGCGGTGAGCCGGCGTATTGCGGCCGCGCCGTGTTCAGCGATCTTCACGTGGCGGGCAATCCGACCACGATGGACACCTCGCCGCCGGCGGGCGGCTGCGACGCCACCGACCTGTCCCCTCAGGAGAAAGCGCTCGAATTCATGCTGTTCGACCTCTCCTCGTGCGTCATTCCGGACACGATGGCCCCAAGCCCCATTCCGATGCCTCGGTAAAGCCCTATCCGCGTCCTTCGCGCAGGTGCAGATCGTCGTCGAACACGAACACGAGCACGCGCTCCGGCGAGCGGAGCACGGCGAGGTCGAAGTAGCGGCTCGGACCGCGTCCACAGTGCAATGCTTTGAGCCCGTAGTCCGCGCTGCAGTCGATGCCGAAGGCATGATCCTGGGGCCCAGATCGGTGGCCCACGGCAACCACCAAGCTCAACCTTCTCGACCGCGAAGCGAAAAAGGTTGGCCTCCCCGGCGTGTGTACATGTGAACGGCGGCAGGCCGAGCGGAGAAAGGGAGGGTAACGGCCATGACGATCCGAACGCTCTCCAAGGCCGGTACCGAGGGATTCGGTCGGTTCGGGCCTGATCCGATCGCGATGGCCGCGGCGATGGGCATCGAGCTCAACCGGTGGCCGGAGATCTCGCTCTGCAATTTCCGTCCGACGGCTTTGGGCCTACACCTTCGAAGGAGCGCGATGGCACGAAGGCGTGCGGACTTTGCACGGGTGATCGCTGCGACCTTCGCGATCGGTCTCGACGCGGCACCGAGCGCGCATGCAGACGAGCCGTGCGCCCGCGTCGTGACCCCGGCGGATTTGACCGCCGCGTGGTCGAGCGCCGTCGCCGATCTCCGAAATCAGATCGCGCAGCTGCCAGCGTCCGACTGTCAGCCCATGACGTTGTCGCTCGAGCCGGCGGAAGAAGGGATGCGAATCGTGGCCGTGACGCCCGACGGGCGGCGCGCCGAACGAACCGCACGCCATTCCGAAAGCTTGATGGCCGTGGTTCTCGGTTTGATCATGACGATTCCGCGGGAACTCCCCGGGCCCCCGGTTGCGCCGGTGTCCTCCATGGTTCCCGCCCTCGTCGACCCGAACGCACCCCCACCCGCCACACCGCCCCCGGCGACTGCAGCGACGACCGCACCCCCACGCCCGAGCGGCATCGGCCTGTGGGCCGGCCTGTCGGGCGGAGTTCGCCTGACGGCGCCCTTGGCTCTCAGCGTGCTCGATGTCGAAGCACGCGCCGACATTGTCTTCGACAGCTGGCTCATGTTGGTGACGCTGCGATCCGCTTTGGTATCCTGCCTTGGCCAGCAAGGCATCGACTGCGACGTCTACAACGACGTGAGCATCGGCGCCGGAGTGGGGCGCCGCTTCAAGATCGGTGGCCCCGAGATCGACGTCGGGATCGAGCCGAACTTGGCGGTCATGCGCATGGAATACGATACGGTCGCCGGCGCCGAAAGTCAGGCCATCGAAGGCACCGAGGCCGTGCTCCGTTTCGACCTCTCGGCACGTCTCGCGGTGCCTGTCGACCGACACTGGGTCCTCACCGTCATCCTCGACGGGGGGGTGGTGCCCTCTCTGCTCGCCCGCCCCACCGGCCTCGCGTTGCCCGCGGGGGCCCCCGCGGGCGAGCCGCCGCCGCCGCCTTTTCCCACCTGGTCCGGTGGTCTGCGCCTGGGTGCATCTGGAGCCCTGCTGTGAGCGCGCCCACGCCGATGACGCGGGTCGATCGGGTCGAGGACCCCGATCTGTTGCTCGGGATTGCGGGCGGCGACCTGGGCGCGCTCGGTGAGCTGTACGACCGCTACGCGCGCGAGGTCTGGCGAGCGGTGTGCCGCTGCCTGCCGGACGGCTCGGACGCCGAGGACGTCGTTCATGCCACGTTCTTGAAACTGCCGCAGATTGCCGCCTCGTACGACGGGCGAGCGAGCTGCCGGAACTGGCTGTGCGGCATCGCCGTGCGTCTCGCTTTGCGACACCGTCGGGGCGTGGGCCGCTTCCGGCACATGCTGAGCGCCTTCGCACACGAGGTCGTGGGTCGCTCGACCGCCGATCCGGAGCGGAAGGCCAGCGGCAACCAAGAGCTGAGAGTCCTGGAGCGGGCCCTCGCGGGGCTGAGCGAAAAGAAGCGCGCCGTCTTCGTCCTCGTGGAGCTCGAGGGATTATCCATCGAGGAGTCCTCGAGGGCGCTCGAGATCCCCGCCGCAACCGCGCGAACCCGCCTCTTTCACGCGCGCCACGAGCTTCAAGCGGCGTTGCGAGGAGCAGGGGTAGGCTGATGCGCCGCGCGTGCGACCGGTTCTGGGAAATCGACCCGTACCGCGAGGGCCGGTTGGGGCCCAACGCCGCGAAGTCGTTCGAGCGACACTTGAGAGGTTGTGCCGAGTGTCGAAACCAGGCCGACAGAGACGAGCGGCTGCGAGAGATCGCTCGGCGACTTCCGGACCCCGCCCCGAGCGACCTGGCTCTGCGTCGGCTGCAAACGCGCGTGCTGCGAGACGTCGCTCTGGGTGCTCCTACCCGAGCGATCCGCCGACTGCGTTTGGCCTTTGCCGTGATGGCTGCCGCTCTCGGATGTTTCGCCGTCTGGCACCATACGGAGTCCCGCCTGGCCTCTCATGCCGTGGCGACGGTGGCCGGAGCCGCCGCCGGGGCTTCGCCCCCGAAAGCCGAGATCGGACCCGGCTCGGCGCCATCCCCGGATGCGCCGGCCCCCGCCTCGGAGCTTGCCGGATCGGTCGTGGCTTCGCCGAACGCGCGCTGGTCGCAAACGCGCGAGTCGGGCATCGAGCGAGTCCAGATCGAAGACGGTGCCGTTCGGGTGCACGTGCGCCGGCAAGTCGAGGGGGAACGCTTCCTCGTCGCGCTTCCCGACGGCGAAATCGAAGTTCGGGGCACGACGTTCGACGTGATCGTCGAGCACGGTGCCACGACCCGCGTGCACGTCGACGAGGGCCTGGTCGAGCTGCGCATCCGCGGTCGCGGCACGACGCGCCTGACTGCCGGCGAGGCCTGGAATGTCCCGGCGCCGCCGAATGGGTCAGCTTCGGCGTTCCGGGTCGCCGCCGGTCCAGCCCGAGCGCCGGTCGTTGCGCCGCGGACCGAGACGTCGGTGGGGGACACGCCGGGAGCCGACGACGTAGCCGCCTACACGGCGGCCATCCAATGGATGCAGCAAGGTCAATTCGACCGGGCCGCTGCCGCGTTCCACGCCCTCGTCCTGGCGGAGCCGCGGACGCTACAAGCACAGGACGCGTCCTTCCTCGAGGCCGTTGCCCTCGCCCGCGCCGGTCGGACCGATGCCGCGGCATTGGCTGCCGAGCAGCACCTGGCTGCGTTTCCCGATTCGTTCCATCGTAAGGAGGCTGCGATCCTGATTGCACGCGCGGCGAGCCAGCGCGGTGATTGCCCCAAGGCGCGCGCGATCGTGAGCGCCTGGAACGACGGTTCGCCCGACGCCGAGGTACGCAGCGCCATGGGCCGATGCCGCGACGGCACGCCGCGATAAGGCCCACGCGACCCCGCCAAAATCGTACACGTCGATCCCGAATGGTCCGAGACCTTCTGCGCGCCGTCGTCGGCGCCCTTGCGCTCATCTTCACGGTTTTGCTCACCAAGAATGCCGCTGGGTACGCCTGGATGGTTCGGCACGAGTACGCGGGCTGCTCTGCTTGCCATGTCGACCCCGACGGCGCGGGATTGCTCACGGAGTACGGGCGTGCGCAGGGCGAGACGCTGCTTCGCACGCACTACGGCTCGGGCGAGGTGGAGGAGCCGGGCAAGGTCAAGGACTTCCTCTGGGGATTGTTCGCCACGCCGGATTGGCTGCTCCTGGGTGGCAGCCTCCGCCCCGCGGTGCTGACGGTCCACGCGGACGGCGCGCCGGCCTCGACGAGCCTCATCCTCATGGAGGGGGATCTGCGCGCAGGCATCCGGGCGGGAGGGTTCCGTGCGTCGGTCAGCGCCGGAGCGATCAGCACACAGGGGTCGCTCGCCTCGATTGCCGGCCCCTTCGTCTCGCGCGAGCACTGGGCGGGCTACGCGTGGGATGAC
>Ga0208690_1000124_pt1 | contig 19553 bp, 19 predicted proteins | sample June2015DPH_16_1_2_FD_184712 | JGI IMG/M metagenome (GOLD analysis project Ga0208690, IMG submission 184712) | Peatland microbial communities from SPRUCE experiment site at the Marcell Experimental Forest, Minnesota, USA - June2015DPH_16_10... | ecosystem: Environmental > Terrestrial > Soil >...
CAACAGCATCGCCAGCGACAAAATCTGGCCAGCAGGATTGCACGTATCCGTTCCGGCGAGGTCATGCGCGCTGCCATGATTGGTTTGAAAAACGCCGTGACCTTCGGGGTTGAAGTTGCCGGAAAATGTTATGCCGCGGGAGGAAACCAAAACTCCTGCGATGTCGGCAAGAATATCGCCGAAGAGATTGGGAGCCACGATTACGTCGAAGCAGGCCGCGTTCTGGATCAATTCATAGGCCACCAGGTCGACATTCATGAAGGCTGGTTCGACGCCGTGTTTCAGAGCCGCAGCGGTTCCAACCTCGCGCCACAGCGCGCTCATGCCAGGGATGCCGCCATCCTTGATGATGATGTGTAGACCGCCGCGCCGGTCCGCGGATGCCCGGGCTGCTACTTCGACGATACGTTGAATTTCCCATTCGCTGTAGCTGAACGAATGCTCCGCGACTTTACCACGGCCCGTCATGCGCTGACTGCCTTCGCCTTGGTAGACGCCGCCGATGTTATCGCGAATCAGAAGGATATCCACTCCTTCTAAATAGCGCGGGATAATTCTCGCAGCACCGGCCAATTCCCGCACCGGCTGAATAGGCACGAACTTCGCGAATAAATCGAAGCGCCGGCGAAGATCATATACGTAGCGTCCGCCACCGGGTCCGCTGAGGACTGCACCGCCTTGGCGAAACACATCGGAGCAGAAATCCACGACTTCATCCGGCAGCCAGCGGCCAAAGTGCGTGAGGGCGTCCTCGCCGATCAAGGCGCCGCGTCTTACTTCGAACTCGATACCGGTAACTTGACTGATCGCAGCCAATACCTGCAAGGACGAACCGATAACTTCGGGCCCGACGCCTGTTCCTTCCAGTACGCCGATCAAGGGCCGGGGATTCGCCGATGGAGCCGCCAATCCGCCCAAATAGGCGATAAGCCTAGCGGGATCGCGCGGTTTACCGTTGATCATGATGGATGTTCATTAGCCGGCAGCCGCCTTCGCCAAAGCGCGCCGGGGCAGCAACCGGGCGAGATGATCGGCGAGCTGGGCTGCGTTCTCCGGCGCCAATAATAAAGTGTTGTGATCTCCGCTAACGTGACACTCAGACAGGCCTGCGCGTGCAAAATCGTTCCAGCCCAGCCGCGGGTCGCTTAGAACTTCGGTGCTGACCGGCTGATCGGCGGCAATAAAATGAATGATGGGCGCCGGAAATTCCCGCGGCGTGTATTCCCACATCGCCATTCCGTTCAGTGTTTTCTCTGCTTGTCCCGTTACTAAAACATCCGAACCGATGGCCGTCAAAACACGGCTTGCGTTGCCCTTGCGGCGGCGCGCGAAGATGCGGCCTAGCGCATAAAGATGCTGGCGCATGGCCGTGGCCGTCGTCGCGAGTTTCCCCGAACCGAGCGCCAGCGCCAACTCGCGCGCCTTGATGGCGTAGCGCCGCCATTGCTTGTGAACCTTTGGATACCCGGGCGTGGCGGCGTCGAAAAGCACCAGACATTCGATTTGCTGGCCTTGCGACATCAGTTGAAGGGCGGCTTCGTAGGCGATTACACCTCCGTAGCAGTGGCCGCCCAGAATATAGGGACCTTCGGGGCACTGGCCCCGAATAGTCTCTACTGCGGAACTTGCGAGTTCTTCCACCGAGAGGAGGCGTTTGCCCCGCGTGGGATCGGCGTGGCAAACCACAAAAAATGGCTGGTCAGCATCCAGGCTCTTGGAGAAGTGCCTCAAGTAATATGGATCTTGCGCGCTGGCCGGGAAACAGAAGAACGGCGTCCGCGATCCGTTTCTACGAAGCGCGAGGATGCGGTTGGGTGCGGCGCCTGGTTGTTCCGGCGCACTGCATTCGGCCACAATGCGAGCCAAAGTCTCGATGGTCGGATTGTCGAAAAAATCGACCCTTGCCGGCAGCTCGCTGCTCGTTCGTAGCGCTCGCTGCGCTTCGGTTAGCATAACCGCAGCGGCCAGCGAGTCACCGCCGAGATCGAAAAAATCGTCGAAGATGTCAATCTGTTCGACGCCCAGAATTCGACGCCAGATATCGATCAGCGCGCCCTCCACGGGTTCAAGTGAATGGCCTCGCGACGTGCAGTGCAACGGGCTGCGCAACTGTTCAGCCAGCACCGCTCGCTTTGGCTTGCCCGTGGAAGTGCGCGGGATGGATTCAATTAGTACGATGCGGCGCGGGACTTTGAACGGAGCGATCTGGGAGGCCGCGAACTGGCGCAGTTCAGGCTCCGAGGCGCAGGTTCCAGGACGAAGAACCACCGCCGCAAAAATATCCTCGCCAAGAGTTGCGTGGGGAATTGCGCAAGCGGCTGCTTCGGCAACCGCGGGATGACTCATTAGCGCTGCTTCCACTTCTTGCGGGGCAATTTTCTTGCCGCCCCGGTTGATCATTTCCTTCAGCCGCCCCGTGATGAACAGGAAACCTTCGCGGTCCAGCCGGCCAAGATCGCCGGTTCGGAACCAGCCGTTGCGGAAAGCGGACTGAATGGCTTCCGGATTATCAAGGTATCCGGAAGTGACGGAGGGTCCGCGGACGACGATCTCGCCTTCACATTCTGGAGGCAGAATGTTCCCAGATGGATCGGCGATAGCCAGCTCGAGGCCGCTCGAACGGCCCACCGATCCGGGCTTGCGATCGTCCAGCGTATTGCGAGCGACGCCGCCAGTCTCAGTGAGTCCATAGCCGTTGAGAACGGGAACGCCGGTGGCTTCCTCCAGCAGAGTGAGGAGCTGGGGCTCCGATGGCGCCGTCGCGCTGCGAACGAAGCGCAGCGGAGCGTCGCGAAAGATCTCGGGATGTTCGCGCGCCACAGCGAGAATCGCGCGGTTGAGAGGTGGGCTCGAGGTAAACCAGGTTGGGCGCAATTCCGTGAGCCATGTAGGAAAGTTGCTTGCGTCAAAACCGGGAGTGCAGATCGCACTTCCTCCGCAGGATAGTTGCGTCAACACAGTGGCCAGACCATGCAGGTGAAATAGCGGCATGAGGCTCAATAGGCGGTCAGAAGCGCTTAACTGCAGGGCTCGCGAATCGTGCATGGACAGCGCTTGAATGTTCCACCATGTCATTGGAACAAGCTTCGGCGAATCCGTGGTGGCAGATGTAAAAAGCAGGAGTGCTGCGTCCGTTGTTCGTCCGGGTGCGCGGCCCGCTTCGCCCCACAACTCGAAGACGCCTGCGGGCTGGTCCGCTGCCCGGTGCATTGTCAGAACCCGCATCTTCAAGGATTGCGCCGCGCGAGCCGCGGGTCCTGGCACATCAGCGGGGGCGACCAGAGTTCGTGCGCCCAGGCGGCTCAGGTAGAAATGGCACTCGCTCTCAGTGAGCGAAGGGTCCAGGGGCGCGCACGCTCCGGTAGCTGCCACGGCCAGAAACGCAGTGATCAATTCCGGGCCACCCGGTAGTACTAGGGCCGTGACCTCTCCTGGAGAGACGCCAAGCGTGTGTTGCAAGGATTGGACGTGATTCCAAAGTCGGCGATATGTGAGCGGATCGCGTCCTGGAGCTAGCAGAGCTATCGCGTCCGGCGTCTCGGAAGCTCGGTGACGAAGTCCCAGGAAATCCTCCGAGCCGGGTTTGCAGGATAACCCTTGCGACATTTTATCGTTCGATTGTAACTCAGATACAGATTCGCGGCCAGAACAAGCGGCACAGTCGGCCAGGAAGTCCTCAGCCAAATCGCAAAGCCACCCACGAAATCGCGCGATCCGGCGTCCGCCAATCGTGAAACTCTCTATCGCACAGGCGGATCCAGCACCATCTCAAGTGACGTGGAACAAATCCTCGCGCGCAAGCCCATCGCCTTCAAGCAATTCGCGCGCGACTATTCTTCCCGCCTTCAGCCCTCCCGAGACCGGCTCAACCACTCCCGCGCCGCCTGATCCGATTCGAACAACTTGAAATATCCCGCGTGCCCTTCCTCCGCCGCCATCTCGCCAAACCGGCTGCTGAATCGAACGTTCTCCGGACTGTACACCACGGCAATCCGGATCCTATAGGTCCGCAGCTTCTGCAAAATAGCCCCCGCCTCGCCCGAGCTCAGGTCAAAGAAGTTCGCCGTGAGATTCTCCGCGTACAGCAGAGCAGAGTCCACGCCGTTCGAATAGCATCCTTCAATCACCAGACTCGCGTCATCCACTTTCCGCATCAACCCCTCGCCCGGCCGCCACTCCTTGAGTTTCATGCTACGATTCTACGCAAATATGTCTTTTCCAAACGAACCCACTCGCCGCAACTTGTTGGCACTAGCCCCCGCCGTGCTCCTCGCGCAACACAAGCTGGACCCAGCCACGCTAGTCCCACCGTATCCGGAAACCGGATTTCAATCCATCTTCGACGGCAAAACGCTCACCGGTTGGGACACCGACCCCGATTTCTGGCGCGTCGAAAATGGCGCCATCGTGGGCGAAACCAGCCCCACGCATCAACCCAAGCAAAACACGTTCTGCATCTGGCGCGGCGCGCAACCCGCCGATTTCGATTTCCGCGCGCAATATCGCCTCACCGGCGGATCCGCGGGCAACAGCGGTTTCCAATACCGCAGCGTCGAGCGCCCCGACGTTGCGAAATGGGTAATGCAAGGCTATCAGGCCGACATCGACGCCCAGCAAATGTTCACCGGGCAGCTCTACGAAGAACGCGCCCGTGGATTCCTGGCTCTGCGCGGCATGCTCGCGTACGCAGGCGACGGAAAAAAAGCCGGGATGCTAGGCAGCGTAGGCGACTCCGATCAATTGAAAAGCTACATCAAGATCGAAGACTGGAACGATATCCAAGTGCTCGCGCGCGGCAATTCGCTGGCCCATCTATGGAACGGCCACGTAATGTGCGTATTCATTGACGACGACTCAGCCCACCGCAAAGCCGAAGGCCTGATCGGCATTCAACTCCACGTAACCCCCACCGGCATGAAAATTGAAACGCGCAACATCCGCATCAAGACTCTTTGACGTGGCGCACGCACTCTTGCGTGCGCGTCGGCACTCATGCCGACGCCTCTTGCTATTCCTTCAACCCAAACGCATACACCGTGGAATCGTACGTAGTGACATAAATCCTCCCACCTGAAATCGCGATCCCACTAAAATGCGTCCAACCCGGCATCGTGTTCCCACTCGAAAACAATTCTTTCCCCGTGCTCGAATCAAATGCATAGAGCACCGCGTTGCCGGTATGCATCGCTGCCCGCTCCTTGGAATTGAACAAACCGCCCTCCGGCTTCCACTGCCGATTGAACTCGCCGGTGGAAACCGCGTACACCACGCCATTGGCGACAATCGGCGGATCAGGAGCATTCATGTCGCGCGAATTCCACGCCGGCGTCAGCATCGGCTTTCCATCTTTATCCTCCACATGGAACCCCATGATGCTACCGTTGGGAGCCGGACCATTCACATGCGCGAACGGCGGAGCTTTGGTGGACGCCGCACCCAGCGCCGGCGCATACAACCACCTCTCGCCGGCTTCATCCTGCCACGTCGCGAAAGCTCCCCAAAATCCCCGTCCCGCGAAGTCCGCTTCTTCATTCACCCACAACGGACTACGATACAGCGGCGTCTTGTGATCGCCTCCGCCAATAGCCTTCGCGTCCAGCAGCGCAATCACGCCTTCCTTCCCGCCCGACCCCAGCAGCTCCCAATCCTTGAATTTGAAATACACCGCGCTCATGCTGCCCGCGTCCAGATCCTTGCGCGTCAAGTAGCTGTGATTCGACGGCGTGTAGTAATCCACCAGTTTCAAATCGCGCGTGGATAGTTGCAAAATCGTATCCGGCAGTTTGCCTGCGCTTTCGTTGTATTCGCCATCTCCCGTCTGCGCGTACACAAAACCTGTGGGACCGATCACTGCACCTGCCCGCCCCCAAACGCCGGCTCCATTCGGGCTCGATTGGAAAAATGCAATCTTCTTTTCCGGACTGCCCAGATCCATCGCATACACGCCCGATTTCGCTCCGTTGCAGCCTTGCGAAGTGGTCGTGTATAAAACGTTGTGATACAAACCCAGGCTCCAGTTCTTCGAAAAAGCCGGCACGAACTGAATCGGCGGCGCTTTATCTTCGCCATTGTGGATGTCCAGCGCGTGCAGCTTTCCATCGCTCGAAATCGTGTACACCATAACATCCAAACCGCGCTTGGCGATCAGCGGCGTCGCATTCAGCGCGTTGGGGCACAGCCAGAACGGCGATTGTTTCGGTTTCGAATCCGGAGTGAACGTTTTCTTCCACAGCAGCTTGCCCGTCTCGGCATCCAGCGCGAACAAATTATCGGACGCCCCGCCCACCACCACAATCTCTTTCATGCCTTGCGGCGTCACCACCCATTCGGCCGCCACCGGCGCCGTCAGCGAATTGAGCTCGCGCGGTTCGTTCTCGAGCGACGCCTTCCACAACAACGTCAGATTCTTCGCGTTCTCGCGATTGATGTCCTTCTCGCCCTGCGCCCACCCAGTCCGCTGCGGATCGCCCCCAAACGACAACCAATCCGAAGCGTATCCCGGCGCAACCACACAGAGTGCAAACCACAGCAATCCATTTCGCAAAAGCATGAGTTCATTGTAAACGTAGCGCACGCACTCCTGCGTGCAGCGTCGGCACTCATGCCGACGTTACAAAGTTACCGCCGACCCGTCAGCAGGGTCACCTCAGCATGCAAGCCCCGAACTACGTCGATGGCTTTCACCGCAGATTCCCATTCAACGTCCCGGTCGGCTTCCACATACACAGGCCAACTCGGCGGGCGTCTGAGGAGCCCAGTCTGCAACACCTTGCCGAGATCCTCCCATGCCACCGATTGCGAGTCCACAAGAAGATTCGGACGATGATTGTCTCCCCGCCATTCCAGCCGCACATACAACGGCTGTATCCCTCCAACAGCCTGTAAGCGCGGCTCCCGCTTCAAAAGATGCACCCTCAATCCACGGGGAGAGTAAAATACCCAGGATTGGAAAACATCATCGTCAACATCACGAACATGTAGATGCTCCCCGCCACCAGCCCGAACGAAGGAATCCCCACCGGCGTCCGCCTCCGCGCGACTCTTGGGACTAAACGATAACGTCCGCCGCCAGTCCCCCCATAAGCGAGATCCGCTACCGCCCCCGGCGCCTTACGGAATCGATCGCTAGCCGCGATCACCACCAGACTTGCGCCCACCCCGGCGCAAATAAGGCTCAGCCACAAAAGCACCGGTGCGTATCCCGCGTAAGCGCTGGAATCCGCGCTGATCTCAAGCCTCGGATGCGAGGAACCCTGACAGCTCGCGTCGCTCAGGAACTCTAAATCGAGATCATAAATCCCGCTCCCGACGCGAAACTCATCGAGATATTCGACGGAATCCGACCTGGCGGCCACCCGCCCACCCGTGTAAAGAATCCAACGCACCGGCCCGCTGCAATTGGAGGTATATCGGCGCCAATCCCAACCCAGCGAGATCCAGTATGTAGATCTCAGATTGATTGGAAAAGGACCAGTCCTGAAGTGGCCGCCCTTAAAAGTCACAGGCATATCGACGGGGACCAAAATTCGCGTCGCCATCCAAAGATACCCGCCAATCCCCGCCACCATTAGAACCACCCCGGCCAACGCGGATCGTCGCATCATTCAATTAGACCCCAATAAGATGCGCAAAGTGCCGGCTATAAAAAGCGATACAACCCTTAAGAGGAAGCTACGCCGGAAGATCAAAAAAACCAACCATCCAACGACATCGCCCACGGCGACTTTGTAGCGCTCTCCGTGAGCGCAGGCCTTTCCGTTACAGCAAGCTCGGCAGCAGCAGCCGCCGGCATTATTGAAACCGAAGTCGAAATCAAAACTCCCGGCGGAACGTGCGAGGACAAGCCTCCGACTTGTCAACTTATTGGTGCAGGCACCACGCGAAACCTCCGCTTCCCCTCAATGCGGTAAGTTTCGAAATCCGCATGATCAACGGTCAGAATCGTCGCGATCGACTCCCGCCTCGCCAGAAACACCAATGTGGCATCGGAAAAATCCATCGGCCGATCCCAATAGCGTGACATGAGAACCTGCAGTTGCCCCAATTCCGTGCCCTCGATGCTCCCCAGCTCCAATGCTCCGGAACGCACGAATTTCCAGGCCGCCTCCACTTCCCGCCGCGAATCGCCGACCAGATGGAACAGCTCGGTCAGTACTGATTCCGACGTCAACAGTGGGAGACAAGCTGCCGGATTGCGGCCGCACACCGGGAATGCCAGCGGTCGTTCCTGTCGAGCAGCGCCAGAATAGCTCCCGTATCAATGAGTGCGTTAGCGGGCATGACGCCGGGCCAGCCGTTTTCGAATCGCCTCACGCGCTGTCTCGGCCCGCCGCGGATTGCGCCCCGCCAGAACGCCCACCGAGCTCGCTACCTCAGCCTGCAGTCTGCCCTGCACCTCTTCGTCAGCAGTCTCCGTTCGCCCATTCTGCAGCCAATCGCGGACAGCCATTTCCAGGATCGCCGATGTCGACACATTCCTTAAGCGTGCAGCGCGTTCCAGGTCCGACTTGAGTTCCGCCGAGAGCCGCCAACTGTAGACTTCGGTCCTCATGCACTACATTGTAGTGCACCGCCCTACGTTCCTGCCAACTCGATCCAAAGGCGATACAATTCTTAGAAGAACACCATGACCGAAGATCAAAAGAACCATCCATCCGGCGATATCGCCCGCCGCGACTTTGTAGCGCTCTCCGTGGGCGCGGGCCTTGCCGCATCAGCAACCTCGGCCGCGGCAGCCGCCGACGTAATTGAAACCGATGTCGAAATCAAAACTCCCGACGGAACCTGCGACGCCGCATTCATTCACCCCAAATCCGGCTCTCATCCGGGTGTCCTGCTCTGGCCCGACGCTTTCGGATTGCGCCCCTCCATGCGCGACATGGCCAAGCGTCTCGCCGCGTCAGGATATTCAGTGCTCGTGCCGAACCCGTTCTATCGCCTCACCAAAGCTCCTTTCACGGACGCCTCCAATTTCAATTTCCAGAATCCGGACGACCGTGCCAAGATCATGCCCCTCATGGCGTCAGTAGGCGCGGCCGGCGCGGCCGAGAAGGACGCAATCGCATACGTCGGCTTCCTCGATGCGCAAAAGCAAGTGAACCCGTCGAAGAAAATCGGCACCCAGGGTTACTGCATGGGCGGACCGCTAGTCGTCAGAACCTCAGCCACCCTGCCCGATCGCATCGGTGCCGGCGCATCCTTCCACGGCGGCGGCTTGGTCAGTGATAAACCCGACAGCCCGCACCTGCTAGCCCCGAAAATAAAGGCCCACATGTATTTCGGCATCGCATCCGATGACGACGCGAAACAGCCCGATGCCAAAGACAAGCTGAAGGAAGCTTTCCCCTCGGCCGAAATCGAAGTCTACGCCGGATGCCTGCACGGCTGGTGCGTTCCGGATATGCCAATGCGAGACGGCAAGCCGCTCTACAGCAAGCCCGAAGCCGAGCGCGCCTGGACCAAGCTCCTGGCTCTCTACAAATCCTCCCTAGCCTAGGTTTTGTGGCGCAGGCACTCTTGCCTGCAGCGTCGGCACTCATGCCGACGCAGTTTCATAGGGGGACAAAATGACCTTGAGGCTATCCTTACTTCTTCTCCCCGTCATGGTCGCCCCCCTCTCCGGACAAAACCCCGCACCGCTTAAGGCCGGCGATCACGCGCCACCCATCATTTGGACCCGTATCCTGCAGCCTCTCACGAACCAAGCCCCTCCGCCCTTCCTCGGACGGACCACTGTGATCGGTTTCTTTCCGAACGTCTCCAGCAATGCATCGTCCGTTTCGCGTAGAAACAAGTTAATTGCACAGTTCGCCAATAAATCGGTAAATTTCATTTGGATCACCTCCGAATCCGAACTAACCCTCGTGCCGTGGCTCGTGGAACATCCCCTGAACGGCTGGCTGCTGCTGGACCCGACAGGAGAAACTACCCGCGTATATGGAGCGGAACTAACGGGCGCGGTGATCATCGATTCAAACGGCCGAATCGCCGGCTTCACCTTCATGGATCCGGACCGTGAGCAAATCCAGGCCGTTCTGGATGGACGCGCCCTCGCTATCGACGGTGATGCCACCGATGCCCAACTGGACGAAATCCTCGCTGGCCGCGCGGTCCGTCTAGACGCCGCGCCCTACCACGCACCGGACGCCGGGACGAAACCCGATATCCCGCCATCCTATGAAGTTCATATTTCTCCCACCACTACGCGCGGCACCACCAGCTCTGCCGGACCGGGTTTCTGCGTGCTACGGGGCTATGATCTAAGAACGATCCTCTCAGTAGTAACAGGGAAGGACTCCACCCGCATCCTCCTGGCTGCTTCTCTCGAAAACAACCAGGGATACGATTTCGTCTTAGTTCTTCCGCGCGCAGAAGATCAGACCACCGTCCATCGCATCCTGCAACATGGCATTGAAAAGTATTTTCAAGTTTCGATCACGCTCGAGGAAAGAACCATGGACGTATACGTAATGACCGCGCTCGAAGGCAAGACTCCAAAAGAAGCACACGGCGGCGGCTCTTTCATTTCGTCGAGCCAATGGGTGGAGATCCCTCCCGCCGGCGACGCTCGATTTCCGACGACGCAGGAAATCCGCAAGGCCATCAGCACCGGAACCGTCGGAATCTCAGCGTACAGCGACACGATAGGCGAATTCCGCCGCACGCTGGAAGACGCGCTGAGTGCCCTATCGTTGACAAGACGAATCTCCAAGGGACCTATGCCCTCGCAGTCGATGCCAAAGCGCGCTACACGACCGACTTTCTCCAATCGCTTCGCGACGACCTTGGCCTAGTCCTTACCCCAACTCAGCGTCGTGTAGAAATACTAGTAGTGAAACCGCTGTAGGGCAGGATGCCATCCAAATGTCACTTAGTTTTTGGGCACGCTCGGCAAAGTACTGAATCCATCGTGGCGCAGGCACTCCTGCCTGCCGCGTCGACACTCGTGTCGACGCTTGGCATATCCGTTCGCCGTTTTGGAAAAATGTACGACCCCTCCGCCAACAACATAAGCTCTTTAAAATGTCCGGACAATCAAAAACTAAGTGACATTGGGATGCCATCCTGCGGCGGGTTCCCAACCCGCAACAGTGGGGCAGGGCCATGCCCTGCCGCTAGCAAAACCGAACAGCGCCGGCCCTCCACCCTACGCCAGACACCAAGCTCCACCGCTCCAACGACAGCATCCGCGGATCGCTAGAACCTCGAGTCTTCTTAACCTCTGGTGCCAGGAAATTGGACAGCAGCGGAGGTGCCTCCATCAAACGTTTATCACGAGACAAAGTAACACGGAGCTAAGCCGCGATTCGGAAAAATACCACGAGTTGGCAGACCAACCTCCGTCTACCGAACCTCAACCCCGAACCCGTGCTCGTGCCGGTACCTGAAGTACTCCTGCCGATGCCGAACGCTCACCCTCACAAACGGAACATACACGCGGTGCTGTTCCACCAGGTACGCGCGATACCGGCCATCTTCGTCGGCGTTCCAATAGTGATAATCGTGATGATCCCGATCGTAATAGCGCCTTTCACCATGATGATCGTCAGCCATCACCGTCATTGGCGCAACCAAGGCCGCGGACATCAATAACCCGCCAAGAATCAGAAAGTGTTTCAAGTGGTTTCTCCTGCCACCATACAGGCACGTCCCGAGCCATTCGTCCACGCTGTCGCGGACGGACATCCCAGCCTCCGAAGCCAGCACCATTGACCGCATTTGATCGAGTGACGCCACGCGGTCACTCCGGCCCGGCGGTCACACCCCACCCCCAACTCAATCTCCCCCACCCACCACAACTTCCGCTCACCACCCACCTCCCACCGTCCGCCGCTCGTTTATCCTCCAACCGGAGACCCAACCATGTCTACTTCCCCCGCCCGTCTCGCGGCCAACGCCGCTAATGCGCAATTTTCCACCGGACCCCGCACCCCCGAAGGAAAATCGCGCTCTTCCCGGAACGCCTCGAAACACGGCCTCACTGCCCGCGAAGTCGTCATCGCATCCGGCGAGCAAGAGATATTCGACAACCTGCTCGCCGATCTTGAAGCCGACGTCAAACCCCAGGGCGCCATCCAACAAACATTATTCAATGAACTGGTCGCCTCCGCCTGGAACCTGCGCCGGGTTCGCCTTTTGGAAGCCGACCCGCGCCATCAGGACAACCCCACCGAGCTCGACCGTCTCGCGCGCCACCACACCCGCATTGAGCGATCCTTCCATCGTTGCCTCAAGGAGCTCAAGGCAATGCAAACCAACGCCTTTATTCAGGCCAGCCTCATCGCGCCGCTTCGCAAATGCGCTCCGTCCCTCGCCTCCGCTAGCGAAATTGCAAAACGAACCCAATACCTCGAGCAGCGTGATCCGCTCATGATTCGAGATCTTTTGAAGGCATTACAAGGCATCCCACCTGCGCAGGCTGCTAAAATCGAACCAGATCTTCACCTGACCGCGAATGCAATTTGAATTCACGCCGGAACAAATCCAGCTACGCAAAACAGTACGCGAGTTTGCCGAAGCCGAAATCCTTCCCCATGTCCTCGAGTGGGATGAAGAGCAGATCTTCCCCCTCGAAGCCGTTAAGCACTTGGGGCGCCTCGGCTTTCTCGGCTCCATTTTCCCGGAAGAACTCGGCGGCGCGGGACTCGGCTACATCGATTACGCCATCATCATCGAAGAACTCGCGCGCGTCGATCCCTCCGTCGGCCTCATCGTAGCCGCGCACACCTCGCTCTGCACCAATCATATTTTTCTCGCCGCCAATGATGAACAGCGCGCCAGGTACATTCCCAAACTTACTTCCGGCGAATGGATCGGAAGCTGGGCGCTCACCGAACCCGAATCCGGCTCCGACGCGGGCTCCATGCGCACCAAAGCCGTCAAGCACGGCGAGTGCTGGGTCCTGGACGGCTCCAAAACTTTCATCACCAATGCGCAATATGCCGACATTGTTGTAACCATGGCCATCACGGATCGCGCCGCGTCGCAGCACGGCGTCTCAGCATTCCTCGTCGAAAAACACGTCCCCGGATTCCGCGTCGGCAAGAAGGAAAACAAACTGGGCATGCGCGCCAGCGCCACCGGCGAGCTGGTATTCACCAACTGCCGTCTGCCTGAATCGCAACTGCTCGGCAAACCCGGCGAAGGATTCGTCGATAGCCTGCGCATCCTCGATGGTGGACGCATCTCCATCGCAGCTCTGGCCGTCGGCACCGCGCAAGGCGCCTACGACGCCGCGCTCAAATATTCCATGCAGCGCAAACAGTTTGGACGGCCCATCTCGGAATTCCAATCCATCCAGAACAAACTCGCCGACATGGCCACCGAAATCGACGCCGCCCGCCTTCTCACCTATCGCGCCGGCTGGATGAAGGATCAAGGCCAACGCGTCACCAAGGAATCTGCCATGGCCAAGCTATTCTCCTCCGAAATCGCCGTGCGCGTCACCAACGAAGCCGTCCAGATCCACGGCGGCTACGGCTTCATCAAGGATTACCCAGTCGAAAAATTCTATCGCGACGTCAAACTCTGCACCATCGGCGAAGGCACCAGCGAAATCCAGCGCCTGGTAATCGCCCGCCAACTCCTAAAATCCTGACACATGCCATTTCATCCGCAGAGCCGTAGCGCACGCACTCCTGCGTGCCGCGTCCCCACTCCTGGGGACGCCGTTAAATAAAATGTCCCCCTGGTCCCAACAAATCCTCTCCGGCGACCTCCGCGCCCTGGCCCGCGCCGCAACCGCCATCGAAAACCGCAACAGCCAAGCCGACGCATTGCTAAGAGAACTCTTCCCCCACACCGGCCATGCAATCACCATCGGCATCACAGGCGCCCCCGGCGCCGGAAAAAGCACCTTAGTAGACAAACTAACCCACGCCCTCCGCCAGGAAGACAAATCCGTCGGCGTAATCGCAGTCGACCCCACCAGCCCCTACACCGGTGGTGCCATCCTTGGCGATCGCATCCGCATGCTGGATCATCATGCCGACCCTCAAGTCTTCATACGGTCCATGGCCACGCGCGGCTGGCTGGGTGGAGTAGCCGCCGCAACCACCGACATGGCCGTATTGTTGGACGCCGCCGGAAAAGACGTCGTCCTCATCGAAACGGTGGGTGTCGGCCAGGACGAAGTCGAGATCGCGAAACTCGCCGCCGTCACCGTTGTTGTGCTTGTGCCCGGCATGGGCGACGACGTGCAAGCCATCAAGGCCGGAATCATGGAAATCGCCGACGTCTTCGTCATCAACAAAGCCGATCAGCCCGAGCCCGATCGTCTGGAGCGCGAGATCAAAGCCATCCAAAGTCTATCCACTCGGCATGACGGCTGGGTCCCGCCCATCGTCAAAACAATCGCCGTGGATGGCCAGGGCATCTCTGAAACACTAGCCGCGATACGATCGTTCCTTGCGCACGCCGATGGAAAGGATCGCGCCGTCTCCAACTGGACCCAGCGGCTGCGCGAAATGCTACGTGAAAGATTGCTCCACCGTTTCCCGGACCTGGATTTTCACGCCGCCGCCGAAGAAATCGTCTCGCGCCGCAGCGACCCATATACAATAATCGATACTTGGCTCCGTGGCGCAGGTCCCCGACCTGCGGAATGAAAAACATAAATGTCCGCAGCATCCAACCAATTCCAAATCGATCACCTAGGCATCGCCGTCCGCTCTCTGGACGCCGCCCTCCAATTCTACGAACACCAACTCGGTTTCATCGTCACCCTACGTGAAACAGTAGAACAAGAAAAAGTAAAAGTCGCCATGCTACCCGCCGGAGGCCCGCGCATTGAGCTGCTAGAAGCCACCGAACCCGATTCCGTGATCGCCAAATTCATCGAGAAGCGCGGTGAAGGAATCCATCACGTCGCTATCAAAGTCCCGGATCTCACAGCCACCGTCCACCGCCTCAAAACCCAAGGCGCGCGCCTCTTGAACGATCCCCGCCCCGGCGCCGGAGGCCATCTCTACGTCTTCGTCCATCCTTCCTCCACCGGCGGCGTCTTACTAGAACTCATACAACAATGAAACCAACCATCGGCATAATCGGCGGCAGCGGTTTGTACTCCATGCCCGGATTTGAACAACACGAAGCGGTCCTGCTCGATAGCCCATGGGGCCGGCCTTCGGACGACTATGTGGTAGGACAACTGGCCGGCAAAGAGGTCGCGTTTCTTTCACGGCACGGGCGTGGCCATCGCATCTCGCCATCGGAACTCAACTTTCGCGCCAACATCTACGGCTTCAAACAACTCGGCGTCGAACGCATCATCTCGCTCAGCGCCGTCGGTTCCCTGAAGGAAGAACACGCGCCCCTCCGCTTCGTGATCCCCGATCAATTCTTCGACCGCACCCGCGGTCGCGTCTCCACCTTCTTCGGAGAAGGATTGGTCGCGCACATCAGCTTCGCCGATCCGGTTTGTCCTCAGCTCTCCGAAGTAGTTCGCGAGGCCTGCGTAGAGTCCGGCGTGGATGTTTCGAAAGGTGGAACCTATCTATGCATGGAGGGCCCCGCCTTTTCCACCAAGGCCGAATCAAACGTGTATCGCAGTTGGGGCTTCGATGTTATCGGCATGACCAATCTGCAGGAAGCCAAGCTCGCGCGCGAAGCCGAGATCTGTTACGTCACAGTCGCCATGGTCACCGATTACGATTGCTGGCACGCCGAGCACGCGGCCGTAACCGTCACCGATATACTGGCCAACTTGAACAAGAACGCTTCCAACGCCGCAAAAGTTGTCGCGGCCGCCGTCGCCGCGATGCCGTCCACGCGCGAATGCAAATGCGGCTCGGCGCTTGCGCACGCTCTGATCACGGATCCGCAGACGGTCCCTGAAACCACTCGAAGAAAGCTGGAACTGCTGGTTGGAAAGTACCTCCACTAACGCTGTCGCAGAGGAGCTTCTGGAACATTGTCTAGCCGCGCGCCCGTGGCCGGAGCACCTCCTCGATCCTCTGATCGCCGAGCCAGGCAACCGCGCCTTATTCCGCATCGTGGTCGAACGCCTGGGCGATCTCTTCGAGCCGCACCTGTGCGGCGTCTACGCCGATCTGTTCGCCGGCGTGATCGCCCGCTGCATCCCCGAGCTCCATGCCGAACATCTAGTAGCGCGCTACGAACGCATCCGCCAACCTCGCAAACTCGATCGCGAACCTCAATCGGTTTTCGTCCTATCCCGCGTAACCCTTGGCGCCGATGTCGCAATCACCAGCATTTTGCTGGACGCTGCGAAGAAGCGTTTTCCCAATTCACAAATCTGCTTCGTCGGACCCCACAAAAACTGGGAACTCTTCGCCGCTGATCCACGCTTGTGCCATCTCCCCATCGCCTATGGCCGCAGCGCAACCTTGGACGATCGCTTGTCCATCTGGCCGCAATTGCGGGATGCCGTATGCCAACCCAACAGCATCGTCATCGATCCGGATTCGCGCCTCACCCAACTCGGTCTGCTACCGATCTGTCCCGAAGAAGATTACTACTTCTTCGAGAGCCGCGCCTACGGCGGCGATAGCGACGAAACGCTATCCGCGCTGACACGCCGCTGGGCCACGCAAACCTTGGGGATTGCGAATGCACAACCCTACATCAAAGTGGGGCAGCGCCATGCGCTGCCAGGCAAGGTATCCGAATACGCGACGACCGTCAGCTTCGGCGTAGGTGAAAATCCCGACAAACGAATCGCCGACCCATTCGAAGAAGACCTGCTCAAGCAATTGCCCCGCCCCATCCTGATCGACAAAGGCGCCGGCGGCGAAGAAGCCGAGCGCGTCGAGCGCGCAGTATCGAGAGCCGGCAGCGGCATCGCGATGTGGGAAGGATCCTTCGCCGCCTTTGCGGCCCACATCCAAAAGAGCAAACTATACGTGGGTTACGATTCCGCGGGCGGCCACGTCGCCGCCGCTTGCGGCGTCCCGATGATCAGCATCTTCGCCGGCTTCGCCTCCGAACGCATGTTCCAGCGTTGGCGCCCCTCCGGCCCTGGCCAAATCATCGCACTTCGCGTCAATGCCACTGTTGGGCAGGTTGATAACCTGCGCGCCGATTGCCAGTCGGCGCTTAAAAAACTCAGTATGATACCGTGAGGATTCAGTTACCCTCGTGATGAAACCAAACCTGGACACACTAAAAACCGAAATTGAACATCACCTGGAGGAATCCGGCATCGCCGTCTTCTATGGATACTCGCGAGGCCTTGAGTCCATGCAAGGCGTTTATTGGGATTGCGATCAGTATCCCGATTACCGGCTGTTCATCAAAGCCGCTCAAACCGCCGGCGTCAAGCTGCTTGTCTTCCACCAGCGCGAGTTTTCGGCCGACCAGGTGGATGAGGCACTGGAGCAGTTGGCCGGCTGCGATATGCCGCGCGAGGAGCACCACGAGCTGGAGCGCCGCTTGAACGATATGCGCGTCTATGACGGCTTCGTATGCGCCATCGAGCTCTCGTTCGATCACGACGGCCGTGTCTTCCTGTTCGATCTGCGAACCGACTGGTACGAAGATCTTTCCGAAGTCCTGGACGAGATTCAAATCCTGGACGCCGAATCCGATGACGATGACGACACGCCCATAAGCGGTTATTTCTCGAAGAACTAGTCGTGCCAACTACCCAATGGGTGCTACCGACACCCGACCCTGAAGCAGTCGCAGATCTCGCAGCAACTCTAAGAGTCCAGCCTCTGACCGCCCGCGTACTCGCCGCGCGAGGCTTCTCCGATCCCTCAGCCGCCCGGCGTTTTCTCACACCCGAGTTGGCGCACCTCCACTCGCCGAGTCTGCTCACCGGAATGACAGAAGCTCTCCAACGTCTCCGCGCCGCCATTACCGCCCACGAGAAAATCCTGATCTACGGCGACTACGATGTGGACGGGACAGTTTCCGTAGTCATCCTGAAAAAAGCCATCGAGCTCGCCGGCGGCCAGGCCAGCTTCCACGTCCCGCACCGTCTGAAGGACGGCTACGGGATGCGCGCGGATGTCATTGAGCGCGCCGCCGCCATGGGAGTGCGCCTCATCATCAGCGTGGACACCGGAATTCGCGCCACGGAAGTGGTCCGGGGCGCTCGCGAACTCGGGATCGACGTCATTGTCACCGATCATCACCTTCCGGACGCCGAACTGCCACCAGCCCTCGCGGTTCTGAATCCGAACCGCCGCGATTGCAACTATCCCGACAAGAATCTGTGCGGCGCTGGCGTTGCCTTCAAGCTGGTTCACGCATTGCTCGCTACGCTCGGGTGGCCGGAAGAAAAGCTCGCGCGCATGTTGAAGTCGTTCTTGAAACTGGTCGCCGTCGCAACTGTGGCCGACGTCGTGCCGTTGCTGGGCGAGAATCGAGTCATCGTCAAATACGGTTTGCAAGGCTTGCATCGCGTCAGCAATCCGGGCCTGCGAGCATTGCTCGAAGTTTCGGGAATGCTGGACGGCCGGGCTCCAAACGCCCGCCAAGTGGCATTTCAAATCGCGCCGCGCATCAACGCGGCCGGACGCATGGACGACGCTCAGAATGTCATCCGCATGTTCCTCACCGACGATTTGGAACAAGCCCGCACCCTGGCGAAGCAACTGCACTCACTGAATCAGGTGCGCCAGCAGACTGAGGCTGACATTGTCCGGTTGGTTCTGGAAGAATGCAGCCAGGTTCCCGTTACCGAAGATCAAGCAGCCTTGGTTTTCGCCGGAACTAACTGGCACCGCGGCGTAGTGGGCATCGTCGCCAGCCGTTTGGTGGACCGCTTCTATCGCCCGGTGTTTGTCCTGAGTGAAGAAAATGGCGAGGCGCAAGGCTCCGGCCGCAGCATCACGCCGTTTCATTTGCTCGAAGCTTTGGAATCCATGCCCGACCTTTTCTCCCGCTTCGGCGGTCATCGGCAAGCGGCGGGCCTGAGCATGCCAACGGAAATGGTCCCTGAGTTTCGTCGTCGTCTCGACGCCTACGCCCGCGAGCGGTTGACTCCTGCGGATTTTCATCCGCGCCTAGCGATCGACGCGATGGTGGATCTGAAAGAGCTGACCACCGGCCCGGCTGTGGCGGAAATTCTCGGCCTCGCCCCTTTTGGATTCGGCAACCAGCCGCCGGTCCTCGCTATTCGCGACGCCGAGATCGCCGCCGCTCCCGTAGTCCTGAAGGAAAAACATCTACGAGTCCAACTCCGCCAGAACGGCCGGAACTTGATGTCCAAGGCTTGGAATTTCGTGGAGCGCACTCCGGAACTCACAGCCGGCGCCCGCGTGGACGCCGCGTTCTGCATCGAAGAGGACCCTTATTCGGAAGGCCGCGGCTGGGGCGGCTGGGCCGCAATTTTGAAAGATATTCGGCCATCCAGTTAACGCTCGCCGTTCGTTCTCGTCCTCTGAATCGGAGGCATCACAATGCGCAAGACTCTGATTTTCACATTTGGCTTGGCCACGCTCGCGACGATGTTCGTCGCTCAGGCCGGCCCACCACTGATCTGCCATCCCTATAACATCGGCGACGCCAAGTCGCTGCCGTGGGGCACTGGATCAAATTGGAACGCGCCCGACCAGGCGTACAACGTCCGAAAGCTCGTGAGTGAT
>Ga0208690_1000133_pt1 | contig 19004 bp, 30 predicted proteins | sample June2015DPH_16_1_2_FD_184712 | JGI IMG/M metagenome (GOLD analysis project Ga0208690, IMG submission 184712) | Peatland microbial communities from SPRUCE experiment site at the Marcell Experimental Forest, Minnesota, USA - June2015DPH_16_10... | ecosystem: Environmental > Terrestrial > Soil >...
CGCATCGCGCGGGCGCGACAGCGATCCGGTCGTCCGGTGCGCCATCGAGCTGCACGACCGCGTCCTGGACCTGTCCGCGGCGCTTCGCCACTATCGTCGTGCGCTCAAGGACGCAACCACTCTGGGCGACGACGACTTCCCATTCTGAAACGTCCGCTGGCAGACGTCCCCTCCGTCCCCCTACTGCGCACAATTCCTGCCCGGGCGACCTTTCCCACCGTCCATCGAATTGCGCGAACGATCGACCATCGACTCACGTGGCCGTGCTCAGCATCCGTTGGTCCCCTGCGTACAGGTCGCCAGATCGCCCGAGACGCACGACGCTTGCCCTTTCGTACAGCTGCTGCTGCACGTGAGCGAGCACGCGGCGCCGAGGCCCGCAGCGCCTGCCGCACAGGACTCGGGAGACGTGCACGTCGCGGTCGACGCGACGTAGAGGCAACCGTTCGTGTCCTTCGCGCATGTCGCGACGGTCGGGGCGTCCTGGCAGACCGCTCCCGTCGCGGCGCAGATCGTCGAGCTGCAGGTGCACGCCGCGATACCGCCGGTGATCGCGCACGTCTGGTGGCTGCCGCACATGGCCGTCGTGGCCCACTGCGTGCAGCCGCCGGGTTGGGTCTGGCAGGTCTGCACGCCCCCGGAGGCACATTCCGTGAGACCGGCCGTACAGCCATCCGTGCATCCGGAACTGCCGCTCGTGGAGCTCGCGGTGCTCATGGACGTGCTCGTTCCCCCCGGCCCCGCGCTGCTCGACGTCGAGCTGCTGGTCATTGCGCTGCTGGTGGACGTGCTCGTCCCGGTCGCGCCCAAGCCGGCGGCGGAGCTGCTTGTACTGGAGCTGCCGTTTGAACCCCCGACGCTGGAGCTCGAGCCCGCTGCCGCGCCCACGCCTCCGCCGTCCGCAAGGGTCCCATTCCCAATCCCGAGAATCGAATCGCAGCCCACGAGGCTCAGGCTCACGAGCGCCGTACGCCGGAGAGTCGCCCACCAAAGGCCCAACGGTCGCATCACCACGACCCCTGCAGGTTCAGGACGGCCCTATCCCCACTCATGCTCGACGCGACGTTCACCGGCCGACGCGGGGCGCTCGCCCACATCGTGATAGCGGCCGCCGCGAGAGCGCCTCCCACGCCGACCGCGACGCTCACGCCCACGAGGATGGTGCCTTCCCGAACGCCTGCGGCTGACTCAAGACCCCGATTCATGATTCCGAGCCCACCCCCACCAGCCGAAGGACAGTGGACGATGGCGCAGCTCACCGGCTTTTGCCGAGTTCGTCAAGCCATGGCGGGCCATATCGGGCGTGATGATGCGACGGCCGGTCGTTCACGCGAGCTGGAGCTCGAGTTGGTCCGACGGCCGGGCGCCTTGCGAATCGTCGGTCGGGTCGCGCGCCCGGGCGACGGGCGGCGAGGCGCCTCGGTCGGCAGGCCGAGATGGGCGAGGATCTGGCGCACGGGCTCGCGCTCGGCGCGATGGTGTCGGCTCGGGCGTTCGCATCCCGATGGCCCTCCGCCAGGGCCTTGCACTCGGACTCCGTCAGCAGCCCTCGGAGAATCGCGTGCCCCTGAATGTCGAGATCAGTTTCAACATGAGTCCAATCGAACGCATCGAGACCTTTCACTGCTCCCCCCTGGGCGATGCGCTTTTCGCGCTGCGTTCCCGGTCGAGCAGCTCTCGCTTGCGCTCGATCCCCCATCGATACCCGGAGAGGCCGCCGTCACTCCGCGCGACGCGATGACATGGGATGGCCACTGCCAGGTGGTTGTTGGCGCACGCTTGCGCAACGGCACGAAAGGCCTTCGGACGCCCGATGCGCTTCGCAATCTCGGCGTAGCTAGCCGTGTCGCCTGGACGAATCGCACGCAGCGCGCGCCATACTCGCTCCTGAAAGGCCGTCCCACGAATGTCGAGCGGCAAGTCGAGCCCGAGCGATGGAGCCTCCACGAACGCTACAACGCGAGCGACGAGCTCCTCGAAGGCGGGATCAGCTCCGATCAGCTCGGCACTCGGAAATTGGTCCTGGAGGTCGCGCACGAGCTGCTCGGGATCGTCGCCGAGCAGAATCGCGCAGACGCCTCGCTTGCTCCTTGCGACGACGATGTCCCCGAGCGAGCATCGCCCGACAGCGAAGCGAATCTCCGCGTTCGTTCCGCCCGCGCGGTACTCCTTCGGCTTCATGCCGAGGAGGCGCTCCGACACCTCGTAAAAGCGCCCGTTGGATCCGAACCCCGTGTCATAGATCACGCCCGTGATGGACCTCGCTCCCTTCGCTAGCTGATCGCGTACGCGCCGGGCGCGGAAGGCCGCGGCGTACGCCTTCGGCGTAAGTCCGGTTGCGTGCTGGAAGACGCGATGAAAATGGAACGGGCTCATTCCCACGTCCGCGGCGAGAGCATCCAGGGTCGGCGCGGTCTCCGCCTCCTCGATCCGACGACAGGCCTCCGCGACGATGGCCGCGTGGTGCTGGGCCACCGTGGTGCGGTCCCCCGCAGCGCGCTTGGTTGGCCGATAGCCAGCAGCCTCGGCGTCCTTCGCGGACGCGAAAAACTCGACGTTCTCAGGCTTCGGGATGCGCGACCCGCTGCTCGGCCGGCAATACACGCCGGTCGTCTTCACAGCGTAGACGAACTGCCCGTCGGTCGCCGGATCCCTCGCAAGGACCGAGAGCCACCTCGGATCCTGTGAAGCGTCCAATTTCACGGGCGAAGATTGCGAAGGACGAGAGCGGCTCCGTATTCTGTCGCTACCCATGATGCGACCACAGTTGGGCGAGTTTCATCGCGAGGCGCTCCGGTTCTTGCGCTCGAATTCCTGTCCTCGGGAACTGGCGCGCCAGAGGTACCAGGTCGCTGCCGTTCGAAAGGGCGTCCAAGCCTGACCTAGCTCTCTCATCTGCCGCGGCGCGGGGGCTGTCGGCAAGCTCTTGAGCCGGCGATAGCCGTCGCGAACGCCGAAGTCATCGGCCGGAAGAACGTCGGCCCGGTCCAGCGAATAGATGAGAAACATCTCTACGGTCCAACGCCCCACGCCGCGCAGCGGGACGAGACGCTCGATGAGCGCGTCATCCGACATGGTTTTGGCAGCGCGGAGCGAGGGAACGACGCCATCGAGAGTCGCCCGAGCAAGTCCGCGAATACTCGCCGCCTTCGCCCCGGAGAGACCGCATGCTCGCAGTGACGCGTCGGAAGTCGCCATGATGTCGGCAGGTGTCGGGAAGCGTTGCGCGGGAAAAAGGCGCCGCACACGCTCCAGAATCGCGTCGCCCGCCTTCGCGTGAAGCTGCTGATAGGCGATCGCGCGAGTCAGTGCTTCGTATGGCTCGCGCGCCGGCCTGGACTCGAGACGAACCGGTCCCATGTTCGCGACATGGCTGGCCCAGTCCGCGTCCACGTTCGCCAGAAACTCGTGGGCGGAGCAGTTCACCGACGCGTGAGCCGCATCGCTGATCGACGACAACGAGGACGTCATGGGGTGTGCTCCGTTTGGCGAAGGACGTTCATCGGGAGGTCCCGGTGCAAGCAGTTGTAGTCTCCCTCGACGTAGCGAAGAAGAAGCGGTGTCGGACGCTTCTGACCTGCCGCGTGGCAGCGGCGCAGGAATATGGCGTGCGCCTCGGGGAATCGCGCACCATTCCCCGAGACCTCGTGCCATCGATTCGCGATTGGCACGAGCGCTTCATACAGCGCGCTGCGAAGCTCCCGGAGAGGAGACGGAAGCGGATACGAAAAGTACTTGTATTCGTCCAGCCCAAGCCATGCCGCGCCATCACGATGCGTGTCCGAAAGAGAACGTCGTGTGCGTACATGGCTCGAACGCGTTTGCAGTCGCGAGGCGTTAGCAGCCCCGCAAGGACGGCGTAGCCGTCCGCGTCGAGATCTCGCGCGAGCGCGCCTCTGTCGATGGACGCAACGCGCGCGCACACGCTCGATGTGATGTCGTGAGCCGGGCTCATGCTCCTTACCGTACGGGGCGGGTGCCCACGACGACGCCCCGCTACTTGCGGTCGAATTCGACGAGTCGAACATGCATCTGCAAGCGAGTTGCTCGTCGCCGTCGGGGACAGGCTGACCTGACGGGCCCCCTCACTCGGGTGTATTGATGACCGCCTCCAGGTTGTTTCCGTCGGGGTCGAGCACAAAAGCGCCGTAGTGGTTTGGGTGGTACTTCGCCCGGATCTCCGGCGCCCCGTAGTCCATTCCTCCCGCCTCCAATGCGGCCGCGTGGAACGCCCGGACAGCGGCGCGACTCGGAGCCCGCAGGGCGATGTGGGTCGGCGACCTCGAGGCGCCGTGCGCATCGGTCCAATATCCGGGACGCGCTTCGCCAATCCAGAATGACGGCCTGGCGTCGGCGCCGAATCCAGCGCCTCCGGGGTACTCCTTCACCAGACCATAGCCGAGTGGTTTTAGGGCCTTCAGGTAGAAGGCCTTGCTCTTCTCGCAGCTCTGCACCGTGAGGACGATGTGATCAATCATGAAGGGGACGGTGCCATGTGCATCGTTCGCTGCCGCTCCGATTCTTGCGATCGAACTCGCGCTCGGCGGCCGGAGCCGAAATGAGTAAGTGAATGTCTGCTCATTGGGCCCGCCGAACTGCCTGTCGGCGAACGTTTGTGGGCCCACTGTTCTCCCCGAGCGCCGTCCGGGATGGCTCGTGCGGTCTCGAGAGCGCGGCGCAGCTCGTCGATCCCCAAGCATCGACTCGCACCCCAGCCTATTGAGGCTACGCGCAGGCCCACGACGAGGCGAATCGAGTCCGGGTATTCCGCGAACGCGCCTGACTCAACTCGGTCGCAAGCTCGTCGCACTCTGGACGATCAACCGTCAGCGCGGCGGTGGGAGTCCGTGCGGGCTCGGACATGGCGGCCGATCCTTTGGCCGATCGACGACGAGACAAGGCCGCGGGAGCGTCCGTCGTGGGGCTCTGTGTGGCAGGGGCGGTGGCGTGTGCGCCGCTCTGATGGCTCGGGTCACGTGATGCTCGGGCCCAGCGGGAGACGCAGTCACGCGCCAATCGCGTTCCGAGCCTGGGGCGACCGACCGAGCTCGTTGGCCAGCAGGTCGAAGACGACGCGGATGCGTCGGCTCGTATGCAGCTCGCGATGGGTCGCGAGCCAGACCGGCACGGGGATCGGCGGCAGCTCGGGCAACACGCGGCGGACCCGAGGCTCGGCATCGCCCACTTCGTCCATCACGATGCAGATGCCGACGCCGTGCTTGGCCAACTCCCACTGCACCAAATGGTTGTCGGTGATGATCGGGAAGTTCTTGGTGGTGAGCTCCAAGCCCAAGGCACGCAGACCCTTCATCATCAAATCGGTCCGGTCGAAGCCGAAAAAGTCAGCGTGGGATTAGCGTGGGATAGGCCCGCGGGGGAGGTCGGGTTGCCGATCCGCTCGAGGTAGGCCGGAGAGGCGTAGAGGCGGGCGCTTCGGTCGGCGATCTTTTTGGCGACGAGATCGGGCTGGGTTGGCGTGAAATTGCGCACGGCGATGTCGGCCTCCCGACGCCGAAGGTCGCGTGCGGTGTTGGAGGCGATGATCTCGATCTCGATTCCCGGATGGGTCCGGCGCATGCGCCCGACGATGGGGGGCAGGATGTGAGCCGCGATCAGCTCGCTTGCGGTGATGCACACCGTCCCGTTGATCGAGAGCGCCTTTCCAGCCGCGCTCATCGAGACGCGGGTCGCCGCGTCGCCCATCGCTCGAAGGTGCTCCATCAGATCCAGGCCGGGCGAGGTGAGCTTGATCGAGTTGGCGATCCGCTCGAAGAGCGCGACACCGAGTTCCTCTTCGAGGGCTGCGACCTGACGTCCGATCGTCGGCTGGGCAGTGCCGAGGACGCGGCCGGCGGCCGAGAACGAGCCCGCCTCGGCGGCGACCAGAAACGCCCGCGCGTGGTTCCAGTCGAAGCGTATGGAGCGCCAGTCCATGCACAAATGCATAACACACATGCAATCTCTCGGATTGCCCATTCGCTCGTGCAGGCACAGAGTGGCGTCGAAGCAACCAGCCGAGGAGGCCTCAGATGTCGGAAACGAATGGAAGTCCTATGAAAATTACGCGCCCTGCGCGGAAAATCTGCATCGTCGGAGCATCCGGCAAGCTCGGGCAGTACATGGTCCAGCACGCCCTCGACCGTGGCTACGAGGTCATCGCCGTCTGTCGCGAGCAGAGCGTCCCGAAGCTCGCCCGTTTCCAGGGGAGCATCACCGTGATGGCGGGCAGGACGGATGACCGCGAAGTCGTCGGGCGCGCCGTCGCCGGATGCGACGCCGTGCTCACCGTCCTGGTCCCACTCGGGGTCCATCAGTACGCCTCGAGGACGGCGCAGGCGGTCCTCGATCTCGCCCCCGAGCGCGCCCGCCTGCTGTTCTCGTGCGGGTGGCACATCACGCGCGACGGTCAGGACCGCTACTCGCGCCTGTTCCTGACGATCGTCAAGGTCGCCGCTTGGGTTGCTCGGGCCGTTCGCTATGGGCAGATCGACGATCAGGTGTTTGCGTACAAGCGCATCTTCGAGAGCGATCGACTCTGGACCGTGGTGCGAGGGAGCGCGCTCGAGGAGGGCGAGAGCCAGGGCCTGCCGGTGTGGAGCCGGCACGTGGGCGACGCCATCCTCGAGAGCAACATCACGCGCCGCGTGGACTTCGCCCGGTTCATGGTGGAGGCCATCGACAACGACGATCTGATCCACGAGGCTCCGGCGATCGTCGGCTGTCAGACGCCCTCGGCGCTGGCGCACGCCGTCGCTGTCCTCACCGAGGACGTCCGGTACGCGAATCGAGCGACACCAAAGGGGCCGTCGGTGCCGGCGGTTCGGAGGGCCTCTTGAAAGGCAAGATCTGCATCGTCACGGGTGGAAACAGCGGCATCGGAGCGGCGACGGTAGCGGGGCTGGCGCTGCGAGGCGCCACGGTCGTCATCGCCTGTCGCAGTGTCGACCGAGGCAGGGCTGCGCTCGAGGAGATCGCGGCGAAGACCGGCTCCAAGGACCTGAGCGTGATGCAGCTCGACCTCGCTTCGCTCGAGTCGGTGCGCTCGTTCGCCGCCGCCTTCACGGCGAGGTTCACGCGGCTGGACGTGCTCGTCGAGAACGCGGGCGTCATGACGCAGAAGCGGCAGCGGACGGTCGACGGGCTCGAGATGAACTTCGGCGTGAACCATATGGGGCACTTCCTGCTCACCGATCTGCTGTTGCCTTTCCTGAAGGCGTCGGCGCCGTCGCGCATCGTGGTGGTATCGTCGAACTTGCACTCGAGCGGCAAGATCGATTTCGACGATCTCGCGATGGAGAAGGGCTGGAGCGGCTCGTATCCCCGGTCGAAGCTCGCGAACATGCTCTTCGTTCGCGCTCTGGCCAAGCGTCTCGAGGGCAGCAAGGTCGTGGTGAACGGGCTGCACCCCGGTGTGGTCTCCACGAACCTGGCGCGAGACTACGCTGCACCCATTCGCCTGATTGCGAAGTGGTTCTTCAAGTCGCCTGCGCAAGGCGCGCGCACTTCGCTCCATCTCGCGACCGCGCCGGAGGCCGCCGGGATCTCCGGTCGCTACTTTGCGAGCGAAAAGGAAACGAAGGCGGGCGAAGCGGCGCTCGACGACGGGCTCGCCGAGCGCTTGTGGGTGGAGACGGAGCGTCTGATCGCTCGTGTCGCCCCCCCGGCAGCCCCCTCCGCGACCGCGCAGTGAGCTCTCTTTCCCATACGGGGCCGCACGGTTCACCCCCCGCTGCGGGCACCGGGCCGACGATAGCGAATCGGCCAAAAACGGCCCAAAACCCGCGAAGGCGCGACGGCGTACCGATCAGTTGCACGCGCCGGTGCGGGCACATATGCAGATGCCATCCGAACGGCAGCACGGCGCCTCTATTATTGGGCACGGAATGAGGCATTGACTGGAGGTAGTGCATTGCCCGTTGCTGCCAGAATCTGCGTTGCTCGCAGCGCTGCTTTCGCTTGCGGAGCCCTGTCGATCGTTTCCTCCGCACCCATACGAACCGAGCGTGGCGACCGTCAGGACGATCCAGGCGAGACGCATGCTGTGAGTGTACACCGCACAACGATTTAGGCCACGAAGTCGGCCCGCGTACAGATGGCTCGGCAGAACGCCGGACGCGATGCATCGCCGACGACATGGTCGACACCGTCCAAGAGAGGACCTGCGCCACTCCGGCTGACCACCCGGACCCTCCTGCCTGACCCACCTGCCCGAATCCAGCGATGACATCCATCGTCGCACCCCCCTGCGGCGTCGCGCGCGCTCAGGAATCGACATGGGCCTTCATCCAAGCGGATGCAAGGCGAGTGCGGCTCGTTGCCGGAGTCGCCCAGGTGTAACGCTCGCTCAGCGGCGGAGCGAGAAGCCGACGAAGCGCGTGGCGATCGGCTCGTCGCCGGTCACGGAAGCAAGATACCGTCTTCCCACCATGACCGCCCCCCAACCCGTCACGATTCCGAAGTGGCAGATCGCCACCAGCTGGGTTCTCTCTTGTCTACCCCTCCTCGCCTTTCTCCCGAGCGCATTCTTCAAAATCGCACAGCCCGGAGAGTTTCTCACGCAGTGGACGAAGAACTACCCGGCCGCGACGGCGCGCCCCATCGGCATCGTCGAGCTTGGGTGCCTCGTCCTCTACTTCGTACCGGCGACGCGCGTGCTCGGAGCGATCCTTGCCACCGGATACCTCGGCGGCGCCATCGCCACGCACGTTCATCAGGGGCAAGCCGTCTTTCTGTTCCCGCTCCTGATCGGGGTCATGCTCTGGGGAGGCCTCTTCTTGCGCGACCCGCGTCTCCGTCAGCTTCTGCCGACGACGAAGAAGATCGATCTCCCGCGATGACACTCATCGTCGTTCCGCGGTCTTCATGCGGATCTCGTCGTGCGCAAGATAGGCCCGGACGTCGTCTGGCTCTCCGCGCGCCAAGACGCCGACGAGTCGCTCCTCCCGCTCGCGGAGGCCGAGGTCCCCGCGCGCCTGGCGATCGGTGACGTCACCGAGGTCGATGGCTACCCGCTCGGCTCGCGCGGGGCCGAATACGATCAACGGCTGCGGCCCGAAGCCGGCCCCGCCCCCAGGGACGCCGCACCTTCGTCACGACGAGCCGCGCCTGCCCCGCACGTAGCCCAAGCCATCGGTGACGAACCTCCCCCCTTCACGGGCAGTCCGCATCGGCGATGTAGCGTAGGCCCTCGCGGGCGACGAGATAGTCGGCGCGCAAACCGAACGTGACGGGCTCGCCGTCGGCGAGCAACGTCCAGGAACCGGGAAAGCGAAGGCACGTACATGGCCCGAGGACTGGCAGGGTCGTCTCCACGCGGCTTGCGTCGAACAAAGGCCCGTTCCATACTGAACCTTATGGTTCACCCTTCTGCTGCCGGGCTCGACCGCTCGTTCGCCGCTCTGTCGGACCCCACACGGAGGGGCGTCCTTGAGCGACTCGGACGCGGAGACGCCTCGATCACAGACCTCGCCGCCAAGTTCGAGATGACCCTCACCGGCATGAAGAAACACGTCGCGCTTCTGGAAGAGACCGGTCTCGTGAGCACCGAGAAGGTCGGTCGGGTCCGGACCTGCAAGCTAGGGCCGCGCCGGCTGGAGGATGAGACGGCGTGGATCGAGAGGTACCGCCAGCTCTGGGATGCACGCTTCGACGCACTGGACGAGCTTGTCGAAACAATGACGAAGAAGGAGGAGACCGATGGACGTCACAGCAAGAGAAGGTGACCCCAACCCAATGAAGAACGTCACTACGGTGGAACGGAAGTCCGAGCGCGAGATCGTCGTCACGCGAACCATCAATGGCCCGGCACGCATCGTGTTCGACGGCTTTACCAAGCCCGAGCTGCTCAAGCGGTGGTGGGCACCGAAGTCGACGGGCCTGTCCCTCCTTTCCTGCGAGGCGGATGTTCGTGTCGGCGGCAAGTACCGTTTCGTGTTCGTCGACGCTGCCTCAAAGCCAATGGGGGAGTTCTTCGGTAGGTACATCGAAGTGACACCGCACCTACGCCTCGTCTGGACGAATGAGGAAGGTGGGGACGGTGGGGCCGTTACCACGGTGACCTTCGAGGAAAAAGGTGGCAAGACGCTGCTGGTCCTGCACGACCTCTATCCCTCAAAGGAGGCACTCGACGGTACCATCGCGTCCGGGATGGAGCCTGCGATGCGCGAGACGCTCGACCAGCTCGACGAGCTGATCGCGATACTTTCGAGCCAAGGGAGCCCGTCATAAGCACAAGCGCTGCTGCCAGGCCATTGTCGCGGCGACGGCGCAACCGGCGGCGGTACGCTCGGATGCTCGCGACCCCACCGGTCAGTTACACGGTGAGCCGCGCCGCTGTAGACGGGCGCTGAGAAGCGCCGTTTTCGGTGCGGGCCGGTCTGGTCGGGTAGTTGGCGCTGGGCGGGGGGCTGACGACGATCTTCGCGGCCCATCAAGAAGGATGAGGGCCCGGAGCGGCAAACTCCGAGCCCTCGTGTCGGTTCGCGTGCTCGCGTTCGACGAAGAGGTTGTCGCACGGGATCGCGCTGCTGGCCCACTTCGGGTCGGTGGGAGCGACGCGTGCTCGACCTACGGCTTTTCCAATGTGTTCGCGATGGCTGTCGACGGCCGGGATACATCTGCCGATTCTGCGATCACGGCCAGATGTATTGCACCCGCCGATGCCGTGACGCTCAACAGGCGGAGTCGCGTCGGCGATCGAAGCAGCGCTACTGGCGGAGCCCCAAGGGGCGGAAAGCGACGTCCAAACGGATGGTCCGTTTTCGTGGGTCGTCGCGCCAAAAAATAGTGACGGACACCGGTCGCCGAGAAGTTGGCCGTTCCGAGACCGTATCCGAGGCCGCGGCGCCGCTCCCCATGGAGGGGACAACCGCCGGGGCCGAGGAGACGACCGATGAGCGACATCTGGATGGGGATCGCGCCGGAGCCGAAGGCCACGCGCGTGATCGCGATGGCGGGTCCGAGCGAGACAATTTTGAAAGCGCGGCTGCTGCCGTCGCCCCAGCATCCGCGAGCGATGGCCATCCTGCTCGAAGCCGTGGCGATGTGGCAAGGAACGAGGGTCCGCGCTGTGGTCAGTGTGGACGAGAGGGATGGGGCGTGCGACTCGGATTTTTATCGCGCCGTCTTCACCGACTTCGGCGGCCCGCTGTACACGCTCGACTGGGTGCCCGCGTGCCGTCGGGTCCGTCGCCACCGAGACTTGGCCGGCGTCGGCGCATTCGCTGACCTGCGCCAGCTCTTCGAGGTGGCGCGATGATCTCGCCGGAGCTTCGCGCGCGCATTCGGCGGATGTTTTACGCCGAGCACTGGAAGATGGGCACCATCGCTGCAGAGCTGGGGGTGCACCGCGACACCGTGGCCCTGGCGGTCGAGCCCGAGCGTTTCGTCAATATCGCTCTACGCCCCCAGTACGCGTTGCTCGACCCGTACAAGGACTTCGTGCGCATCACGCTCGAGCAGTATCCACGGCTGCGGGCCACCCGCCTTTTGCAGATGATCCAGCCGAGCACGTCGCCCGCTCGGCCGTCTCGAACCTGGTCGCCCGGTGCGGCGGCTCCGTCGGTCTCCGGAGCGTTTTCCATGCTCTTTCCGTGGGCGGATGAGCTTTCGGACAAATCCTCAATGATTTCTAAGGCGCGCCACGCAGGAGTCGAACCTGCGACCTACGGCTCCGGAGGTCCGGAAATATCAGTGCAGGAGGCTGCACCAGAGTGCACCACCCCAGATTCCGCCACAGACGAGACCCTCCAGGGTGCACCAGAGTGCACCTACGGTGCAGATTCCGACGCCCGCAGTAAACGCGTCGACGTGCCCGCAGTAAGGATCGAAGAGGCGATTAAGGCCCTCCTGGCGGGCGACGTCGACACCGCCCGTCACCTCCTCAGAAGACGTCACCACCGTCGTCCTCGATCCAACCGCCTCTCTTCTTCCCGCCGTCTGTGATCGAAGGATCGCGGTTGACAGCCTGCGAGACCACTTGAGTGCCGTAACTGTATGGACTCCGCCGGGCAACGAGCCTCCACACCGCGCCGCTCTGTATCCTCGTCACGTTCGCGCTCAGCCCCCCGGGCAAGACTTGGCGGCCCCACCCCGGCAACGTCCACGACGTTGCCTCCCCGGGCACAGATCAGGCTGGCGTAAGAGACTGCGGGTTGCTCGGCTCAGCCAAGTTGGGGCGTACGCCGGAGTTGAATTCACCATCACTGTCGCGCCAGGGGTATTTTCAGAGTCAGCTCGGCGAAAGTAAATGACACAAATGACAGAAATCGGTCCAGGGATGCCCCCGTGGTCCCCCCGGGGGGCACCATCCCCCTAAACTTCGGATGGCGGTGAGCGCGGCTCTACGAGAGCTTCGGGCATGGCATGCCGGTCGTCTTCCTGCACCCGCTCTCGCTCAACGCCAAACCTGGGTCCACCGGGTGTTCGTCTTTCGCCGGGTCTCGATCAACGGCGCTCGTCGCCTCGTCGAGCAAGCGACTTGCCTAGAACCCGCGGAAGACCTCGCCGTCGACGGAGCGGTACCAGACGCCGTGCACTCGCCCGAGAGGACTCCTGGACACGGCCTCCGAAAGCCAGCGACCTTTGTTCATCAGGCCGGTTGCCCGAGCGCGGAATCCTCGAGCCACTGCACGACGGCGTCCGGGTCGGCCAGCAGCACGTCGCCCGGCTTCTCTCCGTCCAGCTGCGGCATCGGAGTGTTCAGCCACTTGCGAAGGGCCGACGGCGTGGCGCTCACGCAACGCCTTGCGAGGAGCGCCGCGCGCTCGAGCTTTTCGAGGCGCTTCTGAAGCCCGTGCGCATCGGGCGTTTTGTGCACGGCCTGTATCGAAGCCCCGAGCGCGCGGCTTAAGGCGCTGAGGGTCCACCCGAAGTGCCGCGCGATCCGTGTCGCATCAAGACGCCCTGACGCAGCGCAGCGCAGCTCGGGCATGCTCCACGTCTCCATCGCGGGAGCGGCACGCGCGGTCGCGCGCTCGACTCGAAACCGGAACTCCTCGATGTCGATCGGCGTCCTGACCCAATCGACGCCAGGGCGCGCCAACAGCCGCTCAAGCCCTTGCTCGTGCCGCAGGAAGTCCTTGCTCTCTCCGACGATCACCACCGATGCAGCCGCGCCGCTCCGTCCGAGCCGCTCGACGATTTCTGCACCAGAGGCCGTCGGGATGCTCAGATCGACGAGCACGAGGTCGTAGTTCGCGCGGGTAGCCGCGCTGAGCTTGGCGGCCCACGTCTTCTTCGCAGGCCGCTCGACCTCGAAATGCGCCGCAAGCAACTTGGCGTAGGCGCGTTCGTGCAAGTTACCGAAGAGAAGAGCCCTGTGCGTTGTCATGGACGCAGTTTGACCTTGTTTCAACCAACATTCAACCATACTTCAACCGGCTAACGAGAGAAAAGCTCGACGAGCGCGCGAGAGATCACCAGGTCCTGCTCGACTTGCCGATCGGTGACCCACGGCGCGTGCGAGCGCCACTCGGATCAGAAGTCTTTCGGGATCACGCGTCGCTGTCCGCGGTGGCGTTGACGGCGAGCTTCCAGCGCTTGAGGCGCTCCGCGCCCGCTCTCGGCTTTGCGCGGACGAGTGGCGCGAAGAATAGCGCGCGCTCACTCACGAAGGGGACGAGACACTCCGCGAGGTTTCGATGCTCCGCTAAATCGAGCAGGTAGCCGAGGCGCTGCACCCAGGAGGTCGGACAAAGCTGCGCTGCCGCGAGGAGGTTTCTCGGCATCAAGCGATTCGACCAACTCGGCCAGCACCGAGGCGACGTTGTCGAGGCCGCCGCACTGATCGGCATAGCCGGCGAGCTCCAGCGCCGTCGCTTCCGCGGTATCGTCCCCGACGCACTCAGGGCATCGGTCTCCGCGGACGAGCGTCCCGTCGCGATCCGCACGCACGCCACGACCGTATCCTTGTGATACATCTAACCCCGCACATCGTTCATACAGCGTCTCCATGGTTCCTCCATGGTGCCGCGGCGGCGTGGAACCCTCACGCGAAGAACTCTAACAATCGTGCTCGTACGGGCCACATGCGGAGGTGCTCAAAGGGCTCCGGGTCAAACTAAGCTTCGGACTCACCGGCACCAAGGAAAGGCCGACCTCAGTGCCGCCGCAGCTGCGCACGATACAACGTTTCGTGCGCAGCAGGTCGACGGCAACGCCGGTGGGGAACTAAACTCCGCCTTCAGCGGCCCATCTGGCTCCGAGAGCCGCTTGGTGCGGATTCTGGTGCGCGTCTTGGTGCGGGCGCATGAATCGGAAGGCTGAATCCCCAAGAATTTCGCGGGCCCGCCCGGAAGGGATCGAACCTGCGACCCGCGGCTTAGAAGGCCATGCCAGTTGGGTGCGGGAGAGTGCGGGAGAGTGCAGATTGGGCGATTTTTCGGAAAATTGCCCCGTTCAGAGTGCGGGAGAGTGCAGCCACGGTGCGGATGGCGACGATCGCACCAAGCGCGTCGGCCCGCCCGCACCAAACCTCGAAGAGGCGATCCGGGCGCTCGTCGCGGGCGACGTCGAGACCGCACGCCGACTGCTCCAGTGACGGCGCGGCATGGTCATGCAACCCCTCCTGCCGGCGCCTCTGACGCGCGTCTCGCTTGAGTGCGGTTGGGGATGGGTGTTGATGGGCGGCGGTGGCGATCCCATCGAACACAAGAAATGCATCCAGCCTAACAGGCATCGAGCCCGGCACCGCAGAGTCCATCGTGGGTTCCGGTTGGACTTCGTCATCACTCTCTTAGGCGCCGTCCGTAAATAATGGAACGGATTGGGCGCGCGCCAATAGGCCTTTCCTCGATATGGGAGCGCGAGATTACTGGTCCGTAATTCATGGACGACGCCTTATGCGGAGCCGCCGATGCAGTGATCCGTCGCGCCAACGTCATTTTCAGGAGTCGACCCCCCCAAGTCAGTGACACAAATGACGAAAATCGATCTTCTAGGGGTGTTCCCCTCGCTCGCTGCGTGACCACTAGCGCCGGCCGAGGCAAAAGAGGAAGGGAAACAGGGCGGTGCGGCGGGATGGCTTGCCAAATTGGGCGATGCGTTGGGGGTTGAATTCCAGCTTCACTGTCGCGGCAGATGTATTTTCCAGAGTCGGCTCGGCGAAAGTAAATGACGTAAATGACAGAATTCGGCCCGCATGGTCCTACTGGGGGCACCAGCCGCTTAAGCTGCGCAACCCAACGGGGGGGTTGCGCCCGCGAAGCCGGGGACGAGGGCGACGAACTAGGATTCAGCGTTCGTGGCGAACGAGATCGAAAAGTGGCTCGCGACGTACTGCGCGGGCCGCGGAGTCACGCAGCGCCATCGTGGATGGCTACGCTCCGCCAGCCACCTCGACGGGACGGGCGAAGATTCGATCGGCTCTGGCGGCGATGGTGCCGGTAGCCAGAGCAGAATCCCCCTGGACAGCAGGTCTCCCGGGCTTGCCGATCCGGGGCCCGTGAGCTATCACTCAAATATCCCTCAGTTTTGAGGTGGAGGTTCCATGCGTCTCGAAGCCACCATTCCGGAGAGCCGTGGCGCTGCGGCCGTGAAGCTCGCCGAAGAGCTCGGCCTCAGCCGCAGCCAGCTCGTCGACGAGGCGCTTTCGCTGTTCATGAAGGCCGTTATCGAGGTCCGGCGTGGGCGACGGCTCGTGACGCTCGATGCGCGGTCGTCGCAGCCTGCGTGCGAGATCGCGACGCCGACCCTGTCCGCCCTCGAATGGGCGCTCTCCTCGGAGAAAGTCGAACTCCCGCCTGAAGCGCTTGCGAAGATGACCGAGCTCGCTGAAGCTGCGCCTCAGCCTGGCCCGAGGCTGCGGGCGGCGGCGAAGCGTCCGCGAGGATGAGTTCTCGGGACTCGGCTTACATCACCGAACGGATCGAGGAGGCGGACACGAAGTCCGGCTTCTCGTGCGGCAAGCATCCGCTCGATGACTACTTCGTGCGCCATGCGCTCGCGAACGATCGGCGCGGGATCTGTCGTGCGTTCGTCCTCCGGGGGCCGCCTGGCAAAGCGGGCGAGCCAGCGCCCGTGCTCGGCTTCTACACGCTGAGCATGGCGAGCGCAGAGTCCGCGCACGTCGCCGCGGTTCTGAAGGAGAAGCTGCCGCGCTATCCGATGCCCGTCGCGCTGGTCGGGCGACTCGCGGTCGACGTGCGCGTGCAGGGCCGACGGCTCGGGGAGCAGCTCCTGGTGGAGGCGCTCCGGCGGGTCGTGGACGCTGCAAGCATGGTCGGATGCACCGGCATCATCGTCGACGCCAAGGACGAGGCGGCCGAGAAGTTCTACGCGAAATACGACTTCGTCACAGTGGCCGCCGAGACCTGGCCGCGCCGCATGTCCCTGTCCATCGGCACCGCGCAGAAAGCTTTCGCCGACGACGAGCGGTGAGCTCCGAATCAGGGATCTGAGTACAGGGTATCCAGCACCCAGGTACGAGGGTACGGCACGGCGTGTTGCCCGTTGAAGTTGCTTATTCTTGCAGCCTCGTGGCGCTGGAGGCACCGCGCCCTCGTCGATCTCCGCTTCTGCGCGTCGTCGATCCACCCCAAACGAAACGAGCGCCGCCTCCGTTGCTGGGCAGCCGGTTTGCTACGCAGCCCGCCAAGAACCGCATTGCGAAGCGGGCAAGGTCAACGACGATCCACCTGTTCACACAGCAATCTTGCAAACTTGCCGTACCAGGTTCGCGTCGCCGAAATTCGTCAGCTTGACAGACCTCCTTTGCGAGCTGTCCGGCCGTTACCGTGTGTTCAGGGGCGTGGTTAGGCGAGCGCCCACGTTTACGCACGGAGCTCGACGCCTCGGACGGCGGGGCTGATTGCCGACGGAAGGGCTCCGGACAACCCTAACCGGGGAGGCTGATTTGTCGGTGAAATTCCGGTGGAAACCGTGGCACCGTCTGTTCACGGGAACATGCCATCGAACTGCTGACCTAGGAGTTCCGCGAACCGAAGCAGGCGTGGGGCGAGGCCTCGTCTGGAGTCACCGAGGGCTCGGGCGACCTGCAGGTCGCGCGCCGGCCACTGGATGTCTCCGTGCGCATTCTCCCACGGGTATTCGAGCTGGGGGCCCTCGGGAGGCGCGAGCTGTGGGTGCGCCGTCTCGAGCGCGACAATCACCCAGAGCACGTCTTCCCAGACCTTCGCCCCGCCGAGAGCGGCAAACATGGTCTTCTGCCGCCGCAGGGACAGCAGCATGCGTGAGGCGGCCTTGTGGCTCGTGGTCACTGTCGCGCGCGGTACGGAACGCTGACGCAGAAGAGCTGCCTTCGCGTACTTCTAAAAAACCATCTGCCAAAGCATCGCCGCCGCGGAAGGTGACGCGGAGCCCATCGCCTTGAGACCGAGAAGGTCCGCGTGCGCCTGCTCAAGAAAGGCTGTCGCCCAATCGCGGTCAGTCGCCACGGGCTCAGCCGACCCTTTTCAATTTGTCCCAGCCCGGGGGCAGCTTCAGGTCGCCCTTCTTGACCGCAGCCCACTCCGCTGGGCTCAGCAGCACAACGACCGACGGGTACGGGACGCCGTCCTTGGGTTGCGCCTCGAATCGAAACGGCAGCACCTCGCCTGGGCCTGCATTGCCGAGCGACCCCGACACTTCGACGAGCCGCACCTCGTTGTCGACCCCCTCGACGAAGTAGACGTCGGTCGTCTTTGGATCGTCCTCGACGTGAGCTTTGGCGAGCTCCTTTGCAAACTCGGGTACGGTTTTCATCGCCCCGTTTAAGCTAGCACGCAGGCTCGCGGGCACTCTAAGGCGACACGCTGCGCGACACGCGCTGCGGGGACGAGAAATGCATTTTCGGCGGCTTCCTTGGGAGGCGGCGCATGTGGGGCCAACACCCAGCATACCGCGTCGGCCGCAGCGATTCGCGGGTGACAGGGACGGCGGCCGGCGCGAACCTCGCCGCGATGCTCGCCATCCTGCAAGCACGCTGCGCTCCGCGCTGCGGCGTCGTGCGAGCCTCGTTGCGGCGAACCTCGTGCTCCGCCAGCAGCTCGCGATTCTTCGTCGGGCGACTCCTCGGCCGCGGCTCCGGCCGATCGACCGCGCGTTTGGCGTCATGGTCGCCCGTGGGTGGTCGCGGTGGGCGGAGTGCCTCGCGATCGTCGAACCGGCGACCGTGATCGCATGGCATCGGCGGGGCTTCGCTCGGTGGTGGGCGTAGAGGTCTCGCCTCGTGGGTCGGCCGCCCCTGGCGCCGGAGCCGGTGAGCCTCATCGCGCAGATGTCGCGAGAGAGTCCACTTTGGAGCCGGCGGAGAATCGCCGGGAGCTGCTTCAAGAGCTCGCATCGAACCCGCTCGGCTCCCCAGAGCCGGTTCTCGGTCGCCATGCGGTGGATGAGGGCGACAACCTCCGGCCCGACGCGCGGTTCGCGTGTTGCCGAGCTACCCTTCCTTAAGTGGCTGTAGCCAGTGTTCGGGAGGGGAGAAGCGTTGCGCGAACGCCAACACAATCGAGAGTTGTGCCGGCGGCGGAGACGTTCCGCCGGGCGGACCTAATGCCTGGCAACCCGAGCAATGTTCGAGCTCGAACCCGTATTGCGTGGAATCCTCGGGATCTGCCATGTGTGTCGCATCACCAACCTCCGTTCCGGCATGTGACGGTGGCACATTCGTATGCTGGCAGAATACGCCGGGCTATTGTCAAAACGGGTTTCCCACCATCGGACCCATGACTGCGTATTTCACGGGGGGCCTCGGCACATCTTGCGTCGCGCCAACTCCGTATTGCACGATCGGCGACACCGGAGCGATGTGCACCGACGGTGGATGACGCGCATCGAGCGCCCCGGCATAGTGCCGCAGTTCGGCATCGTGCCGCAGTTCCAAGAAAGGTGCGGCGAGACCTGCCTCGGTCGCGACCGGTCCGCGATCCGTATCCCTCCCGCGCTCTCGGCGATCAACAGCCGCTTAGGACCAAAAGCATCGAGAAAACAGGCCCCGAGGCGTTTCGCGCACTCCCGCACGTTACGACCGAACGGTCCCGCGATGGTGAGCAAAGCGGCCCGCATTC
>Ga0208690_1000139_pt1 | contig 18595 bp, 20 predicted proteins | sample June2015DPH_16_1_2_FD_184712 | JGI IMG/M metagenome (GOLD analysis project Ga0208690, IMG submission 184712) | Peatland microbial communities from SPRUCE experiment site at the Marcell Experimental Forest, Minnesota, USA - June2015DPH_16_10... | ecosystem: Environmental > Terrestrial > Soil >...
GCTGCCATCGGTTGACAATTCCGCCGGCGTGCCCTTGAGCGCACCTGTTCTCATCGTTCCGCGCGTGCTCGATTTTCCGCTTTGCGAGCATCTCGTGGGTCTTTTCGACAAAATTGGGGGCACCGATTCCGGCTTTTTGGTGGAACAAGACGGCAAGCCGGCAACCATTGTCGATCACGCCAAGAAGAGTAGACAGGATCTGCTGATCGTCGCGCCCGCACTGCGACAAATCATTCGAGATCGCATCGTAAGGCGGCTGTTGCCTTCGGTCGAACTCTATTTCCAGTTCAAGGCAACGCACCTGGATCGATATATCGTCGCCTGTTACGACAGCGCCCGTGGCGGTTGTTTTTTCCGTCACCGCGACAATATGAACCCCGGGGTGGAACACCGGCGTTTCGCTGTCTCTTTGAATCTGAATGGAAACTATGACGGTTGTGACTTGATCTTTCCCGAATTCGGACGGCGAACTTACCGCGCACCCGCGGGCGGTGCCATCGTATTCTCCTGCGGCGCTCTGCATGAGGTGACGCCGATTACGAAGGGACGACGCTACGCGTTCCTGCCGTTCCTGTATGGCGAATCCGACGTGAAGAAGAGTGTCGAGAATAACGCACTGTTACATGAAATTGGCGTTGATTATCAAGTCGGTCAACATAATCTCTATGCCGCGCAGCCGAGTGCCGCAGAGCAGCGCGAGAGCCGCGTTTAGGCCGCGAAACGCCGACCGATATGAAAGAGATGAAGCGGAGTTTGCTAGAATAGCGAGTCAGGCATCGCTCTCACGCGACGTACTCTCGCCAACCCCGCCAGGTCCGGAAGGAAGCAACGGTAACGGGCTCTTGCGTGTGCAGTGGGTCACCGGTGCCTGGCTTATTTTTCCACTCGCAATCGCTTCTCATCGAAACGATTCCCAAGCGTTATTCTGTTGTGAATTCAACTTTACAGAACCTTTACAACTCTATTCGCAAGAAATTCCATGCGCATCCGTCTCTTCAATAAGAGCATCAATACAGGGAGAGTCGGGAATCATGCGCAAGCTTTCAGAAAAATCGGTTTCGCCGTCAATCACGATTCGGGTAGCGGGATCACTGTCGCAAGGCCATTTGTCATATCTCGATCAACTCGTCGCCTCGGCGATCGACTGCGCTCTGTGGCCGCTACTCGATCTCGCGAATCTGGAAGAGCTGGATCGGGTGGCATTGATGTATCTCGTCGGCGGTGAAGGCCGCGAGTTTGGCATCGTCGCGTGCCCGAATTTCGTTCGTGAGTGGATGCAGCACGAGAAACAGCGCTTCGCAGCTTGAACGCGAGCCGTGCCTGCAGACACTCCTAACGTAGGCGTCACCCCGAAGCCCCGCGTTTTCACCAGCGGGGCGAGGGGTCTCGCTAAGCACACAGCCGTTTTGACCAGGCTGCTCGCGCGAACCTGATCGGAACCACGCCAGTCCTGAGTCCGCGTTAGACATTCCACCCTCCAATCCTGCAAAATACTGAGTTCTTATACTCAGGAGCTCTCATTGACCACACCAACCCGCGTCAGGGCCAAAATCAGCGCCCTTGGCACCTATGTTCCGCCCCGCCTTCTAACCAACGCCGACCTGGAAAAGATGGTCGACACGAGCAACGAATGGATTTTGGAGCGCGTGGGAATCCGCGAGCGGCATGTCGTCGACAAAGGTATAGCCACGAGTGATCTCGCGGTTGAAGCCGCAAAAAAAGCTCTGGCCCAGCGTGGCCTGTCGCCCAGCGACATCGATGCCATCATCGTGGGAACAGTTACCCCTGATATGCTTTTCCCTTCGACCGCGTGCCTGGTCCAGCACAAGCTCGGCGCAACCGGCGTGTGGGGATTCGATATTTCCGCAGCCTGTTCGGCTTTTATTTACGCAGTCCAGACCGGCGCGCAATTCATCTCCACCGGCACCCACAAGCGAGTTCTGGTGATTGGCGCGGACGTAATGTCCTCGATTATCGACTACAGCGACCGCGCCACCTGCGTGATCTTTGGCGATGGAGCAGGCGCGGTAATCCTCGAAGCCGCGGAAAACGACTCCGAGGGCCTTATCGACTTTATCCACGAGATCGACGGCTCCGGCGGTTGTTATCTCTACATGCCGGGTGGCGGCAGCCTGAATCCTTCCACGCACGTCACCGTGGACAATAAAATGCATGTGGTTCACCAGGATGGCCAGCAAGTCTTCAAGTTCGCGGTGCGCAAGCAAACCGAAGCTTGCCTGAAGTTGCTGGAACGCAACGGCCTGAAGGGATCGGACATCGACGCTTTCATTCCCCATCAAGCCAATCTGCGCATCATCAACGCCACGGCGGACCGCCTTGGCCTGCGCAACGAAAGCGTGATCGTAAATATCGACCGCTACGGCAATACCACAGCCGGCACCATCCCACTGGCAATGAACACAGCGATCGAAGAGGGCAAGCTGAAGAAGGGAAGCCTTGTTCTGATGGCCTCGGTCGGGGCGGGATTTACGGTAGGTGCGGCTTTGCTGCGGTGGGCATTCTGATTGTTCATGTCATTTTGTTCATGTCATTCCGAACCGGGCTGAAAGCCCGGTGAGGAACCTTGATGTAAGTTCGCAGCACGATGGCCCTGAAAAGGAGAACTAGGTGATCGGCAAGACGACGCTGTACGTGCCGTCTACTCACCCCGCCAACAGCGCCACTCCTGCCGCCACAAGCAGAGCCGCAATCCAACGTCGCTGGTCGACGCGTTCGTGCAGAAAAACTTTTGCCGCAATCGCGTTCCCGATAAAAGTAAGCGATGCAGCCGCAGGCGCAACCAAACTCACATCTCCCCATGACAGCGCAAACAGCAAACTAAAAAACGCTACCGCCATCGCCATGACCCCAAGCAGAAAGCTGGAGTTCCCCAAAGTCCGTCCGATCACCGCCAGAACGCCCAGTCGCCGCCGCAACTCGCCCACATCCCCAACCTGCTTCATAGCGCGCGCCAAAAGCACGTCGCCAACGACCGACGCGAACACAATCACAAGAATGGCGCCCCAGGTATAAACACCCTTCATGATTCCACTCCGCTGACGGTTTGTTCAGTGGGTGCCCCATTTCTCGCATCTTTTGCGAGAAGTGGGGAAGCTACCACGGAACGAGGTTCGTCCACAGCATGCGGATGCACCGTAATCTCCGGCCCACCAGCGATGAACCCGACGCCGCCAGTAATCAGCGCAATCCCCATCCATCGCATAGGGCTCACGTGCTCATGCAGAGCAAACCGGGCGACCAGCGCCAAAATCACGTATCCCAGCGAAGTCGCAGGCAGCACGTAAGTAAGATCGGCCCACGAAAGCGCATTCATGTAAGTGGCGAAAAACGCGAGCAGAAGAAGAATTCCAACCGCAACCCAGGGATTAAGAACGGCGAAGATCACACCCTGCAGATGATGCAGCGAAATGCTGCCCGTCTGCTTCATTCCGTGCGAGAGCATGGAATCACCCGCGGCGGCGAATGCCGTGACTCCAGCTAGAACGAGATACTTTCTAAAATTCATCTAAAGGAGCGGTTCCTGTTCTTCCGATTTACGAGGAAATTAAGATCCTGAACCCAGTATAGCGAACAGGTACGGAAGGAGCCGTCGGAGAATCCGCGACCTGGACTCACGACACCGGCAGCAACTGCAGATCAAGCACCCGGCTGTAATGAACAAAGTCTCGATCAGTGCTGAAAATCTCCCAGTGACGCCGCCCACTGACCGCACAGATCAACATATCGGTCGAGGACCATGCAACGCCGGATCGTTGGCATCGATTGCTCATCCGCGCCGCTTTAGGGGAACCTCTTCGAAGGCGCGCAGATAGGCGCGAATTCTCTGAAACTGACTTTTATCACGAATGCCGGAAAGGATTTCCTGCCGCGTGGCCCCTAGCAATTGGACACGAGATTCTTGCACTGAGCCGTAAAAGACTGTGATCAGGAGGCGTTCATGCTCGGAGAGATCTGCAGCGCGTCTTCGCAAAGCGAGCGACCACGCCGGCGTATCGACCAGGACCGTCACCGGCGTTTGCGCCGGCGTTCTGCCTTGTAGTCATAATCGGGATCGAAGTCGACCGTCCCGAAAGCTTCGATGATCGCTAACTGTTTGCGCCGCCGCACATACTCTTCCAGAGCCTTGGTCACGGCTTCCTTTTTTGTTTTGTGGCCGCCGGTTTTTCGGGCCTCTTCGATCAGTTTGTCATCGAGCGCAAGATTGGTCGCCATGCATGAAGTTTTACACAATCGGATGGTGGAACAAGTCAATAAAAAGGCCGAGGCTGTAAAGCCCCGGCTCTTTTTCGATCTTAAGCCTTCGCCAGTTCCGCCGCCGCTTCCGTCTCGTGCTTCTTGACCAACTTGTTCCGCGCCGATCGCAGCTTCATGAAAGTCTTAGCCTCGCGATAAAGCCGCTTGCGGTCATTACTGTCAAAGGCAGCCTTCCTCAGAATACGGAACACAGCCTTCGGCCGGAAGTAGTATTCGTCATAGAAGCGATGCACCGCCGACATAATGTCATCGGCCGGCAGCCCCGGATACTGGATATGCGCCAACTGGTGGCCGCCTTCGTCCACCATCTTGTTGTCGCCAACCATAAAACCGTTCTTGACCGCGTAGTCGTAAAGTTCGGTGCCGGGATACGCATGTGCCACAGAGACTTGAATGGTTTCCACATCCAGTTCCTTGGCGAACTTGATCGTGTTATTGATGGTCTCGTGCGTCTCGCCAGGCAGACCCATGATGAAGTCGCCGTGGACGACTAGCCCTAGCTTGTGACAATCTTTCGTGAACTGCCGCGCCCGCTCAACAGTCGCACCTTTCTTGATGTTCTTCAGAATCTGCGGATCGCCCGATTCATAGCCAACGATGAGCAAGCGGCATCCCGCTTCCTTCATCGCCTTCAGCGTTTCGTAATCGGTGGTCACGCGAGAGGTGCATGACCACGTAAGCCCCAGCGGCTTCAGTTTCGCGCAAAGCTCAATGGTCCGCGCCTTCTGGATGTTGAACGTGTCGTCGTCGAAGAAAAATTCCTTCACTTCGGGCCAGTACTGTTTCACCTTCGACATCTCGGCCGCCACGTCATCGGTCGAGCGCTTGCGCCACGGATGCCCGCTCAAAGTCTGCGGCCACAAACAGAACGTGCACTGTGCCGGACATCCCCGGGTGGTGTAAAGCGAAACATACGGGTGCAGCAAAAACGGCACGTTATAGCGCGTGACATCCAAATCGCGCTTGTAAATATCCGTCACGTGCGGCAGGGCATCGAGATCCTGAATTTGCGGCGCATCCGGATTGTGAACGATCTTGCCGTCCGTCAGGAAAGAAACGCCTGGAATCTCCTTCAGCGGCTTGCCCTTCGCGTAGTCGACGACTGCGTAATCGAACTCTTTGCGGGCCACGAAATCGATCGCGGGGCAATCGCGCAAGGATTTCTCCGGCAGCACGCTCACGTGCGGTCCTACAAAAGCAATTTTGATCGTCGGATTCGCCGCCTTGATCGCCCGAGCTAATCCAATATCCCCGGGAAAGCCTGGCGTGCTGGTGAACAAAACGAGAAACTCGTAATCCTTGGCAATCTCGATGGTCTGCTCCGCCGAAACATAATGCGGCGGCGCATCGAGCAGTCGCGCACCCTCCAGCATCCCTGCCGGATAAGCCAGCCACACCGGGTACCAGTAACTCTCAATTTCGCGGGTAGCGGGCCATCGCGAGCCGGCTCCGCCGTCAAAGTTTTCAAAAGAGGGAGGGTTCAAAAATAAGGTTTTTAGAGGCATAGTAAGTGATGGTTTATTCTAACATCGCATGGCGCAAGACCCCGCGCAAAAGCAGTGTTTATGCAGGTTCGTGGTTAAACATGGTGTTTGATGCATTGAAGGGCATAAGCGACGCATCGGGCGAATCACTTCGTCCCCAGCGCCCAGCTTTCCAGATCGCCCGTGGAGCGCAACAACTCGACCTGGTTCCGCTCTAACTCGAACGTCACATCCTGCAGCGCGATCAGCTTTTCGTTCTCCTGGGTGCGCGCATTATCCAGATCGTGCAGATTCACGCCGCCAGACTTCAGTCGCGTTTCAACCGTCTGCACGCCCTTCTGTGCGATTTCGTATTCGAGCTCGGCGACATCGCGGGCGGCTTCCATTTGCGTGACCGTGCGCTGCAGCCGCAACGTTTCCTCCGAAGCCTGATTGTGAACTGCGTCGGCTTGCTGTCTCGCCTTTTCTGCATCCGCTTCCGCTGCCTGCGCGCGCGCTCGCTGCGAGCCATTGAAAAGCGGAACGCGAATGCTGACGCCTAGAGTAGCGTTCGATCTCTGGAACGTGCCCGCAGGGCACAGTAAGGTGCCGATGCTTGTCGCGCAGGGTTTGGCTGGCTCGAAATAGTTCTGATAATTGTTAAAGGTGGAGAGCTCGGCGTACTGCGCGGCAAAATCGATGCTGGGCATCCACATGCGGTGCTCTCCTTGCGCCCGCAGATACTGCGCGCGTGCGTGTTCAATGGCAGCTCTGAATGCCGGACTGTCATTCGCGGCGCGCTCGGGTGCGCCTTCGTCGGCAGCGGCCGCAGGAAATGCAGGCAGTGTGTCGCCCTCCGTCTGAATACCCGCCGCCGGAAGTCCGGTGAGTTTTGCGAGATGCTCGCGCAATACATCCACGGAACCCTGGGCCTCTGCCATGCGCAGGCGCATGCGCGCCTTCGATAAACGCGCCCTGGTTTCGTCCAACTCGCTGTCGATGCCCTCTTTCACGCGCTCGGAAACCGCAGCTTCCATCTTTTGAACGTCCGGATACACTTCGCGCAGATGATCCACGCGCTGCTCCCATTTCTCGAGTTCGGCATAGGTAAGCACCGTATCCTGGATGATCTGATTGCGCTCGTCCTTGGAGCGGAAGCCAGCTGCGGCAAACTCGCTATGGGCGGAATGTATGTAAGACTGCAACTCAGGATGAAAGAGCGCCGACTGCGCCGTGACGTTGAAAATGGCGGGTGCCGAGCCGGCAAGGGCAAGCGGGTAACCATAAGATGGTCCCAGGCCCGAGCCCAGCACGATTTGCGGAAGGAAGTTGTCGCGTAAGTCGCGATAACCGGCCGATGCGCTCTTCTGTTCTGCCACCGCGATCGCTGTTCCATTCGAGTGTTGCAACGCTAGTTCTACCGCGCGCTTCAGCGCAAGGGGTTCAGCCAGAAGCGCTGCAGGCAGGAAGAGAAGCTCCCCCAACAAAAGCCAAAGGACGCCCGCAAAGCTTGATCGTTTCCTTATCATTTTTCTCACCTTGAAGATAGCTAGGAAGATTCTACGGAGAATCTGATGCCAGAGAAATGATAAGGATGGGTCGCAAGAGGAATTAGGAACTGCGATTGAAACAACTGCTTCCATTTCCTTCTCATGCTTGGAGACCTCGGAGCCGACGCGCGGTCTTAGCGTCGCTGCACGACAATCAGTTCTACAGCGTCCGGCGGGAGCGCGCTCGATAATTTCAATCTGTCTCCGGAGCCCTGTTGTTCGTCGACCAACTCCAGGTTCTGAGTTTTGCTGATGCGATACCGCTTCACGCTGTACGCCCTCGCGCCCCAAGGCAGGTGATCGATCGTCAAATCGTAACCCGCATTGTTTTTGTAAACGATGTCCCTGCGCGGCGGCAAAGGTTTGAACTTCGAGTAATCCGTGGGCGGAATCGACTTCACCACTTCGGCCGGCATCTTCATATCTTTCGGCTTCCATCCCGCCGCAATCGCGTAATTGCTGATCAAAATCTGGATCGTGTTTCCATCCGCCGATTCTCCTGCAAGCGCCGCAAATCCGAACGTATCCACTCCCTCCACGCCGAGCCGCCGCGTTGTTTCCTGCATTTTTCCCATAGCTTCGAATGCACGGGCGCTTTTGAAATAACCGCCATGCAAATCGAAAAGTCCCATCCACGCCGCATCGCCGCGATAAAACTCCGCATGATCGAGTGGTGCATCCTGAAAATACGTGAGCGCGGCGCCGATGAACGCGGCATTCTCGGTGCCCTGCAACCGCACCGCTTCTCCCGCGGTAAAGTCCGGCGTCAAGTTCCACTCCGAGAGAATGCTCTCTGCCTTCGGGAAGCCATGAGTGTCAAGCACACCGCGAATTTCGCGCGCCAGCCTCACCCCGTCGTAAGGGTCGGCGGAATTGATCGCGTAAGTATGCCAGGAATAAAAATCCAGCGGCACATGATGCGCCGCACAATAATCAAGAAAGCCCTCGCGATAAGGCCCGTCATCCGAGGCGATGGCCCGCGCATCGCCGCCCACTTTCAGCGTGGGATCGACTGATTTCAGCGCCCGCGCCGTTTTTTCGTACAGCGAATAAAATTGTTCCGGCGTCCCAGTCCAGAACAACGCCTCCGGCTCATTCCAGAATTCCCAGTAGCGAATGTGATAGCGAAAACCATTCGCCCAACCCTTGTTGTAATGCATGGCAACATGCTTCACCGCGCTGGCATACTTATCGAAATCCGGCGGCGGATCGATATTCGCGCCCCAACTGCGCCCGATGCGATAGTAAACTTCCGCTCCGCTATCGTGAATTGCAGCCAGCACTTTGTCGGTTGGGCCAAAGTTATAGCTCTCCGGTTTTTCCGGATCGGCATTCCAATCGGGAAAGATGATGCTGGCATTGCCGGCCTTGACCACACCGGCGCGCTGCGCCGCATCGGGAATCAGCCACGCCAGCAGGGCATTGTCCTCGGTAAAATGCGAATCGATTTCTGTGGGGCCCATGAAATCATGCGTGCGAACCATGTTGATATGCAGCTCTTTATATTGCTGCACGAGGTTCGGAAGGTCTGCCATTACTGGGCTGGGTGGGCCGTTCAATCCCTGGAAAGATCGAATCTCGCCGATCACTTTGCCGGCGTCGATGTATAGAGAGCGGAATCCTGAAGGTACATCCTGAGAAAATGCGTAGGCGCAAACGAGCAGGGCAGAGAAGCACAGCCGGGGAATTTTCATCGCCTTTATTCTAGTCCGAGAAGCCGGCTGGCTCGTCATCTCGCAGCCCCGTGTTTTCACCAGCGGGGCGAGAGATCTCCATGAGCACGCTTTAGCTCCGTCCGCGGAACTGAATAATATGCCGCCGATCCCGCTTCGAAGGCCGCCCAGCGGGCAACTGCTCAAACTCCCGCGCCGCCTTCCGCTCGGCGGCAACTTTCTGCCGCAGTTCACGGCTGGGCTCGGTCTCGCGATACAGAGTTTGCGCCACGGACGCGGGACCGCGCACGTCGCTCAACAGCAGAACTTCGATTTCGAAATCGCCGCCGTCATTCGAAACCTGCAACATATCTCCGATGCGGACTTCGCGCGCGGCCTTTGCGATCTGCCCATTGGACCGCACCCGACCCAACTCACAGGCGCGCGTAGCCAGCGAGCGTGTCTTGAAAAATCTCGCAGCCCACAACCATTTATCGATCCGGACGGACGTCATAAGTGTTTCTGGCGCAGTTTAGAACTGAAGCCGCTTCAATCCTTCTTGCGCGCGTTTAAAAGTGCGCGCCAGGCTGAGCGCCGCGCGATACTCATCCGCCGCCCCTTGCCGGTCTCCCTGTTTCTCCAGCAATTCCCCAAGCATCGCGTGAGCTTTGAAAGCTGGCCATTCTTCGACGGTCGACGAAGAAAGATAGCGCCGCGTCAACCGAATCGCCATAGGATACTCCCGCGCGCTGCGCAGCAGCAGTCCGGCGCCATCCATTAATGCCGCAGGACGATCGAGAGGCTGAGTCTCCATGGTGCGCAACGCCTGCATCATTTCATCCAGTCGATTCGTGTGCCGGTAGAACCCTGCCAGATTCACCCAGGCGCGCACTCCGCCATGGCTGGCCTCGATCTCGGCGCGATACTCCTTTTCTGCGGTAATGTTGTCTTTGTTCTTCTGCGCGATGCGTGCCCGCACCCAATGAGCCATTCCGGGATTCAGCGACAGTAACAAATCCGCTTGCGCGCGCGCTTTATCTTCGCCGCCGCCCATAATGCCGGGAGCTTCCACATAAAACTCCGCGAGGTCGGTGCGCGCCTGCCAATTCTCCGGCGAGATTTCAACCGCGCGTTCGAATTCCTTCCGCACCTTTCCCGCCAGGCCTATCGCCTTGAAAAAGGTGACACGATCCGCCTTCTCCCCGTAAACGCGTCCCAGCCACAAGTGAAATAGACCGTTATTCGGCGCAAGCGAGACGGCTTTTTCGCAGGCCTGAACTCCGGAATCCCAGGAGTCGAGTTCGAAATAAGCGCGGCAGAGCAGATTGTAGTCTTCCGCGGTAGGGGAGCTGCGAATTTGCCGATCGAGAATCTGCAGCGCGTCATCTACCCGGCCCGCTGCGAGAAGATCTGCGGGATGGTCGGCCGCAACGGCCATGGGCGTCAGTGAGAGCGAAAGAATCGTTGTGAGAAGGAGTAGCGATGAATTCAGCCAGGAAATTTGCTTGACTGGATAGGACAAGCCCCACTTCTCGCAAAGGAAGCGAGAAAAGGGGCACCCAGATTTACACAACTCAATTTTATGAAGACGCGACGAATGTCTCTTGCACTCACGCAACCGCGCCATTCGCTACGGAACCACCTTGACCCGCGCACCCTCCGCCAAGGGCTTGGCATCGGCGGAGGAGAGTACAACTTGAGAGTGCTCCTGCAGTCCGCCCACGATTTCCACTTCGGTGAGATTCTGCAGAGACACCGAAACGGCGTGGCGCTTCAGCTTCCCATTCACGATCTGATAAACGTAGGGCTGGTCGTCGTCATTGCGCACGGCTTCGCGAAGCAGGGTAAGCACGTCCTTATGTTCGGCGAGAATCACCGTGACGCCCACATTGACATTGGGAAGCAAGCGTAGGTCGTGATTATCCACTGAACACGTGACCTCACCGACGTTCCGCGAGCCACGAAGTTTTACCGTGGCAGGAACCGTGCTTACGTTGCCATTCCAAATCCGGTCGGGCAATGCGTCCCAAGTAACCTCGACTTTCTGCCCGATCGTGAGCCGTCCAATGTCCGGTTCGTCAACGAAGGTTCGCACCAGCATTTGCGACAGATCACCAACCTGTAATAACAGGTCTCCAGTTTGCACGAACGCACCCTGCTTCACCGGCAGAGCGTAAACAATACCATCAAAAGGCGCGCGCACACTGGATTTGCCCAACGCATCCTCGGCGGCCGTATAAGCGGCCAGCGCCTCGGCGCCCTGCGCCTCCACTCGCGCCACCTCGGGCTGCGAGTAACGGTCTTTCTTTTTCTGCCGCAGCAGGCTCACGTCGGCCTCGGCACGCTGCAAAGCTTCCTCCGCCTGTTGCACCTCACCGGCGGAGGCCGCGCCTTGCTGCTGCAATCGCCGGTAAGCATCCAGATTGCGCTGCGTGTTGTCGCGCGCGGTGCGGGCTTTAATTAATTGGGCATCCAGGGTTATCACTTCTTCCCGTGTACCGCCCGTGGTTAAATCCGATTGATCGGCCTGCGCCGCTTTCATCTGCGCCTGCGCCCGCGCCGCTTGGCTGCGCAGGTCGGCATCGTCGAGCTGCAACAGCACTTGGCCCTGCCGCACATGGTCGCCTTCCTTTACGAACAGGCGCTTCACCGTAGTGGCAACCGGAGCGTGAGCCTCGAAGTTTCGAATAGGCTCGACTTTTCCATTCGTTGAGATGAGACTGCGAATCGGTCCGCGCTCCGCCGTCGTGGTACGCACCTTGAGCGGCGCCTGTCGCGTGAACATGGGAATCACTGCCAAAGCGGCGACTACACCGATCACTAACCAGGTTCGATTCTTGCGCGGGGCGGGATGTCCGTTCGAATTGTTGTTGGCTGCCAACCGGTTTATCTTTCAGGGTGCCGCAAGCACAACTGCAAGCTTTAATTTACCACTCTGGCGGTTGCGGAACGTAGGCACGGCATCCCAAGCCATTGCTCGTTTAGATGCGCAGCTGCCTGCGCCTGATGCGTATAAAACGAGAACGTAACCCGCGGGACGCCAACCGGAACCCGCTACAATATTTGCATGACCAAGTCGCCGCGTTACACTCCCGAGCACGCCGCAGCCGGGCTCGACGCCAACTTTCCCGAGATTGAAACCTGGCCCAACCAGTTTCCCGGATACGAAATCGTGATCGACGATCCAGAATTCACGTCCGTGTGTCCGAAGACGGGACTGCCCGATTTCGGTGTCATCACGCTTCGTTACCAGCCAAACAAACTCTGCCTGGAATTAAAGTCCTACAAGGAATATCTGCAGACCTATCGCAACCTCGGAATTTTTCAAGAAAACGTCGTAAACCGGGTGCTGGAAGACGTAGTCCGCTGGGCGAAGCCAGTGTGGGCCGAAGTGAAAGGAGACTTCCGGCCGCGCGGTGGAATTTCAACGACAGTTGTAGCACGCTGGCCAAGGGCAGGGAAGTCGAAGCAACGATGAGGGCGCGGCCTTGAAGGTCAGCTCGACAGAGAAGCGGTCCGTGGTTCAATCCGCTGAATTTCGGCGCCCTGTTCAGCTCTCACGCGGCTCACTTCGTAAGCATCCTGCAGATTCAACCAAAACTGTTCTGTTGTGCCAAAGAAGCGCGATAAACGCAGAGCAGTGTCCGCGCTAATGCCGCGGCGCTCAAGGACAATGTCATTGACCCTCGGCGCCGGAACGCGTATCCGCTTCGCCAGTTCGTACGCGGACATTTTCAGCGGCTTAAGAAACTCCTCACGAAGGATCTCACCCGGATGAACCCTCCAGCGCGGATTTGCCTTTCTCGGGACGCCCATAAAGCCATTCCTCCTGCGAACCATCTCTCAGTGGTAGTCGGTAATTTCAACTTCAATAGCGTCATTGCCACGCCATAAAAAGCAGATTCGATACTGATCGTTAATGCGAATGCGGAACTGTCCCTGCCTGTTGCCATGCAGGTTTTCAAGGCGGTTGCCGGGCGGATGATTCAAATCGCCCAACGTGGTTGCAGCGTCGACCATCGCGAGTTTCCGTTTCGTCACGCTGGCGGGCGGCGAGCCGCCAGTTCTACCAGTGGCCCAGATTTCCGCCGTTTGCCGATTGGCGAAACTCTTGATCACCTGTCTATAATAACGCAACCCATTAATAACGTCAATCGTTAAGGATTGGGAATGGACTGTGCTATATTCGCTCGACCGTGACCTCCGCAAAACCCTATCCCCGCACGGCGCTCGTTCTGCTCACCGCGCTCAACCTGCTCAACTACGTGGACCGCTCGGTGCTGTTCGCCGTGCAACCGCTGGTGCAAGGCGAATTTCATCTGAGCAACACGCAAGTCGGCTATCTCACCAGCGCATTTCTCATTTTTTACATGATCGCCGCGCCGTTCGTAGGGCCGTTGGCCGACCGTTACTCCCGCAAGCGAATCATCGTAGGCGGCGCGATTTTCTGGAGCGGTCTGACGCTGCTCACCGCCGTCACGAACACTTACACCGAGCTTCTGATTCGGCACACGCTGGTTGGAATCGGCGAGGCCACATTTGTCACGATCGCGCCGACGTTCGTCGCCGACTTATTTCCTGAAAAACAACGTGGCCGAATTCTGGGCGTCTTTTATTTGGCGATCCCAGTCGGAACGGCGGCAGGATATCTGCTGGGAGGGAATCTCAGTCCGCGCCACGGCTGGAGATTTCCTTTCTACGTGGCTGCGATCCCCGGATTTGTATTGGCGTTGGCTGTGCTCTTTTTGAAAGAGCCGGAACGTGGCCAGTTCGATACCGAGAAAGAGACTCCCGAACGCGCAACGGTGCTAGGCTTGGCGCGCAATCCAGCGTTTTGGACGTCGACGCTCGGCATGGCGATGATGACCTTCGCCCTGGGCGGTATCCAGGTGTGGATGCCGACGTTCCTCTCGCGTGCCCGCGGATATTCTCTCGAATCTGCCAACTACATGTTCGGCCTCATGATCGTCGTCGACGGGATATTTGCGTCCCTGGCGGGAGGCTGGCTGGGAGATTATCTGCTGCCTTGCATGAAGGGAGCCTACTACTTTGTCTCCGCGGCAAGCATGGCGCTGGGCGTGCCATTCATGATTGTGGCGCTATTCACTCGCGGTCCGGTCATGCTGCCGGCAATTGCTGTGTCGGCGTTTTTTCTGCTGCTCAACACTTCGCCGCTGAACGCCGCCGTGATGAACTCGGTAGGTGCGCACATCCGCGCCACTGCCCTTGCTGTTAACATTTTCATCTTTCATCTGCTCGGCGATGTCCCCTCGCCCACGCTCATGGGCTATGTTGCCGATAAGCGCACGCTGCAAGCCGCATTCGTTCTGCCGGTGATCGCGATGATCGCCTCCTCTGCCATACTGTTCTACGGGATGCGATTCGCGCCGGAGCAATCTGCCGCAAACGCAAAAACCGCCTAATCGAATGCATTACTTTCACTGGATCGCTGGAACAATTCTGGCGCTGGCATGGTTCTCGCGCATCGTCGATGCCGCCATTGGCATGCCCAGCGTGGCTGACGTTTCTCAGTCGGAGTGGAACCGCAATCCGGTTTCGCCTTCCGGAAATCCTCGAGTTTCGATCATTGTGCCCGCTCGCAACGAAGAACAGGAAATCGAGCAAGCGCTAACCCGCTTGCTGGCGCTCGATTACGACAACTATGAAGTGATCGCCGTGAACGATCGATCCACCGATCGCACCGGCGAGATTATGGAAGAGGTTAAGGAAAAGCCCCACTTCTCGCAAAAGACGCGAGAAATGGGGCATCCCGTGCTGACCGTGATCCATCATCACGAGTTGCCTCCGGGATGGCTGGGCAAGACTCACGCGATGTGGACCGCAGCCAACGCGGCAACCGGGGACTGGCTGCTGTTCACCGACGCCGATGTCTTATTCAAGCCCGATTCTCTGCGACGCGCTCTCGTGTACGCAGAGGCCGAGAAAGCCGATCACGTCATCCTGTTCCCGCAGATGATTATGAAGCAACCCGGCGAATACATGATGATCGCGTTCTTCCAGACTATGTTTGTCTTCGGGCATCGTCCGTGGAAGGTCGCCGACCCGAAGACGAAGGATCACATGGGCGTGGGCGCGTTCAACCTGATACGCCGCAGCGTGTATGAAGCCATCGGTACCTACGAAGCCCTGCGCATGGACGTGCTCGACGATATGAAACTGGGAAAGGTCGTGAAGAACGCCGGCTTCGCGCAACGCAACGTCTTCGGCGGCGATCTGATTTCCATTCGCTGGGCAAACGGCGCCATGGGCGTGGTGAATAACCTGACCAAGAATTTCTTCGCCGTGCTCTCGTTTCAATGGCCACGCACTCTCATCTCCGCCTTCGGGCTGGCGTTTCTCAATCTGATGCCGTTTCTGGGGGTGTGGCTGGCTCATGGCTGGGAACGCTTGCCGTACGCAATTGCTCTCGGTTCCATGTTCGCAATTTATGTTGGAATGTCCTGGCGTTCCCGAGTCCCAGCATATTACTTCCTGCTGCATCCGGTCAGCACGGCGCTGTTCATCTATACCTTGCTGCTCTCGATGTTTCACACTCTTTCGAACGACGGAATCATCTGGCGCGGGACCCGGTATCCACTGGAGGAGTTGAGGAAGGGAATGGTATAAGGTCGAAAGCGCGAGTGCGAAAATGGCTAGGAAGAAATCCAACAAGGCCTCAGCGGGCGCCATTGCTAAGCCGAAACGCCGGAAGAAAGTCCTACCGGAGCAAGAGAAGAACCGGTTGGCTCTCAGAGCTCACAAACGGTTTCTGGAGAGCGGGATCGAGATCAAGGATGTCTTCGGCGCCCTTGATTGATAATCGGACACCGCTACTGCGGCCCTCCGCCCACATCCGCCTCATTCCCATACGTCGCATTCGGCGAGACCGTCCCTTTCACTGTCGCCGGCTTCTTCGAGGGACGCATCCGCCCAGCGCTGTAATGACCCTGCTTTTCGACGTCATAATTTTTCGGCAAAGGCGGGATCAGTGTGGACCCCGCAGTTAACTGGCTCACGCGATTCAGAATGATCTCTGCGCGCCCTCGATACAGCTTGACCGGCCCGTGAATCTCGATAACTTGCCCAGCGAGCCGCCGAACGTCGCCAACGTCTTTCAGGTCAGCAGGGAAGACAACGACCGAAAACGGACAAGCCGATTGATCTTCGCAAAAATCGACGAAGTGTACTCCCTTCGCGCCCGCCTTCACGCGCAAAACTTTTCCCGTGATGCACTTGGTTTCGCCAACATGCTGACTGGCCTGGGCAATCGGAAGACAATCGGATGCAGCGGCGTAAATCGGAACTAGAATAAGAAGGAGTAGAGTTGTACGCAGTGGTGACAGCATCTGCCCATGTTAAGTCGCAACCATCCACCGCGAGCAGAAATTCAACAAAATGCGCGAAACCTTTCCCGCAATGGGAGCGACCAGAGTCGATCGAGTGATCACTGCTTCTGCCCCGCCGAAAACGCAGTCCAAGGGCCCGCCTTCATATCGCGCAGCGCCGGCTTCTGCCAGGCAAATTCCGGATGCTGCTGCAGAAAACCGGCCGCGATGAAATCCGCCCCACATGGATGTCCGGCGCGCGCCACAAAACTCATGTTCGCCGCCATTTTGCTGTCGGCAGCTTTGCCCTGCACCGCCCCGCCGGGATAGTAGGCTTCCCATCCCCACTGCTTGGCTCCTCGCGGCGAAGCGTCGTTGTGCCCGCAAAGTGTGCGCTCATTGGGCTGCTCCTTCTTCTCGAAGCTGTCGAAGTGATCAGAGAGAAAATCCTGCGCCATTTCCACGTCAATCGTTCCCTTGGCATGCTGCACCAACTCGTCCGCGCGAGCATGGCGTGCATTCATCGAAGACGACATATCGCTGGGATCGAAGCCGCTGGTTTCTTCTTTAATCAGTTTGGGATCGCGCGCGAAATTCGAACTGACGTAATACCCATCCTTAGTTCGCCACAAAGGAGTGTTCTTCAATCCCAGCTCGAGATATGCAATCTCGCCCGTCTTGCGGTCGCCGATCATCCAGTCGTTTGCATACCCGCCGTTGTTTCCTTCCTTGATGATGCGCACGTAATCGTCAATGCTCTCGGCATACTGCAGCGCCTTGCGCGAACGTACGAACTCGGGCTTGCCCTTCGGATCCCATCCTTCGAATTGAGTGATAGTGGTTTCGGTAATCATGATTCCTGCCGCGTTCACGCCAAAATCATCGTCGCTGGTGATCACGCCAGGAAAGCCGTCCATCAGAATGCGCTGGCCATGCTGCGGCAAAATGTCAAAGATGATGGTCCAGCGCGAGCCCGCAAGATAGCTGGTCCAGTTATTGTGCGCGATCACGATCTGGTGGTCTTTCGTGTAAGAACCGGTAGCAATGAACGCGCTGCAATTTCCCGGCGCCTTCAGCTTCGGAGCCCGCGCAGCCTTCTCCCGTTTGTTGAGCCACGGCACATAGTAGTCCGGAACCTCCTCGAACGCGTTCAGCGCAACAATGTCGTAAACATCGAGATTGACGCTGCGCGCCTTTACCCCATCGGCAATACCTTGCAATTCCTGCTGATAGTCCGCATCGATGTGCGGCCAAAGCATCTCGCGCGCCGTCTTGCGAAAGAATTCCCAGTCGCGCTGCGTCTCGTGCATGTCGACGAGCTTGATCGCTTCGAGTGCGTCTGCAATTTCGGGAGCAAGCAAAAAGCCGTGCTGATAGCCGACTTCGGCGGGCGAGCCTTCGAGGTGCACATAAGTCCAGCCACCCTTCTGAAAGCGATAAGCTTTCTGTAACCGTGGATCGGAAGCAGCATCGCTCTCCTGTCCTATCGCGGCGCATGCGGTCGCGGCCAGAAACATCGCGACTGCCCCAACCAACAACCTCCCACAAACCGCACGACTCTTTCGCATGGAATCCTCTCGCTCGCAAATCTTAGTTGGTGAACCTGCCAGCCCGCGCCGGAGAGCCATTCTAGTCTAGTCGCGCCAGCGTGTCGGCAAGATTTTGCAACTTTCGCCGCGTCGTTATTTCTCGGCTCGCCGCCTGCTGATCCGTGCTAAGATGTCGCGCTCGAACTTGTCCGGAGGATCGTATGAAATCTGCTAGGCTCTCCAGCATCTCCGCCGCCTTAATCCTTCTTCCTCTCCTCGCGGTCGCGCAGGAGTCGTCGCCGCTGGCGCACCATGTCTCCGCAAATGTTCCGGTAGCGGCCTCTCCGTCGCAGCGCGAACTCTCCGCCGAGCGCCCGCTGGTGCCGCCAGCTGCCGGCACAGAGCCACGGCAAAGCCCAGCTGCGCATAACTGGCAGTTGCAAGCTTCGCTTCCGGGATCGGTGATCCACGATATTTATTTCGCGTCGCCGACGGTCGGCTACGCCGCGGCGGAAGCCGGTCAGGTTTGGAAGACAAGTAACGGCGGCAAGAACTGGACCGAGGTTCTGAACCTCGGCTACCCGTACTACTTCTACGGCGTCGACGCGCTTACCGTGAACGATGTCGTCATCTCCGGAATCTACGACAGCAGCACGTTTGACGGGCTCATCCGCTGGAGCCATGACGGCGGCCAAACCTGGAGCGACGACATCGTCCTCAGTCCCACCGATTTTCTGCAGCGCGTGCGTTTTCAAAAAACCAACGACGGCTTAATCGTGGATCTCGTTGGCGGCAGCGAGA
>Ga0208690_1000143_pt1 | contig 18233 bp, 12 predicted proteins | sample June2015DPH_16_1_2_FD_184712 | JGI IMG/M metagenome (GOLD analysis project Ga0208690, IMG submission 184712) | Peatland microbial communities from SPRUCE experiment site at the Marcell Experimental Forest, Minnesota, USA - June2015DPH_16_10... | ecosystem: Environmental > Terrestrial > Soil >...
GGAATGGTATCTGAAAAACGCCATGGAAGCTTATCAAAAAGTCAGCGAATCGCTGCAGACGCGGTTCCAAGAGGTTCAGCATGCGGCAACGAATCCGGTTGAGGCGGTCATGAATTTGTGGCGCAGCAATCCGTTCCTGGGCAGCGCGGGGCCGGGGTCGGTTCCGATTTTTCCATGGGCTGCGGCCTCACCTTCCGCGCCCGCGCCAGCGTCGCCCAAGCCCGAGGAGCCGAAAGAGATCGAAGAACTGCGGCGTCGGATGGAGGAGCTGGAGAAGCAACTGAAGGTCGCGAGCGCCAAGCGCAAGCCCGGGAAGAAGAAGTAAGCTGAATGCTCGGAGGAATATGGAGCCCAACGAAGCAATCCATGTAGAGACTTTGTTTTCGGTCAAAGGCAAGACCGCGCTGATCACCGGTGGCTCGCGCGGCATCGGGCTGATGATTGCCCGGGGATTTCTGGAGTCGGGCGCGAAAGTTTATATTTCATCCCGCAAGAAGGAAGTTTGCGACGCGGCCGCGGCCGAGCTGTCTAAGGTCGGCGAATGCGTTTCCGTTCCCGCCGATGTTTCCACACTCGACGGATGCAAAGATTTGGCCCAGCAGATCGCTGCCGGCGAGGAGCGGCTGCATATTTTGGTGAATAACGCCGGTGCGGTGTGGTTCGCGCCCATCGCGGAGTATACGGAATCCGGATGGGACAAAGTGATCGACACTAACGTGAAGTCCACGTTCTTCCTGACTCGCGAACTTCTTCCGTTGCTTCAGAAGGCCGGTACGCCGGATGATCCCGCGCGTGTGATCAATGTCGGATCCATCGACGGAATCAAAGCGCCGTTTCTCGAAACCTACGCCTATCCAGCCAGCAAAGCGGCCGTACATCACATGACGCGGGACCTGGCGGTGAAACTGGCAGGCAAGAACGTCACCGTGAATGCCATCGCGCCAGGACCGTTCCCCAGCCAAATGACGAAATGGATGCTCGATCATTATCAGAAGCAGATCGAAAGCACCTGCCCGCTGCGGCGAATCGGCAATTCGTCCGATATGGCGGGAGTCGCAATTTATCTGGCGTCGCGCGCGGGCGCCTATGTGAACGGCGTGGTGATTCCCGTGGACGGCGGAATCTGCATCAGTTGAAGGAATTCAGAAACTCCAGCACCGGCCGATGCGCCGCATCCGGCTGGTCAGTCGAGAATATGTGCCCTGCGTTAGGGATCAGCACCAGCTTCGCGCCGGGAATGCGCGCGGCGATCAATTTGCCATTGGCCGGAGGAACTAATCGGTCCGCCTCGCCGTGGATTACTAAAGTCGGCACGTTGATCCGCTCCAACCGGCTGTAAGCCTCCCACGCCAGGATTCCCATCAATTGGTTGATGTAGGCTTCTGGACGCACCAGCCAATCCTTGCGAGCAGCGAGGTCTTCATCGATTCGCGCGCGCGGCGTCCCACTATCGTAGATAAACGGGACGGCGGCTTCGGCGGCTTGCTCCGGGGTCATTTGCCCGCGTGACATCAGAAGCTGTGTCACTTCCGGCTCGGCGCGTACTGCCGTCGGCCCTCCGGCCGCGGTGCAACCCAGAATCAGCGAGCGCACCCGATGGGGGAATTGCAGCGCAAACTCCTGCGCGATCATGCCGCCCATGGAGACGCCGTAGACGTGCGCGCTATCCACTCCCGCCGCGTCTAATGCTGCGGCTGCGTCTTCCGCCATCACCAGGATCGGATAGGGGCCGGGCGGCATATCGCTGCGCCCCACGCCGCGATTATCCAGCGCGATGGTGCGGTAGCGCTCCGCAAGCAGCGGCCGCGTTCGATACCACATCTGGGAGGGATAGCCCAGACCCATGATCAGCAGAATCGGCGCGCCCTGCCCTTGTTCGTCCCAATAAATATTGACCCCTTGGTTTTGGGTGTTTGGCATCGTTCTATATTATCCTCACGGTCTGTTGCGGCCCAGATTTTCGTGGGCCTGTACCCAATCGCCATGCAGAACTGCACCCGCGAGCGACGTCTCGCCTGCCAGCACGACTGCCGCGCAGATCTCGGCGAATTTGTTGGCTTTGCCGTTGCCGTAACAGCCTAGCATTTCGAGGCACTGTTTCTGCGTCGCCAGGCCCGTGCCACCTCCATAAGTCGCGACGATCAGCGAGGTGAGCGTAATGGACCAATAGTAATCGCCATTATCCAACAGCTGTGAATAGCTGATGGCGGCCTGGGATTCGGCGATGTTAGCCACATCCTGACCAGTTGCGATAAACAGCGCCGTCAGTCCGTTAGCGGCATGCCCGGCGATACTCGACGACCCGGCCAGAAAAGCCCCGGCGGTTTGCACCTGGCGCGACCAGAAAAGCTCCTTGGTATCCACGCCCATCAGGCTCTTAAACAGATCCTTGCGGATCACCGCTTCGGCCACCACCCGCTTGCCGCGCGTCAAAAGCATGTTGATGTGGGAATGCTTTTTGTCCGTGTCTATGCCTCCCGACAGAATGTACTTCAATTCGCGGGGATAGTTTTTCTTGACCCATTCACAAGCGGCGAACGTGGCCTTGCCGGTCATGTTCTGGCCGGCTGCGTCGCCAGTCGTATAGTTGAAACGCAAATACCGAAGTGGACCAAGTTGGTATTGGCCGATATTGATCAGGTGCCCGGAGTGCGTGGTGGCTTCCGCGGCTTCTTTGAGTTTCTCGAAATTCTGGCCCACCCATTGGCCGAATTCGCGAGCCTCCAGCGCATCGTTCAGAATAAACACGGGCGCCCTTTGCATGGATTCTTCCACCACCGTGGTCTTCACTCCGCCGCATTCGGTGAGCAGACGCATCCCGCGATTGTAGCTGGCCACCAGGCTGCCTTCACTCGTTGCCAGGGGAACATAGAAATCGCCCTGCGCGTGTTCGCCATTTATGCGAAGAGGGCCCGCCAGACCCATGGGTACCTGCGCCACGCCGATGAACTGCTCGATGTTGCCAGGCAAGATGCATGGATCGAAGGAATACTGAGCCACGTGCGAAAGATCCACGCCAGTTTGTTCGCACACAAATTCCCGCCGCGTGGCCGCCATTTGATACGTATAGTCGTTCGTGCGGTCGCGCGGGATGCGAGCTAGTTCGTTTGATACTGTGCCGTTCATGGGTGTTCCTTTCGCAGGTGGCAAGTCAGAGACTTGCCCTACAGGGAGTGCAGGTAAAGGGCCAATCCAGCCTATCGCTTATTGGGGACGAACGGCAGCCAGACGCCGGGCGATGATGTCGTAAACGGCCGGATTAAAGGCCAGGCCGATGTGAGTTCCGGGAACTTCAAAATTAACTGCCGGGTTTTCTGTGATGCAGTAGCGCCAATCCACCACGCCGTCGGTACGTGTATAGATGGCGGTCTCGGCGACGTCCGGCGGCAGGTCGCGCCGCAGCGAATCCAGAAACTGGCAGGTGCAGCGGCCGGTATAACAGTCCGGCAGCACTCCTTTGCCGTGCTTAACCTGAATTCCCTTTCGGACAATCTCAGCTGCTTTCAAAACCCGCGAATGCGCCACGGTGCCTCGGAAAGGCGACCCCAGCGTGATCACCGATGCCACGTCGTCCGGCCGCTGGCCAGCCACTGATCGCGCGATGATACCGCCCAAACTGTGTCCGATGACGTGGATTGGACGGCCAGTTTCCCGCAGAGCCCGATCCATCGTCTCATTCAGATGACGCCGGATCAGCAGGTTGGGACACTCGGCATTCAATCCGATGCCGGAGAAGTACGGACGGTAGCCGATGCGGCGCAGCCACGCATACAACTCCATGAGATACATGTCAGTCCCCAGAAAACCGGGAATGATCACTACTCCAGAGCCGTCACCATGCGGCACGCCAAATCCATAATATGCGGGCGTGGCGTGAAGTAAGAGAACCTCTACGCCAAATAACGCCTCTTGCCAAAGGGGAACTTCTGCTTCCGCATCATCCTCGTGAAGCTGATTCGGTTTCGCCGGCATCAATGTTTGGGCATTCACGTGGCCCACTCCTTTGTACACCGCAATCACTCCTCTTGTAAAGTGGGCCCGCTCAGAGAAATCCTAGTACCCCAGCACTATCTGCTACTCATTGGATCTCAAAAGCTGTTATTTCGTTTCACGCCTGATCAACACTCACTCACCGTAGCGGCTCAGCTACCGAGCCGTTGGCGTAAGCCACCGGTGGGCCCGGCAAGTTCGAATCGCACCTCCTTTTCATCAGTGGTCTGCGGGACCGCAGTTTCTCTCTGAGGTTCCAGAACTCCGGCTGCCTGCCGCAGTTCGCCGAAGGCTTCCTCCAGGAATTCGTTCAGGCGGCGGACGTCCGGCGCCGCGGCGCTATCGGCGGTGAGCCCGAAATAAAGCTTGCCGTTGTAGCTTTGAATCGCGCAATTGACGCCCATTTCACCGCCAATCGGGACGTACGGATGAAAAGTCAACATCTCGCGGCCCAATAGGTAGAGCGGATACTGCGGGCCCGGCACGTTAGTGCAGACCATGTTGAAGGGAGGAACGGTGATAGCGTCGGCGAGCGTCCCCAGCATGGCCTGCAAAGGAACCGGCGTTACTGCCATCCAGGCGCTGGACAATTGGACCAAGTCCGCTACATGCGCCCTTTTCATAGCTTCGGTCCTCTCACGGACAGCTTTCAGCAGCTCGGCGGGATGGTCGATATCCAGGGGGACGTTCACCGGCATTGCGGAAACCCGGTTCCCGAAGCCGTGATGTTTTTCGTCGCGCCGCAAATTCACCGGCACCATCAGACGTAGCAGGCGGTTTTTCATCGATTGACCGTGCAACTCAGCGTAACGGCGTACCGCGATGGTGAGCGCCGTCAACACTACATCGTTGAGAGTCCCACCGAGTGCCTTGCGAATCGCCGAGACATCGGAAATCGGGAACTCCGTCCAGGCCACTTTCCGTGGACCCCGGACCTTCTGATTAAACGGGAGCCGCTCCACAGGCGCGACGAGTTCGGGAGCTAGCTGCGCGAATTGACTCCAGCCACTCAACACCTGTTCGCTGATCAGCGTTTCAGCGACGTTTACAACCGCCATTTGCGCCGAGAGAATCCGCTGCACGGAATCAAAAAACGAAGTGGCCAGCGCATCCAGCATCGATTCGCCTGGGCCCGGCAGTGGCTCGGCCTGGAACGGTTCAGGCGTAGGGGCAGGCTCCGCTTCGCGCGTGGGAGAAAGCATCACATTGATGATTCCCACGCCCGAGACCCCATCCACCAGACAATGGTGCACGCGCGAGATAAACGCGCATTGTCCCTCACCCAAACCATCCACCAGCGTGAGATCCCACAGTGGCTTATTGCGATCCATCACCTGGCCGAAAATCTGCCCGGCCAGCCGCTGCAGCTCGGCCATAGTGCCGCGCTTCAGGTGTGCATGATGAATGTGATTGCGGATGTCGAAGTCGGGATCGTCTTGCCAGATAGGATGACCCAAGTGGAAAGGAGGCGTCACCAACCGCTGGCGATAGCGCCGAATCAGCGGCAGCTTGGAGGATATGAACTCGACATACTCCTCGAATCCGATCTTTCCGTCCAGCACCGAAACACTTCCGATGTGGAGCGGCATTTCTTGGGTTTCGAGATAAAGGAAAGCAGCGTCCTCGGGCGGCAACCGGTCGCCAGATCGTATAGGCATGGCACACTCCTGATTTGCCCTAACCACTGCACGCCGGCTGCCACGAGCACGCCGGCTGCCACCAGTTGTGGGGCAGGATGGAATCCTGCGGCGGGCTGTTAACCCGTCCCTCCTGCCCCACTCAACAAGGAGACAGGGAATCCAAGGCCCCTCGCCGAAGGGTGTCCCTCCCTGGATTTCCTTGTCTTACTCGTTTCCCGCGAACGTCTGAAGAATCAGTTCGCGTGCGCGTGAGCGTGTTCGTGCTCCACCGGATGCGGAGCCTCATGCTTCGGCTTGGTCATCACGTCGATGAGCGCCTTTTGCGCCGCGACAAAGCTCTCCACGCCTTGACGTGTCAGGTCCACCAGCTCTTTCCCCGGCAGTGGCGCATAGACGTCCGCAGTCTTACGGACCGCCCTCAAATTGACCTCCACTTGCTTTCCGGCCGTATCCAGCAGCTTCTTTTGGGCATCAATGAACGCGTCCGTGCTCTCGCGAGCCAGCTCTGTGAGCTTAGTCGGCTCCTCCTTCTCGGCTCCATTGCCATGTTTGGCGCGTTCGGCTGCTTTGGCAGTATCCTTGGCAACTTCGTCCAGGAACTTTTTCTGGGTCTCCGCGAAGTATTCCATGCCCTCGCGCGCCAGGTCTGCTACTCCCTTACCAGTAAACGCTTTCCCGGTTTTTGCCGCCTCCACCCACGCGTCGGTCTGTTTGTCCGCTACGTTCAGGAAGTGTTTTTGCAGGTGGATGTAGTTCTCCACACCGCGGCGCAGCAAATCCATCATCGCGGCTGCCGGAGATGTGGGACCCACTCTTTCCTTCAAACCCTTCATTACGATCTCATTCTGGCGATCGGCCAGATTGAGCAGGATCTTTTGCGCCGCAATGAAATTGGACACTCCCTCGCCGGCGAATTCGCTAACGGCCGCCACTGGGCGCTCCCCAGCGAATCTCTCGCGCAAAGTGTTCATGGCCATGGCGTTTTGCCGCATCACCAGATCCAATAGAATCCGCTGCGCAGCGAAGTAGTTCTCAGTTCCCTGTTGTACCCATTCGGAAAACAGAGCCACTGGAGAGGCAGGCCGTGCCGGAGCCTCAGGCGCCTCTGATTTAATATTCTGTTTCATAGCATCCTCCTTAATAATTGCTGCAATGCAGCATCCACAAGAAGTATAGATCCAGGCCCGTTTCCTGTCAAGAACTATTTTGAATTGTGCGCTGCGTCACAATTCCCTGGGGCCCGGAGGCGCTGTCTTATTCGCGTTCATGCGCTTTCATTCGCGGCCTAAAGACTGAAGTTTCTCCCGCACCGCCCGCTTCAGGATCTTTCCGTTCGAATTCATGGGCAGCGCGGCCATAAACACAACACGCGAAGGCACTTTGAATTTCGTCACATATTTCGCCACATGCTGCAGGATGCCGTGTTCCTCAGCCGCGGCGTCCCTCTTCAGCTGGATCACAGCCCAGATATCTTCTCCATACACCTCATGTGGAACCCCTACTACCGCCGCTTCCGCTACGGCCGGATGCAGATACAGCGCTTCCTCGATCTCGCGCGGCGAAACGTTTTCGCCTCCTTTAATGATCAGATCCTTCTTGCGATCCGTGATGAACAAATATCCCTCTTCATCCAGATAGCCCACGTCGCCGGTGTGCAGCCACCCGTCGCGCAATGCCTGGCGAGTTGCCTCCGGATCCCGGAAATAACCCGCGGATATATTTTGACCCGCCAGACAGATTTCGCCGATGCTGCGTGCCGGCAAGGGCCGGTCCTGATAGTCCAGGATGCGGATCTCCACGCCCGGTACAGCCTGGCCGGCCGACCCCGGACGGTAGGTTTGCTCCAACTCGTAGGATGTGGCTATCGACGCGGACTCCGAAAGTCCATATCCTTGCAGGATGCGGCACTCGAAAGCCTCCTCGAAATCCAGGCGCAGGCGATCCGGAAGAGGTGCGCCGCCGCACGTGATCCGCGTCAGGCTGGAGAGGTTGTAACGCTTGCGATCCGGATGATTCAACAAATACACCAGCATGGTGGGAACAACCGGCATGTACTGGACTTGGAAACGCTCAATCGCCTCTAAAACGCGCTTCGGATCGAATTGCGGCAACAGCACCGACGCGATGCCCCAGCGATTCGCCAGAAATTGCATCAGCACGCCATAGACGTGGGTTAACGGCAGAGGATGCAACATGGGTCCCGGTCCCAGCTCCGGATTCTGCCGCAGCACGCCGTCCAGAGCAGCCAGAAAATTTCCGTGCGTCAGCATTACGCCCTTCGGAGTGCCGGTTGTTCCCGACGTGTAAAGCAGAATTGCAAGATCGGTAGCCGAACAATCAACCGGAGTTTCGATGGGCGAAGACTCCGCCACTAGCGGCGCAATGTTCACGCTCCCAGGAATCTCGGCCTCACCGAATACCAGCAGGTGCTTCACGTTCCCGGCCGCGGCGGCGGCTTCCGCCAGACGAGCAGCCAGGCGCGGTACCGTCAGTACTACGGTCGCGCTCGAATTTCGAAAGATCTCGGCGACCTCTCCGGCGGTCCACTGCGGAATCACGGGAACGATCGTCGTACCGATGGTCCAAATGGCCGTAAATGCCGCCGTCAATTCGGGCGAGTTCGGCATCATTACCAAAACGCGGTCTTGAGGTTTGACTCCGAACTCCTGAAGAACGCGCGCCAGCGAGCCGGCCATGCGCAATTCCTCTAGGTTGGTATAGCTTCGTCCCTCGAAATGGAGTCTGGTGTATGCGCCAAATCGCTCCAGGTTATCGAAATCCAATTGTGCGAGATTTGACGCACAGGTCTGCAACGCGGCAGCATGTTTCATAATGATTGCTTCCAGGGCAACTCTCGGGCCACATGGTCGGGAAAGAAGAGAAAGTTGTCTAAGGCAGAATCACTAGCACCAGATGGGGCATATTCCTCACCCATGACGCAGTTGCGCAGCGTGAATTTTCCAGACCGGCCTCTCGGTGACCAAATATTACAGAGAACATTGCATCGTCATAATGTGGTACCTGACGTGCTCCTCCGCTGCCAAATCGCAGGAGAAATCCTGAGAGTTCCTTAGCATAAACGGCTAGCCGACCTAAAGGCTGGGCCGAACCCGCAATATTTCGCCGACAACGCCGGTACTGTTCCGGCCAAGGATGTGTTATGTCCCAAAGAATCACCACGCTTGTGCTTCTTCTCCTAGTCCTGTTACTCGCATCGCTGCCTGTCCAGGGCCAAGTTGATGTCTCCTCCGCAACCCTCAAAGGCATCGTCCTCGATCCCCTAGCCGCCGCCGTTCCGGGTGCAACAATAACGGTCACTAATACTGAGCGCGGTGTCAGCCAAACGGCCGTGACAGATCAAGGCGGATCCTACCAAATCCCGCTACTTCCACCTGGATCCTATCGGATCGAAGTCGCCATGGAGGGCTTCGAGAAAGAGGTAGCCAGCGGATTGGAGCTGTCCGTGGGCGCGAGTGTCATTTACGATGTCCACTTGAAGCTCGGCTCGGTGAAAGACGTCCTCAATGTCACCGCCGAAGCCCCGTTGATCGAGACCGAAAAAACGCAGCAGGCCAATACGTTAAGCACCAAAGTAATCGATAGCCTTCCGAATCTTTCTCGAAATTTCACCGATTCAGTGTTCACCCTGCCGGGCGTGTCAAGCTCGGATGCGCCGCGCGCTCAGAATCCCGGATTTACCGGGTTTCTCACTTCCGGTTTCTCGATCGGAGGCAGCAACGGACGCAACAACCTGGTGACCATCGACGGCGGGGAGAATGAGTTTGGCTCGGGACAACTTCGGACGGCCAACATCAGCGTGGAATCCGTGCAGGAATTTCAAGTGAATCGGAACGCCTTCGGCCCTGAGTTCGGATTCACCGCAGGCACTGCCGTAAACGTGGTGACGAAAAGTGGCGCGAACCAGTTGAATGGCAGCGCCTATGCGTTCTTCCGCGATCAATACACTTCCGCAAAGAGCTACTTCGATACCTTCCCGGGCAGACCATTCGATCAGAATTTCTCGCCGGGCGGAACGTTGGGCGGTCCCATTAAGAAAGATAAGCTCTTCTTCTTTACCTCCTATGAGGATCGCCGCCTCAATACTCCGGAATTCCGCACCTATCTGGGCACACCGGAAGCTCTGGGGCTAAACGGTAATCCGGCTCAGCTCAATTACGTGAATCAACTGGCTAGTTCCGGCGTCCCAGCGCTCCAAGGCCTGGCCGGCTTCTTCCAGCAAGCTTTAAATCCGATGAATTTCCCCGATGTCACGAAGCTGCTCAACTCGAACAACGGCGTCTTCTCGGATGTCAACAAGAGCCAGGATTCGGTTACGCGGGTCGATTATCAACCCGACAACAAGGACACGCTTACGTTCCGGTTTTCGACTGAGTTCTGGCACTACACCAACATCGGCGGTAACAACCTGTATTCCGCGAGCACTGCCAGCTACACATCACTGACGGACGTCGCCATTCTGGGTACCTGGAATAGGGTCATCACGCCCACATTAGTCAATCAATTGAGGGTGCAGGTGGTCCCGTACAACAACGTGACTAGCCCATCCCTGACACCCGGCACCACGGAACTCTCCATCGGCGATCTGGGAGTTTTCAACCAGAGCTACCAGTCCCCGTACGCTTCGCACCAGCAGCGTTATCAGTTCGAGGACAATCTCACCTGGATGATCGGGAGCCACACGCTCAAGCTGGGCGCTTCCTATCGTCCCGTGAATTACACCGTGCAAAACAATCTGTGGTTTGGCGGCGAGTTCGATTTCTATGAGGGCGCCATCCCGATGATCGGGATATTGCCGGCGAATGCTCAATTAGCGCTTGCCGAATTCAATGTCGGGCACGGATATCCGCAAACCGGACCACCCGCCACCAACCTCAGCGCGCTGCAGTCCTTCGCGCTCGGCGTTCCGGCGGATTACCGGCAAGGCTTCAACAACCCGCTGTGGAGCTCTTGGGCAAATTATCTAGGCGCGTTTGTCCAAGATTCGTGGAAAATCACACCGAGGTTCACCTTGAACTACGGAGTTCGATTGGATTATGACGCCGAGCCCGCGCCTGTCCCGCACAATATCTATTTCTCGCCTCGGCTGGGCTTCGCCTGGGATCCCTTTGGCGATCAGAAGACCGTAATCCGCGCCGGCGGCGGAATATTCGTTTCCCCGGTCAACTTCCAGATCCCTTATCTGGTGAACCTTCTGAACGACAGCGGCAAGTACATCAACCAGGTGTTCAGCGCCGTCAACTCGCCCGGCGTCAATGCCGCGATGATCTACGGATACGGCGTCCAGCAAGGCATCCTTCCATTCGGACAACTAACGCAGGCCAATCTGAGCGCGCTCGGAATCCCGGTGGGGCCAGGTGCGGACGGCCGCGTCATCTTCAATCTGGCTTCTAATTACAAGAACAACTATTCCATCCAGTCGAGCTTGAGCATCGCCCGGCAATTAACCAACAGCCTGTCATTAGAAGTTGGATTCCAAAGATACAAGGGCGTTCATCTCCCCATGGATCAGGAAACCAATTACAAAGAAACCGGCGTGATCGATCCGGTATGGGGACCGCAGTATGTTCCCATCAATCCGTCCATCATCCAAGCCAACACATACTCGTCCATCGGCAATTCGACATACAACGGGCTGACAACATCGTTAACCAAGCGCTACACCAGCCACTTTCAAGTTCAAGCCAACTACACTTACAGCAAAGCCATCGACGATGTTACCGATTTCAACTCCCAGTTCGCGTCCTTCTTCCCCACTCGCTTGAACTTGGAACGCGGACTCTCGGCCTATAATATCGGGCAAAACTTCGTCGCGAACGGCGTTTACAATACTCCGTTCAAAGCCGGCGCGGGCGAACCGTTCTGGAGCCGGATACTGGCTGACATGACGTTCTCGCCCATTGTGCACATGCATAGCGGGCTGCCATTCACCATCCGCGTTCCAGGCGCGGTGAACGGTACTCTGGGGGATTCGCTCTATGCTCGGCCCTGGTACGTTTCAAGGAATACAGGTATCGGGCCCGATTTTTACGACTTCGACGCACGCCTCACCAAGTCGTTTTTCATCAACCGCGATCGGGGCCTCAAATTCGATTTCATCGCGGAAGCAACCAACCTGCTCAATCACACGAATTTCAGCTCGGTGAACGATCAGTTCTCGCCTAGCGATCCGTTGCTCGTGACCGGACCCTTCGACGTGACCGGCAACAAGAATCTGAGCCCGAATACGCCGCTCGGATTCACCTCCGCATTTCCCGGCCGTCAGCTCCAGTTCGGTTTGAAGTTTGTCTTCTGAAAATAAATGAGTCCTGCCCCGAGCCGTGACTTCGATTTCATAGTAATCGGGTCCGGCTTCGGCGGCAGTGTGGCGGCCCATCGATTGACCGAGAAGGGATACCATGTTGCGGTCATGGAGATGGGCCGCCGCTGGACGCCGGAGAATTTGCCCCGCTCCAGTTGGAACCTCCGGCGCTGGATCTGGCGGCCGCGCATTGGTCTGCGCGGCTTCTTCAATATCCAGCTCTTTCGTCACGTCCTGATTCTGCACGGCTGTGCCGTGGGTGGTGGATCCATCACTTACGCGAATACGTTGCTCCGGCCGAAGGATTCCGTCTGGCAGAACGGAAGCTGGGCCGGTCTCGCGGACTGGAAGGCGGAGATGCCGGCTCACTACCAGACCGCCTCGCGCATGCTGGGAGTGAGCGAAAACCGGATTCTGGGCCCGGCCGATCGAATTCTAAAGCAAGCTGCCGACGCCGCAGGAGTTGGCGGAACTTACTACCAGACGAATGTCGCTGTCTTTGAGCCGCCCGCTGGAGAGCCGGGCGGCTCAACTTGCCCCGATCCGTATTTCGGCGGCGAGGGTCCCGAGCGCACCACTTGCATCGGCTGCGGCGGCTGCATGTTGGGATGCCGCTACAACGCTAAAAACAGCCTGGACAAAAACTACCTCTTCTTGGCGGAACTACACGGAGCCCGCTTATTCGCGGAGACCAAAGTGGTGGACGTCGCGCCGCTCGAGGGAAAGGCGGATGGAAGCGCGGGCTATGAGGTTCGCACGGTGAAATCCACCAGTTGGCGCGGCGCACCTCGCCGCCGGTTCACTTGCCGCGGAATTATTTTCGCGTGCTCCGCGCTAGGCAGCATGGATCTTCTATTCCGCCTCAAAGAGAAAGGCTCGTTGCCTGCGCTGAGCGATCAGCTCGGAAATCGCGTGCGCACCAACGCTGAATCGTTAATCGGCGTGCGTGCGCCGGGCTACCGCGAGGATCTCTCCAAAGGCATCGCCATCGGCTCCGGCATCCATCTTGACGATCACACTCACATCGAAGCTACCCGCTATCCCAAAGGCTCCGATGCCATGGCGCTGATGGGCACGCTTTTAACCAGCGGACGCCCGGGCTGGACTCGAATCCTGCTGTGGCTGGCAAATCTCGCCGGCTCCCTGCTGCGCCATCCTTTCAGAACCGTGCGCTGCCTGCAGCCCTTTGGTTGGGCCAGCGAATCGATAATCCTGCTGTGCATGCAGACCCTGGATGGCCACATAGACATGCGTCTCGGCCGGCCCTGGTACCGGCCTTTCAGCAAGGTGTTAGTCAGTGAGGGCCGGAAAATTCCGACGTTCATCCCGCAAGCCAACGAATTCGCGCGGAAGATCGGGAACTTGATCGGCGGTGTTCCCATGAGCATGCTCTCCGAGATCCTCTTCGATATTCCAGGCACCGCTCACATCCTGGGCGGCTGCTCGATAGCCGGCTCGCCGGAAGGCGGAGTGGTAGATCATCGCAATCGAGTTTTCGGCTACCAGAACATGTATATCTGCGATGGTTCAGTGCTCGGAGCGAATCTAGGCGTGAACCCGAGCCTGACTATTTGCGCCGTCACCGAGCGCGCCATGAGCTATATAGAACCCGCGCAGAGTGGGGCAGGATGACATCCTGCGCGCGGTTGTGAACCGCGCAATTTTGAATCTGAACGGTTCCACGATTGCAAGTGTAACCGGAAACAAATTATCAGAAGGAGAAATCAATGCGTGCGATCTTAATCGTCTTTTCCTTATTCCTCTCACTGGCCCTGCCTGTTTATGGCCAGCAAACTTACGTGGGACGCTACGACGCCTACGGCGGCTTCATGGACCTAAACACGCCGCTCATCAATCTGAATGAACAGGGTTTCAATCTCCAGACCGGCGTCCGGTTCGCTAAGTGGCTTTCCGGAGGCTTCGACTATACCATCGGTAACGGCACTACGTCGCTTACTCCGACGATGCTCATTCCGTCCCTGCAACAATCGCTAGGAGCACAGTTCGGCCAGATGGCCGCTGCCGGCCTCATTCCGCCAGGCTATAAGCTGTCTGTGCGCACCAGCACGCGGACAGAGAACTACGCAGTCGGCCCGCAGGTTTCCTATCGCCATTTTTCGGCCGTCACGCTGTTCGTCCGGCCTGACCTCGGAGCCCTGCATGTGGTGGCAACGCCACACCCCGGTGATCCGATCGCGGACGAAGTGATAGCCCAATTGACACCTTCCGGAAAGAAGACAGATTGGACCTACTACTTCGGATTCGGCGGCGGGTTCGAAGTCAACATTGCACGCCATTTCGCGATTCGAGTGCAAGCCGATTTCGTTCACGACAACATGATGAGCGACCTTCTGCCGGGCCACAATGAGGTCCGCTTCTCCATCGGCCCGGGCTTGCAGTGGGGCCGGAATATGGTGGAGTAGAACGTCTTCGTGGGGCGAGTCTCCGACTTGCCCCACAACCGGTCGGTCTTGCCACGAGCTGCTAAACCGAACCTGACAACATACTCAACAACTGGGCCCGAATCTTATACTTCAAAATCTTGCCGTTCAGGTTCTTGGGAAGCATCGGCTGGAAGATCATGCGCCGGGGTATCTTGAACTTCGTCACATACTGCGCCACGTGCAGTTGCAGATCCTGCTCGGTGATCACCAGGCCAGCCTTCAACTGCAGTACAGCGCAAATATCCTCACCGTAAACGGGATCGGGAAAACCCACCACCGCTACTTCCGCAACCGCAGGATGAAGATAGAGCGCTTCCTCGATTTCCCGCGGCGAGATATTCTCGCCGCCTTTAATAATCAGGTCCTTCTTCCGGTCTGTGATAAACAGGTGGCCGTCCTGATCCAAGAAACCAACATCGCCGGTGTGTAACCAGCCGTCTTTGAGCAACTCGCGCGTCGCATCCGGATCGCGCCAGTAGCCGGGCGTGACGTTCGCCCCGGCGAGACAGATCTCTCCGGCAGTTCGCGCCGTCGCTGGACGGTTTTGATCATCCAGGATGCGGATCTCGACGCCGGGACTCGCGACGCCGGCCGAGCCCTCGCGATATGGCCGATCGATCTCGTAACCCGTGGCCACCGAACAGGACTCAGACAGACCATAGCCTTGATCGACGCGGCAGCGGAACACCGCCTCCGTCTTTCGCCGAAGCGGCTCGGGCAGCGCCGCACCGCCGCTGATGATCCGAACTAAGCTCGAAAGGTCGCGCCGCTCGCGCTCCGGATGCTGCAGCATGTACATCAACATAGTGGGAACGACGGGCAGGTAGATGATTTTGTGGCGCTCAATGGCCTCCAGCGCCCTCCCCGGCTCGAATTGCCGCATCAACACGGTGCTGAAACCCCACCGGTTCGCCACGTTTTGCACCAGAACGCCATACACGTGCGTCATAGGCAGCGGATTTAGCATGGGGCCGCCCTTCAGATTGGGATTTTGCCGGAAGGCGCTTTCCACGGCCGCCGCGAAGTTTTCGTGCGTGATCATCACACCCTTTGGCAGTCCAGTGGTGCCTGAAGTATAGAGCAGAATTGCGAGATCGGAAGGCAGGCTGTCGATGGGTGTCTCGATTGGCGCCACGCTCTCGATCAACTTTTGAATATTCTCAGTGCCGGGAACTTCACTCGGTCCGAAAACCAATATCTGCTTCAGCGTGTTAACTTCGGAGTTGGCTTGACTCAAGCGCTCGGCCAACGGGGGCAAGGTTAGGGCGACGATGGGTTCGGCCCCGCGCAGGATATTGGCTACCTCACCGGCGGTCCACTGCGGAATTACGGGGACAATGGTCGCACCGATCATCCAACAGGCTTGAAAAGCGGCACAGAATTCCGGCGAGTTGGGTAGCATTACTACCACCCGGTCGCCCTGGCGCACTCCATAGCCTTCCAGTATTCGTGCCAACCGGCCGGCGTAGCGTAGCTCTTCGACGTTGGTGAAACTGCGGTCCTCAAAATACAGCCGCGTATACTCGCCAAACCGCTCGATATTTTCCAGATCCAGGCGGGCCAGGTTTCCCGCTGTATACTTCATCTCTTGAATTGCTTGTTTCATAGCGGACGCACTCCTCTCCTCCCCCCTTTTTCTATAGATCCAGCGCTTCCTTGGCAAATGAGCAGCCAATGATGGGCTGCAGCTGTGGCACGCGTTTTACGTGGCAAACTCCGGACCCGAAGGGTCAATTGCCACACCCAAAGCTCCGATTTCCAGCGGTTTATTTCGCAGAAGCGATTTCTAAAATCTCGGGCTTTGGAGCTTCCTCGGCCCGGCGGGCTTCCACCGGAGCCGGCTCCGGCTCCATTGCACGTCGCAACCCCACCGCCGCATGCAGCTCATCGAACGTCTGGTCCAGGAAATCCCGCAGCTGGTTGAGATCGGGCGCGCCTGCGCAGTCACCCGTCAAGCTGAAATAGAACGTTCCGTTATAGCTGACCATGGCGCAGCAGACACCCATGAAATCGCCGATCGGAACATATGGATAGTAAGTCAGGACTTCCTGGCCGAGTAAGTAAAGGGGATAGTCAGGACCCGGGACGTTGGTCGAAACCATGTCGAACGGAAGCACTGGCACCTGGTTCGAGAGCGCGCCCGCCAGTTGCGCCTGCATGGGAACCGGCATCAACGCCAACAGGCTGCCCGCCAGCACCGTCAGGTCACCGGCGTAAGCGTGTTTCACCGCTTCCGTCCGTTTGTGGATCTCGCTCAGAAGCTCCACCGGATCCGCGATGTCGAGCGGAACATTGACCGGCGCTAGCGTAATCTTGTTCCCCAATCCCTGCTTTGGATCGCCATTGCGGCGATTCACAGGCACCATCAGGCGCAACAGGCGATCCTTCACCAGTTGACGATGCAGCTTGGCGTATCGGCGCATCGCGCCCGCCAGGATCATCATGCCAACGTCATTCACCTTCACGCCGCACAGATGACGCACCGCATTGATCTCGGACATGGGAAACTCCGTCCACGCTACTCTCCGCGGGCCCAGAGACGGCGCGTAAAACGGGAAGCGTTGCGTAGGCGGCAATATCTCCGCTGCCGAGCTGAGCACCGGAACTGAACCGGCGCGGATTCCGCCCAACAGTTCTTGGGCAACGTTGAGAGCCGCCGATTGTACCGAGAGCACACGCTCCACTGCGTGGAAATACCCGCTGACCAAAGAATCGGTCAATACATCCCAAGCCGGTGCGGGCGTGGGCGGATGGAAGGGCTTTTTCGGTGGCAGGGGCTTTATTTCCGGGCTGGTATCCATGATCAGATGCAGCAGCGCCACACCCGCCACCCCATCCACTATGCAATGATGCAATCGCGCAATCACGGCGGTCTTTCCGTCGTCCAATCCGTCCACTAGCGTCAGATCCCACAGCGGCCGGTTGCGGTCCATCACCTCGCTGAAGATATGACCGGCCAGCCTTTCGAGGGCCTCCAGAGTGCCGCGCTCCAAATGGACAGCCCGGATGTGGTTGTTGATGTCGAATCCAGGATCGAACTCCCATGTGGGATACCCAGCCTGGAACGGTGGAAACACCACGCGCTGCCGATAGCGCGGAATCAAAGGCAGCTTCGCCTCGATCAGCGATTTCAAATCGTCCAAAGAGATTGTTCCGTCCAGAACGAAGACGCTCCCGATATGCAGGGGCATCTCCTTTTTTTCGAGATAGAGGAAAAGGGAATCCAGGGGTCCTAGCCGATCGTTGATCATAGCTAAGAAATAACTGCATGTTTAGTACCGCCGGAATCTTCCACGAATGCTACCGAACCGCGACCGGAAGGAAGCGCAAAGGGTGCGGCGCGCACCGCCAAACGGACCAGGAACTGGCTCGCGCCGCACTCCGTTTTGCGCGAAGTTCCTTAGAAGCGCAAAGGGTGCGGCGCGCACCGCAAAAGGGACCAGGAACTGGCCCGCGCCGCGTTCCGTTTTGCCCGAGTTCCTTAGAAGCGTGAAATAGCCCAATTACGAAGCCATTTGACGCAGGCACGGAGGCGAAGCTCCTACAACCCACTCCAATCACCCACTCGAAGTTGGCCCCCAAGTTGCCGCTTGTATACCAAGGTGTCTACCAAGGTACAAACACGTGATTCCTAACGAATTGATACCTCCGGAAATCAAGCTGATCCTCAGCGCCTGCAACGGCGACGACGCACCCACCGCCGTTCGCATCCAACGCGTGGAATCTATTCTCAACGGCCCAGCCGGCGATTCCGTTCGATCCGCCCTCGGAAGCTGGATCGCCCAAGTGGCTTCCGTCGACCAGCTCGTACCGGACGCCTATCGAAAGTGGCGGCCGCTG
>Ga0208690_1000145_pt1 | contig 18167 bp, 16 predicted proteins | sample June2015DPH_16_1_2_FD_184712 | JGI IMG/M metagenome (GOLD analysis project Ga0208690, IMG submission 184712) | Peatland microbial communities from SPRUCE experiment site at the Marcell Experimental Forest, Minnesota, USA - June2015DPH_16_10... | ecosystem: Environmental > Terrestrial > Soil >...
ATACCCATGTTCATCAACCGGGTAATCGTCTCGGGAGCGCCGTTCGTGTGCAGCGTGGAAAGAACGAGGTGACCGGTGAGTGCAGCTTTGATAGCGATTTCAGCAGTTTCAAAGTCGCGGATTTCGCCGACGAGAATAATGTTGGGATCTTGACGTAAAAAAGAACGCAGCGCGGCCGCAAAGTTCAAGCCGATCTGCTCCTTCATCTGCACCTGGTTGACCCCGCCCAACTGGAATTCGACCGGATCCTCTGCGGTCATAATGTTGGTATCGGGCTGGTTGAGGCGCGCAATCGACGAATACAATGTGTTGGTTTTGCCGGAACCGGTGGGTCCGGTAACCAGAACCATGCCATAAGGCTTGAGAATCGCTTTTTCGAACTTAACCAGCGACTCGGGTTCGAAGCCCAGCTTGGTCATGTCGAGGCGCAGGTTTTCTTTGTCGAGCAAGCGGAGCACAATCTTCTCGCCCCACAGTGTCGGCAGAGTGCTGACGCGGAAATCGAGCTGCTTCTTGCGTCCGCCAATGTTCATCTTCAGCATGATGCGGCCATCTTGCGGCAGCCGCTTTTCGCTGATGTCGAGCTTCGCCATGATCTTCAGGCGGGAAGTGATTGCATCTTTCAACTTGAGCGGAGGTGACATGATCGACTGCAAGACGCCGTCAATGCGAAAGCGAACTCGGAACTCTTTTTCGTAGGGCTCGATGTGAATGTCGCTGGCGCCCCGCTTTACCGCGTCGGTTAGAATCAGGTTCACGAGCTTGACGACCGGAGCTTCGTCGGCAGCTTTTTCCAGCTGCGACAGCTCCATCTCGGCTTCTTCCGCCTGCAGTTCGACGTCGCTCTCGTTCATCTCCTGCATCGACTGCATTACGGTTTCAAGATCTTCCTCTTTTGCTTTGCCGGCGCTGTAGGCCTTTTCGATTCCCTCCAGAATCGAGCTCTCCGAAGCCACGACGGGCTCGATGTTGAAGCCGGTCATGAACTTGATATCGTCCATCGCAAAGACGTTGGTCGGATCAACCATGGCGATGGTGAGTGACGCGCCCACGCGGCTTAATGGCAGAATCTGGTAGCGTTTGGCGGTTTCGAACGGAATCAGCTTGACAACGGCTGGATCGATTTCAAAATAAGAGAGGTTGATGGCGGGAACGCCATATTGACGGGAGAGAAAATTCGTGACGTCCTCATCCGTGAGGAAGCCGAGCTTCACCAAGGCAGACCCGAGCCGGCAATTCTGCTCTTTCTGCGTCTTAGTCGCTTGTTCCAACTGCTCTGGGGTAATAATCTTCTCTTTGACAAGAAGATCACCCAGCCGTTGAGACATACAGTCGATCTCCTATCCACTAAGTGGAACGATGCCGGGCAACAGTCCGGCATTTGCACAAACCGCCGCTATGTTGATGGGAGAAGAGCGGCGTCTTTGTGTTGACACAAATTGTCACCGCAAGTCGATTACCGTACCAGTTACCGTAGTACTTGGACTTGCTCTGATGAGGGACAGGCCGAGCTGATAATCGCGAAACCCGCGCCAGATGAAGTTTTTTTCTGAGGACAAGAGAGATTCCGTGCCCGGGTACATGCACTTCGGTAAGGCAGGCCGGGGCGAGTCTGACGAGCGGGAACTTGATGGAGGCCGGGATTCGTTGCGGAATAAGAAATCGCTAAAGTTGCAGGCCGACGAACAACAGAATGATATTCGTTTGTACTATCGCGCATTGTTTCGCTCCTGGGGGCCGCAGAACTGGTGGCCTGCGCGCTCACGTTTTGAAATGATCGTAGGCGCTTACCTCACCCAGAACACGGCGTGGACGAATGTTGAAAAGGCAATGGCAAATCTCCGCTCAGCACGTTTGCTAAGTATTGATGGAATTCGGCGGGTGCGGTTGGCTGATCTTGAACAGTTGATCCGCCCCTCGGGCTATTTCCGTCAAAAAGCTCAGCGGCTCAAGACTTTCATCAGCTTTATAGATCAGAGGTACGGTGGTTCGTTGGCACGAATGTTTTCGCGACCCACCTCTCAGTTGCGGGACGAACTACTCTCGCTAAATGGCGTTGGACCTGAAACTGCCGATTCCATCCTTCTCTACGCGGGAAACCATCCTGTATTTGTGGTGGATACTTACACGCGGCGGATTCTTGCTCGACATGAAATTTTGCCGGGGCAAGCTTCTTATGAAGAGGTCCAAAGCTTATTTGAGAAAGCGCTTGCACCTTTGGCAGAGTCGGAGACCTGCGCACATGAGCCTTCTTCGCAACATTTAGCGGCAGGTCTGCCCGAAGCCCCGCATCCTCCTTCCAAAGTGAGCGTGGCAAAGCGCACGGCATTGACGCAGGTCTATAACGAAATGCATGGCCTGATCGTCGGCGTGGGCAAGAATTACTGCAAGAAATCACAGGCGCTTTGTGACGAGTGTCCTTTACAACCCTTTCTGCCTCGGCTGAAGTAGGTCGTAACTTTGCCGTGTTGAGAACCACGTTGAGAACCAAGACGAGATTTCACCGACCCGCATTCTTCATGCTCTTAGCCCTCCTCCCAGGACTTGCTTCTTCAGCGCACGGGCCAACTCTGCGCCAAGTCGCGGAGCAGGCTCGCATACTAGTGGGCGCCGCGGTCCGCCCGCCGCAACTTTCGGAAACCGCGTACGCTTCCACCCTGGCGCGTGAATTCAACATGGTGGAGGCCGAAGATGCGATGAAGTGGTGGGTGCTCCGTCCAAACGCGACTACTTACGACTTTCGCCAGGGCGACGAACTGGTTCGCTTCTCGCAAGGTCATGGAATGAAGGTGCGCGGCCATTGCCTGGTGTGGGGACGCAACAATCCGGATTGGCTGGCAAAAGGCCATTTCAGCCCGAAGCAGCTATCGCAACTTCTTCATCAGCACATTCGGCGCGTCATGAAGCACTATGCCGGCCAAGTCTTCGCTTGGGACGTGGTCAACGAGGCTCTCGATGAGAACGGGAATGTGCGCGATTCACTTTGGTATAACAAGCCCGGCATAGGACTATCCGGGCAAGGAACGCACTACATCGAGCAGGTTTTCCGGTGGGCGCACAACGCCGACCCGAAGGCTTTGCTGTTTTATAACGAGGCGGAGGGGGAGGGTGTGAATCGCAAGTCGGACGTGATCTATGCCATGGTCAAAGATTTCAGGCAGCGCCGAGTGCCGATTGACGGAGTTGGCCTACAAATGCACATTCCTGCTCTGGACGCTGATGCATCCGCGATCAAGGCCAACGTTGCGCGACTTGCGGCTCTCGGTTTACAAGTCCATATCACCGAACTGGATGTTTCGGTGCCGGTAGATTCTCGCGGCAACGCCAGTGCGGATGATCTGGCTAGGCAAGCCGAAGTCTACCGCAGCATCGTACACGCATGCCTGAACAGCAGAGGCTGCACTGCGATACAGACCTGGGGATTCACCGACAAATACTCCTGGATCGGTTCTCATTCTCGCGGATCCCGCGGACAGGCTCTACCCTTTGATCGAACTTACGAGCCGAAGCCTGCCTACCGTGCGCTGTTCGAGGAGATCTCGGCGGGCCGCACTAGCAGCGATTAGCCCGGTCGGTGTCTGACTTCTGGTTTTCAACGGTAGCGACATCGCGGGCCTTATCGCCCCACCAATCAGCATCTATAATGATTTTCGGCACATTCGCAAGCCCAGGGCAGCGCTGCGAATCCCGAGTCCATATGGCACAGACGGCTCAAATTCAGCCTCCGGAGAACTCGAATCGCAAGCGAGTGATTGTGTTTTCGGCGATTGCCGTGTTTCTTTTGTTCGCCATTCTGGTTTCGCAAACCGCGTTCAATCAGACAATATTGCGCCCCGACACGAATCAGCAGGTCGTGGTTTTTTACGCACTCTCGTTATTAATCTCACTGCTCTTCGTCGCGCTGACGTTTGTGCTCGCGCGCAACCTTCTTAAGCTATTCGCCGAGCGCCGCATGGGCGTTCTGGGATCGAAATTTCGTACCCGCATGGTGGTGGGAGCTCTCCTGCTTTCCTTCGTTCCGGTCACGGTGATGTACCTGTTCGCCTACGGGCTGATGAACCGCTCGATCGACAAATGGTTCTCCACTCCAGTGGAAGAGGTTCGCACGGATACCGATGCCATGGCCGCACTGCTGGCCGGATATGCCGCGCAGAATGCGCGCGCGGAAGCTACCGCCATCGCCAATGTGCCGGAGACGCAGCGCGCTTTTGAGGGGCATGCATTGTCGGGAGCGCTCGATGAATTTCGCCGCCATGCGCCCACGCTGCAAGGAGGATTTGCGTTTGCAATTCGAAACGGAGCCGATGAAGTCAGTTTTGCCGCGCCCGCTACCTGGCAGGCCCTGAAAGACAAGTTGCCGGTTGCGCAAGCCGCCGCTGGGCAACCGGCCCAGTTCACTTGGGAGAAAACTGAGTACACGTTGGGCAGCGCACCTGTCGGAGAAGATGGCTTGATCCTGGTAGCCATGCCGTTGCCACCGGAATTTTCGAAGACGGTTCAGCAAATCGAAGCCAGCCAGCAGCGCTATTTGCAACTCAGCCGCGAGCGCCGGCATGTGCGCCAGACTTACATGGGGCTTCTGCTCTTACTTACGATGATGGTACTGTTCGTCACCACCTGGCTGGCGCTGTTCCTCTCCAAGTTGGTGACTCGCCCAGTGGCGGCTCTCGCCGAGGCTACTCAGGAAATTTCCCGCGGTCGTCTGGATTATCGCGTGGACGTGAACGCTGCCGATGAGATTGGAGATCTGGTCCGCTCCTTCAATCGCATGGCGGAAGAACTGGAAATAAGCCGGCGCCAAATTGAAGAATCGAGCCGCGATGCCAGCGCCGCCAACGCGGAACTTGAGCAGCGGCGCCGGCAAATGGAGACGATACTGGAGAGTATTCCAACCGGCGTCCTCTCGCTCGATGAGAACCGTATTGTTACCCACGCAAATCAAGCTTTAGAGCGCATGTTCCATCCCGAGGGTTATGCGCCGGGCGAAAGCGTGCTGCGAGGCGCGCGGCTGGAAGATGTATTCCCGCGCGAGGTTTCTGAGGACCTCGAACCGCTGTTCCGCCGCGCCGATCGCATGGGAATGACCACCAGCCAGATGGAACTGCCGCTGCTTCATACATCTCTGAATGTGGCCGTCACAGTCGCGACTTTGCGTCATCAAGATGAACGTTCCGGCTACGTCATCGTCCTGGAGGACCTTTCCGACCTATTGAAGGCGCAGAAGCAGGCGGCTTGGCGCGAGGTCGCGCGCCGGGTGGCGCACGAAATCAAGAATCCACTGACGCCCATCTCGCTGTCGGCCGAGCGGATTCAACGGCACCTGGAGCGCGCTGCGACTCCCGACAAAGCATCGTTGGAAGTCGTTCGCTCCTGCGCAGAAACGATCGCCGGCGCAGTAGAAACGGTTCGCTTGCTGGTGGACGAATTCTCCACGCTGGCTCGTTTTCCCGCCTCGCAGCCCCAGCCGGAGGATGTTAACGAAATCATCGAGAACGCGCTGTCGATGTTCAATGGGAGGATGGACGGCATAGTCTTACACAAGTCTTTAGCCCCGGATTTACCCAAGGTCATGGCGGATGCGGAAGCTATCCGGCGTGCTGTGGCAAACCTGGTGGACAACGCCGCCGAGGCGATGCAGGACTCGATGGTGCGCGAGATCGAGATTTCCAGCGCGCTCGTGGCCAGCCGCGACGCGGTGGAAATTACGGTCGCAGATACTGGGCACGGGGTGACTCCCGACCTTAAAGAAAGACTTTTTCTTCCTTATTTCTCCACCCGAAAACGAGGGACCGGCTTGGGATTGGCGATTGTAAGCCGCGTCATCGAAGAGCATCGCGGCTCGATTCGGGTCGAAGAGAATCATCCTTTGGGAGCGCGATTCATCTTCGAATTGCCGGTCGTCCTCGCACCGGCGCTCGCTACATCGGCCGCAAAACATGCATAAGATTCTGGTTGTGGATGACGAAAAAGGAATTCGCGAATCGCTGCAGGGCGTGCTCGCGGATGAGGGTTACGGCACCGCCGCGGTGAGCAGCGGGGAGGAGTGCCTCAAACTTTTGCGCCGCGGGCACAGCTTCGAAGTGATTCTTCTCGATATTTGGCTTCCGGGCGTCGATGGCCTGGAGACGCTGGAACGAATCCGCGCGCTCGAAAACCCGCCGGAAGTCATCATGATTTCCGGGCATGGCACGATCGAAACGGCAGTACGCGCCACCAAGCTGGGAGCCTATGACTTCCTGGAAAAGCCGCTCTCGATTGAAAAAACGTTAATCCTCGTTAAGAACGCGATTGAATCGAAGAAGCTCCGGCACGAAAACGTCGACCTGAAAAAGCAATTGCATTCGAAAACGGTGATCGTTGGCGACAGTATTCCGATGAAGGCATTGCGCCAGCAAATTGGATTGATGGCGCCCACCAACGGCCGGGTTTTGATCTATGGTGAGTCGGGCACGGGGAAGGAATTGGTTGCGCATGCGATCCATGCTCAGAGCCTGCGGAAGGATGAAACTTTCGTCGAGGTGAACTGCGCCGCGATTCCCGAAGATCTAATCGAGAGCGAACTTTTTGGGCATTACAAGGGATCGTTCCCCGGCGCGACCTCGGATAAAGAAGGTAAGTTTCAAAAAGCGAATGGCGGAACGCTGTTTCTGGATGAAGTGGGCGACATGAGCCTGAAGACGCAGTCGAAAGTACTGCGCACGCTCGATGAGCAGCGCGTTACTCCGCTGGGCAGCGATGAAGCCATTACGGTGGATGCGCGCATTATCGCTTCGACGAACAAGGATCTGGAAGACGAAATTTCTCGCGGAAATTTTCGCGAGGACTTGTTTTACCGGCTGAATGTCATCCCGTTCTTTGTTCCGCCGCTGCGGGATCGCAAAGAAGATATTCCTTTATTTGCCCGGCACTTTCTGAAAGAACTGGCTGCGACTTATGGGCGTCGTCCTCGCGAGATTACCGATGACGCCATCGACGCCTTGATGCGCTATTCGTGGCCGGGCAACGTGCGCGAGTTGCGGAACGTGATCGAGCGAATCGTGATCATGAATCCTATGATCACGCGGCTGGACCGCAAGCATCTTCCGCCGCTGGTTTACCGGGAGGGCCATCGGCGAGCACCGCGAGGTGAATTCTCTACACTGCACCAAGCTCGCGACGCTTACGAGCGGGATTTCATCCTTAAAAAGCTCGATGAGAATCACGGCAACGTTACTCGCGCAGCTGAGGTGCTAGGCCTCGAACGCAGCCACCTCTACCGCAAAATGAAAACGCTCGGCATTGCGGCAAGGGAATAATTTTTGTCCGCCAACCGTTGGCCGCCTTCAGCGCTTGATCATGTGGATCTCGGTGCCGTTCTTCTTGAACTCTACCTGGTCCATCAACTGATTAATCAGGAAAATTCCGCGGCCATGATTTGAATATAGGTTCTCGCCCACCGTACAGCCGGGAATCGATTGCGGAGAGAACCCCGGTCCAGGATCGCGAACGACGATTAGAATTCCTCGCTCCTTGTCGCTGCTGACGAGGCATTCCACAATCTTACTGGGATCTTCTTTTGCGCCGTGGATCACGGCGTTTGCCAAGGCTTCTTGAAGCGCGAGTTCGATGGCATCTTCTTTGCCGTCAACTCCATTCATTTGACGCACAACGCTCATGACCTGTTGTACGACGGGATCCACCGCCTTGCGATCGGCGGCGAGCGTCACTCGCAGACGTAAATTCAATTGGTCAGGATCGAAGTCTTTCTCGGGAAAAGGCTGCTCGGGAGAATCCGCCACTGTCATGTTTTAAGCTCTTAGCTTTCGTTCGATCCTGACGCGCATTGATTTTAATGATAAAAGCTAACGACGACAATTCAAATAGCGGCAGTGCAGTGTCAAAAGTCTGTCAAACCGGACAGCACCCTTAATATAACCGCCGTATAACTACCAAGGGCGCGAAGCTAGCGAAGAAATACGGTTACTGAGGCTTCGTAAGCTGTTCCAACTGTCGCCTCCAGTCCAGTTCTTCGACAAAGCGGCGAGATTCGCGCCAGTTCGGTTTGACCTTCACGTAAAGTTCAAGAAACACTTTCGTCTCCAACATGCGTTCAATCTTGAGGCGAGCCGAAGTTCCAATTTTCTTGAGCATCGCCCCTTTCTTGCCGATCAGAATTCCCTTTTGCCCCTCCCGTTCGCAGTAAATCGTAGCGGATATGCGTACAAGCCTCAGCCCCTCCTCGAAGTTATCGACGATCACAGTAGTCGCATAGGGAAGTTCTTTTTGCGTCTCGAACAGCACGCGCTCACGGATGATTTCGCCTGCCATGAAGCGTGCCGGTTGATCGGTAATTTGATCTCCGGGGAAGTAAGGCTTACCCACGGGCAAAGCTGCAGTGATGTGTTTCAGGAGCACATCCAACCCGTCGCGCTTCAAGGCGGAAATCGGGATGATTTCGTCGAAAGCATGTAACTTCCTATAGTCATCGATCAAGGGCAGCAGCTTGTCTTTGCCTCCTTTCAACAAATCAATCTTGTTGAGAATGAGATAGACCTTCGTCTCGGAGATCTTGGCCATCTGGATGGCAAACTCATCGCGCCGCTCCAGCTTGCGCGTGGCGTCCATAATTAGCAGGATAAGATCACAGCCCTCGAGGGCTTCGCGCACTTCGACCATCATCTTGCGTCCCAGCGAACTGTCAGGCTTGTGCACGCCGGGCGTGTCTATCAGCACGATTTGTGCGCCATCTCGGCCCTTCCTTTTGGGAATGTTGATGACTCCCTGAATGCGATTGCGCGTGGTTTGCGGCTTGGGAGAAATGATGGCAAGTTTTTCGCCAACGAGCGCATTCAGCAACGTGGACTTTCCGGCGTTTGGACGACCGAGTATGCAGACGAAACCTGAGCGAAAGGGCATAAGGGGACTTGGTTAAGTGCTAAGTTCTAGTTTACTGGCTCGGAGGTGACGACAGGAGCCTTTGCTGCTGACGATTGTCTATATCAGCTTTAATTGCCGGGGCTGCACCGAGGTGATTCGGACCCGCTCTACCTTGCGATCGGTTGATTCCAGAACCTCAAACCGGAGGCCGTCCTCATCTACCGTTTCGCCTTTCTGCGGAATATGTCCGGCGAGTTCGCTGACCAATCCCGCTATTGTGGCAGCTTCTTTTCCCTCTGGTTTAGTCCCAAACAGTTCGGCAAGGCGATCCACATCCATTCGACCGGAGACGATATAGGATTCAGGATTCTCTCTGACAATCTCGGGCTTCTCGTGATCGTCTCGAATCTCGCCTACGATTTCTTCCACGAGATCTTCGATCGTCACAAGGCCGGCAACGCCGCCATATTCATCGACCACGATTGCCATGCGGATGTTGTTCTTCTGCATTTCGCGCAAGAGGTCGCTGCCGAGTTTGCTCTCCGGAACGAAATAAACATCGCGCCGCATCAGGTTTTCCAGCGTGCGCGTGGAGGCGTCGGCGTCAGGCACCTGCAGCACGTCCTGCGCATAGACGATTCCCTTAATGTTATGGATGCTGTTGTCGTACACCGGCACTCGCGAGAAGTGCTTTTCGCCGAGCAATTGGATGAAGCGTTCGACAGTCGTTTCCATGGGGAGAGCGAACATATCGGGCCGCGGCTTCATGGCCTCGCGCACAGTCTTGCCACTGAATTCGACTACCGACTGGATGAGATCGCGGTCGCCTTCCTGGATGATGCCTTCTTCCTGTCCCGCTTCAATCAAGGCGTCGACCGCTTCGGCCGCGCTTTCGGGGGCCTCATGACTGTTCCCGCGGGTCAGGGACGCGACCGATTGCAGAAAACCGAGAACGATCGTAACCGGCAAAACTAAATAGATGAGTACGGTCAAAAGCCACGTCCAGCGGATAAGCCAGGCGCCGTTCGTGCGCGAGAAAAAAACGAATGGCAAGAATTGATTGAAGACGATGACGATCACGATCAGGCTGATCGCGGCCTGTGCGATCTCATAGTTGCTCCATCGCTGATCGCTAAAAAGAGCAAATCCGACCAGCATCCCGATGGTCGCGGTGGTGAACTGCTTCAACACGGACATCGAAAGCGAAGCGCGCGCCCGACTGACCCGCAAGTTGGGTTCGACTTTTTGCTCGAAAATGTCGATGTTGTCCTGAAACTCGCGGGAGAGAAATTTGCCGATCTCCTGATAGACGCGGTCCACATAGGAAGCTAGCGCTAAGAGCGCCAACAGCGGAAGCAGCGCGAGTGCTACGGCCCAGTTCATGCAGTTCTCCGGCCGGCCGGAGGGTGGACGCGCCTTCGGTTGCTTGGCCGGAACCCAGCGCCTCGCGACCGCTCGATCAGGCCCACCTCTAGTTTCAGTTTCTGGCGCAACCGAGCCTCTTCGATGGCCATCTCTCCATTATCCCGCTCATGGTCAAACCCTGCCAGATGGAGAATGCCGTGGAGCACGAGAATCTTCACCTCGTCGGCTAGAGAATGGCCCAGATGGCTAGCATTTTCGCGGGCAATGTCGAGCGATATGGCGAGTTCGCCAGCGACTCGTCTCCCCGGGCCGCCCATCGCTGGAGTGGACGGAAAAGACAACACATCGGTGCTTTTATCCTTGCCGCAAAATCGCCGATTCAATGCGCGCAGGTCACGGCTGCTTGTCAGCAAGACATTCACGTTATCGCGCAAGCGAACCGCTTGCCGTGCGCGGCGCACAAAACGTTCGAGGGTCGACGGGCTCAACCCCGCAACTCTTTTTCGGAGAATAACCAACTTGCCAGCACCTACGAATCGCCCGACGCCTTCCGGGGGGCGCCTTCTGTAGCCGCATGTGGCGACCTGCCTGAGCCGTCACCGCTCTTGCCGCCGGAAAGCAAAAGCATCTGCTGCTCTGCGATCAGCGTTTTGTGCTCGTCGTAAGCGCGAATGATGCGCTGCACTAGGTGATGCCGAACCACATCCGCTTCGTCGAAGTGAACGAAGGTCAAGCCTTCCACCCTTTGCAAGACATCGATGGCCTCGAGCAACCCGCTGCGGCGAGCGTTGGGCAAGTCGATTTGGGTAATATCGCCCGTGATCACGGCCTTCGAGTTGAATCCGAGGCGCGTCACGAACATCTTCATCTGCTCCGATGTTGTGTTTTGCGCCTCATCGAGGATTACGAAGGAATCGTTCAGGGTGCGTCCGCGCATGAATGCAATAGGCGCAATCTCAATGACATTTTTCTCCAGATAGCGGTCGACTTTTTCCGGATCGAGCATGTCGTAGAGCGCGTCATACAGCGGGCGCAAATAAGGATCGATCTTATCCTGAAGTGTGCCCGGCAAAAATCCCAGCCGTTCGCCGGCTTCGACCGCCGGACGCGCAAGGATAATGCGGTTCACTCGCTTCGCCAGCAGAGCCGAGATCGCCATGGCGACGGCTAGATAAGTCTTGCCTGTGCCAGCAGGACCAATGCCGAACACCATATCGTGCTTCTCGATCGCCTCGACATAGCGTCGCTGATTCACGCTCTTGGGCTGAACCATCCGCCGGCCTAGCGATCGCTGGCGGCCGGCGTCGGCAAGTCCGCGCAAGGTTGCGGTGGGATCAGATGTAAGCACGCGCAACATGCTGTTGAGGTCGCCGTTGTTGAAGGTAAATCCTGAACGCTGCAGGCTTTCGTAATCGGCAAACACCTGCTCGGCGCGAGCCACATCGCGAGGCGCGCCTTCCAGGTCGATAGCGTTCGAGCGCAGGTCGATGGTGACGTTCAGGCCGTCTTCGAGCACGCGCACATTCTCGTCGCGGGTACCGAAGAAGGTTTCGATGTTGGGGCTTATCCCGATGCTTTTCTTCATTCAATCTCTTGGCAAATGATGCAGGAACGCGCGACCGCTCAATTGGGTACAGGGGCGGGTCAGGCGGCTCGTGGACAAAACAGGATTATGCGCAGAGACGGGAACTACCGAAATGCTCATGCCCGGAAGGCAAGTCACAACCATTGCATAAAGCGTACCCCGGTCTGAGGTGGGAGTCAATGATGAACCAGATTGTTGTGCGAGCGCATTCTGGCGAAATGAGTACAGGGGGAAGGCGTCGCGTTTATATGCAGACCGTCAGCAAGTAACTGCGTCAGTTGCGCAAGTCTTTGCGTACCGCATCCCCAAGACTCGCGGGAAGCCGCGGAAATACAGGGTTCAGGCGGCGCTACGAGTGAACCGCTATCGAGGCGGACGGCATCCTACCTAGTAGGTTCGAAGTCGAGCAAGGCTTCCAGGAGGCTCTATGCGCACCGTCACGATCTTCGCTTTAACTCTTCTGCTATCACTTGTCGTTTCTGCGCAAATAGGTTTCGCGCAGAACTTAGAACGTGGTGTCGCCGGCTACTGCCCGTACGGATGCGGGCCGTATGTTCCGCTGATCACGACTCCGAGCATTTCGTTCGAAACCGTTTCCCCAAACCCAGTCGGGGCGAGAAATGCCACTGCCGGGCTGGTCGCGGGAGCCACGAATTCGACACTCTCAGAGGTTTCAGGCAACACTGACTCGGTTTACACGATGCCGGTGTGGTATTCGGGCGGAGGGACGCCGCTGGTATCGCCTGCGGTGAATTCGCCCGTCGGCGGGATGAGAATGATGCGTCCGGAACACGGACAGCCCACGCCACGTGAGCACGAAGCCGCGCCAAAATCTTGGGTCTATTTCAGTTCGGCAGAACAGAGCCCACACACGCTGGAAGTGGCCAGTGCGGCTACTGGCGTAAAACCGGCTGGACACACCTTCTCGAACCAGGATGTAGAGCGGCAGAACGAGAAGAACGGGGATGTCCATTACGACAGTAAGACGGAGAAGATTCGGTGAGTGTGGATTTCTAACTCTAGGCGACACGATTTAATCCCACTTCTCCGCCGCGCGGAAGCGAGAAGTGGGCCCCCCGCAGCGACAGGCATCGGGTTACTTCCGTTCTGAGTAATGGCCCGGACGTGCCATTTACCGATGCGGGGCTTCAGTTTAGTCTTCTGATTGAGCAGCACTTGGGGGAGGGCTGATCGACATACGTCCCACGACTCGAATGAGTCTGGGGCGTTTTGTTTTGCGGGCTACGCCTTGGTCCCCATTTTCTCGCTTGGTGCGACGAACAATTGGCCGCGAATGGCGGACTCCGCTCGGCGGACCGTTCGATGCTCGCTCAGAGTACCGGGCGTCTAAAAACTGATCTTCAGGATCTTACCGTTGTTTCCCACGAACCATCCAGCCTGCGGATTCGCAAACGCCACTGACCAATATCCGCTCACTTTGGGCATTTGGAACCAGGTCGTCCCCTCATCAGGAGTAAACGCGGCTTGCCCCAGGTTGTAGTTTGGTTGGGTTTCGGAGGTAACCACCACGGTGCGGTCGAAATCGTGACTTCCACCGCTGACGCCACGCGCATAGGCTAGCGCGAAAATCGCTCCCGCCACAGGCGGCTTGTTCGTGAGCGTCCACGTTTGACCGCCATCATTCGACGTGGCCGCATCGGCCGAGGTATTCACGCTCAAATCACCCCCGCCCACAATGCCGTTCAACGGGTCGCGGAAAGCCACCGAAAAGCCGCCCGCCGAGGCCGAACTCACGAGCGGCGTGCCATAGGCATTCCAGGTATGGCCACCGTCGGTCGTGGCTAAGATTCTCGCAATCGTCGATCCGCCGGTGGTGACCCAGGCATTGTTTTCGCCTTGCGTGGTGACGCAGGTTCCGCTGGAAGAAAACGAGGCCTCGCCGGGCAGCGCCGGCGGCATGTCTTCAATAAAGTGCCAGTCGTGTCCGTCGATGGTGAGGAGATCGGGGAAAACGCCGTTGACGGAATCGCTGTGAGCCACGCCGCGGTCCGGAGTCCAGAATGCCATGCAATCGTAGAATGCGCTGGGGTCCGAGTTTACGAACTGCACATTCCAGTTCGCGCCCCCGTCTTCGGTCTTGTAAATGCGAAATTGCGAGGCGTCGTTCCCGATCGACATGAGATAAGCTACCTGGTCGCTGACACCCTGCACATCGCGGAATTGCAGAGCTTCAGCTCCCTGCACTACGCCAGCGGTCCAGGTCTTGCCGCCGTTTGTGGTGACCACATAAGTTCCGCCGGTGCCCGCCGCCCAGACCACATCAGCGCTCACGGGACTAACGGCGATCAATAGTTGCGTGGTGCCGCTGTTCTGCGGTGTGAGCTTAGGTTGCCGAACCGACGGAGGTTCCTGCGCAAAGGCAACAGTGGCACAAGCGGCAAACAGGAAAATGGCGAGCGAACGTTTCAACATGGGGGAAGTCTCTCCGGACGGGATTCGTGGCAGGAGGAGTATAGAAAGGGCGGGAGGGGGTGTCAATCGGGTAGGTTTTCTCCGCCGCATCGCGGATTTGTCTGACTTTTGCGGTTTTCGGACATGTCCAATACCTGCGGACGGCTATCCGCCCTCGTGTAATGGCTCGAACGTGCCATTTACTGATACGCGGCTTCGGCTTAATCTCCTAATTGAGCAGCACTTGGGGGAGGGCTGATCGACATACGTCCCACGACTCGAATGAGTCTGGGGCGTTTTGTTTTGCGCGGCATTCCTCAGGCGGGAGCGCTACGGCTTCTTAGACAGCCGCCAAACGCGATCACCACACCCCCGCCCACCGTGCCGCAAAAGAACACGCTTGCTCCTATCCACCACTGATATAGAATCCGTCCCGCAGGCAAAGTCAAATCGCTACAACAAAAATGCGGAGGAAAGAGTGAAAAAATCACTGTTTGTCGGTGGAGCGGTGGTCGCGCTAGCGGTCGCATGGTCCATCGGGCGGGCACAGGGACAGCAAGATCAATCCAAGGTAATCTTCGCTTCCGCCGAGCAGGCAAAATTCGTATCCACGAACCGGGGCGTCTCGATAGCTGCGATCTGGGGAGATGCCAATGCGGGCGCGCACGGCACATTCACCAAGTTCGCGCCGGGTTATGACGCTGGCATGCACACTCACACGAACGATGTTTGGATCGTCGGAATAAAGGGCGCGTATTTGTACAAAGATGATGCCGGCGAGAAGCGTGTAGGGGCGGGCGATTTCCTGCGCGTTCCCGGAGGACACAAGCACTGGAGCGGCGGAGACAAGAAAGAAGGCGCTGTGTTCTACGAAGAGTCGTCAGGCAAATTTGATTTTGTGCCGGAAAAGTAGGCCGCTGCCTCGTGCCAAAAGAAACCCCAGAGGTGTAGCGCTGTGGAATCCCACTTCTCGCAACGGAAGCGAGAAGTGGGGCACCCGGAGTACGGCAGTCATTTGCGTAACGCGTGCTACCAAAACTGATTCCGCAAGGCGGCCGTGTTAGTTCGATTCGGTGAACTCAATGTAGGGCGACGATCCGCTCGCTGTGCTGCAACTGCCGAGATCCAAGTTATTGCTCTCTCCGGTAGTGCCGGCATCTGCAACACAAGTTGGGGCTGAGCTGGAACCGTCTGTCAGCGCTATTTTCACGGTGACCGAGACAGGCTCATTGAAATCTGCTCGCGAACCGCCGGCATCACCGACGACGTTGAATTCGGACTGTTTCCAGACCTGCGAAATATCGAGCACGCTGTCCTTGCCGCTCACCGAGTAGGCAGTGGTTCCATCGGTGAATTTCACCGTATCGTTTCCGCCCGAGGCCGCAGCGCCAGAGAGCGACAAGCTGGCAAGCGAGGTCGGCTTCACATCGGGCGCCGAGACGTAACTGCTGTTTCCGTAGCAATCGCCTTCGCCGTCACTGCCGAAACCGCTCGGACAACGTGAACTGCCCCAGTCGATCAGCCAATACTGCATGAACACAGCCGCTTCGCCCTCGACTGCATAGTCCGTCGCATAAATGAATTGCTGCCAGACAACGCAACCGCTATGGCCGTCGCAGGCCGCTGTGGTGCCGGTGAAGTTGGTATTGAGTTGAAGCGAGTATTCATTCGCCCCGAGGATGCCTCCGTCTCCGTACTCGGGCACTCCAACACTTTTCTCGGATTCTACGCCCGTAACCGTGGGGAAACTTCCAAGTGCCCCGCTGGTCAGGCCCGAACTTTGTGCGACGTAGTCGTCACCGTTGCCCGCCACCATCCCCAGACCGGGTTTGTGGACGCGTGTATGGACGCGTGGATGCAGCTCTTTGCATTCCACCTGCTGCCATACGGTGTCGGGATAAGATGCAACGAAGCATCCCTCCCCCAAATCGGTATTGTGGATAGCCGCGACCCAAGCGTCATGCGCCGCGTCTGCGGTCTGTGCGGCGGAAACCGGCTGAAGGAAGCAGATGCTGACAAAGGCCACGGCCGCGATGGGGACTGCACGATGGGAGGACCGAACTTTCTTGGGCGTCATAGATTCTCCATTCAAGGGAATTGCTTCTGGGCCGACAATTTCTCTCGGCTCAAAAACGGCGCAATTTTAACCTTGAGTCGCCCGCCCCAAAAATTGGAGCCGAAGAATTTACGGAATCCGAACAGACTGGCTTGTGATTCGCACCTCCTTCTGATGGCGGCGAACCGGACTTTTACTCCGGCGGAGGGTCGCCTATACGCCGACCAGCTCCCGCGCGCCCTCGATGCGGCCAGGGCGGCCGCTGTCCGGAAACCGCGCCAAGGTCTCGACCTGCTCTTGAATTCGAGTATCTACGGCAAAGGCGGCTTGCGGGCTGTCGGCTTCGATGTAATCGAAGATCGCGCTGCGGTCGGCCAGCGCGTGGGCGGACCATTCCAGCCGCATGCGTTTACGCATGATGGATTATCGCGCTTTGCGTAGGGCGGCAGCGCGACGCTTGGCGAAGTGAGCTTCTACCTTCTTATGCGGGATGGCGGGGCGTCGGTCGTTCAGCGCTTCCTGCACCTTGGCGCGGAACCAGGCGTCATGTGCTGCGGCGTCCCCGGTCAACTCGAAAGGGAGCGCGCCTTCGTTGGCGGTCCGCGTCAACAGGATGCGCACCGCTTCTGAGACGGTGATCCCTAATTCCTCCAGCACCGCCGCCGCGCGTTCTTTGACTGCGGGATCGATGCGGGTTTGCGCCAAGGCATTTGCAGGCATGAGGGAAGCTCCTGCGCTATTGTATTTCAACTGAATTACAACGCTGGCCTTTTCCTTGCGCTGTCATCCTGAGCGGAGTTGTCGTTCGCGAAGCGAGCGACAACGTAGTCGAAGGACCCCTAGCAGGCCGGAAGTCCCGATGCCGTCTCGAGGAGTTCTGCTGCTGCAGTCGGGAGCATAGTCGAAATTCCTTTCGAAATTGGTGCCGCTGCGGGCAGGCATGGGGGTCCTTCGACTGCGTGGCTGCTTCGCGAAGCGCGAAGCAGCCACTCCGCTCAGGATGACAGGACGGAGGGAGCAGGTTCGAACAGGAGGAGCAGCACTTCCTCGACGCTGCTGGAGCCGGTGGCTTGGAGTTGCTTTCGGATTCTGGCCTCCAAGGATGCGTTGCGGATTTCGATGGGCATGGTTGGCTTCCTAGGTTAAGAGTCGGGACAGAGTGGGGTGAATCAACAAAATCCCCGGAGGGATGGCGCCGTGGAATCCCACCCTTGCCGCTTCAGTGCGTTCTGAGTTCCGTGCTGTGTGCCGGCGGCAAGGATGGGGCACCCGGCCAAAGGGCTGACGCTGTTCGCCGCCATCGTAGACAAGACTGCATTCAGAGCAAAATATTCAGGTCAGGTGGATGCTTACCGGGGTGCGTTCGAAGGATTGTCCACCATGTTCGATTATTTTCTCAAGCGTAAACAGAGGGAGTCAGAGCGGGTTGGGCGGCATTATCGTGTTTGATGAAGCCCGTCCGACGCTGAGCAGGGAGATCCGCCGACTGCTTGCCGAGTTTCAGGCAAGGGGAACGCGATGGACTTCTTTAAACTGCATTATTGAAACCCGCGTTCTTCTTCGATTCGAGATCGTCGCGTCTCATGCAAATCGCCGACTTTGCCGCGTATGCCGTTTATCGTTGGTACGAGCATGGCGACGGTGCCTACCTCACACTTATCCAGCACAAGTTCGATCATGTGGGCCGGAAGCTGCACGGATTGAAATGTTACCCGCTCGAATCGACGAGGGCTTATCGGTCGTAGGTTCTCACCCGCAAGCCACTTCTCGCAACAGAAGCTAGAAGTGAGGCACCCGAGGGATGGGGTCGTGGAATCCCACCCTTGCCGCTTCAGAGTTTTCTGCTCTCCAGCTGTTTGCCGGCGGCAAGGATGGGGCACCCGGCGGGCTGTG
>Ga0208690_1000151_pt1 | contig 18080 bp, 15 predicted proteins | sample June2015DPH_16_1_2_FD_184712 | JGI IMG/M metagenome (GOLD analysis project Ga0208690, IMG submission 184712) | Peatland microbial communities from SPRUCE experiment site at the Marcell Experimental Forest, Minnesota, USA - June2015DPH_16_10... | ecosystem: Environmental > Terrestrial > Soil >...
TGCGCGCAGATGGTTCACGAGGTGCGCCCTCGCCGTGGCCTCCGTCCAGGGGCGCGCCCACTGAAGCCGTGCCTGCTCCTCAAGGAATCGGCCGAGCTCTCCTTCGTAAAGCCGCTGCTCGTCTAGCCACCGGTCGAATGCCTCTCGCTGTTGGAGACCCAGATCTCGCCGAAGGACCCCAATCGCCAACCGCATGGCGCTCCCGTCGGGCTGTACGCCGGCGCGCGCCGCAGCATCAATGGCGGCTCCGCGCGCCGTGGCTTCCGACACTGCCTGCGCATAGATGCCTGCGATCTTCAGCTCCTCTTCGAGCGAAGCCTCTTCGCGGGCGACATACTGGGAAGTCGTCGTGGCGATGCCGGAGAGGGCTCGGCTCGCCTCCTCCCACGCGTCCGTCCGCTCGAAGCGATAGCTGACGCGTTTGCGCTCCGGCTTCGTCGCGAGCCATTGAGCCAACCGATGCAAAAGCGCCAGTGCGTCGAGCCGCTTTTGATCGACGCGCCCTTGCGGAAGCCACTCGGTCAAGCGCTGAATGTCGGTTTGCGCTACGCCCTCGGACTGCGCGTCTGCGATGATCGAGGCATATGCTCGATCGGCGTAAAATCGTCGCTTGGCGATGCGCACCAATCCAGCGGCCGTATCGGACGTCACGACACCGGCCGCTCTCGCAGCGCCGATTGTCGCTCGGATATTGACCATCGCCTCCGAGAGCACCCGAAAGCCTCGGTCCGCAGGGCCGTGCGCGACGGCGACCTCGTCGTCATCTTCGAGCTCGCCGCGGCGGAACGCTTCGTAGATGGCGCCAACTCCCTCCATTCCGAACTCTGCAAGCTCCGCCGCCCGAAGAGCGCCCATACTGCTCGCCCCGAAGACATGGATGCCCTCCGCCATCGCCCACAGGATTTCCTTGTGCCAAACGGCCGGGATGCGTTCGAAGTACCCGTCGACGATGGCGATCGCCGTCGGCCGCGTTTGCGCCGCGCGATACACGTCCCCGAATGCGGCAGGCCCTGACACCTCGGCGTCGAGTGCATCGCGGACCGTCTGCGCGTCGATCGTGGGGCCCGTGAAGACGTGAAGCCTCATGACCGCGCCCGAGCTTGCGCGTTGACCCTCGGACCGGGAGTAAACCCGGGCGCATCGCCGATACCCTCGAGCCCCGGGATGACAACCCGTACGACCGGAATTCCAAAGGCCGGCAGCGTCAGGTCAACGACCGCGACTTCATCGATCCCGACCGCGCGCAGGCGCGAGAGCTCCCAGGCTACGTCTTCCTGGAACGTATCCGCCTCCCACCGGGTCACTTCGCGAAAACTCCGGCACGGGGAGGCGTCGAACATCTCGAGCGTCTGCGCCAAACGGTCCTGATCCTGAGTATGCGCATACTTGGAAAGCCCGACGTCGTCGCGGCTCCCGGCGATCACGGTCAGTCTCGTTTGGGCCGCCTCGGTCAACGCACGCAGTAATGCCACTTCACGGCACGGATGGCAGCCTGACCCGGACGAGGGACTGAGCGGCCTCCAGGTGCTCGGCGCTTCCTCGAGGATCGTGCAGAAAAATGCCGGGATGTCGATGTCGGTCGTGACGTCCCAGACGGCGGCTCGAATGCCGGCCGCCTCGAAGCGGCCGATGACGGATCGGCACGCTTCGTCGTCCACCGACGCGAGGTCGAGGCGCCGTGCCGTCTTTTCTGCCTCCCCGAGAAAGCTCCACAACGTGACGGCATCGCGCTCGACGAGCTCACAAATGGCATGGCTCGTTGCCTCGAGCGGGTGGTTTCCAGACGCCACGCCGCTGTCCGACATCTGAAAGGCGCCACATCCGGTCGGCAATGGAACGACATAATCCGTGTGCACGAGTTCGAAGGGAACGAGGACCCGCTTGCGGGCGATGACCTCGTGCCCCTCGATCCAGAGCATCCGGTCACCGGGGTTCAGCGTGCTCCCGGCAACTCGAGGCAGCCGTTGGAGGTCGATCGTCGCTTCGCGCCCCTGCACCTCGGCCCAAGTCGCAAAGAGAAGCGGGCGCTGGACGCGCTCCGCGTGATAGTTCTCGATGGACTCCATGATCCCCGAAACCTTGGCCGCCGCCAGGTCGAGACCCTTGCCCTGAGCGACCGAAATGGATCGCGAGTTGGGCCGAACGACGGCGACGACAGGAAGCCCGATGACGTCCAGTCCTGTGATGTTGGCCACCCGCGTGATCCCCATGGCGCGGGTGATCGGCAAGATCCGTTGCAGGGTTTCGTCCGGCCTCGCGGCACGATGGGTCCCCACGCGATAGGCTTTCGGCGCGGCAGCCTGGGGGTGAGCCATGTCGGTCACGGGTGCAGTCGTCGTCAGGGGTGTCGGCGGAGCCTCTTGAAATGCTCGATCTTCGACGGCGCATCCCCGTTGGGCCGGAGGTTGACGAGGCCGAGCACCATGCAAGACATGCCCACGAGCTCGAGCTTGGGAATGTTCGCGAGCACCACGCCTTCGTCGAGCACCATATACTTCAGATCGGAGGCACTCGGCCCAGTGATGTCGGGGCAGGCGAGCAGTTTGTCGTACGGAACGGAAAATGCCGGACCCCTGAGCGTGCCGCCGGGCCGAGGCTGTGGAATGACGGTCAAATCTCCGGGAGCCGGATGTCGGGCGACGGGCGGCTCCGGCGGCTTTGCTGCCTTTCCGGCGTGCGGAGTGGAGTCTGTGGGTTGAAAGCCCGCCGGTAGGAGGAGGCTCAGATTCACGACATGGTACGGCGGAGCGCCGTCACCCCGATGAACCACCGATTGATTCCAGTACTTCTCGATAATGGGAATCGCGAATTCAGGCGTCGTATAGGTCTCATAAGAGACCCATTTCGCCACCAAATTGGCTTGTGAATTCGAACCCGATGCAGACTCGAAAAAAAACACGGCCAAACTGTCGACTTCTGCATTGAATGGCATGGGATCACCTTGGTCGCGCTAGAGGCACCAAATCGCTGGTGGGACAGACGATGCCACCATCGATAAGTTTTTGATTACCGGTGGCGATGGCATTGTTCAGCATATTGTCCAGCTGTTCCGTGGCAAGCGGGTAATAGGGGTATCGGTCGAGTCGATCGACCATGTTCATCATGTGGACGTAGCGGTCCAACGTATCCGCATCCTCACGAATGCGCTTTAAATCACTTTCGATCGTTACGAAGTCCGCGGCCTCCCAGAGCAAGCAAATCACGCCGGGCGCGTTCGTGACCTGAACGGCACTCCAGACCCAACGCCACCCTCGCGCTTCGACGCAATCTGCGAACCAGTTGAGATCGCGCAGATAGGCGTGCGCCGAAACCTCGGCTTTGAGCCGCACCTCTTCGTAGAGATAGACGTGAGTCGGGTGCGCATCGACATTCAGGCTGCTCCATCCGAAGCGCGGACGAGTGCCTGTGCCGACCTTGAGCCCGACGAGGAGATCCTGATTTTCGCGGCGTAGGGTGCGTTCCAGCGCGGCGTACCACGATGTGTCGGTGAAGCGGTACATGTCCTCGTAGACCGTGTCCCATTCCTCGAGGGTCCAGATGTGCATCATGGGGACCGACGGTTCCGACAGGGTGTCGTCAATGAGCCTCGGGGCGGCGCTGCACCCGGCAATGAGCGTCCACCTCCCCCGGACCGCACGCAACAGGTCTTCCTTCCCCGACAAGAAGGGCCTCCACTGCCGCGATCGGACCGCGAACTTGTCGCGAAGGAAGATCTCCGCTTTGGGGATCGGAGGGGCCGCGGTTTCGTTCGTGTGCTTCGATGCGATGGCTGTCATGGTGAGCTCCGTGGCCTGGCTCCGGACTTCGAGGCCCCCACTCAGCAAGGGCCGTGCCGCGACGGAGAGCGGAAAAGTGGCTGCATCAGAGAGCCGGAGTCCGCGAACGCGATCGCAATCGAGCGATTGGACTCGCGTTCACAGAAACTTAAGAGCGGTCGCCAACGCGACAACTTCGCGGGCCCGCTCTTGGAAGGACATCTTGTCGGCGGCCTCGAGCGCGGACCGGATGGTTCGCTCTAACGCATCCGGCAGCTGCTGCTGACGCTCGTCGAGGAGCAACCGCCATTGCTCGACGGCGGCGCCCCTCGCGCCGAGCTCGAGGCTGCGAGCGGCCAGCGGCATCCGCGCGAGCCACTCAAAGGGAAAAACGTACGTGGCTCGCAACTCGTTCCAGGCCGAGAGAGCGCGGGCCGCATGGCCCTCCACATCCGATCCACGACCTTCGCGCAATGCCACCCAAGCGAACGTCGCCTCGGCCATTCCGAGATAGTCGAGCATGCGGGCGCTGGACGCGTGGAAGACGGCCCGCTCGGCCGTCGCGCGCGCCCTATCCAACCGACCGAGCCGTCGATGGAGCAGCGCGTGGTACGAGAGAAACCGCGCTTGAAGCCCGTGGTCACCGAGCCGCTCGGCGCCTTGCAGCGCCTCGACGAACAAGGGTTCGGCGGCAGCCTCGTCACCCCCCATGAGAAGCAAAAATGCGTGCGAAAACTGGGCGACGGCGAGGAGTTGGAGCTCTCCGGAGGCGTGGGCGGCAGCTAGAAGCCCGCGGGTATACTGGAGCGAGTCCTCTCCAACGCGGTACCGACGACGGCGGATCTCCGCATGAGCGGCAGCGAGGAAGAAGCGTCCGCGTTGACCGGTCCCCGAATATCGCTCGACGATCGGCCGCACCTGGTCGACCAGTTGTGTCAGCTGTTCGACTTCATTCAGAAAATACAGATCCCACGCCTTTTCGACCCGGATCTCGACGAGCTCGCGCCACCAGGCCGTGCCGGCTTCACCGTCCGGCGGCGGAGCGCCGAGTTCTGCTTCGGCCAAAACATAGGAGCTCAACGCGTCGGCGTGACGGTGATCCCGCTCCCATGTGCGCGCCAGTTTTCGTCTCCGTCGTGCGCGTGAGACACGGGACAGGCCTGTTCCTCGGTCCAGTGACCGGCCGAATGCTTCGCGTGCACCGCCGGCGTCGCCCTGGATCAGCAGCACATCGCCAATAGCCTCTTCGAGTCTGCAAGTTGCGTCCGCACCCTCCTCGCCGGACCCGAGCTGAACCAGCGCCAGTCTGTAGAGCCGCAACGCGTCTTGATTCGCATAGCTCGCCCGGGCGTGATCGCCGGCCTGCTCGAAATACTGCGCTGCGGGCTGGGCGTCTCCAGCTTCGGCATGGTGATGACCAAGCGCTGCGAAATGAGATTCCCGATCGCCGCCCGGGTACCTCCGCTCGACGGCGGCTGCCGCCCTCCGATGCAGAGCGGTCCGCTCCGATCCTGCGATCCGTGTGTAGGCGGTCTCTCGCAGGTACTCGTGCACAAAGCGCATGGAGCCCCCAGGACCTTCTTCCCAGATTTGCCCTTCGCGAAGGACGCGATAGGCGTCCAGCACCGACGTTGCGTCCACATGTGCCGTGTCGGCAAGAAGTTCGACGTCGAACTGACGGCCGAGAACCGCGCCGGCGAACAACACGGCGAGCGAGGTACTGTCGAGCCCCGCTAGGCGTCGCTCGACGAGTGCGGCTATCGTCCGAGGAAGCGTGACCCCGGGCGCGGATCCGGCCTCGCCCATGCGAAACCTCCACTGCCCGGAATCGTCGCGATCGAGTAGCCCTTCCCCGACCGCTGCACGCAGGTACTCCGCAATGAAGAATGGATTTCCTCCGGACGCTTCGTAGACCGCATCGAGAACATCCGACGGGGCGGAGGGAAGGGCGAGCATTCCGCCGATCATCTCTTCGATGGCCTCGCGGTCGAGGCATGGCAGCCGCTCGTGCACGACGCGCGGCTCATTGGACCATCGACGCAGGGGCTCGGCCATCTCTTCCACGCGGCAAGTCGCCACGACCACGATGGGACCGCTGGGGTCCGCCGCTAACGAAGAGAACAGCTCGAGCGAAAGGTCATCAGCCCACTGGAGATCGTCCAGGCAAAGGAGGAGCGGACGCTGCGGCGAGTAGTCGCGGAGCAGGTTTCGTAACGTCGAAACGACGCGTCGTCGAGCCGCTTCCGGCGGCAGGACGTCGGCCTGTGCGAAGTCGGATGCAAGCAAGAACTTCGCCAGGTCGGGTTCGTAAGGCGTAAGGACCGACCCGTATCGCTTGATCAAATCCAGCGGTCCGGCCGAGTCGGCTCCAGCTTTGCAGGCATCGATAAGCGATCGGAGCAGGCCCCCGAACGGCAAGAGAGGAACGCTGGGCGCCGCGCTGGCGCCGCTCGACGAGCCTGCGGGCGAGCAATCGCCGGTGATCACGGCCATGTCACGATCGGCCGCACGCGCGGCGATTTCCATCAGAAGGCGCGTCTTGCCCACACCGCTCTCACCCGAGAGCAGGACGTTCGCGCCCCGCCCCGCGAAAGCTGCATCGAAGACGCCATCCATGCGACGCAAGAGACCCGTGCGAGCGGCAAGTTCCGCTCGGTAGAGATAGACGTTCCGCTTGGCGGGGCTGGCCGGCTCCTCGCCGAGGAACCGGCCGAGGACTTTGGCGACATCTTCGGCGTAACCAATGCGATCCCGAGGGTCCCTGGCCAGCAAGCGCGCAACAATCGATTCCAGTTCCGGTATCGGGATCGGTGCACGTGCGAGTTCGGTCCGAGGGTATCGCCCGATCCCGGAAGGTCCGAACGGAAGTGCGCCCGTCAGGAGCTCGTGCAAGATGCATCCGAGCGAAAAAAGATCCGCTCGCGCATCGACCGCCCGACCGAGCTGTTGCTCGGGCGCCATATAGGCCAGCGTACCGACCCTCGGCATGGCCAAGTCGAGGACCTCGCGCCCGGCGACACCCGCGAACATCTCGACGATTCCGAAATCGGCAATAACCGGCTCGCCGTCAGGCCGTATCAAGATGTTCTTCGGTTTGAGATCGCGATGAACCAGTCCGCGCCCGTGCATGAACGCCAGCGCATCGCAAATCTTACGGACTACTCGTAGCCGTTCGGAAAACGGCATGGGCGCGGGTGGCGCGGGTGGCGGGGCTGGACGCTCGGTGACGCCGGACTGCGGCGGCGCAGTCTCCGAAGCGGCACCGGCGTCGGTCCGCGGCATGAAGTGCGAAAGCGGATGCCCGGCAACGAGCTCCATGGCGTACCAAGGGGTCTCGTCGGACGGGTCGGCGGCGAGGAGCTTAACTATTCCGGGGTGATCCAACTGTTTGAGCGCATGCACCTCGCGACGGAAGGCGGCCAAGAGATGAGGGGATCGCAGTCGCACCACCTTGACCGCTGCGGCGACCCCGCTCGACGAGTCCCTCGCCCGATACACCACGCCCATTGCGCCGTCGCCCACCCAGGCCTCAATGACATAGGGACCAAGCCTCCGGCCGAGCCTCACATCAACGTCGCGAGGTGCCGGAACTGTCATGATGGTAGGTTACCGCAAAGCCCGTCCGCTGGAGTGCAAGTGCGGTATCGTCATGAAGGCGATTGCTGGGGTCCCCCCGCCGATCGCCGCATCTTGCCGCCGGGCTGCTGTCGGAGTAAGGCACGCAATCATCGTGCCACGAGTTATTGCGCGAGGTCCTGACGGGCGCGTCGAGCACACCCTCGATTTGGATTCTCCACGCGCCGTAGTTCTCGGGCGCGCTCCCAACGCGAGCGCCGCGCCCGTCGAAGGCAGGCCGCTCGAGTCCTGTGCGGTCGCGGGGCCGAGTGTCTCCGCCAATCATGCGCTAGTATGGTGCGAGGCGGAAACCATTTGCGTACGCGATCTTGGCAGCCGTAACGGAACGTGGATCCTCCTACCGCGCAGGGAAACGGTACGGATCGGCGGCGGCGAGGTCGTCCTTCAGCTGGGTCAGTCCGTCGGGGGCATTGCCGCGGAGGGTGAGCCCGCCGAGCCCGGATCGACCGATCGGTGCGACTACGGCTCGGCCATCGCGGCGAGCATCGAAAAGTGGTTGCGCGACCGCGGGATCGAGGTTCGCGTGACCGTGATCGAAGACTTGGACGAGAACTCACGCGCTACATGCCTTCCGCTTGCCACGGACGAAGCCCTCGAAATTGTCCCTCTTGGGACAGTGGATGCTTCCTGGCCCCGCTTGCTGGAGCTACTGTGGCGCTGGACTGCACGCCAGAACGCCATTTACGACGCGGAGGAAGAGACGCGCCGCGAAGGGATGATTTTGGCCTCCAAGGTCATTCGTGAAGCGCATCGCGAAGTCGTCGATGCCGCGAAAGCCGGGGCCACGACACTGCTTCTCACCGGTCCCTCCGGTTCGGGCAAGGAGGTATTGGCGGAGGCCTTTCACAGGCACTCCGGGCGAAGCGGTCCGTTCGTCCCCGTCAACTGTGCTCTGTTTACACGCGATTTACTCCGCTCCGAGCTCTTCGGGGCGGAGGTGGGTGCATTTACGGGGGCGACTCGTCGAATTGTCGGCGCCGTGGAGCGCGCAAGCGGAGGCACGCTGTTTCTGGACGAGATCGGCGAGGTGGCTCCCGAGGTTCAGGCGATGCTCCTTCGCTTTCTCGACCGAAGGGAGTACGAGCGCCTCGGCCAGCCAGGAAAAACGCGGTCCGCCGATGTGCGGGTCGTCGCAGCAACGAATCGCGAACTTCGAGAGGCCACGCGCTCCGGAAGTTTTCGTGCCGATTTATGGTTTCGCCTTTCGGTGCACGAGGTCGAAGTTCCGTCTCTGAGAGCTCGCTGGGATGACGTCATGGCGTATCTGGAGAGCGTTCGCCTCGCGGACGCGAGTTGCTCGGCACGCGCGGCCCTTTCGGCTGAGGCGCTCGAAGTTCTCCGGACTCATCCTTGGGAGGGCAACTTCCGCGAACTCGCGACGTTCGCTGCGCGACTGCCCAGGGCCGCCCGCAACGGGGAAATCGATGCCGCCACGTGTCGGCGTGCTCTCGAACGCGGCTCTCTCCGTCCGTCGTCGCCACCTCCGCAACCCGAGGCGACTCTTCGTCCCGATTGGGCGGCCCTCGTCGAGCGATCGCTCCGCGCGTTTCGCGAGGACCATGGCGTCGCACCTGGCACCTGGGACGATCAAAAGGAATGGAATGAGAAATACCTTAAGCCACTTCTATTCTACCATTTGAGCGGCGCAAGCGACCTTCCAGTCCCCATCGACGAAGGGGGAATGTCGGCGCTCGCGGCGAAAGCGGCGGCGCGCGTTCAAGCGGACCGCGGGACTGCGGCCAAGCAAATCGCACGGTACTACGAGCGCTTCCGGTTTTAGACCACAGCCGCAACCATCGCCAAAATGGGTTCGCCGGTCGGGCAGCGAGAGGCGCAGGTGGGTGGCTAAGTCGTCGCTTGGCTGCATCCGCTGTACCCGCTTCGTGCCCGTTTAGCGGCAAGCTCAGCTCCCAAGAGCGGCAGCTAGCTGTGCTGCACTTCCAGTGACAACGGACGCCCCTAAAGTTAGCTTGTGCCGTTCGTTGTCACGGGAGCCGCGAACCGATTTGGTTGCTCGCGATCCATGCATCCTGAGCTCATTCGTTTCCAGAGCCGTCGCCTGAGGAGACGAGATTGACGGCGATCGACCACGAGTTGCGAAGGGCGAGCGTGAGCAGCGCGAACATGCCCATCGCAACGAGGGTGAGGCCGCGCTGGGCCTTGTAGAGCAACAAGACCCCGCCCAGCACGAGGAGCCCATACGCCGCGACAGGAATTACAACGTATTGAATCATGTCGGACGGGTGCTCGTACTGCGCCTTCCTGCGGCCTCGCTCGACGAGCGGGGAAGCCGAATAGAGCATACCGATTACGCCAACGAGGGCGCCGCATAGTGCAGCCGTAAGGGGCGAGTGATTCGGGAACGTCAGGAGCGTGGCGAGGCAAAGAGTGGAGCCGAAGTAGACAACCGTGGGCGTCAGGTACAGCCGAATCTTCGGGGCCTCTTTCGGCCTTCGCTCGGCGGCGAGAGTGATGACGACGAACAATAGACCAATCAGGGTCGCGGCAGCGGTCGACGTTACGACATAGAAGTTCGCCCACCGGTCGAGTGACAGCTCGTCGTCACGCATCGGACGCGAGCATACTCGGCAGCCGCGACCGGGCCACCATGGCGCTTGCGAATGCGCCGGAGAAGGTTGGGACGCCGAAGAACAGCGTTGCCGTGAGCGTCTAACCTGAAGTTCCCCGCCCGCCGGGACACAATTCGGCGTATTTTCCCTGGATCCGTCGAAATCGCGGCCTGAGTTACTGCCTACACGGCGATGGCTTCAAGTAGCTGGAGGGCTCTCGCTTGCTCGGGTGACGGGACGGTCAGCATGGTGAAAGTCTGGCCTTCGTTGTCGGCTCCGACGGGCGCGAAGGTGCTTCGCGTGATCGTGGCGAGATCGGCGAGAAGGGTACGGAAGCTGTGGACGGGCGCCCCGTCCTCGCTTCGCTTGGTGGCGACCTTATCGAGTGCACCGGGCGACCGGGTGGCCGGCGCGACCGGGTCTCTCGTGTTCTTGGCAGCCTGGTCCTCGTCCGAGAAGAGGACCGGTCGCCACGCTTCGCGCATGTGCCACTCCACGTAGAAAGCGAGCGTGCACAGGAAGATATGCGCTCGGACTCGGTTTTCCAAGTGGTGGTGAATGGGGCGCACCTTCAAGTCGATCGTCTTGATGGATCGGAATGCGCGTTCGACATTCGCGAGCTTCTTGTAATGGCGAACGGCCTGTTCGTCGCTGGTCGACTCTTGGCTCAAGGACGTACGAATCACGTATACGCCGTCGAGTGCTGCCTCCTCTGCGATGCGATCCTCGCGGAGGCGATACTCGAATGTGGAATCATGGATGTCGAGTAAGAAGTGCTTGGCCACCTTATGCTTGTTGATCACTTTTCCGATCCGTAGCCCGATCGCTGCTTTGCCCACCAGCTTTCCGCGAGCCACAATTCTCTGCACCGCGTCGAGTTCTTTGCGTGTCGCGTCGAGAAGGCTCTGGCGCTTGTGTGCGCGCAATCGTGCGAGATCGTGGTTCTTGCATGCGATCAACCGCTCACCGGCAAGTTTTGGGTCCCGCACGGAAAACAGATTGCGTTCGTCGAAGAGTCCGAGTTGCAGAACGCCCGAGTGCACGAGGGATCGAATGCGACCGCTCTTGAGCGCGGTAACCCAGGTCATCCCACCGGTTTTGCGAAGTGACGAAATCTGTTTCTCCGTGATCATCCCGCGGTCACCCACAATCACGAATCCGTCAATCCCGAAGTCGGATCGAACACGCTCCACCTGGTCGAGGAGCGTCGTCGAATCGGATGCGTTTCCCTCGTAAACCTGGACCGCAATGGGACAGCCCCGTTCATCGGTGAGAAGGCCATAGTTGACCTGCAGCTTGCCCTTCTTGCCATCGCGGTTGTATCCGAGCTTGGCAAGCGGACATTGGTGTCCTTCAAAATAGCTCGATGACAGATCGTAGAGCACCAACCCTTGCTGGCGCAGGTGACGCGTCGCCAACTTCTTCTCGATCGCGTCCTGCCGCTCGAAGAGCCAATCCATGGCGTCGTACAGGTCATCTTCGGTCGCATCCGCGATCCCGAGGTCTTCGGGCAGGGTCGTGGTCTTCCAGGCCCTCGTCGTCGCGAGCTTGCTCTGGGCATCGGTGATGCGCGCCACCAACAGGGCCATCACCAGATCGCGCTGGCGGCTTGGTTGTCGGTCGATGAGGACCTCGAGCCCCAACTTGCGAATGACTTGCCGAACGGCGTCGACCGCACCGTGGCTTTGGTCGCGGACCTTTCGGATCGGCCCGTCCGGGCCAAACAAGGGCTCCCCGCGGAGCGCTCGCCGCATCCCCTCCACCTGCTTTTCCGTCAACGACGACAGGTTCGCCAGCGTGCGCGACTTGACCCGTCCGCCCTCTCGATACGACTCGCGCAGCAGGATCGCCGGTGGAGAGCCGCGGTTCGGCACGGTTGCGATGTACATGCCTCCGCATCATGCACATCGAATCGATAATGGAAAGCTTCGTTGATCGATACGCTTTCGACCGGCTACTCGCACCCAAGGCGGGGAGCAGGTCAACCCGGAGAGAAGCAACTTCAACGTAATCGGCGGAGCTGCGAAGCCAGGCAGGTCAAAGCGAACGCGCGGCCAATCAAAGCCGCGCCGGCGCTGCTCGGCGGGGCCCGAGCGCGCCCCATCGAGGGGTCAATGACCGGCCGCCCCCCCATCAACCACGCAGCACGTCTCGTCCGTGTAGGCGCACGAATTGGACGGACCCAGCTGGTTGCATAAAAAGCCGCCACTGCCGCCGAAGAAGCACGTACCACCAGCGCCTGCGCACGCGGGCAATATGTCAGCCGGTGACGAACAGCCGCCCAATTGGCAGGTCCCTTGTCGACAGCACAGTTCCGGCTGACTGGGACAGGGGTTGCACGCGGGGTTTCCGAACTTCGCAATATCCGCCTTGTATTGCGAGAGCGCCGCAAGATTGATCGCACCTACACATTCGCACCCCGCCGCCACGCAGACGTTGCCCGTCTCGATGGGTAAGCAATCGCCATCATCGGTGCACGACTGGTCATAGTTCGAAGCCAGGATCATGCAGGAGCCGCCGTCGGTATTTGCGGTGTCTGCGGAGGATTTACTGGACAGAGAGTTGTTCGACGAACTGCATGCGGTCAAGCACCCCACCACAATCGTTCCTGTCGCGAGGAGGTAACGCATTGCCTCAACCTTTCCCTCTTCTCGATCCCTATACGCAAAATTTGTGCCACGCGCACCAAGGCCTCTCAGGTGCGGATTCGGACGCGGACTTGTGTCGCTATGGGCCACTCGCTGATCTCAACGCCGTAGCCAGAGCATACGGGCGAAAGCGCTCGGATCCCGTCGGAGTCCGGGCCGGCCCGGCCCGGTTCGGAACGGCCGCGGCGCCCGAGTGGGTCGAAACTAAGCACCTCTCGACGCCTGCCCTTAATCGCTCCATGTCAAGGTAGAAGTGGCGGACCCCCAATTAAATGAGGCCCCATAGTCGCAATTGGGCTGTGACCCGCCTCCCGTATACCACGCAGACCATACCGTCGCCCCCGATAGTCCAAAAAAATTAGTAAACGAGTTCCATGAGGGTCCCGCCTCCTCGAGCGCCACGGTCGAGAATGACGTGCTATCGCTCGCGAACAGCCCACCGCAAGCGCTTGCATAGTTTTCGTAAACTGCTAATTGTGACCACTGGTATGGACCCCAACTGGATCCCGTAGGGGGAGTCCAGTTAATCCAGGTGTAATACGCCCATCCGTTCTGGTAGGCAGTTGTCTCGATCTCCCATCCAGTACTCGACGTCTGCCACACGTGACAGTCGATCAGGGCGCCGGGGCTGACATTTATATAATAACCTTGGTAATCACTACCCCCATTCACATTGACCTCGGGCGAAATATAGAATTGGTCCGCCGTGTTACCGTTGCAGTAGCCGGCCGTGCAATAGCGAAGCTCGGCTTGGATAACGGACGTCCAAGCGCCTCCAGCGGTCGGAAAGTTTTCTAGGCCGCACCACTCCAATTCGTAGGTGACGTCACTCGGATTCGGAGGGGCCTCCGGTACCGTGAATTGCACCTCGATGTCGTCAAATTGGGTCAGGCCGTTATTGGAGACCGCCCACGCCGTCGTATCGTTTGCCCAAAAACCACTGGCGCCTGGGGCGTTGTTGGGGTGCAGTGTGACAGTAGTTGGGCCCAACGCCGTCTGGCCCAACGTTGAGGCGTTCTCGGACGACGAGGTAATTGGTGGCGACGCGGCGCTACAAGCTGCCGCGTTCACTGCGCCTTGCTCGGCAGACACAACGACGTTCCCATTCGACGTAACTTCACCTGTCTCGCCGTTTATTGTTGCGCCATTTGGCACATCTTGAAAGCAGGACGAATCGATAGGTCCCCGCGAACTCCATGCAGTACCAGCAAAAGCCTGAGGGCTAGCGCACACAGCCGTGGCACCGACGAGGGCGGCGGCCACTCCCGAGATTCGGAGACGAGTCATTTTTGGTGCTCCCTTACTTGGGGCGTCCGCTTCGAGCGTCGCCCAACGTTGAGCACGATCGTACCATGCCCGTCCGCTATCGAATCTGATGGGTTCGTAATGCGTGCCTGATGAAATTGTCGTGACACTCCTTGCTCCCGCGACGTCCCCACGCGCAGACGCTGATTCTGTGATGCGGATGCATCATCGCCCCGATGCGGAGGACGGAGGCGCCTCAGCATCAGCGGCCTCGCTCGGCAAAGCGTCTTCGGCCGTAGACCGGCTCGCCGACCCAGAGGGACGCAGCCGGTCCATCAAGACCGAGACGCTTGCCACCCACTGGTAACCACGCCCGCGCACGGTGCGGATGGCGGTACCGTCTACCAGGCTCTTTCGGGCAAGTGAGATGCAGCGGTCCACCGCGGCGTTCTCGACACTGACACCGCGCCAGACCTCCCGCAACAGTTCGCTCTTGAGTACGACTCGGTCTCGGTGCTCGATCAAATACTGCAGCAGCTCACAAACGCGGGGCTCTACATGCAGGAGCACGCCGCGGCGCCGGATAGCATACGCGGCGGGGTCGATCTCGATGTCGCGAAACAAGTAGCGCATGACAACGCCCCCTGACGATCGTGCGCCCGCCTGGACGGACTCTGGGATCGATCGCGCCGCTCTTCTCTTGCAGACCGGATAGTCCGAGGTCGGCGGGCGAATCCTCGGTGCCCGGCGCCGGCAGCCAAAACAGATCGCCACGGAAAACCCGGACAAAGCTACGATTAACACCTACATCGACCGCCGTGACCTACGGCACGTCCCACCCAATTCTTAAGTTTTTTTCCGGAGCTGTGCCGAGTGCGCGCCACGCGGCTCCAAAGGAGCTTCGCCTGGGAACGGCCGAGGACGCTTCCAAACCAAAGAGGTGACAGCCACGCTTCCGATTTGCGACGAGATCGAGGTGACAGTTGCCTCGCGCTGCGAACGATCGCGCCGTCGAGCCGGTGCAGCCCATATGCCCATTGCGCGGGCGCGTTCGAAAAACTCCACGGCTCGATTCGGAGCCTCGATGGACCTGGGCTGGCCCGGACCTACGCCTTGGTCTTCAGCCACTTCGCGGGCGCGAGCGGATCGGCCCCCGTGTCGCTCGGTGCAAAGGACGCAACCGCAGGCAGCTCGACCTGGCGCGTTGCATCCTCCAGGTGAATCGGCTCGGCGAGTAGGAAACGAAAAGCGTGTCGGGCGATGAAGAGCCGCGGAAACCACCGCGGTCACATATAACCCGTTAGGGGCTTCCGCCGTCGCTGTAATGGCGAACCGATTTGGCTCCTCCACAGCGCGACCGAGCGCCAGGCGAACGTCTTCGACTCGGACGACGGATCCGTCACGAAATAGTCTCAGAATTACATCTAGATACGAGAGCCTAGCTATTGAAGGGAGGGACGCAGGGCCGGCTCGACGATCGCGACAGGGCGAAGGCACGCGCCGGCGAGGCCTACTGCGAGCTCCTGACCGAGCACGATCGCGAGCCGTGGCACTACATCATGCTGATCCAGAACAAGCCGATCGGTCGCGAGGTAACCGTCCGGCCGGGCCCGCACTTGATTTAGGGGCAGAAAGCGCGGTGCGATCGGGGGCGTGGGACGCGAGCGTCGGTCGCGAGTCTGGTGGTCAAGCCGAGTGGCGCGTTGGCGGCGTAGCGGACTCACGGCGCGGCAATTCGCCGAGAGCGAAGGGCTTTCGGTGTTCTCGCTTCGGTGGTGGTCGAGCCAGTTGGCTCGTGATAACCGTGCGGAGCACGGTGCGTCGGCGATCGAGCCGATCGAGATCACCGTCGAGGGGCGTCAGGCCGGCCGCGAACTGGTCGAAGTCGTGGTCGGCGCGGCGACGATCCGCTGCGAGCGGGGGACGGACGTCGGATACATTGCGGCGCTGGTTCGTGCGATCGCGGGTGCATGACGGTGTTCGGTTTCTCGCCTCACGTTCGCGTGTACCTCGCGTCGCAGCCGGTCGACATGCGTGCAGGCCACGACAGTCTGTTCGCGATCGTGAAGAGCTGGGACCTGAATCCGTTCAGCGGGGACCTGTTTGCGTTCGTTGGGAAACGACGAGACCGGGTGAAGATTTTGGTGTGGCACCGCGGGGGATTTTTATTGGTCTACAAGCGGTTGGAAAGAAATCGATTTCGGATCCCTGCGATCCAGCCGGGAACGCGGACGGCGATGCTCGATGCGACGCAGCTGGCGATGTTGCTCGATGGCATCGACGTCCAACACGTTCAACGCCCCGCGCTGTGGCAGCCTCCGGGTCTGGCGCGCTGAGCCCCGTCGCGGCCCTGTGTGTCCATTGGACACTTTGTCGCTGAAATCGTCGTCGGCCCCCACGCTAAGCCTTTTAATCTGCGCGGCGATGGTGCACGAAAAGGATCGTGGTTGATGCGCGAGACGTCCGCATCGCGAAGCTTGTGGAGCTGCGCAAGCGCGCCGAAGAGCGTGAGCGACAACTGGGCGAGATCGTCGCGCAGCAGCAGACGCTGATCGCTGCGCAGCAGCAACTCATCGCCGAGCTGCAGCGTCGACTGTCCGAGCAAGATGCGCAGCAGAAGGCGCGCGCCGAAGAGATGAAGGCCGAGATCGACCGGCTGGAGCGGCAACTGTTGGGCCCGAAGACCGAGCGGACCCACGTTCCGCCGATCGACGCCGAGCTTCGCAACACCGAACCGATGACCGACGAAGAGCGCGCGCGCCGTCGCGAAGAGATTGCACGCAAGCGACGCGAACGCGCACTCGCGAAGAACGCCGCGATGGCCGTCGAGGAGGTCGAGTACCCGGTACCCGAATCGATGAAGCCGTGCGCTCATTGTGGCGGCGTGCATGCGCGAGCTCTCGAGCCCGAGCAGAGCACGACGTACGAGTACAAGCCGGGTCACTTCATCCGTCGTGTGCACAAGCGGCAGAAGCTCGCATGCAGCTGCGGCCAGTCCATCGTGACGGCGCCGCCGCCTCCGAAGCTCGTCGTCGGTGGACAGTACGGCTTCGGGTTCGCCGCATTCCTCATCGTGGAGAAGTGCGCCGACTCGATTCCCATTCATCGCATTGAGAAACGATTCGGTCGACTCGGGATCCCGATCTCGCGCAGCACGATGAACGATCTCGTTCACAAGGCTGCCGAGATTCTTCGACCGCTCGTCGCTCGACTGCAGACGCGAATCGCGGCTCTCGAAGTCGTGCTCGCCGACGAGACCTCGATGCGCTTGCAGGACCGTCCCAAGCGCGGCTTTGTCTGGGTGTTTCACGGTCACGATGAAGTCAGCGGCGGCAAGCTTGTTCTGTATGCCTTCGCCGTCGATCGAAGCGGCGACACGCCGGCGAAGATCCTGGGTGGCACTCGCGGCACTCTCGTGGTGGACGGATACACGGGGTACAACCAGGTGACCGACCCGCTCGGACGCGCGCGCGGCGGATGCTGGAGCCACATGCGCAGAAAGCTCTTCGAGGCGCGCTCCACCCGTGCGGCCGAGGACATCGACCCCGCGCTCGGGATCATCCGCGAGATCTTTCGTGTCGAACACGACGCGACCGAGCAGAAGATCGTCCGCACTCCGGCCCATCTCGAGCTGCGAAATGCGCGTAGCGCTCCGCTGGTCGAGCAATTCTTTCAGTGGGCCGAACACAAGAAGGTCGAGGTCCTTCCGAAGGGCCCGCTCGGCGAGGCGCTCGGTTACGCGATTAACCAACGCGCTCGACTCGAGCTTTTCTTGTCGGATCCGCGTATTCCGATGCACAACAACGGCTCAGAGTCCCGCTTACGCGTTATTGCTCTGGCTCGCCATACGTACCTTTTCTTCGGACATCCACTCGCGGGCAAAAACTTCGCGGGGCTCTACTCGCTCGTCGGCTCCTGCATCGCCAACGAAGTCGAGCCGACGGAGTATCTCACCGACGTACTTGCGCGAGTCCGCGACGCAACGACCGACGAGCAGCTCGACGCGCTGCTACCCGATCGGTGGGCGCCCCACGGTCCAGCGCCCTGAACCACTGGGGCGCAGCGCAACTCCCGCAATCCCCGAACGCGTCGCGCGTCGTCACGTCGATGCAGAGTGTCGCGCGAGTCCGCGACGCGACCCCAGCACGACGTGCCGCTATCCATACGAGCGCAGCGCCTCGCCTCTGCCCCCCTGAACCACTGGCCTGAAGTCGCCAAGCATGGTC
>Ga0208690_1000164_pt1 | contig 17549 bp, 16 predicted proteins | sample June2015DPH_16_1_2_FD_184712 | JGI IMG/M metagenome (GOLD analysis project Ga0208690, IMG submission 184712) | Peatland microbial communities from SPRUCE experiment site at the Marcell Experimental Forest, Minnesota, USA - June2015DPH_16_10... | ecosystem: Environmental > Terrestrial > Soil >...
TTTCCGAAAACTGCTATTGGCCGCCTGAGGCAGTGTTGTGCTCTCCCAACCATGAAGCTAATTGCGGCTCCTGTTGAGTTCTAAGGTCGATACAATTGTCGATGAACTCGATCGATTGCCGATAAGTCCGCTCCGCCGCTTCAATCTTGTGCGCTGCGTAAAACTCCTCGAGCTGATCGCGCATCTGCGGATCGCAAAACCAATCGGTCGCGGCCACGATTTGAGCGCTGGCAAATGGACCTCCCGCCTTTTGTACCGCATCCCAATGGGAGAGAACAAAATCCCACGCCATCTTTTCGCCCGCCGGCTTCTGCATCACAGCAGTAATCAAACCCAAGGCATCCTGCGAGCGGACATCTGGAGAAATCGCGAAAGCGAGCGTGCGTTGCATTAGTTTGGGATCTTCGAAATGCGGCAGCGCGAATAGAGCGTTGTAGTACTCTTCCGGCGCCTTCGCGTTCTTCAATGTAGTCAGCAACTTGTCATAAAATGCTAAGTCGCCAGTCAAGGCTGCCAACCTAAGCGCACTCGCCGCGAGTTCCCTGTCGACCAATTCGGGATTGGCCAGCGCCGCGTCGGAAATCTTACGAGCTTGTGCAAGAACTTCGGGATCTCGAGCATCGTAGCCGAGCGAAGTGAATAAGCGAGCCCGCATCGTCCTCTGTTCATCGCTCTCGCCCTGCTTCGGGTCCCAGCCCACATCGTTCAGGATCGGGCGCAGATACGCGCGCAGCCAGCTGCGATACGAATCTCGATCGTTGCTATTGACCAAGTATTCGCCAATGTAATTAAGGCGCGTTAAAGCGTCCTCCAGCACGGCGCGATTGCGGTCAGCGGCCATGCCCTGGGCTAACGCAAGATAATCACCTACAGGTTCGCGGCCCGCTCGAACCGAAGCCCAGACGTCGGTTAGCAGGCCGATGCGCTCCGCAGCAGACAATTTGCTTTCAGCGTCGTGGGCCAATTCCCGAACTGTCTCAGGCTGGTAGCCGACGCGGTAATAGCCTGTAGCGCCAGCGTCTGCCAGGACCCAGGTGGAACAGCCCGGCAGGGTGAAGCTTCCCTGCTTCTCGGTCAGCAGTTCGCACTTCGAAGCGCCACCCGCAGATCCCTTCATGCATAGCGGAACTTCCCACAGTTCGTCCTTGGGAACTCGAAATTTTTCGTGGTCGTAATAGTAGCGGCGCTGATTGACGGTTACGAACGTCGAACTGCCGGAGCATTGCGATTTCACATCGATGATCGGCGCGCCGGCCTGGTTCACGAAGGTGGGCATGATCTTATCCACGGGCTTCTTCGAAGTCCTCGCCTGCGCATCCCAAAAGTCGCTCGCGCTTGCGTTGGCATATTGATATCGCTGGATATACGCATTGACTCCGGCTCGGAAGGTCTCTTCCCCCAAATAAGCTTCCAGCATTCTTAAGACGGCTGCAGCCTTGCCGTAGGCGATGCCGTCAAATAGCTCCTCAATTTGTCCCGGAGTCTCGGCGGCTTGATGGATGGGGCGTGTGTTGACGAGGGAATCGGTGTTGAGCGTTGCGCCGTTATCGCTCACGTCATCGAGATTAAAATTCCATTCTGGCTTCCATGCTCCAAGTGGCTTGCTCGACATCCACGTCGCGAAACCTTCGTTCAACCAGACATCATCCCACCACTTCATGGTTACCAGATCGCCGAACCATTGATGAGCCATTTCATGCGCGATCACCGAAGCGATGGTTTTTTTGAGAGCGACCGAGCCTTGCTTTTCGTCGACTTGCAGAAGGACTTCGCGGAAGGTAATGCAGCCAGTGTTTTCCATGGCGCCAGCGGAGAAATCAGGCAAGCCGACGAGATCGAGCTTTCCATATGGATATTTGATGTTGAAATATTTATCGTAGTAGCTCAGAACGTGTTCGGCGGATTCTAGCGCGAACCTGCCCAACTCTTTCTTTCCGGGCGTGCCGTAGACGCGGATGGGAATCCCATCGGCTTCACCTTCAACGTATTCGAAATTGCCGACAATCAGGGCCGCCAGGTAACAGGACATTTTTGCACTCTTGGCGAAGCGGACAGTGTGTTTGTCTCCGGACCCGGGTATGTCGGAGACAATCTTTTGATTCGAGATAGCAACCTGCCCTTTGTCGGCGACGGCTGTGATATCGAAGGTGGCTTTGTATGCTGGCTCGTCGAATGATGGAAAGGCACGGCGAGCATCTGTGGACTCGAACTGCGTGGCGGCGTACTTGCGGCCCTGATCGTCTTTTCCGAGATAGAAGCCGCGCATCTCGTCGTTGAGCGTACCTGTGTAGGTGACGTGAATCGCCGCCGGCCCCGTGGATAGCGGCTTGCCGACACTGAGGACGACCATTTCCTTGTCTTTCTCTGGAGTAACCTTCGCGGTCTGTGTGCTTCCTCCGCAGGTGATGGTCACTTCGTGGAAGTCGATATCGACGGCGTTCAGCGTGATTTCGGAGGTGGGATTCAGCACACGGATTGAGATGGTTTCCTCGCCATCGAACGTGGCCTTTTCGAGGTTGGGAGTGAAAGTGAGTTTGTAGTTCTCGGGCACGGCCGTCTCGGGAAGGCGTTGCGCTGGTGCCACGGAGAAGAACGCCAATACAAAAACGAACGCTGCAAAAATTCTTTTCATAGGATCCTAGAGGGTGCATCCACCGAAATGCGTTTGCTTTAAACCAATTACTGCGGTTGAGCAATCGCTCCGTTAAGAATGGTCATCGAGCATCGGTTCGTTCCGAACCAATAGGGAATCTCACGATAGTCGGCGACATCGAAGACAGCCAGATCCGCATCTTTTCCCGCCTCAATCGACCCTTTCCGGTCCGCTGTTCGCAGCGCCCATGCGCCGTTGATCGTGGAAGCAGCAATCGCCTCCGCTGGCGACATTTTCATATGTGTACACGCCAGCGACATTGCCATCGGCATACTCAGGCTGGGTGATGTGCCGGGGTTGTAGTCCGTAGCCAGCGCGACCGGCACACCCGCGTCGATCAGCTTCCGCGCATCGGGACATTCTTTCAGGCCAAGAAAATAATTTGCCCCCGGCACTAACGTCGCGACGGTGTCATGTTTTGCCAATTGGGCGATGTCCTGATCACTTACATGGTCCATGTGATCGAAAGAGGCGGGATTGAAGCGCAGAAACGGCTGCAACTCGGTTTGCGAAAGCTGGCACATGTGGCCGCGAACTTTAAGCCCAAACTGCACGGCAGCTTCGAAAATTTGTTCTGTTTCCGCAGGCGTAAATGCGCCTTTATCGCAGAAGACATCGACGAACTGCGCAAGCTTCCGCCTGGCTACCTGCGGGATCATCTCTTTACAGACGAGTTCGACGTATTTTTGTGAGCGGCCATGAAATTCTTTTGGCACAACATGCGCGCCCAGGAAGGTGGGAACTATCGTTCCCGGCCAAGCGGACGCCGCTTCCCGGATGGCTTCCAGGGATTTCAGTTCGGATTCGAGTGTAAGACCATAGCCAGATTTGGCTTCGACGGTAGTGGTGCCGTGCGCCGCCATGTCACGCATCGCGGCCAACACATGGTTGGCCAGAGTTTTCTTGCTAGCTTGGCGAACGCCTTCCAGACTTGAGCGAATACCGCCCCCCGCAGCGGCGATCTGTTCATACGAGGCGCCTTCGATACGCTTTTCGAAATCTACCAGCCGCGGGCTAACGAATACGGGATGTGTATGTGAATCGACAAAACCAGGGAGGACGACCTTGCCAGAGCAATCGATCTCGGTGATTCTCTTCCGATTCTTCTTCAGCCAGGGATCGCGGAGGGCATCTTTCGTTGTGCCCATGGAAACGATCTTTCCGGCGGAGCAGAGGACTGCGCCGTTTTCGATGATGCGGAGGTCCTTGAGGGCTGGACCGCGACGGGGACTCAGTGCACCGGAGGAACGGAGCGTGATCAACTGGCTTACATTGACCAGCAATAAGATTGGTGGAGTTTTCTTGCGTTCCAAATTCAAGCAGACTGTAGTCTAGCAGGCTGCCGAATGCAAATGGAACGTAGTCGCCGATTTTCAGGATTGTGACACCGGAATGCTTACGCCGCGCTTTTTCGCAAATTCCTTGGCCCCGTCATAACCCGCGTCCACATGCCGAATCACGCCCATCCCCGGATCCGTCGTTAGCACACGCTCGATGCGCTTCGCCATCATCTCGGTGCCGTCGGCGACTGTAACTTGGCCGGCATGCAGCGAATAGCCGATGCCTACGCCGCCGCCGTTGTGAATCGACACCCACGATGCACCCGCGGCTGTGTTCAACAGCGCATTCAGCAAAGGCCAGTCGGCGACTGCGTCACTGCCGTCTTTCATGCTTTCGGTTTCACGGAAGGGAGACGCTACTGAGCCGCAGTCGAGGTGATCGCGTCCGATTACGATCGGAGCTTTGAGTTTTCCTTTCTTCACCAGATCGTTCATCGCGAGACCGAATTCAGCGCGCTCGCCATAGCCGAGCCAGCAGATTCGGGCGGGCAGCCCCTGGAACTTAATGCGCTTGCGTGCGAGGTCAATCCAACGGCGCAGGATGCGATTTTCGGGAAATAGTTCGAGAACCAAATCATCGGTTAAGTGAATGTCCGAGGCTTCGCCTGACAGCGCGACCCAGCGAAACGGTCCGCGGCCTTCGCAGAATAGCGGACGAATGTAGGCGGGAACGAATCCGGGAAAATCGTAAGCGTTCTTCACCCCGCGCTGAAACGCGAAGGTGCGAATGTTGTTGCCGTAGTCGAAGGTGACGGAACCCATTTTCTGCAGCTGCAACATGCCTTCCACGTGGCGAGCAATCGAGTCAAGCGATTTCTCCTGGTACGCCTTCGGATCGCGCGGGCGCAGTTCAATCGCTTCTGCCAACGTCATTCCGTTTGGTACGTAGCCGTTCAGCGGATCGTGAGCGGACGTCTGGTCGGTGAGAATATCGGGAACGACGCCGCGCGCGGCCAACTCGGGAATTACGTCCGCACAATTCCCCACCAGCCCGACCGAGACATTTTCTTTCTTGCGCACAGCATTCTTCAGGATACGCAGAGCCTCCTCGAGCGTGGTCACCATGAAGTCGCAATAGCCGGTCTTGAGGCGCTTCTTAATGCGCTCGGGATCGACGTCGATTCCGAGAAATGCCGCGCCAGTCATGGTCGCGGCGAGGGGCTGAGCGCCGCCCATTCCGCCCATTCCGCCGGAGACGATCAGCTTGCCGGCGAGATCGCCGCCGAAACTCTTCTCGCCCGCTGCAGAAAACGTTTCAAACGTTCCTTGCACAATTCCCTGCGAGCCGATGTAAATCCACGAACCCGCCGTCATTTGTCCGTACATCATCAATCCGGCGCGCTCGAGCTCGTTGAATTTCTCCCAATTCGACCAGTGGCCGACTAGATTGGAATTCGCGATCAGAACGCGCGGCGCATGATCGTGCGTCTTGAAGACGCCCACAGGTTTGCCGGATTGGACTAGCAAAGTCTCGTCGTTCTCCAGATTCTTCAGCGACGAGACGATTGCCCGGTACGCGTCCCAGTTCCGCGCGGCGCGGCCTGTGCCACCGTAAACGACCAGATCCTGCGGGCGTTCGGCCACATCAGGGTCAAGATTGTTCATCAACATGCGCATGGCAGCTTCCTGCTGCCAACCTTTGCAAGTGATCTGGGTGCCGCGCGGGGCGCGAATGGTGGGCGGAGCCTGGATTTCGGTTTCGACGGGCATGATTAGATGTTACTTCATCAAGGTGGTGGCCACTGCGGCGCGGTGGCGCCCCAGTCGCCTTTCTGACAGCCACTGGGAGAGTTCTCCTAGAGCAAGCACACCCAGACCAAGCCACAGCGGGGTCTGTGAACCTTCGGCGGCTGCCAACGTCACACAGACAATAAAGGAAACCAAGCCGACCTTTTCGAACAAGCGCGGGGGGCTCCGATAGTGTCTGGCGCTCAGACCGCAAGCAACCACCGCATAAAGAGTCCAGACTAGGAATTCGACTCTTGGAGTCGACGTCCTGAAGTAAGGCGCAAAAACAAAGCCTCCAGCTAATCGCGCGCCGCCGAATAAAAGAATCGGGGCCAGCCATTTGCTCCAGTAGGAGGCCGTTTGAAATAGAAAACCGAATATGCCCAAGGCGACCGCGCCCCCGAGCAGACGATGCATCGCGCTTTTCGAGTCGGCACGACCTAATACGTCGACTAAGCTTGTCTGGAGAAGGGCGAACACGAGACCCGTTAGCAGAATCAGGCCCGCAATCTTGAGGCCCGATAGAACCTGCTCGCCGACGCTGCGCTTTCCGGTCACGACAGCAGATTTTACGATTTTCTTGAGGAGTTTAGAAGGTCGAAATCCACTACCAGGTGCTATACGCCGTGCCGTCGGTTCCGGTGGCGTTTGATGCGGAGTGCACGTCGTTAATACCGGGATCCTGCTGATCCGCGGAGAGCAGCACATCTTCCTGAACAACTTCCCAATTGGCTTCACTGGTCATCGGATCTTTGGGAAGCGTTTTCAGATAGCCCCCCTGCACAAGGTCATCGAGCCCCTGCGGTGCTTTCTGCTTGTCGAGAGTGTATTGCGAGATCAACGAGCGCAGTTCGAACAAATCCTGCCGCAGCACGGACTCGCGCGCACGCAGCACCGATTGGCTATAGATAGGCAACGCGATCGACATCAGGATGAGAATCATGCTGATGACGATCATCAACTCCAACAGCGTAAAACCCGAATTGCGCCCGAATTTTGCCCGTGTTGCCATTTACCAATCCTTATACTTCGTGCCGTCCAGCGCCTCGTCCTGCGACTTGGTGAAGACGTCGAACACGCTTTGCCCGCCCCAGGAGTCCGAATCCGGATCATCCTGCATGGAACGAAGACCCCATTCGGTAGTGCCCGTCATGGGATCGATTTGAATCTTCCGCAGATAACGAACCTTCTTACCTTGTACATCGACACCTTTGACCAAGGTCTCCAGATCGGGGGGATAACCCTGGCTGTCTACTTTGGTTTGGAACGCCCCGCGGTCGGCGTCAAGTTTGTAACGATCGATCGCGTCGCGCATCTCCCAAAGATCGGCTCGCAGGCGTCGCTCCTTTTCGCGCTTGATGGTCAGCCGCGCCATGGGCAAAACCATGGTTGAGAGAATCAGCAGAATCGCGGTCGCGATGATCAGCTCTATCAGCGAGAAACCGCGTTGCATCTTCACGCCGGAACCGCGTTGGATTCTGCACAACCTCATGGCTTCCCTACTGCACCGTCACCGATGCCTGCGCGCCGTTCACGGTAATTGCCTGCAGGCCGGGATCGCGGGCGCCACCGCGAGTAATGGTTAACGGCGTCTGCCCGCTGGCCTTCGCCTGGAAGGTCAGAGTAACGACCGCGCCCTGACCGGAGACTCCGCCAGCACCCGGCGGACGCGTAGCTGTGATTTGCAAAGTTCCGGTCGTGTCGTCCTCGCGATGAACAAGGGCGACCGCCTGGCCGTCCTGCGAAAGGAAGCCGCCGTTGGAAACGTTCACCAGTTGCAGCTTCGCGGGATCGTAGTTCAACTGCACCGGCACGGAGTAAACATTCTGTGCACCGGAAATCAGCAGATTCACTACAAACGTATTTCCCTTTTGAGCTGTAATCTGGCCTGGATCAAACAGGAAGTTCGCACTTCCCTGCTGTCCCGGAGCCGCAGCAGGGTTCGCAGCGGGTTGCGCCGGTTGGGCCGCAGGAGGCGGAGTTGCAGCCGCTTGACCACTCGGTGCTTGACCCGCCGGCGTCGGCGAGGCGGGCGTGACTGGATGGCTGATGCGCCGCAGTTCAATCGAGTTGGCGGTGCCTATATCGATGGCGCGCTGGTTCAACTCACTCAAACTGGTTCCGCGAATCACATGCGGAGTGATGGCGAACACCGTTTCATCCTGTGAATGATCCTGCGTGACTTGGCCAAAGAGATATCTCAAGATCGGAATCTGCGCCAATCCAGGAATGCCTGAAAGAGACTTCGTCTGTGAATCGTCGAGGATGCCGCCAATCAGGCTGGATTCTCCATCCTTGAGGCGGATTTCGTGCTCCACTTTTTTCTGCCCGATGATGGGCTGGCTGATCCCGCCGATGCTCGACTGCCCCACCACCGATGAAATTTCCATCGTGATCTTGAGTGTCACTTCGCGATCGCCGTGTACGTGGGGAGTCACGTCGATGTTCACACCGACGTCCAGATATTGGAACTGCGTATTGACCAACGGGTTAATGCCGACGCCGCCGATTCCCGGCTGGAACGATCCGGTAGCAACCGGCACGCGCTCGCCGATTTTGAGCGTAGCCTTCTGATTGTCGAGCGCGCGCACCTGCGGATTCTGCAACATCTTAGTATCAGTGTCGCCCATTACCGCAGACAAGTTGGCCGAGGGAATCGTGACTTGGAAATCGGTCGCGTTCAAATTTCCGAGAGTATTCAATTCCAAGCCCCCGCTGCCGCTGCTGGTCGGCGTGGTGGTGGTTCCGGTTGTACTGGTCGTAGTGCTGGTGGTGTTGATATTGCTCTGCAGCGCAACCGTGGCGCTGGTCGGCGGACTCAATCCCAGGGTGCGCGACTTATCCTTGCTCACCTGTAAGACTGCGATATCCACGACCACTTCCGGACGCGCCTTGTCGAGATCCTCGACCAGCTTTTCGGCCAGCGCAATCTGGGCGGGCGTGCCGCGAACCACTAGCGCATTTTGGGAGAGCAACTGCTGCACGCGCTGAACGTCCAGCACGGCGCGAATCGCGTTTACTACGTCCTGCAATTCGGTGGGCTGCGAAAGATTTTGCAGATAGAAAGTCTTGAGAACGCTTTGCTCGAGTTCCTTGCGCTTGGCGGGATTATCCTGCGCGACGAAAATCGTGTTTAAAGTGACCGGGCGCCAAAACGTTTTCGACTCCAGCGCCGTAATCTGCAGCGCGTCTTCCAACGTTACTCCGTTCAGCTCGACCTTGATGCGGCGGGAAGTATAGTCGGGATCGAACAACACGTTGACTCCGGCCAATTGCCCGATCGTCTGATAAATAACCTTGGAATCCTCGGTGAGTTTTACGGTGATGGGTACAACCGAGATGGGCGCCAGTTCGACGGGGCCACTCGCTTCTCTGATTTTCCTTTCCAGAGCGCTGGGCGGTGCGGCGGACTGCGGCGGAGGATTCGTCGCGTCGTTCATCATCTGCAGCGTTTTTTTCAGCTCCTGCTGCGCGATGAAGAGCGAGGGATCGATCTGCGCGGCTTTTTGAAATTCGGCCAGCGCCTCCTGCAGTTTGCCGTCGTCGCGCAGCAACTGTCCGTGGTGAACAATGGTAGCGGCGGCTTTAAAGCGCAGGCGCTCGAACGACGACTTATAGCGCAAGTCCTTCGGCTTCAGGTCGTAAGCCTGCTTGAAGAGGTTGTAAGCCTCTTCAAAATGCTCCCGAGCCTCGGCGTCCTGGCCTTTTTCGTAGAGAGTTTTGGCCTTATCGGCGATGGCAGGGACTATGACAACCAGAACCAGCAGCGCGACTGCTGCGGGCATCAGACGTTTCATTCTCAATCCTCGTCTTGAAATCTTTGCCGGGAGCTTCGCCGGACAAGCAGTACTGAGCCTTTTATCCCGGTGCCCTGGGACGGGTCCAACATATTTCTAATAGTGCTTTTCGAGCGATTATAGCATCGGCGTTTCACAGTCCCGATCTTATTGCATGCACGGCAGTTACACTCTTTGGTCGTAGTCCCAACGGGGGAAGTCACATTCGCTCCGGCGCCTTGGCTCTTCGAAGGAGGAACACGAGCCAAGACGCCGGTCACCGCCACCACAGCTCCGATCGTACTGAGCCAAACCTGCTGATCCGAACCTACCGATCTAAACCTGCTGATAAGATGAGGTTAACCATGCCCCGCCAGTCTGCCCATCCCACCAAGCCCAACCCGGAGAAATCTCCGCGCCGCGACCCCACCGCCTCCGGCGAGCGCGATGCTGCCGTTAATAGGATCGCTTCACATAACTACTTCTTGCTGGAAAAATTTGAGTGCGGCCTGGTTCTTACCGGGACCGAGGTCAAATCGGTCCGCGGAGGGCTGGCGAACCTGAAAGATTCTTACGGGCTTGTGAAAGACGGCGAGCTTTGGCTGCTCAATGCGCATATTGGGCCATATGAGCACGGGAATATTCACAACCACGCTCCACTGCGAACGCGAAAGCTGCTGATGCACGCCGAGGAGATTCGCAAGCTGATCGGCAAGACGCAGCAAAAGGGCCTGACGCTGATTCCGGTGCGGATGTATTTCAAGAATGGACGGGTGAAGGTGGAGCTGGCGCTGGCTAAGGGTAAGCAGCTTTGGGATAAACGTGAAACTGAACGCCGCCGCACCGCCGACAAAGAAGCCAGAGAAGCCATCCGCAGCCGGAAGAAGTAGCGGCGTGGCGCCACCGTCCCGGCGGCTGTCCAGCGGGCGTCCCCGCCCTCTGTACTGACAGCGAGATGCACTCGATCCTTTTGAGATACGCAGACCTAGGCCATTCACCACACCTCAAGCCTGATCCGACGGTACCGATTGATAAGCTCAAAATCTCTTCGGTTGGTGGTGATGAGACGGGCGCCGTTCGAGCAGGCGGTGAGGGCGATGAGAAGGTCAAAATGCAGGTCACGGGGTTTATGCGGCTCAAAGCCACGGTCTGCACGGATCTTGGCCAGTATCTCGCCCGATTCCAGCCAATTGGTTTGCGTCGGGGTCAGGATCGGGTGGCTTCTCGCCAGAGTGCGGAGGAATCTGTGTTCCAGCGCTCCGCTCACGCCCCGCAGCAGTTCCGCGAGGACAACCGACGACATGCGGACCAAGCCCTCCACAGACTCGATACGCTCGCGGTGGCAACCGGAGCGGACCTCGTCCAGAATGACGGACGTGTCAAGATTACGACGTCACTCATCGAGTCCGGAAAACTTGAGTTTGCCGGAGTTCTTCTTCATCAACTTCTTGAAGCGCTTCAGCCCAACAATTTCGCGCAGAGCGATGTGCACCGCATCGGTGCGGGATTTCGCCTTGAGCACCTTCACGGCCTCGTCGGCCAGGTCGGTGTCGAGGCGGATTGAGGTCCTGGTTAAGTTCATCGGAAGTCACCCTACAGGTTTAGCGCTACGTATTGCCCATTCACAAGAAGAACCAGGGTGAAAAAATAGGAGTACAAAAACGCCAGAGCTGCCAACCCTTGAACAATACTCGATATTTTTGCCGCCTTTTCGAGCATTCTAGAAATTGTCGCAGGATTTGCAACCAGTGACCAGTAGATATTAGAGGACCTCCGAAACCTTGCGCGACTGGGAGTTGCCGCAATCTTTTCAAAAGTCGCCCGCGAGATCCGCGAGTATTTCATCCCCGACTTCAGCAACTGGAAGGACCACGACTCGTATCAGGAAGCGTTTCAGCGGCTGATCAGCGATCTGAAGGCGTCCGACTCGAAATCAAGATAACGATTGATCTTGCGGTTCGGATTGCACTACACTGTAGTGCATGAAGACCGAAGTCTACAGCTGGCGATTGGAAGCCGAAAAGAAGGCCGATCTCGAAGCCGAGTTACGACGCGATGGCCAGCGCCTGTCCGAACTCCTCGACGACCTCACCACGACGTGGCTGCGAGAGCGCCGGAACGGACATTCGAATGACGATGCCGAGCAAGCGGCGATTCGAAAGCGTGCCAAAGCGGCCATCGGAGCGGTAGCCGGAGGCGATCCGACCGCCTCCCAGCGAGCGGGAGAGTTGGTGCGCGAAGCAATCTATCAAAAGCATCTCCAGGAGATGAATGCCGCCAGCCGCCGCAAACGGGCTGATTGACACCAGCGTAATTGTAGCGCTCGTTCATCGCAGCGACCTCCGGCACGAGGCCTGCGTTCGTGCCTTCAATAATGTGCGGCTGCCCCTGCTGACAACCGAAGCCGCCCTTACCGAAGCATTTTATCTTGCCGCGCGGGCAGGCATTGATTCTCGTGGTATTTGGCGGTTGCTGCGCTCAGGCGCGATTCGCATGTCCGAAATTACGCATGAGGAATTACCGCAGATTCAGGCTTTGATGAACGTCTACGCGGATCGACCAATGGATTTCGCTGACGCTACCCTGGTCCACGTTGCCGCTCGCCAACGGCTCAGCACGATTCTCACCGTCGACTATCGGGATTTCGAAACGTATCGCCTGCCAGGACGGAAGAAGTTCACAGTCTTGCCGCGAAGATAGGCACTATCGACTGGCCGTTATGATGGAGCGTCGCTCCGGTGCCCACATCAAAACCATCAACCTGAAATCCGACATGCCGCCGGTCCGCGAAGCTTTGCAGCGGATGGAGCGCGAACTGGCGCTGGCGCGTCGCGAGAGTGCGACATTGCTCAAGCTGGTGCACGGCTACGGCTCGACCGGCGTTGGTGGCGAGATCTGCGTCGCTGTGCAGAAGCGGCTAATGGCGATGACGGAGAACGGTCAGATTCGCGCCTGCATCTTTGGCGAGAACTGGTCTAAATCGGACGAAACATCCTGGAAACTTCTGCAATCTCATCCCGAACTCAAAAATGATTCTGATCTCGGCCGACGCAACCGCGGAATTACGATCGTCTTGCTCTAGAAACGGCTGCCCGCGCTCCACACTGTTCTGGCATATAATGTTGCGATTTCGCAGTCGTGGTCTTGCTCGCAAGGAGGCCTGTGCGTCTATCACTCGAAACTCGCGACGTTGGACGCGTCACGGTTGTGCAGTGCAACGGACGGATTGTCGCCGGGGGCGAGAGTGAATCACTGCGCGAGCACGTGGCCTGGCTGCTGCGGGACCGCCGCTCGATCGTGTTGCATCTGGGCGAGGTTGGATTTATTGACAGCAGCGGCCTCGGGACGATCGTGCGTACTTTGACCAGCACACGCCAGGCGCGGGGAGATCTGAAGCTCTGCAATGTCCCGGAACATGTCCGAAAAGTTCTACAGCTCTCGCATCTGACAAAGCTGTTTGACACCCACGAATCGGAAGAGAATGCGATCGCGGCCTTCTATCAGCCGCGCAGCGGCCGCGAGGCTGCCGCTGCTACCGGACACAGCGTTCTTTGCCTGGACTGCAACACGGACGTGCTTGCCTACCTACGCGAGCTGTTGCGCGGCTCGGGATATGACGTTCACACCACCAGCCATGTGCGGGATGCGTTGGTTTTGATGCGCATCACGCGCTTTGGGCTTCTGCTGGCGGGTCCCGATGTCTCCGCGTCTCCTGCCACGCGGCAAGCCTTCCAAACCGCATGCGCAAAACTGCCCGTAATTGAATTGGGTGCGGAATTCTCGACCAGCGATGCTGGCGAAGCCGGTGCAGAATTGCTAAACAAAATCGCGGCTCGACTCAATCCCGCCAACGCATGAACCGCAGCGCTTCAGCACGCTATGAAGGTTGCGGCTGCGCGGGAGGATTCGAGATAACCACCGGAGTCACAGGCTCGACCACTGGCGCAGGCGCGACTGGATGCACGGAGATCGGTGCGACCATGTTCTGCAGGTAATAGCTGACCGCAACGCCGCGCTGCCAGAAACGCGGAATCAGCAGTAAAAGAAGGGTCAACTGGGTCACCACAAACGCTCCGAGGACGCTGGCAGGCGGAACGAGTCTCAGCCAGGACCATAGTCCGAGCGACAGGATAATCAGCGCCACAATCGTGGCCACAACATAGCTTCCGAGCAGCCTGCCTAGATTTCTCCATGCATGCCGCAGACCGAGCCCGATCGATTTCCGGACTGCGTTCTGGTCGCTCAGGACCACGTCGGCCTGCGCCAGATCGAACCAGATGCGCAAGGCCGTCATCACGAGAAAAATCACTAACAAACAGAGCATTCTCAATTCGAACGGTAGGACTTCGTTTGTGCTTTCCTCGGCGGCTTTCACGAGTGCACCTTGCGCGCTGAAAAGCGCAACGGCAACGGCTCCCATCACGATGCCCGCAATAATCAGCAAGCGAATAAACCGCCACAAGTTTCGTCCGCAGGCGCGAAAAAAATCGGCTCGCGGCAATCGATACGTGGAGGCATAACCTTGCAGGACTCCAGGTAAAAACAGCGCGGTCAGGAAGAAGAATGCCAGAGCAAAGTGCAAGCCGGAGGCGGTTGCGGGATGAACCGGACCAAACTCTGGGCGCATAAACATCTCGATCAGAACACCGACGTCGAAGCCGTTCGCCAGGCGCTCCGCCTGCAGGCTATGGTCGAGGTAGTCGTGTGCCTGATTGCTGAAGGCGGCAGCGCCGAACCACGCCAGCGCAAGGTTCAATATGTAAAACCAAACGATGTAGCGCTTGTTGTGCACGACCCTGCCCCAGCCGCTGCTTATCAAACCTTGATGCTCTGCCATCGTTCTCCCCGATCCTTTTTCCTGCCTCCGGCGAACCTCCGCGGAAACGATCTCCTAAACAGCCCACCACGCCATTGCCTGCGCCAGCCATTGCGTCGCAAACAGCCAGTAATTCGTCAGTTTGAACGCGGGCTTTCCATCCGGTTCCACCTTGAAGCTGTTGTTGAAGTCGTTGCGGTCGATCTGGATCTTGTGATCGGGATCAAGCTCCGCCGACTCGACTTTGGATTTCTTCTCGTAGACAAACTTCGTCCAGCGGCTCGCCCCGTCCCAGTGCTCGCGCACTTTTTCGCCGTTCTCGAACTTAATCTCAACGTCGACCGGCATTACAAAGTCTCCCTTACGCTGCGCCCACACGTAGGAGCGGTAAACCGTGTCTTTGTCGTCTTTCTGGAACATGCCCTTCTTTTCTTCATACCAATTCACCGGAAACGACTCGACCTTGAGCAACTTGTAATCCATCACTTGCGAGCCGTACACCGCCTGATTGAAATACCAGCGCAAATCCTTGCCGGAGACCTCTTCAATCGTTTTCAGGAAATCTTCTTTCGTCGGATGCGTGAAACGATACTTCATGAAGTAGGCACGCATCGCCCTATCCATCGTTTCTTCGCCCATGATGCCTTCCAGAGTCAGCAGCACGCTTGCAGTCTTGCCGTAAGTGATTCCGCCGTAAGAGTTGAAGCTGTAATAGTCATAAGCCTTCTCCGCGATGGGATCGAGATCGGCGACACTGGCATACATTAGCCGTTGGATTTCGCGTTCGCCGAGGGTCGCGCCGAGCATGTTGATGCCCGACGTTCTTTTGCCGAGGATCGCGTCCAGCACTTTTACTTCGCTGTAGCTATTGATGCCCTCATCCATCCACGCATCTTCGAACTCGTTGGTGGCAACCATGCCGTACCAATACTGATGTCCGAACTCGTGCTCGACCACTATTTCAGGCATATGCAACCCTTCGGGCATGAACCAACTGCTGTCTCCGGTGATGAACGTGGGATATTCCATGCCACCGGCGGCGGAATCGGGTTCAGGATCGACCAGAGTGATGGTCTTGTACGGATACGGCCCGTAACGGCTCTCGAACTGCTCGAGCGATTCGCGCAGAATTTTTTCATGGCGGTCCACCTGGCTCCAATGTGCGGGCTGCATCAGGATGCGCATCTGCACCGGTCCCATCAGGCCTTGATAGACGCCATCTTCTTTCACTTTGTAGCGCGGGCTAACGGTCCAGGCGAAGTCGTGAATGTCGTCGCCGTGATAAGTGAGCGTCTTAGTGTTGTCGGAGTTGTTAACCTCGCCGACTTTTACTCCACTTGCCCCGACCACTTCGAACTGCGGCACGGTGAGTTTCACGTCGTAGACGCCGAAGTCGGCGAAGAACTCGGTCGTCGCGTGATATTGATGGCAGTTCCAGGCTCCATGCCACCACACGCCGACCTTCGGGAACCATTGTCCGCCCAGCATGAAATCGCGCTTCCATCCGGAACGGGCCTGAGTCTCCGGCATCTGGTCGTGAAATGCGATCTTGAACTGGACGTATGCGCCGGGTGGAATTGGCTGGCGTACAGGTAAATCGACGACGGTCTTGTCATCCTTGTTCCCATCGTCGGGTTGAATGTAGCGGAGCTGCGAAGTAAGATCGCCCTGGCCAACCACTTCAACGCTCTTGATTTCCTCCGATCCGTATTCCTTGGATTCCCACTTGTCGTATGCAATGTCGCGGCTTCCGGCAACTTTGGCCTCGCGCACCCAGGTGGAATTCGGCTGGAACGCGTTTTGATAAAGATGAAATGGAAAATGATCGAGAACAACGCCGGTCAGGTTGCGGTAGGTGAGGGTTTCCGTGGCATCGACGGTATGCTTGGCCGCGTCGTATTTCGCATCGATTTCATAATGCACCACGCGCTGCGACATGGGCTGCGCAGAATTGATGGCCAGCGTGGTGTCGGGGATGGTGAGTGTGGCTGCAGCGGATGATGCCGGAGGAGCGATGGAGGCCGCCGCGGGGGCTGCCGCCGCCTGCGGCGAAGCTGCCTTGGCGGCATGTTCCTTCACCAGAACACTGAGCACGACTACTGACAGCACCGGGAAAAATAGAATGAACGAGCGGATTTTCATGCGAGCCCTCAGTTAACGCCGAAGAAAAGAATCATATCCCAGGCCGAGTCATGCCGTCATGCTCCACTGCCTAGATACGGACATCCCGTCGGAAGGGTTCCATCGCAATTAGTTTTGGAATCTTTGCGAAACTTGACCAAGTTCAGACGTCTCTTTACGTTTGTCCGCTTATCATGTTCTTGGCTGGGCCTTAGCTGTTTGCTGGCCACGCACCGGCTTCAGTGGGTTTCGCCGGAGCGTACGGGCGAGTCCAGCTTGGAGGAACGCTATGAAGGCCGCTCTCGTCGTTCTCCTTTTCGCTGTTTCCGCGGTTGCTCAAGATCAAGTTGCCATTACCGCCGCTGAGTCCGCTTGCGGTCCTAAGAACATAAAATTCGATGTCAAGCCGGATACGATCCAGCACCCCACAGGTCAGCCTGAGCCAGGTAAAGCGCTGATCTACGTCGTCGAGGACCTGGGACAGTGCCCGGGTTGCTTTACCAGCAACTCGTTAGCGGGTTTCTTTAACGATGTGGATCAGGCCGTGACCAAGATCGGGATGGACGGAACCTGGATGGGCGCAAATCGTGGGAGCTCTTATATCTTCTTCGCTATCGATGCCGGCGAGCATCATCTTTGTATGAACTGGCAGTCGCGGCTGGAGGGGCGTGCGCGCGCCTTCGCGATGGCCAACTTCACTGCCGAAGAGGGAAAAGTTTATTACTTCCGTGAACGCGTGTTTCCCGGCCACGGCGGCGACTATTCGTTCGATCTTGATTCTGTTAACTCCGACGAAGGCAAATACCTGATTGCGATTTCTCCAGCCAGCGTTTCGCACCCAAAAAAGTAAAGTAATAGAAGATTTTTTAACCAGAAAGAACACCGAGGCCTACGAAGGACTCTGATTTTACTTCGTGCAACTTCCAGTCCTTTGTGGTCGTCTGGGTATTGCGCCGCTTGCGCAATTCCCTTCCCCCCGACGATACTGGATTGTTACCCGATAATTCCCAACGACATCATGAAAACGATAATCTCTCTTTCTACGCCTGCCCAACTCGAAGCCGAATCCCTTGTTGCCGTAGTTCTGGACGAGACCGATCCGGCGCAAAAAGAAA
>Ga0208690_1000170_pt1 | contig 17297 bp, 10 predicted proteins | sample June2015DPH_16_1_2_FD_184712 | JGI IMG/M metagenome (GOLD analysis project Ga0208690, IMG submission 184712) | Peatland microbial communities from SPRUCE experiment site at the Marcell Experimental Forest, Minnesota, USA - June2015DPH_16_10... | ecosystem: Environmental > Terrestrial > Soil >...
TCCGAACTCTTCACGAGCGATGCGACGCGCAAAGCCATCACGTTCCACGACTTGCGGGCGACCGGGATCACCTGGTGCGCGGTGCGCGGCGACGATCCGTTGAAGATCATGCAGCGGGCCGGACATTCAAGTTTCGAGACGACCCGGGGCTACATCCGGGAGGCGGAAAACCTCCGCTCGAGCTTCGGTTCGGTCTTCCCTGCCCTACCGAAAAGCCTGCTCGAATCGTCCGTGGAATCGTCCCGAGGGAGGCCAAAATCACCTAACGCGATGACTTCATTAGACAAATCGAGTGGAGCTGACGGGAATCGAACCCGTGACCTCTTGCATGCCATGCAAGCGCTCTCCCAACTGAGCTACAGCCCCGAACCGTTCGCGATGGGAAGTGGGGACGACGGGTGAATTCGGTAAGAGACCCGCTCGTGTCTACTTAAAGTAAGGGTTGGCCGCAACCCCGAATGGTCCGCATTCGACGGGCCACGGTTCAACCTATGCTGACGGGTATCTTGACGCCGAGACGCTTGACCATCTTTTGAAGTCCGAAACGTGAAAGGCCGAGCAGTTGGGCGGCGCGGGTCTGATTGCCGCGCGTCTTGGTGAGGGCTTCGAGCAGCAGCTCGGTCTCGAGCGCGTCGACTCTCAAGCGGAGATCGAGTCCCGCCCCTCGTGCGGCGCTCGCGCGGATTTCAAGGACTTCCGCAGAGAGGTCGCCGAGGTCGATGGCGCCGTCGCCGAGGACAAGTGACCTGCGCACTTCGTTCTCGAGCTGCCGGACGTTGCCGGGCCATGGAAACCCTACGAGCTTCGCCATGGCCGCCCGAGTTACCTTCACCTCTCGACCGGGAACGTGCTTGCGTATGAAGTGTGCGACGAGCAGCGGAATATCCTCGGCCCGTTCGCGGAGTGCCGGAACGCGCACGGTGATCACATTCAACCGATAGAAGAGGTCCTCGCGAAAGCCGCCTGAGGCGACCATGGCTGTCAGATCGCGATGGGTCGCTCCGATGACGCGGACGTCAACTTTGCGCGTCCGCTCACTACCGACGGCACGCACCTCGCCTCCCTGCAGGACACGCAGGAGCTTGGCCTGCATCGCAAGCGACATTTCGCCGATTTCGTCCAGAAGGAGCGTTCCGCCATCGGCCACGTCGAAGAGACCGGCACGGCTGGACGATGCCCCGGTGAAGGCGCCACGCACGTGCCCGAATAGAGTCGATTCGAGGAGAGTCTCCGGGACGCTCGCACAATTCTCGCTCACAAATGGGCGGCGGGAACGCGAGCCATTGTTGTGGATGGCGCGAGCGACGAGCTCTTTGCCAGTGCCGCTTTCGCCAACGATGAGGACCGGAACGTCGCTCGTCGTCACACGGTCTACAAGCCTCAAGAGCTCGCGCATCGGCGCGCTGCGCCCGGAGATCTCGTCGTAGCAATACCGGGTCTCGCGCCCGTCCCGGACCAACTCGAGCTGGTTGCGGGTCAGGTCTAGCTCTGCTTCGCGCGCTTGCAAAAGCGCCTCGACCTGAGCGCGCGCCCGTTCGGCGCGTCGTACCGCCCGTCGCAGAAGGACCGCGTCACGTGCATCCGCGATGGCCATGGCCGCCTGAGAGGCAACAACACGCACCCAAGCGAGTTCGGCAGGGCCGAATGCTCCTTTGCGCACACGGTCGTCCAGGTACACGACGCCGAGCGTTTCTCCGCGTGCAAGCAAGGGGACGGCGAGGACACTGCGTAGCCGGAGGGCGTGCACGCTTGCGTGGACGTCGCCCAAGCTCGAGAGCGCGTCGGTCGCGACGACGGCATCGCCGCTTTCAACGGCGCGACGCGCGATGGTCTGGGAAAGCGCAAGCTGGTCGCCCGTGATATCGCTTCGCGCCAAGTTACGCGCGGCGCGCGGCACGAGGCGCCCGTCCGGGGCGCGCAGGAGCAGCAGACCCCGTTCCACCCCGGTCCACAGGACCATTGTGTCGAGTACTTGCTCGAGCAACGGGCGGAGCCGATCACGAACCGATAGGGCTCGCACGATAGCCTCGAGTTGCGCGACTTGCGCGGGTGCGAAGGAGATGTCGGCGTTCGGGCTCACGGCGCCCGAGGAGCCGGCCGTCCAGGGGACCGATGCGAGCGTTGAACGCAGATGCGGTGGCGTTCGATCGCGCAACGTCCGCGCGGCGACGCCGCGGGCAAGGTCGAAACGGCGCGCCGCATCGCCGTCGCCGCAACGGGTCGCGAGGCGCACGGCAGCGTCCAGCGCAGGCCCGCGCGAACCGAGGGGTGCCGGAACGTCGACCAGAGCCGACAGCGCTCCGAGCACGGTCGCCTCGCTGCCCGGCGCGCCACCGCTAATGAGAGCTTGTGCGCGCGCGCCCCACCACTCCCACCGTGCGGCAGAGCCGACTTCCGCAACCGCCTGGTCGCCCGCGACAAGGTCGTCCGGTTGGACAGTATCTCGCGCCCAAACGAGGCACCTGGCGGCAGAGCGGACGCCGTCCTCGACCCCGCCGCCAAGCAACCGTTCGGCAGCCTCAATGACCCATGCACGCGCGCTGGGGTCGCCCGGCGGGCGGACTTCGACCTGCGCCCAGCGCGCATAGGCAACGACGCGACCGTCGCCGGCCTCGACCGCGCGGGCCCGCGCTTCCTCCGCCGCTTCATCTGTCGCGTGCAAAGCGCCAATGGTCGCAAGAACGGCCGCGCGAGCCAGCCAGGCACGCGCGGCTCGCTCGGGTCGACCGAGACGCTCCCAGAGGAGGGCGGCGCGCGTCGCGCTCCCCAGAGCCAGCGCCACATCCCCACCGTCCGCTGCTGCCGCCGCCTCGCTGGTCAAGTACGTCGCTTCCTCGACGACCGAACCAGCGCGCGTAGCCAACTCGACCGCGCGGCCAAACGCCGACAGGGCTGCCGATGAGCCTCCGCGGCCGAGCTCGAGCATGCCGCGGACCCCTTCCAGGCGCGCCACCGCGTCGGCTTCTACGGCTTCCGCAAGCGCCTGTTCGATACCACGAAGCCCAACGTCGTACTGCCCCCGACTCCATGCGACCAGCGCCCGCACTTCCGCGGCGGCCGCACCCCGAGCTTCGCGCAGATGCTTCTCGGCCTCATCCAGATCACCTCCGTCCCAGGCGAGGCGGGCGAGCGTGGCATGACCGCTCGAGCCCGGCTCACCGGAGGCGGTGGTGATCGCGTGCTGCGCGGCGGATCGAGCCTCGGTCAAATCCCCGCGCCTTCGCGCAACCTCGGCGCGAAGGGCATAGGCCTCGGATCCAGTCGCGCCCGCAAGCGCCGCCCAGGCACGCCCCGTTTCTCCAGAGCGCAAGAGCGCCGAAGCGAGCTGCACGACGAGCGTCGGAGGTGCAAGCCCAGCGGCAACGTCATCCTCAGCCCCTGAAAAGGCCGAGGGGCTCGGTACCGAACGTCCGAGTTCGCGAACCAGGCGCGCGCTCCGCTCGTCACGAGTCTCGACGCTCTCCTGTCGAATCGACGGCCGAGCTTCTCCGCGCCCAGCAACGTCCTCGAACGTCCACGATCCGGGGGCTCTCATGCGGGCTAGATCCACGAGACGAGACGCCAACCGGGCCTCGAGGAAGTCGTCCGACCCGATGGGCCACGCAGCCGCACTCGGGCCGACGAGCGCCACGAGCCAGCGCGCGCGTCGAACGGCACCGAGCGGCTCGATGGCGCTTGTAGAGGCTACGCTTCCGAAGATTTTCTCGGTCCAAGCGATCGCTTCTTCCAGCCAGGTGCCGGCGGGCTGCCCCACTTGACGCGACACGATGGCGCCGGCGGCAATATCACGCGCGCGCTCCTTCAAATACGCGCGCCGAACGCGCTCAACCCGAGCACGGGCGGCTTCTTCCTCATCCGCAACGAGACCGAGCCACCGAGCCGCCCGCGCCGCCAGCCAGGAAGCATCTGGACGGCCTCCCGGAGCGGGGGCGACGAGAGTTTTCACCCACTGCGCTGGTTCACCACCGCTCGGCGCATCCCACGCGTCGAGTGCGTCGCAGGGATCAGGCGCCCGCCGAATCCGGAGATCGAGAATTTCCGCGAGAAGCACACCCAACGCCCACAAATCCGCTGCGGGACCCGCCTCGCCTCGAGCGCGCAGCTCCGGAGAGGCATATCGAGGGGTGCCGCCGCGCGCCTCCGATCCGGACTCCGTCGCGAGACCGAGATCGATGAGCGTCGCTCCTCGATCGGCGGCGGTGTCCCGGTGGGGACGGCGATTCGCGAGTAGGATGTTGGCCGGCTTGACGTCGCCGTGACGGATCCCAGCTTCATGAAGCTCCTCGAGGGCTCGGGCAACCGCATGGGCTACGACGGCGGCACGCAACTCGCTTTCTGCTCGACTGTCCTGCCCGTCGTCGACCGGCTGGCCATCGACCCACTCGGTAGCGATGAAGCCCGGCCCTACGTCAACGAGCGCCGGACCCCAGCGGCGGTTCACCCGTACGACGAAAGCGGCCTCTCGCGCAAGCGCGACGGCTCCAGCCCCGGCCAAGTCTTTCGCAATTTTCAGCGCGACCCACTGCCCGGTCTGGCGACTCCGGGCACGCCAGACGACTGAGGTCGCTCCCTCCCCGACCCGCTCTAGATCGAGCCATTCCAAAGCGGTACCCGATACTGCCAACTGATGTGACACCAAACCATCCTTATCCCTTCGGCATCAGGGAAGCTTCGAACCGAGAATCCGTCAACTCCGGTTACTGACGCCTTTCAGAAATGACCGGCGCTGCCCGCTCCCGTTATGGGTGCCGCAATTTTAAAATATTCCACTTGGATGGGCTGCACCCGATGCTCCGACGGCTCTGACACGCGGAATTCGGCCGAAGGGTCGCAGACTGTTCACGCAGGAAAGACGGTTGCGGCTCCCGGGAGTCTGCCCACGGCAATCGGTGGCTCTTGGGCCTCTCGAGCCGCGGGTCGCGACGAGCAGCCGTTGGCTCTCGATTCGCGCGTCCGCGGAAAGCCGCGGGTCGCGACGAGCAGCCGTTGGCTCTCGATTCGCGCGTCCGCGGAAATCGTTGCGGCTCCGAGCGCCTAGAGCGCTCTCGAGATGGGTCTAGGGCCAATGCCGATCGATTAATGGCGCAAGTGATCGGAAGGATTTAGGAAAACGAGACCCGAATACGCCTCATTTGGCGCGCTCGACGAGCGGTCCTTTTCGGTCGTCGACACGTGGGAAGCTGCAGCTGCGACCGGGTGGACGCAGCTAGCGTTGAATGCGAAGGCGCATCGCGGCAAGGCGTTGGGGAATAGCTCCCGGGCTGGTCACCGACAGCCCGGCCCATTCGTCTCATGAAGCGAAGGGCTCGGACGAAGCTGATTCACTTCGGTTCGACTTTCGCCGCGCGAGCAATGCTGTCCGTCTCGAGCCGTACCCGATTGGACGCGAGCAGCACGCCCCAGAGCTCTTGTCGGACGCCCGCGGGCTTCTTGCCGCGGATGGCTTCCTGCCGATCCAGAAGCTCGGTCCTGATCTCGTCGTAGCCGAGCTCGAGCTCCCAGCGCCCTTAGGCGCCGTCCGTGAACCATGCAACGGAATGGGCGCGCCGATAGACCTTTCCTCGATATGGGAGAGCGAGATTGCAGGTCCGTAATTCATGGGCGACGCCTTAGTCGATCGGCATTGGGTTTAGGATCAGGTGTGTCCGCTTCGTAACCGGTCGCTTTTCGCGCTCGGCCCTGGCCACGCGCCAAGCCCTAAAATCGGATCCCGTTTTGAGCGCGATGCTTCCACCAGCGCCACCCCAACAGCGCGGTCGGCACAGCCGCGATGACTGCGACAGGCAGTCCAACTGTCGCGCCGAGCACCACGGTCGCCGCAGCCGCCGATCCGGCCGCGAGACCCTTGCGGCGTGACTCAACCAGTACTTCGCTCCGAGATTTCGTCATAACTCCATCGTGTGGCTGCGCGCGGTCCGAGGCAACCTGTTAGGGGACCGGCTCCATTCCGCTCCCAGAGTCCGTCTCACACGCCTCCTCGTCAGACTGCGGCATTCGGCCAGCCGTTGGCACGCGCAGCGTCCGCCATCGCGACTCGAGGTCTGCGGCAACGTGTCAGGGCAGCGGCCCAATTCCGCGCGCATGCGCGCGCGTCCAGCGCGAGACCAGTTCGACGTCGGCGGGCGACAGATCGCGGTCGAACCGAGGCATGTGCTTCTTCATAGCCGGATCGAGCGCCCTGTCCCGATACGTCTGCGGCGTCGCCGGGTTGGCAACCTGCGCGATGGTCCATGCGATCGACCCGTAGTGCGAGAGCTCGGGCGCAAACCCCGATCCTTCAAGGTCACCGTCGCCCTTGTAGAGATGGCAAGAAGAGCAGCGCGATCGAACGACTTTCTCCCCCAGGACTCGCTGCCAGTGCTCACCCTGACGCGGACCGTCCTCCGGCTCGTTGCCTTCGTTCGCCAGGAACAGCGCGACGGCGTGCCGCTCGATGTCGCCCTTCACCATCGCCGTCCAGGTCAGCGCGATAAAAGAATCGGTTGGACGCACGTCGACGCTCGGCATCTTCTGAGCATAAGGTCCGTTCCCAAAAAACTGCCGGGCGTCCGGCTCATGCATCATGGCTTCGATCCATTCTGCCGTGCCCCATCCGTCGAGCTTGGTCGCCGTCGCTTTGGCCGGATCGCCGAGGCCGTCGAGGACGTGACAGCTCGCGCATTGCGCCTCGAAGAGGTCACGCCCCCGTAGCTCCGGATCGTTTCGTACCATGTCGAGCGCACCAGCCGGGGGGACGCCGCTCATTGCGATCTTCACCGCCGCCACAGCTCGCGCCTGCGCGCTTGCACGCATTTTCGCGTAGTTCGGATCCCGCGCGTCGTGTCGAACCGCCGCGATCCCGAGAAGCACCGCCGCCCCTAGACAGATCACGACAGGAGCGAGGACGATGACGTGCGCACGGGGCGGACGATCCAGCCACGGCAGCGCGACCAGATACCCGGTAACCGCGCCGGGGATAAGGGTGAGCGCCCAAAACTCAGCGGCACCGTGAAAAAACTTGCGAAGCTCGTACAACGAAAGAAGAAACCACTCGGGGCGCGCGAGATAGTCGCTCGTCGGATCGGCCGGCGCGTCGAGAGGAGCTCCGCGCGTCCCTGCCGTCACCGCGAATAGTCCGAACGTCATCGTAACGGCCACGGCGACGGCTGGGCCAAGCTGCTCGACGCGCGATACGACTCCGGGAGTCGGCGCGCCGCGGAGGCGGCCATACCGAAGCGCAAGCACATGGCGCGCCCAGAGCACGGTCGCCAACAGCAAGGGAAGCGCCAGCACGTGAGCCGCGTAGGCACGTGCCAACCCAAGGGCCCCCAGCTCCGCGCCGCCACACACCATCCGCTGCGCCCACGCACCCCAAACGGGCGTAAGCCCCAGAATGTTTGCTTCGATCGATCGCGCCCACCACCCGCGTTGGTCCCAAGGCAACAGACCGCCGGTGATGCTCTGGCCGACGGAAAGCCCTGCAACGAGCAGGGTGAGCCACCACACAAGCTCCCTCCGCGGGCGATAGGTGGCGGTGACCGCGCCATACAAAATATGCATGAAGGAGGCGACGAGAAGCACCTGTGCGGCCCAGTAGTGAATTCCCCGAACGATCCAGCCGTGGGGCTCGATGAATTGGACGTAATGCACGCTCGCCCATGCCGATTGGGGCGATGCACCGTAGTTGGTCATCAACACGATGCCCGTCGACACGAGAACGCCGAAGCATGCCGCGATCACCGCTCCGAGCAACTGCGAGCCGATGTTCAGCGCGGCCGCCGGGGCGTCGATCCAACCCTTTACCGCCGCGCGCAGCCCCGTGCGCTCGTCGACCCAATCGCCCAGAGCGCGAAGTGTTCGCATACCCCTCAGCCGACCGGTTCCTTTTGAGGCACTCCCTGACGGAAACGCCGAAAATCGACCAGAACGAAGCGATCGGCGACGCGCGTATCGAGAGCGTCCAAATCTCTAGGAGAAGGTCCGTTCAAGCGACGGCCCATCGCGTCGAACAACGAGTCGTGGCACGGGCAATGGAACCCCCGGCCCGTGACGGACCGACCGACGGCGCATCCGAGATGCGGGCAAACGGCGCTCCACGCCCTCACGCTCTCGCCGCGGCGCACGAGCCACGCCGCGCCAAGTGGGACGTTCTTCTCGATCACCCAAGCGTCGTGATGATCGGCGATCATCGGTACGCGCGTCGGCTCGCCCTCGGGGAGTGCTTCAATCGGTACGGTCTTGATCCAACGACCCGACGAGCTGCCTGCGCGCGCCGGAGCGAGGAGCAGCCGCACAGCCGGAACGCCGATCGCCACGCATCCAACGCCACCGCCAAGGGCAATCGCACCCAGCGCATGGCGTCTGCTGGTTGCTGCATCGTCCGTCACGCGCCCAATCTTAGCCGGATCGGAAACGAAACCAAACGATGCGCGCACGAACGCAGCGCTCGGCATGAGGGAACCCTCACCCTGGGAGACGCCGCGCATCTGGATCTGAGCCACGCAAGAACGCCGGGCCGTCGCGCCGCGCGCAAGAGCGGCTGGCTCATCTCAGAAGGACCAGCCCGGCCCCGGACGCTGGTGTCGAACGAGATTGGGTCCGGAATTTTGATCTCCGAGTAGTCTCCCGATGCGAAGCATAGCCTTCGTCCGCCGCCATGCTCGGCGCTCTAGGAGACTGGTGCCAAACGCGCTCACTGTATGACGGTGCGCCGCCCATCGATCCCTAACGCCACGCCAACACGGAAGGCGACTCGACGCGGTGCTAACAAAAGGCACCCATGCGTGTGCTGGTTGGAACAAGCGGTTACTCGTACAAGGAGTGGAAAGGTGGCTTCTATCCGGAAAAGATGGCCGCCTCCGAATTCTTGCGGTTCTACTCGGGGCAATTTTCGACCGTCGAGGTGAACAACACGTTTTATCGGATGCCCACGGCCAAGCTCATTTCGTCCTGGGCAAGCGAGGTTCCAGACCACTTTTCGTTCGCCGTCAAGGCGCCGCAACGCATCACGCATATGGCTAAGCTCAAGGACGCATCCGATGCGCTCGGCGCGTTCGTTCTTGCGGTGCGCGAGCTCGGAAGTCGCTTGGGTCCCCTGCTGTTTCAGCTCCCTCCGTTTCTACGCAAGGACTTGCCGCGGCTGACGGAATTTCTTAGCCAAGTTCCAACCGACCTCCGGATTGCGTTCGAATTCCGGCACCCGTCGTGGTTCGACGATGACGTGGTGACGGCCCTTCGCTTGCACGGGGCCGCGCTGTGCGTGGCGGAGGGCGAAGCGCTGGAATCTCCCCTCGAGGCAACCGCTCGGTGGGGCTACGTGCGACTCCGGCGAGACGACTATCCGGACGCCCTGCTCGCCGAGTGGGCCGCGCGTATTCGGGCCCAACCGTGGGAGGACGCGTTCGTCTACCTCAAGCACGATGGAGGAAACGCACCGTTGTTCGCAAAGCGGCTCATCAAGAATTTTTCCACCGCTGGAGACTGAGGCGCACCACTTCGCGGTACGGTTGGAGAAACCCGTGATCATTCCTTCTCGACAGTCCGGCGCGCAGCGTCCGTTATGGCCGTCCGCCATGCTCCTTGCGTGCGCTTTGTTCTTCTTCGCTTTCGCGATCCCGGCGGCCTGCACGACGACCGACCGGGCCGCTGGCGGCCCAGCGATGACGGACGCGAGGTCGGCTGGCGCAACGTCCGTCGACGCGGCCGAACCTTCCACCTCGTACGTCGAGGCCGCAGCCAATGCTTCGCTGGCGGATCCTTGCAGCCTTCCCGGATCCATCCAATTCACGGCATCCGGAACGGTCACGGTGGCCGGAGGCCCGGCTGGCACCGACTCGTTGAGCTTTCTTCACTTGCCCGCGGGCTTTTGCGCCCATTACTTCGCGTTCGTCGGCAACACCAACGGGGGCGACGTCCGGCAGATGCGATTCGCGCCCGGCGGCGAGCTGTTCGTTTCATCGCCGCAGACCCCGACGACGGGCGGTAACGGCAACGGCGGGCTCGGGGCCATCGTGGTCCTACCGGACGACAACGGAGACGGCACGGCGGACACGCAGATTACGTTCCTCTCGAACTTGCCATCCACCCAGGGTCTGCTGTTTGCCAACGATCAGCTCTACTACCAGGATGCAACGAGCATCATGAGCGTTCCGTATAGGACGGGCGACCGGGCGCCGAGCGGCCAGGCGACGCAGGTGGCGGACATTACCATCTACGAGTCGGCTCTGCATTGGCCCAAGACACTCGACATCGCCGACGACGGCACGATCTATGTGGGCAACGGCGGCGATCAGAACGAAGCGTGCGATCCGTCGCGCCCCTTTCACGGCGGCATCCTCAAGCTCGACGGATCTTCGGATGGATCGACGGGTGGGACGCCGGTGGCAAAGGGGCTGCGAAACCCCATTGCGGTACGCTGCGCACGCGGCCATAACCGGTGTTTTGCGCTCGAACTGGGCAAGGACTATTCGAGTTCGGAAGGGGGCCATGAAAAGCTCGTTCCGATTCACGACGGCGATGACTGGGGCTTTCCATGTTGCGCAACGCGCGACGTGCCGTTCTCGGACGTCATGCCCACGCCCGACTGCTCCGCCATGACAGCGGACACGAATGCGTTCGTGATTGGCGATACGCCGTTCGGGCTAGACTTCGAGTCGGGCCGGTGGCCAGCGCCATGGACAGGCGACGTCTTCATCGTCACGCACGGCGTCTGCTGCGGGTCATGGGTCGGCGCTCGCATTGTCGCCGTCGGAATGGATCCGAACACCGGTTTGCCGCTCGCCAGCACGGATGTGGCCGTCGACGGGGGCTTTGGACCGGACGAGGGCGCGATGACGAATTTCGCCACCGGATGGGACGACGGGACGGTCGCCCACGGCCGGCCCGCCGCGGTGACGTTCTCGAGCGACGGCCGCCTCTTCGTGGCGAACGACGTCAACGGAATCATTTTTTGGATCGCGCCCATGAGTTTGAGTCCGCCCGGTTCGGACGAGTAGACCATGAGCCCCGTGCGTTCGAAGCGGACGGACGTGGGGCGAGAAGCGCCTTCGCGCAACGGAGATCCACGCTCCCGCCGGGTCCGGTCGATCGTGGCGCAGGCCGGACTGACACTCACTCACGCTTCGGCTTTGAAGCGGTAACCCACCCCCGGTTCGGTCAGCAGGTACCTGGGTCGAGCCGGATTCTCCTCGAGCTTCTGTCTCAACTGCGCCATGTAGACGCGCAAATACTGCATCTGGTGAGCGTGCCCGGGACCCCACACCGGGTCGAGTAGCTGCTTGTGCGTCAGCACCTTACCGGCATGCCTCAACAGTACCGTCAATAGCTTGTATTCGATCGGCGTGAGGTGAACCTCGGCGCCATCGACAAATACGAGGCGCTTGCCCAAGTCGATGCGCAGATTGCCCACAGTGACGACCGACGTGGCGGGATCGTGCGGCGAGCGAGCTGCGTGTCGCAGGGCGACGCGAATGCGAGCGAGGAGCTCTTCGGAGCCGAACGGTTTCGTCAGATAGTCGTCCGCTCCAGCGTCGAGTGCTTCGACCTTCTGCGCCTCCTGACCCCGAGCAGAAAGAATGAGGATGGGGACGAGGCTCCATTCTCGAATCTGACGTGTGAAATCCAGCCCGTCCATGTCCGGAAGCCCCAGATCGAGCAAGACGATCTCGGGCGTGTGGGCGGCCGCCTGCTGCATCCCTTCGCGCGCCGTCTCGGCTTCGATGACGCGGTATCCATGCGCCACGAGTGCGAGGCGAATGAACTTCCGCATCGGCGCATCGTCCTCGACGAGCAGAACCTGGGCCTTTGCCTCGCTCATGTCGACAAAGAGGCGGCCGCCTCTTCCACCTCGCGGGACCCGGGGTTCTCGAGCGGCAGCGTAAAGCGAAACGACGCCCCCCCACCCGGTCGATCCTCGACCCACATACGCCCGCCGTGAGCGGCGATGATCCCACGGCAAATCGTCAGCCCGAGGCCGACCCCGCCGCCCTCGGCTTGCTTCGCGCGATAGAATTTGTCGAAGACACGCTCGACGTCGGCCTTTGGCACGCCCGAACCTCGGTCGTTGACAGCTACCGTGACCTCGCTCCCCGCGACTCGGGCTGCGATTTCGAGTGGGCTGGCTGCCGGAGTGTACTTCGTCGCATTCTCCAGCAGGTTGATGAGGACCTGCTCAATGAATACAGGATCCAGCGGAACGAGCGGCAGGTCGGCCGGAAGGTCCGTACGGACCTCGCGGCCTCGCAGACGATCCTCCATGCGATTCAGCGCCGCTCCAACGACTTCCTCGAGGGGCTGAGCTTCCTTGTGCACCTTGAGCGCTCCTGCCTCGAGCCGCGTCATGTCGAGAAGGTTGGCCACGAGACGATTGAGCCGGAGCGCCTCCTCGTGGGCCGTGCGCAAGAGCTCCCGCCGGGTGGCTTCGTCGGTCGGAGCGCCCGGCTCGAGCAACGCGCTGGTCGCTCCCGTCACCACTCCGAGCGGTGTGCGCAAGTCGTGCGAGACGGAGCTGAGAAGCGCGTTTCTCAATTGCTCGGTCTCGATCTTCAAGGCGGCCCGCCGCGCTTCCTCGGCGAGCTGAGTGCGTTCGACGGCGGATCCGACGAGGCCTGCGATGGTTGCGAGCAGCTGCCGCTCGTCCGGATCGTCGAGACGCGAATCGGCGGCGGCGAAGAGCGCGAGAACCCCCACGCGACCGCGAGAACCATGAAGCGGCACAAAGAGGCCCCTAGCGAGCGGTAACGTATCGGTGCCCGAGCCGGCGGGCTTCTGGTGTGTCCAAACCCAGTCGGCGACGCCTCGATCGTTGTCCCCCTCGCCGAGGGTGCCTTCGTCCGCGAGAACGATCTCGAGGGGCTGGTCGTGTCCCGGGAGCAGAAGCGCGACTTTGGCCCCGAACACTTCGCGGACGTGGCGGGCCGCGATTTCGAGCAGCATCTCGCGCGACGTGGCAACGCCCAGCTCGCGACTGACCGCGTAGAGACTTGCGGTGCGGCGTTCGCCGCGGCGCGCACTGTCGGCTTGATCGCGAATTCGCTTGGTGAGGCCGCTGATGACGATCGCGACGAAGAACATGACGCCGAACGTCACGATGTGGCTCAAATCCGTGACCGCAAAGCTCATGTACGGCGGAACAAAGAAGAAATCGAATGCGAGAACGCTCAGCACGGCCGCGAGCAGCGAAGCGCCGTACCCAAACCGCATCGAGACGACGACGACGCCGAGCAGGAACGTCATCACGACGTCAGCGATTTGCGACCGTCCGAAGAGGCCCCAAGCAACGAGAGCACACGTGATCACGACGGCCACTCCCGCCGAGTAGCCCGGAAGGTCGAAGACGCCGCGGACCACTTTGTCCGGCGGCGCCGGAAGCTTGGCGCCCAGAAAGCCGGAAATGACGTAGACGTCGATCTCGCGACTCTGCCGAACCAGATCGTCCAAAAACGACTGCTTGATCAGGTCCCGCCAGCGCGGATGCGTGGGCTTGCCGACGACGATCTTGGTCACGTTGCGCTTGCGCGCGTAACGCACCGTCTCGACCGCGGCGTCTTCTCCGCGCAGGGTCACGGGCTCGCCGCCCAAGGATTCGACGAGGCGCATGGTCTGCGCGAGACGGTCGCGATCGGCAGGCGACATGCGGATGGACGCAGCTGTTTCGACGTAGACGGCAACGAGCTCCGCGTGGAGGCTCGTCGCCATTCGACGCGCCGCTCGAACGAGGTGAGCCGAGTGTGGACTGGCGGACACACAGACCAGCACGCGCTCGCCGGTGTGCCACGTCTCCTCGATGCCGTGGGCGGCCTTGTAGCCGCGCATCTTGGCCTCGACCCGCTCTGCCGTGCGCCGCAAGGCGAGCTCGCGCAGCGCGATGAGGTTGCCTTCTTTGAAGAAATTGTCGACCGCTCTCGATGCTTGGTGGGTCACGTAGACCTTGCCCTCGGCCAATCGTTCGAGCAGCTGGTCGACGGGCAGGTCCACGACCCGCACTTCGTAGGCTTTGTCGAAGACCGCGTCGGGCACAGTCTCGCGCACGAAGACCCCGGTGATCTGGGCGACGACGTCGTTCAGGCTCTCGAGATGTTGAACGTTGAGCGTCGTGAAGACGTCGATGCCTGCTTCGAGGAGCTCTTCGACGTCTTGCCAACGCTTGACATGACGGCAGCTCGGCGCATTGGTGTGCGCCAGCTCGTCGACGAGAAGCAGCTGCGGTCGGCGCCGGAGCGCGCCGTCGAGGTCGAATTCCTCGAGTTTGATTCCACGGTGCTCGATGACGCGCCGAGACAACAGTTCGAGGCCGATGAGCAGGGAACCGGTGTCGTAGCGACCGTGCGTCTCGGCGATTCCTACGGCGACGTCGCGCTTCTGGTCCTCGGCCTCGATGCGCGCGGCCTCGAGCATCGTGTACGTCTTGCCGACGCCTGGCGCGGACCCGAAAAAGATCGTCAGCTTGCCGCGGGCGGATTGAGCTTCGTCCTCCCGCACGCGCGCAAGAAGCGCGTCCGGATCCGGGCGGTGTTCGGACATGCGCTCAGCTTACTCGAGGCCCGGGGCGCGGTTCCGATCGAGCACGTTCACCGCAAACGCCCATCCTCCGGCCGACACGACGCCCGCGCGGTCGCGCTGCGGGGTGTTGGTTCACTCGCTCTGGCAAGGTGGAGGGCCACGAGCAGGACGTCAAGCGCTTTGAGGCCCACGAACGGGACGATGACTCCCCCGACGGGTCGAGGCGGATCCCCCGATGGTCGAGCCGGATCATCATGAAACGATCCGGGGTCGGCCCTTGAAAATCTCGTGATCCACGTCGAGTCAAAGAGAGGTTCCTCGGCGGTCAATCGAGTGGAGCGAACAGCGCTTCGACCTCGACTTCGCTCAGTCCGCGGGTCGTCTGCGACTCGCCGAAGAGGGTGGCCGACAGCCAGCGCTTCTTCTGCTGAAGCTCGAGGACCCGCTCCTCGACGCTGCCTGCGACGTAGAGGTTGTGGACGAACACCGGGCGCCGCTGACCGATCCGGTAGGCGCGATCGGTCGCTTGCGCGTGGGCAGCGGGGTTCCACCAGGGTTCGTAGTGCACGACCGTATCGGCGCTCGTGAGGTTCAGCCCCGTCCCGCCGGCCTTCAGGCTCACGAGGAATACGTCTGCGCGCCCTCCCTCAAAAGCGTCCACGACTCGCTGGCGGTCCCGCGTAGCCCCCGTGAGCATCAAGTGTGGGGTAGCGGCCGACGATAGCGCTTCGCCGACGAGAGCCAGCATGCTCGCAAATTGAGAGAACACGAGAACGCGATGACCGCCCGCGAGCTGCTCGGCCAAAAGAGCCATGAGCGCCTTCAGCTTGGCGGAGTCTCGCACGCCTCGCGCCGCGTCCATCTCGAGAAGCCGCGGATCGCAGCAAATCTGCCGAAGCTTCGTGAGCGCGCCGAGGATGGCGATGGTGGAGCCAGCGAGACCCTTGGCGCGGATCGCCCGCCGCACGTCCGCATGGGCCGCCACTCGAATCGCCTCGTACAAGTCGCGCTGACTGCCGGCAATCTCGACGGGCGCGGCAAGCTCCGTCTTCGGAGGGAGCTCAGGCGCGACGTCTTTCTTCAGCCGGCGCAGGACCCGCGGAGCGATGATCTCTCGAAGCGCCGCGAAGCGCTCGGCGTCGCCGCGCGCTTCGATGGGTTGCCGCCAGAATCGGCGGAATGCGAGCTCGTCGCCGAGGAGGCCTGGAACGAGCCAATCGAAGATGGACCACAACTCGCCGAGATGGTTTTCGACGGGCGTTCCCGTCAGGCAAAGACGGCTCCCGGCCGGTATGCGCTCGAGCGCCCGGCGGGCGAGACTGCGAGCGTTCTTGATGGCTTGCGCCTCGTCGAGCACGACCAGATGAAAGCGCGTTTGCGCGAACCGATCCTCGTCGCGAACGAGGACCGAATACGTGGTGATCACGACGTGCGCGCCGGCGACCGCCGACCAGCGCGCACCGCGGTCGGCACCGTGCAAAATGACGACGACGAGATCGGGTGCGAACTTCGCGAGTTCACGCGCCCAGTTGCCGATCAAGGTGGTCGGAGCGACGACGAGAACGGGGGCGTCGAGCCGTCCCCCTTCGCGCTCAGTGCACACGTGCGCGATGGTCTGTAGCGTCTTTCCAAGGCCCATTTCGTCGGCAAGAACGCCACCGGTTCCATCGTCTCGCAGGCGCTGGAGGAACGCCACGCCTTCCGCCTGATACGGCCGCAGGGTCGCCCGCAGCCCGATCGGGGCCGAGAACGGCGGGGGCGGCACTCGGGGCGCGCGGATTCTCGACGTGACGCGGGCGGGACCGTCCCATTCGATGCGCGTGTCATCCCGGAAGGCGTCGTCGAGGGCGAGCAGAGCGCTGATGCGCACTTGCGGAAACGCGGCACCCCGACCGCGCTGACCTTGATAGAGCTCCGCCACGACGCGCAGAAGGGCGCTCAGCCGATCCGCGGGAACCGACACGTGATGCGTGTCGGTGACACGAAGCGCCCACACGGGCCGGCACGACACGGCCAGGGCGCCAAGCCCCCCCTCGGAATCGAGCCGATCGAGCAGGTCGAGAAGCAAGGGCAGCAAGTCGATCCTGGCCCCCTCGACTTCGACGCCGAGCTCGAGCCCGAACCAATCCGTCGCGCCCGCGCACGGCTCGATCCGCGCGTACCACGCGGTCTCGGTCTCGACGACACGGAATGGATACAGCGGATCGACGTCGACCCGCCAACCGAGAACCCGAAAGCGATCGAGCGCGCGCGACGTAAATGCGCAAAAAGAATGCTCATCGGCATCCGCGCGCACGACGTAATCCGCTTCGCATCCGGTCGGTGGCGCGATCGTGTCGACGCAGAGCAGCTCGACCGCGCCGAGGGACTCGAGCACACGCCTCGCCTCGCCCTCCGAAACGAGGTCCCGTTCGATGGTCTCGAGCGCCCCGGCGCCCGCGCGAAATACCCTGGTTCGCTCGTCACCCGCCCGAACGCGAGTGCCGCCGTAGTCGAAGGTCAACTCGACAAGAGGCACGAGCGGCTCGCTCACTTCGCAGGCGAGCCCCCGGGTGCTCGTAAGGACGACGTGATCGGCAAACAGTCGCACACAGGGTAGGCACGCCGCGCGTCGCGGGGCGTATTGGAAACTCGGCAAGGAAAGGGGCACGCTCACCCTTTGATCACAATCGGCGGACGATGTCTAAGCTTTGGAACCGGTAAGCAACTGCGAGTGGGACTCGTCAGACGTGCGGCAACGTCTGGGTTCGCCTCAAGGCGCCCGCAAACGGATCGCCCCGCTCGACGACTCGCGCCATCACCGTGCGGATGTCGAATCG
>Ga0208690_1000171_pt1 | contig 17265 bp, 16 predicted proteins | sample June2015DPH_16_1_2_FD_184712 | JGI IMG/M metagenome (GOLD analysis project Ga0208690, IMG submission 184712) | Peatland microbial communities from SPRUCE experiment site at the Marcell Experimental Forest, Minnesota, USA - June2015DPH_16_10... | ecosystem: Environmental > Terrestrial > Soil >...
GTGCGGCGCCTGATTGATCCCAACACCGCAAATTGAATTAAGCTGAGGTTCGTGTGCGAACGGCTGGTCCCGAGTCGCCGTCAAGCGCCTCATGGATCGCTTGCTCTACCGGCATCGCCCAGCCTTCCATCCACGCCGTCAGGCCCGCAGCATTGCCCAGTGTTCGGCGGGCGAATTCCAAGGCTTTCTCCAGCCTGGGTTGTTCGGTCAGCGTGAGCGGCGTACCTAACCGTTGGCGAAGCGCAGCAGCGGCCCCCGCGAGGTGCAGGGACCGCTCGGCGTTCGATTGCGCGGCAGCGCTTACCGCCAGACACTCGAGCGCCCTTGCGATGCCGCGTTTGTGACCCACTTCCTGGAAAGTATGAATGCTCTCGCCGTAAAGGCGGCGCGCTTCGGCGTTGTTTCCCTGATCGCAGCTTAGACTTGCCAGATCGGAGAGGGCGCTGGCGATGCCCCAGCCGTCCCGCAGTTCGCGAAACGCGGCCAGACTCTGTTCGCAAAATGAGCGTGCGGCGACCGGATCCGCTTTTTCCCGCGCAACGTCGCCCTGGTAATTTAGCGTCCAGGCGACGCCGGCGCGATCTCCGGCCTTGCGGAACATCATCAGGCATTCGTCGTAAAGCGAGGATGCACGCGCATAGTCGCCCTGTAGCTTGGTCACGTTGGCAAGGTTGCTGAGGGCGCGGGCGATGTCTGCAGAATCGCCCAGATCCTTCCATATTGCGAGACATTGCTCGAAGAGCATCGATGCAACCGAAAGTTCGCCGCGATCACGGGCACTGATCGCCAGCGCGTTCAGTGCGACGGCAACCCCGCGGTTATCGTTGAGATCGAGACAGGTCTCGAGGCTTTCTTCGAACAACTGCCGCGCAGAGGAGTAATCGCCCTGCTCACCGGCGAGAACCGCGGCCGCGAACAGCAGGCGTGCTCGGAGCTTGGGACGCGCTGCGGTCCCTTCCAGAGCCAGGAGCCGGGCGATGGCATCACGGCCCTCCGTGAGATGCTCCCGCGTTTCCCAGAAGCGAAACAGGGCGGCGCCCAGGCGGAGGCCCCACTCGGCATCTCCCGTTCGAATCAGATAGTCGAGCGCCGTCCGGAAGTTATCGTGCTCGACCTCAAACCGGTCGAGCCACTCGGGGTGGGCAACCACGTCTTCGGCGCCCTCCTCGGCAAGCACGAGGTAGTACGCGGCATGGGCACGGCGGGTCGCTGACTCATCGTTGCTCTCGGCCAGCCGTTCGAGTGCATACTCGCGGATGGTGGAGAGCATAAAGAAGCGCGTTTCCGCGTCGACTTGTTCCACCTGCTGAGCGAGGCTTTTGTCCACCATGGAAGCCATGCCATCGAGTATGTCGAGGCCCAAATCGCTCTTGGTATCGCACACCGCTTCCGCGCCTTCCAGCGTGCAGCCGCCGTTAAACACGGAGAGCCTCCGGAAGAGAGTCTGTTCAGCGGCATTGAGCAAGCCGTAACTCCAGTCCACGGTGCTGCGAAGAGTTTGTTGCCGGGTCGGAAGATCGCGGGCGCCGCCAGTCAACAGGTTGAGGCGGCTTTCGAGGCGTGCCAGCATGGCGGAGGGTGAAAGCAGCTTGATGCGCGCCGCGGCCAGTTCGATGGCCAGAGGCAGGCCGTCAAGGCGAGCGCAGATGGCTGCCACCGCGGATGCATTTTCTCCGGTAAGCGCGAATTCGCGCTTTACCCCCCGGGCGCGTTCCACGAAAAGCGCAACGGCGGGAAGGCGCGAAAGCACTTCCAGGGGCGGAAGGGACTTGAGGTCGGGCAGCGCCAGAGGCGGCACGGGGAATTCATGCTCGCCATAGACGTGAAGCGGCGCCTGGCTTGTGACTGCGACCTTAAGCTTCGGGCCGATCGTGAGCAATTGCGTTATCACCGGTGCGGCGGAGACCAGGTGCTCGAAGTTGTCGAGCAAGAGAAGCATCGGTCGATCCAGACCGCTCACAAACTCTTTCAGGCTTTCCTGTGGCGACTGACTCGCGGTTTCGCGTATCCCCAACGCTTGCCCAATCGTGGAATGTATTAAATCAGGATCGCTAACTGCCGACAGAGGGACGAAGCAAACACCCCCGGGAAACTCGGCCGCCGCTTCTGCCGCCACCCGTAAGGCGAGCCGAGTCTTGCCGATGCCGCCCGGACCGGTGAGGGTTATGAGTTGTACATCCACGCGGCACAAGAGCTGACGCAGAGCAGTCGCTTCGTGTTCGCGTCCGATGAACGCGGTGCGTTGCACTGGCAGGTTGTTGGGACGAGACTCCGAAGGGCGCGTAGACGCTTCGGCGAGACGGTCGCGCACTGCGGCGAGGTCGCGAGCCAAATCATGGGTGGAGGCATAGCGCTCCTTGGGATTCTTGGCCAGGCAGCGCTCCACGATCCAAAGAAACGGAGGGGGAACTTGCGGCATTCTGGCACCCAGACGCTCCGGCTCGTCGCGAAGGATCGCGGCCATGGTCTCCGCATAAGTCTTTTTTCGGAATGTAGGAATTCCAGTGACCATCTCGTACAGCACCGACCCGAATGAAAACTGGTCGGAATGAAAATCAACTTCGGCGCCGGTGGCTTGCTCTGGTGACATATAGCCGACCGTGCCCAGCACCGTGCCATGCTCGGTGATGGTGGTCGAAGCATCCGAATCTGGAATGTCGTTCACCCGCAGTTTTGCCAGACCGAAATCCAGAATCTTGGCGGTCGCGTCGCCAGTGACCATCAGATTCTCCGGCTTCAAATCGCGATGAACGATTCCAATCGCGTGCGCTTTGGCGAGAGCGTCGGCAATCTGCGCCGCGATGGCGACAGCTTTGCGGAATGGAATCGGGCCAGCGGACAACAATTCCCGCAACGTCTCCCCGATCACCAACTCCATGGCAATGTAGTGCGTTCCGTCCACCTGACCGAGTTCATAGATGGTGACGATGTTTGGATGATTGAGCGCGCAGGCGGACCGGGCTTCCTGCTCGAAGCGCGATAACGCTTCTGGTTGAGAACAATGCTCGAGCGAAAGCGTCTTTATTGCGACTTCACGGTTAAGGCGGGTGTCCAAGGCACGATAGACCTCGCCCATTCCACCGCGGCCCAGTTCATTCAGAATGCGATAATGTGAGACGATTCTGCCGCACATCGAATCGACTTCATCGCCGGTGTCGGCCTGAGCCAGCGCTTTGGCCGCAACCCTGATTGCGGGACCTTCCAGAAAATCGTGGGCGTTCCGATGTGAAGTGAGGAGGGACCTCACTTCTTTTTCCAGCGCGGCATCACCGGCACACTGCCGGCGCAGAAATTCCTCGCGCTGATCGGACGACACCAGCAGCGCGGACTGCAACAGGGAATCAACTTGTTTCCAGCGCTCAGCATCCATCGCTAGATCCACCACCCATTTCGCGGTAAAGCCAGGCGCGAGCGGTGCTCCAATCGCGCATCACGGTGCCTTGCGATACCTGGAGCACTTCCGCTGTTTCTTCCACGCTTAAGCCTCCAAAGAAACGCAACTCAACCACGCGCGCCTTTCTCGCATCCATGCGAGCTAAAGCTTGTAGGGCATCGTCGAGTGCTACCAGGTTTTCGGCGCGATCTCCGCCAACCACGGCTGCGTCTTCCAGTTCAACGTGCTGGACCCCGCCGCCGCGCTTCAGGTTGTGGCGCCGCGCATGGTCAACCAGAATCCGTCTCATGAGCTGCGCTGAAACGGCAAAGAAGTGGGCGCGGTTTCCCCATTGCATCCGTTTGTAGTCGACCAGCCTCAGGTAAGCCTCGTTGACCAGTGCGGTGGCCTGTAAACTGTGGCCGGGGCGTTCCCGGTGCAAGTAGTAACGCGCGAGCCGGCGCAATTCGTCATATACGATCGGCGCCAGTTTATCGAGGGCGTTCTGGTCCCCGCCGCTCCAGGCGCGGAGCAATATGCTGACGTCACCCCCACGTGACGTAGTTACCGGATCGCCCACTCCCGTGCCCTCCCGGGTGCCCAAGCCTGGCCAATTATAGCGACATTGGCCGCCCCGCCAATAAAAAGTACCTGCGAATGATAGTTTCGCCCGGCGCCTTACGCCTATTCAGATGTAGGGCAGCGTGACAGGCGCCCGACCTTTCGCGTACTTTGCGGAAAAATACATTCCGACCGAGGAGAAAGCTATGACGATGCGAATCACGAGTCTTATCCACACATCCACCACGAGCATCCTGCGTATGGCGTTGCTCGGTAGTCTAGTCACGGCTGCGCCGCTTTTCGCAGCCGACAATGCTGCCACCACTCATTCCGCTCACCAACCAGCCGCGGAGGGCACGCTGGTTGAACAGGTGCGCGCCGGCACAAGGAAGTACATTGACGTGAACAACGCCACTGCCGCAGGCTACGGACCATTCCTAGGTTGCGTCGCCGGTACCGACCACGGGGCGATGGGCGTGCACTACGTGAACGGCACCTTGCTCGCCAATCTCACCCTCGACCCCGCGCAACCGCAGGCCCTCATCTACGAGCCCGTCAATGGCAAGATGATCCTTGTAGGCGTCGAGTTCATTCTGGACTCGGCGAGCTGGAACGCCGCCAATAACAACACTCCTCCAGTGCTGGACGGACAAGTCTTCAACTTTGTCGGCTTCCCGAATCGCTTCAGTATCAATTCGTTTTACGAACTCCACGTCTGGGCCTGGCGGGACAACCCCCAGGGAGCCTTCGTGGACTGGAACAATGGGGTGAGTTGCCAGGGCCAGTAGACCAACCGGAGACGTATTAGCGGGACGCTTAGTGGACATCGGTCTGTGGTAGCGCCTGGGGTGTGGGGATGTGGGAAGCGCCGAACGCTTTTCATATCTCCATGCCAACCGGCGCATCCCGGGGACTGTTGTGGGCGTGTGGGATCGAGATCACGGAATCAGGTTCTTCGTGGTAAAAACTATGGAGGGATATCGCCATGCCAAAGTTCGTCATTGAGAGAGATTTCCAAAAGCTGGCGGTCTTTCGCCGCAGCAACTACAGGAGATATCGCAAAAGTCGTGTGGAGTTCTACGAGGGATGGGCACTCAGATTCAGTGGGTTCAGAGCTACGTCACGGACGACAAAATCTACTGCGTATTTGTGGCCCCCGATGAAGATGCCGTACGTGAGCATGCCCTGCAGGGCGGTTTTCCGGCCAACCGAATCTCGCGCATTCGGTCGGTGGTCGATCCGACAACCGCTGAGTAGGCGCAAAAGTTGTGCCGACACGAACCTGACAGATCATCTTCGACTTCTCGGTGGCGACCGGCACGCTCCCTTCAGCGTGCCGAAGGTGGGAAAGTTAGAGATGGGTTGGCGGGGTTGTATCCAATAATTGGCTTCAGAGGAAATTCATGGATATTCGATCGCTGCAGCGGCCATTAAAAGACCAGTACCGGCGGGATCCGGCAACTTCCCGAATCACCCTGACCGCACGCGGCTCTCAGACCGACGCACCCATCGCCTGTTCCGTCGATTTGGGTCGGGCAATCTACAATGCGCAAGCTCACCAGGGCGTTGGCGGAGCGGGTACCGGAGCCTGCTCTGGAGACCTGCTGTTGGGCGCGCTCGCTGCCTGCGCTCAGATCACTTGCCAAATGGTAGCCGCTGCAATGGGAATACCTACCGAGGGCATTGATGTGACGGTGGAGGGTGATCTGGACCTGCAAGGAACGCTGGGAATATCGAAAGAGACGCCTGTCGGATTTCAGAGCATCCGAGTGAATTTCGACGTCCGCGCGCCGCAGGCAACGCAGGAGCAGCTAAGTGCGTTGCAGGCTAAGACGGAACAGTATTGCGTGGTGATGCAAACTTTGCAAAGTCCGCCGAAGATTGAGCACACATGGGCGCGGCCTTGACCGAATATCCAAGGTCCGAACGGAACTACTGCAGGTGGAAGCGTTCGCGCATGATGCGCTGCAGGCGGGGTTTGTAGAGAAGATCGTAGGCTAGTTCCTTATCGGGGAACAGCGCGAGGGCGGCGCGCTTGGCGCCGGCTGCGAGTTCGGATGCTTCTTCGACCGTTAGGCTTGGGTCCTGGCTGATGACGGAGGAAACCATGCCCATCATGACTTGGAGGCGGCGGAGTCTGCGGGCTTCATCATCGTCGGCATTCGGCTTGGGTGCTGGATTCGGATTTTTTTGAAGGCCTGATGTTTCCCCAGAATTCATGCTGATTCCCTTCTCTTCCCGCCAGATGTCTTTCCCACAAATTTGATGAGGCGGCGCTAGCGTGGCGTTGCGAGCTGTCTGAAAGCATTCTCCTCTAACTGCGCCAGAAAGCAAACTGCACGAAGGTGCCGTCGCAAGCCGTTTCGGCTACCCGGTCTTGTGTTGCTGGGTTTGGGATTTCGAGGGCTTTGTTTTTGAGCCTTTGGCTTTTTTTCGCGCAGCTTTTTTTCGGATACCTTTCTTTCGAGCACCTGGGATTTTGCCGATCCTGGGATCGCGGGCGAGCACGAGGTCGCAGGCGTGTAGCGCGGATTCTTCGAAGTCAACCGCACTGGATGGGAGAATTTGCCAGCCGGTTATCTTTTTCCCCAGAAGCTCGATCGAGCGCATATTAGGAAAGTCTGAGCGAAGACTCTCATGGTGTTCCTCCGCGGTGGCAAGCCAGACGCCGTTATCGGCGGCGGAGGTTGGCTTTTCACGCAGGATCAGGACGATCTTTTCCTGGACGTAGATGGCGAGACAGCCGAACATGGGGCGGGTCGTCGGAGATAGCTGCGCCAAGGCATCGAGGACGAATTGGTGCGGGATTACTTTGCGGGGCTTGGGGAAAAGTGGATCTTGCGGAGGCTTGCGCATAGATATGGAGATTATAAAACCGGATTTAAGCAGCAAGTTCTATGAGCGGGCGCGCTCACCACTGCGCATCAGACAATAAACGCAGAGGGCACAGGGGTGCACAGAGTAGCTCTGACCTGGAGCCCGGCCGCTGGGCCTATTTTCGAAGGAGGGCGCCGCCTGGTTCGATTTCGGAATGCAACTCTAGGGGCGGGGTTAGAATCAGAGTGGTGCGAACCGAAGGGAGATAGCGATGGCCGAGGGAGCGAACGTGGCAGCGGAGGAACAGCGGCCCGATCCGAATGAAAAGCTGGTGAAAGTGTTTGACAGTGAACAAGAGTCGGAGGCGCTGGTCGTGAAGGGATTGCTGGATTCGGCGGGGATCGATAACGATCTGCAATCGGCGAGCTTTCTGCAGGATGCATTTCCGGGGCTGGGTGGAATGATCATTCTGGTGCGGAAAGAAGATGGAGAACGGGCACTGCATTTGATTGCGGACTCGCAGCAGCCGATTCCGGTCAGTGACGTGGATGAGGATGACGATGAGACAAAGAGTTAATAGTTCGGTCTCGCTTCCGCTTCCTGTGCGTGGCTCTCCTCCCAGGCTAAAGGCCGGTTTTTCAAATGAGGGCTTTTAATGCAGCGCGGAAAGCGCTGCTCGATCCAAAATCGCAGTTCCACCGGGATTCTCTGCTCTACCCAAAATCTCTGCGGGCAGTAAGGGGGTGACGGAGCGGCCATCTAGAAGGAACGTGACTGCGCCGTCCAGGTCGGTGCGGTAGACATGGGTTCCGGCCGCTTGCAGTCGGGTTAGAACATCCGGCTTCGGCAATCCGAAAGAGGTGTGGAAGCCTACTGAGATTACGGCGTATGCAGGCTTTACCGACTGCAGGATTTCTGGTGTTGTTGAAGTCGCGCTGCCGTGATGGCCGACTTTTAGCAAATCGGCATGAGGATGGTGGAGGGCGGCGATGCGGCGCTCGACGGCTTTTTCGGCGTCTCCTTCTAACAAGGCTGACGTTGCACCGTAGCTTACATGCAGAACCATAGAATCGTTGTTCTTGGGTTCGAGGCCGACCGGCCAGTCTTGTGGCGGAAACAGGACTTCGATTTTCGCCCCGCCTAAATCAAATTCATCTCCTTCCCAGTGGCGCACCACTTTAATTCCCAGCGCGTAAGCTTCGGCGATCAGGTGGTCGAGCGCGCGGCTTGGGGGCAGAAGGCCTATCCATAATTCTTTGGGGCGAAAATCTTTGAGGATGGCGGCCATGCCTCCGATGTGGTCGGAGTGGCCGTGCGAGATGGCTACGGCGTCGAGGCGGGAGATGCGGCGCGTCCAGAGGTAGGGTGCGACTACGTCTTCGCCGAAGTCGAGTTGCGAGCCGGAGCCGAAGATGGGACCGCCGGCGTCGACAAGTAGGGTGCGGCCCTGTGGAGTTACTACTAGGATGGAGTCCCCTTCGCCTACATCGATGGAGGTGACTTCGAGAACTCCGGAGCGGATCTGCGGAGTTGGCTGCAGAGCGGCAAGAGATAACGAGGCGGCCAGGAGAGCAACGACTCCGACGGCGGCGAGTAGAGCGCGATGGCGGGCGAGGATCATGGCCGCGATCAGAGCCGCGGAGGCCAGGGCGATCATAACGAGCGACGGCGTGGGCACGCGAAGGTCGGCTAAGCGAAGATTTCCTAGTCCACGCACAGTGCCGGTAATCGCTTGCAACGCAACGGCGGTGAGAAAAGCAGGAATCTTTGCAAGCGCGAGAGAAATGTATCCCAACGAGATGGAAAAAATTGCCGCGGGCATTAAGAGTTGCGTGAGGGGAACGACTGCGATATTAGCGGGAAGGCCGATGGTGGTCGCGCGATGGAAATAGTAAGCCATGGGTAGAGCGAGGCCCATCTGCATAACGGCAGACACCAGCAGCAATTCGAATACACGCAGAAGGGAGACGCTCATGCCACGTAGCAGGCGCAACGACGATCGGCGTCCGATGAAGCGCGCGAGGCGCCCGGCGATGAGGCGGAGATCGACGCGGAATTGCGCGACTTTTGGTGGGAGCCTTGTGCCGTAATCGTCCGCATCCCAGTGAGCAAGCGCTTGGCGATAGAGGCCCGAGGTGCGTTCGACTAGCGGCACGGCGATTGCGGCTACGACGAGGACGCAGAGAAAAGTCATTTGAAAACTGGCGGTGAAGAGCTGGCGGGGATCGAAGACCAGCAAGCCGAGCGCGGCGGCTCCCAGGGCGTTCACCATAGCGCGGTCGCGATAGAGCAGACGCGTGCTTAGGAAGATGGCGCACATCAGCGTCGCGCGCCAGACCGGGGCGCCGACTTCGGTTAGGAACGCGTAGGCAACGCAACTGAGAATTGTGAAGATGGTGGCTGGAATTTCGGCGATGTGCAGGCGGCGGATGGTCCAGAAGACAACGAAGGCCAGGATGGTGACGTTCATGCCGGAGACTACGAGGATGTGGTACGTGCCGGAGCGCTGAAAGTCAACGCGGGTGTCGCGGTCGATGAATGCATCTTCGCCGATTACCATGGCGTCGATGAGCGCGGCTTGCGGAGCGGGCCAGAGTTGGTGGACTTTGGCGATGATGCTGGAATGAATACGGCTGCGCCAGAGTTCGATGCGGTTGCCGGAGAAGCCGGGGAGCAGTTGTACGTCTTCGGCTTTGGCGGAGGCTAACGCGGAGATGCCGTTGGAGGCGAGGTAACTTTCGTAGTCGAAGGCGCCGGGGTTTTGGAAGTTGCGGGGGAGTTTCAGCTTCGCGGGGAGATGAATGCGCTCACCGTAGCGAAAGATTCGCATGTCGCCGTTTTGTGCGGCGTAGAGGTTGAGGCGGACTCCGGCGCGGAGCGGGATTCGGGGGCCGTCTTCGGTTTTGACTTCTTCCGTTTCTATGTCTAGGGTTTGTCTCTGCTCACCGGGGGAGGATTCGCGGAGTTTGCCTTCGTGGAGTACGTGGGCTGTGAGTTCTATCTCGGGGCCATAGGCGAAGGCTTCGAGGGTTCGATCGGGCGGGATGGAGTTTCCTTTGAGTTGAATGTGGAGGGTGCCGGTGAAGAATAAAGACGTTAGGGCAAGGAACAAGGGCAGCCATTTTCGTTTGTGAAGGAAGTAAGAGCTTGCGGCAAGGAATGTTAGCGCGGTGGTGATCGACTGTGATGGGCTGGTGTAGAAATGGCAGCCAGCGATTATCCCCAGTGAGTAAGCGACGGCGGCCCAGAGCATGGGTTGGCGGGTGGTCTTGAGTTGGAAATCGAGGGGAGTTTGGGATGGTTGCGGCATTCGGATGGGGCTCCGGTTATCTGAGCGGCTAAAGCCGGGGCTCCGATTTTGTCGTGATTGCGGCATCGCTAAAGCGATGCCCTGATACGAATCGGGGATCAGCGCACTAATTGGACTACGCTTTCCAAGTGGTAGGTTTGAGGGAACAGATCGATTAGGTGGACCTCCTCCACGCGATAGCCGACGGATTGCAGCGGGACCAAGTCGCGCGCGAGCGTTGCGGGATCGCAGGAGACATAAGTGATGCGTGACGCGCTCAACCCGGTTAGCAGGCGCGCCACGCGATCACCCAAGCCGCTCCGCGGCGGGTCAACCACCACCAACTCAGGCTTATGGCGCAGCTGGGGGAGGAGTGCGCCAACCTTGGCCCGCCCTTGATCTCCGAGCCCGCTGAGAAACTGCTCGGCCGCGGCGTGTACCGCCTTTCCCTTCGAGGAGAGATTGTAGGAAAGATCATTGAACGATGTCTGTGACATCTCGACCGAGAGGATGTGACGGAAGCTACCAGCCAGGGCTGTGGAAAACAGGCCGACACCTGCATAGAGATCGACCGCCAGTTCGCCCGCGCGGTTTGCCGCCACCAGATTGATGAGGTCGTCGGTGAGGAAGCGGTTGGTTTGGAAGAAGGAGCCGGCGCTGACGCGGTAGGCGGCGGCTTTCGTTTTATAAGTGAACTCTGAGGAGCCAACTGCGACCAGTGGCTGTTGCGCTCCTTTTTGCGATTCGCGGAAGGCAGAGATGCCGGTTATCTCGGGCATAGCCGCGCACAGCTCTTCAGCGCAAGCGCGAACTGCTGCACGGCGAGCTTCAGGGGTACAGAGAAGTTCGATCTGCAGGCGGGTGTCGTCTTCGTTGGCGAAAAATTCAATTTCACGGACACCTTCAACGACCTTACCTGCACGTCCGAAGTTCCAAACCGATGTGATGGCGCGATTGATCAACGGCGAGCTGATAGGACAATGCTCGACGGGAAGCAGTTCGTGCGAAGCGAATTTGAAATATCCGATGGCAAAATCGGGCCGGGTGCGGACTTGCAGGCGCGAGCGATTGCGATAGTTCCACGGCGGCGAGGGATGGACCGCAATGTCGCATTGCAGTTCGATCTTGGCCATGCGACGGAGGCTCTCGCGCAGAATTTCTTTCTTGATTTCAAGTTGATGCTCGTAAGCGGCGTGCTGGTAGTGGCATCCGCCGCAGCGGGTGAAGTAAGGACAGTCCGGAAGGATGCGGTGTGTGGAGGATTCCGCGATGGTGATCGCTTGGGCGCGGGCGAAACCCGGTTTTTCTTCGGTCAGTACGGCTTCAACTTTTTCCTGCGCGAGAACGAAAGGGATGAAGACAGCTTTGCCGCGACCACCGGCATTGGCGGGCATGCGGGCCAGTCCGTCGCCGCCGTAGATGAGCTTTTCGATTTCAATGAGCAACATCTAAGTCTACGCGAGAAAAAGCCGAGACGGGTGACGCTCCAAGGCGGAACACTGGTCATTATTCCCCAGGCAAAGAAGCGGATGTCAACCAGGCTGGTGCCAAGAGCCCGCAGCGAACGTAAGCGATTGTCGATACATGAGTTTTCGCGGGGCTGTTCCGCCTTTGTGCCTGTATCCCCCTTCCGTGCCATCGCATTCGCCGGGTGTGCCATTTTCTTTCTGCAGCAAAGGCCTCATCTTAGAGGTGCACGAAGGTTACTACACGAAAGGGTTCTGGAGCGGGGAGCGGAAATGGAAGCTAGAAACCGACGCCGATTGGTTCTCGCACTCGCCCTCCTGGTGGTGGCCTTGCTTGTGGTTTTGGTGAGGAACCGGGACTTCTGGTTCGGTACTGACGATAGCGCGGAATCGGAGGCGGCTGCTCCGACTTCGACGTCCGCTCCGGCGAGCGTCGCGAAGACAACTCCTGCTCCTAGCCCTGCTGCTCCTGGCTCTGCTGCTCCGGCCGCTAGTCCGGTTGCCGCTACAAAGGCTGCTACCGCCTCGAAGGTTCCGGTTGCTGCTCCGGCTCCTGCCGCAAAGGCTGCCGCAGCTCCGGCCCCCGCTGCAAAGCCCACCACAAAAAAAGAGACGAACATCATCGCCAAGGCTGATGCTGCGCCGGCGGTTGCGCCTCCGGCTCCGGCTGCCGTTCCGACCACGCGGACTAAACTTCCTCCGTTGGAAGTGGAAGTGGTGGCGGGCGATACGCACCGCTCGCTGCGAGCAGGGAGCAATGCAGTGCTGGTGGAAATCCCCACGCACGCGGACGTTCGAGCCGCGAAGACTTTTGAGTGGAATCCTGTAACTAATGCCGCTGAGTTAACGCGGATGCCTTCGGACCTGCCGGAGAGAGTAGCGCAAGCCGAACCGGCTTCGTATCCTTCCCTGGCCAAGCAGATGAAGGTGCAGGGCGCGGTGGTACTGCAGGCCGTTGTTGGCGCGGATGGCGGTATTAAGGACCTGCACGTGATCAGCGGAAATCCGATCCTGGTCTCGGCGGCGGTGGAAGCGGCGCGGCAATGGCGCTTCGCTCCTTACCTGCAGAATGGGCAGCCGGTGGAGACGCAGGCTAAGATTCAGGTGAACTTCATGATTAAGGTGCTGTAATTCGCTGCCCTTTGCGACCGTGCAGATGGAGGCCCTTCGCTCCGCTCAGGATGACACCCCTCATTAAGAGTCACACCTTCATAAATGTCTGCCAGCCGCTGCCCCCGATGCCCAAGCCCACTGAAAATTGAAACCGCCCAGTTCACCGGTTACGTCCAAGACCTCACCAATAAAAAATAAGCCTGGGATTTTTCGACTCTCCATTGTCTTAGCCAAGAGTTCGTCCGTGTCGATCCCGCTGGCCGTTACTTCGGCTTTTTCGTAGCCTTCGGTTCCCTCAGGATAAATGGGCCAATCGTGTAGTCGTCTTTCGAAATCGGGGAGTGCCTGGTTCGTCCAATTTGATGGAGGATGGAGATCCAGCCAGCGATCAGCTAGACGTTGGGGAAGAAATCGTCGCAGTTCTGCGCGCAGAGTTGTGAGAGTTCGCGGCACTTTGGCGTCGCGGAATGCGGCAGTAACTTCGCGGGCGGGCAGGAGATCGATGTGGATGGGCTCTGGTTTTTTCCAATACGAGGAGACCTGGAGGATCGCGGGGCCGCTTAGGCCGCGATGCGTGATCAGCATTTTTTCGCGAAATTGTTGTGCGCCGCATGAGGCGACCACTTCCGTAGATACTCCCGCGAGATCGCAGTAGCGCTGACGGTCTTCAGCGTTCAGAATGAGCGGCACGAGTGCTGGATAAGGGTCTCTAATGGCGATGCCGAACTGCCTAGCCAGGTCGTAACCGAACGAGGTCGCGCCGATTTTTGGGATGGATAGGCCGCCGGTGGCGACTACGAGAGCCGGGGCGCAGAATTCTGCGTCGGATGTGTGGACCGTGAAGCCTGTGCTGCGTTCGACCTCTTGAATTGTCTTATTTAGGAAGATCGCTACATTAACTTCGCGGCATTCGGCTTCGAGCATTTCTAGAATGTCACGAGCGGAGCGGTCGCAGAAAAGCTGGCCGAGAGTTTTTTCGTGATAGGGGATGCGATGTTTTTCGACGAGAGCGATGAAATCGGCGGGCGTGTAGCGTGCGAGGGCGGATTTCGCGAAGTGCGGGTTCGCGGAAAGAAAGTTCTCGGGTTGACAGTGCAGATTGGCAAAGTTGCAGCGTCCGCCGCCGGAAATGAGGATTTTTTTGCCGAGGCGATCGGCGCGTTCGAGTACGGCGACTTTGCGGCCGCGTTTGCCGGCTTCGATGGCGCACATCAGGCCGGCCGCGCCTCCGCCGAGGATGAGAGCGTCGAAGGAGTGGGTCATCACATGTAAAACAGGCTTAGCCGAGGTAATGAGTATTTTTGCAGAAGACGCTTGTGCACATACTGTTTCTGCAGTTGCTCAATTTGCGGTGCGGACATTTTGCGGCGGTAGGGGGAGAGTTCGCGGTCGGCTTCGGCGCGGACGGTTACGATTTCTTCGTCGGGTGTGGCAGTAAGCAACGCTGCTAGAAGCTTCTCTTCGAGCACGGTCAGATGACGCTCCAGATCTTCTAGCTTTGACGGAGTTTTCTTAGTTTCAATCTCCTCCGCCAGTTTCCGCAACGCTGCGGCGGAGTTCTGAGCAACGGAGTGTACGGAAATCCCGGCACCGTGCGGCAACTTCGCGCTTTCCAGCAGCTCTGCATTGCGGCGCAGGAAGGTCGCGATCGTATCCGGCTCAAAGCCTTGCGCGGCGGTCGGTTTCGATGATGGGTCTGACGCAGATGCGCCGACGGCTGCCTCCTTCATGTCTTCCGCTGCCGTCAGTACGGCTTGCGAGCACCAGGCGAGACTATTGATCTTGCGCGTTTTTGACGGACGCTGATCGTAGTGGTCGAAAGCGGTGTCGACGCCACGTAGTACGGCTTCGAGCGGAATGCCTGCGTCCTTCCAGGTTTCGATCAACGCCCAATCGAGCGTTGTGAGCAGCAAGCCTCCCCCGCGGCGGCGCAGGAAGTGCTCTTCGATTTCGGTGAAGTAGTTGAAATAATTTTCCACGATGGTCAGCGAGGCGAGCGCTGGGCTGAGGAAACGCGCTGAGAGCCGCCATTCTTGCTTTTCGCCGGGGATTGGGGAGTTGCCGACGATGATGCTTTGGATGCCGAACGCGAAGATGCGTTTCTTTCCCAGATGATACGTAGTCCGTCAAGAGTCAGAAAGTCGTCTACCTTTTTGATGTATTTCGATCCCGTGCCGATCATCGGGCCGAGGCCACCAGTGGCGAGTACCTTGGTTTCTTTGCCTAGTTCGGCGAGCAGAAGTTCAAGAATGCCGTCGACCAGGCCGAGATAGCCGTAATAAAGGCCGGATTGCAGACTGCCCACCGTGTTGGTGCCAATGACGCGCGCCGGTTTGCGAATTTCTACGCGGGGCAGGCGAGCGGTGCGCGAGAAAAGAGCGTCGGCGGAAATGCCGATGCCGGGGCAGATTATGCCGCCGAGATATTCGCCTTTTGTCGATACGCAGTCGAAAGTCGTGGCTGTGCCGAAGTCGACGATCACACACGGGCCGCCGTATTTTTCGAAGGCAGCTACCGCATTGACGATGCGATCGGCACCCACCTCGGCGGGATTTTCGTATTGCACCGGCATACCGGTTTTAACACCGGGTTCGATGAACAGAGGCTTGGTTTGGAAATAGCGCTCGCAGACCTGGCGCAGAACGGGGTCGAGTGGAGGGACCACCGAGGAGATAACGATACCAGCTATGCCGGAGGCTTCCAGGCTGGCCATGGAAAACAGGTTGCGAAACAGCACGCCGTACTCGTCGACGGTACTGCTTTGACGGGTGGTGACGCGCCAGTGGGCGACGAGGCGGTCGTAGTGCTGGGCGGACTCGTGCTCCTTCGCGGCTGGGGCGAAGACGCCGAGGACCGTGTTGGTGTTGCCGACATCGAGAACGAAGAGCATAGGAGCAGTCAGCGATGAGCGATGAGCTATGAGCAATGAGCAGCGAGCAACAAGCGGTGAGCACTGTGGCTTCGTTTTGGCCAACCGCTAATTGCTGCCAATTGCTCCCTGATTCATCTTGCTCTCACGGTGCCGCTTAGAATCGTCTGCAAGCCCTGAGTAGTGCGCAGCTGCAGAAAGCCGCGGTCGTCTAATCCTTCCGTAGTCCCTTCCAGTTTGGAACCATTCTCTTCCACTCGAACTTGCTTACCTTTCACCCACGAGGAGTGCTCGGAAAAACGGCGCAGAATCGAGTGGCGGGCGTCCGGCCGCGTAATCAGTTGACCGTACTCCCGGTCGAGTGATTTTAACAAAGCGGCTGCGAGTTCAACGCGCGATCGTTCGCTTCCGGTAACTAAGCGCAAGGATGTTGCATCGGCTTCAAGTTCCCGGGGGAAGCTTGACTGGTTCACGTTGATACCGATCCCCACGACCACGTGGCGTACACGGGTGGCTTCGGCGTTCATCTCGGTGAGAATGCCGCAAATTTTTTTACCGCCGATGAGAACATCATTGGGCCACTTGAGATCGGGAGAAACGCGCGAATCTACCTGCTCGATGGCCGAGCGCACCGCCAGTCCTGCGGCGAGCGACAATACGAGAACATCCGCGGGCGGCAGGTGCGGACGGAGCACAGCCGAGCAATAAATTCCCGCGGAGCGCGCGGACTCCCAAGTGTGCGCCGCGCGGCCGCGGCCTGCGGTCTGCTCCTCCGCCAGAAAAACACTGCCTTCGGATGCGCCATCAGTGGCGGCGAGCATGGCTGTAGTATTGGTCGAACCGATTTTGTAGTAGTGATGAAGGTGATTCTCGAAGATGGTGCCGCGAATCATGGGCTCGAGAATTTCCGGCAGCAGCAGATCGGGAACCGACTTGAGTTGATAGCCGGTCGCGGGATGGCCTGCAACATCCACGCCTAAGCCACGCAGTTGCTGGATCAAGCGCCAGACTTCGGAACGGTTGGAGGAAATTTCCTGCGCGATTTTTGTGCCGCTGGCTACTACTGTGGCGTTCTCCATTAGCAGGCGAATGATTTTGCCGAGGCGCGCGTCTGTGGCCTGGGCGCGGTCGTGGTTATTGGGCTGCGCGGGTGGGAGCACCCGCGCCACACGGGTTGTCTTCGTCCTGGCGATGCTGGAATTATGCGGGAATTGTTGAAAAACAACAATCGGCGGAGTAGACTTCGCGCCTGAGAGGCCCTGCTTATGATCATGGGCACGCATATTCTTTTTTACAGCGGGAAACCTGAAGCCGACCGCGCTTTCCTGCGCGATGTTCTGGGGTTCAAATCGGTGGATGCGGGCGGGGGCTGGTTGATCTTTGCATTTCCTCCGGCGGAAGCGGCGGTTCATCCTGTCGATGGCGGAACCCGGGAACAAACGCAGGGTGTGATGCTCGAGGCTGACATTTATCTGATGTGCGACGATCTGGAAGCGGAGATGAAGAAATTGAAGGCGAAGAAAGTGACTTGCTCGCCGGTTGAGACCGCGCGCTGGGGAATGAAGACCTCATTGCGTTTACCCAGCGGGGGCGAGTTGGGTTTGTATCAGCCGATGCATCCTACCGCCATCGATATGAAATCGTAGCGGCGCGCGAAAGTGGCTACTGCTGCGCGGTCTCGGTGAATGTGACCACGGGATGACCCAGCGCGTATTCGCCTTCTGCAGTCACTTTCACAGTGCCGGGACTCGACGGCAACGTGAGAACGACGGGTGCA
>Ga0208690_1000174_pt1 | contig 17191 bp, 8 predicted proteins | sample June2015DPH_16_1_2_FD_184712 | JGI IMG/M metagenome (GOLD analysis project Ga0208690, IMG submission 184712) | Peatland microbial communities from SPRUCE experiment site at the Marcell Experimental Forest, Minnesota, USA - June2015DPH_16_10... | ecosystem: Environmental > Terrestrial > Soil >...
AAACCCGAGGGAGCGGCCGCCGATCGCTACGCCGCGCTCGGTCATTTATTCGCCGATGTTCTCGATCGCGCTTCGCAGATTTACCACGGTCCGAACGGCGCGTCTACCTCGCGTCCGGTAACCATCACGGGCGCAGCTTTGGGACTGCCAGGAACCGAGCACATTTTCGATGATTCGAACATCGGCCGCATCCTCCGCGGCGAGCAGCTCATTGATGTGATTCCGGCGCGTTTCCGCCGCGCGATATTGGACAAACATATCACTCGGCTGGTGAAGAGCGACAACGGAGGGCCGACGTTTGAAACCATCGATGCCGTAACGGACGTGATCAAGCTGGCCGGCCGCGCAGGCGCCTTCGATCTGGAGAAGGAATTCGGCGTGTCCGCCGACCGGCTGCCGGCGCTGGACCGCGTTACTCAACTGGCCATCGCCGCCGGGCTCGACGCCCTGCGTGACGCAGGCATTCCGCTGGTGATGCGCTACAAGACCACCAGCAAAGGCACCGAGTTGCCGGACCGCTGGGGATTGCCCGACTCTCTCAGAGACGACACCGGTGTGATCTTCGCCTCCGCGTTCCCTGGCTACGACTCTTTCGCCGAGGAGGCCTCGCGTTACTACCAGGACCGCGCCCGCCGCGAGCAGTTGGCCATGCTGGAAGACTTGCGTGCACGGGTGACGGCGACGAACGGTCATTCAGCTATCGCACAGGAAATCGACAACCGCATCGCGGAGTTGCGCAGCAACGGAAAAGAGCCTTATGTCTTGGATCGGCGCTTCCTCTTTAGAATTCTCCCGATGGGACATTCGCAATTCGCTGAATTCATCGGCGCTCGTGGTCCCAATTCGCACGTGAATGCCGCTTGCGCCAGCACCACGCAAGCTGTCGCGGTGGCGGAAGATTGGATTCGCGCCGGGCGCTGCCGTCGAGTTATCGTAGTTGCGGCGGACGATATCACTTCCGATCACTTGCTGGAATGGATGGGCGCAGGCTTCCTGGCCAGTGGAGCGGCAGCTACTGACGAAGTTGTGGAAGAAGCCGCTCTCCCGTTCGATCGCCGGCGGCACGGCATGATTATCGGCATGGGCGCCGCTGCCCTGGTGGTGGAGAGCGCGGATGCTGCACGCGAACGCGGAATCAGTCCAATCTGCGAGGTGCTAAGTGCGGTGACTGCCAATAGCGCTTTCCACGGCACTCGTCTGGATGTCCAGCATATCTGCCAGGTAATGGAGCGCCTGGTTCGAGAAGCCGAAGAGCGCAGTGGCGTCTCGAGGCAGCAGTTGGCCCGGCAGATGACCTTCGTTTCCCATGAAACGTATACGCCCGCTCGGGGCGGCAGTGCGGCGGCGGAGATCCACGCTTTGCGGCAAGTGTTCGGCGACGACGCGGATCGCATCGTGATCACCAATACAAAGGGTTTCACGGGCCACGCGATGGGCGCCGGCCTCGAAGATGTTGTCGCGGTGAAAGCTTTGGAAACGGGCTGTGTGCCACCGGTAGCCAACTTCAAAGAAGTGGATCCCGAGTTGGGCACGCTGAACCTGTCGAAGGGTGCTGTTTATCCCATCGAGTACGCGTTGCGCTTGGGCGCCGGGTTTGGTTCGCAAATCAGCATGACGCTTTTGCATTGGGTGGCCACTAAGGATGGGCTACGTCCCAGCCCGAACGCATTGGGCTACTCGTATCGCATCGCCGATCCAGCCGCTTGGAACGCTTGGTTAAGTCAGCTAGCGGGGAACCGCGCCGCGGATCTGGAAGTAGTTCATCGGACGCTGCGCGTGCGAGATGCAGGTTCGCCGGCTCGCGTCCCGGAAGTCGTGCAAGATTTCAAACCCGCGACAACCAGCGTGACGCCAACGTCCGCCCCAGCCAGTGATCCGGTGAAGGAGCGCGTCCTGGCCCTGGTAGCCGAGAAGACTGGATACCCGCTCGACATGCTGGCTCTGGATCTTGATCTGGAAGCGGACCTGGGCATCGATACAGTGAAGCAGGCGGAAATGTTCTCCGCGATCCGCGAAACGTATAATATCCCCCGCGATGAGAATCTCAAGCTGCGCGATTTCCCGACGCTAGCGCACGTCATCCGCTTCGCGTCGAGTAAGAGTTCCAACGGTTCGGCCCCACTCGTCGAACATGTGGGGCAGGTTGCCAACCTGCGCGCCGATTCCCAATCGGCGCCTGCCGAAAAATCCATAGAAGATCAAGTTTTGTCGATTGTGACTGAAAAGACCGGCTATCCCAAAGACATGCTGGATTTGGATCTGGATCTCGAAGCCGATCTCGGCATCGACACCGTCAAGCAAGCGGAAATGTTCGCGGCGATCCGGGAGATCTACAACATCCCGCGCGATGAGAATCTCAAGCTGCGCGATTTTCCGACCTTGGCGCACGTCATCCGCTTCGCGTCGAGTAAAGGTCCCAACCGTTCGGCCCCAGCCGTCGAACATGTGGGGCAGGTTGCCAACCTGCGCGCCGATTCCCAATCGGCGCCTGCTGACAAATCCATAGAAGATCAAGTTTTGTCGATCGTAACTGAAAAGACGGGCTATCCCAAAGACATGCTGGATTTGGATCTGGATCTCGAAGCCGATCTCGGCATCGACACCGTCAAGCAGGCAGAAATGTTCGCAGCTATCCGCGAACTCTACAACATCCCACGCGACGAAAATCTCAAGCTGCGCGATTTCCCGACCTTGGCGCACGTCATCCGCTTCGCGTCGAGTAAGCAGCCTCAACTTGCCGCCGCAACCGTCGCAGCACCCACGCCCGCAGCCGCGGCCAACTCCATTGAAGACAAAGTGCTGGCAATCGTGACTGAGAAGACCGGCTATCCCAAGGACATGCTGGATTTAGATCTGGATCTCGAAGCCGATCTCGGCATCGACACCGTCAAGCAAGCAGAAATGTTCGCAGCGATCCGCGAACTATACAACATCCCCCGCGACGAAAATCTCAAGTTGCGCGATTTCCCGACCTTGGCACACGTGATCAGATTCGCTCAAGACCGGCGGATGGGCTCGGGCGCCGAACCAAAGCCGGTTGCACGCTCCGCACAACCAACCCTCGCAAGTTTGGACGCAGCAAACAGCATCCCCCGTCGCGTCCCGGTATCGATCTTACGGCCGCCGCTGAGTATGTGTAAGCCAACTGGCGTGACAATAGGCGCAGGAAGCCGCGTGATAGTGATGGCGGACCGAGCCGGCGTAGCGGAAGCGCTGACCGATAGTCTTCGGTCACTAGGCGTGGAAGTTCTCGGAATCGACGATGCGCCACAGGCGGACGCGCTCGCGAGTCGCATTTTGAGCTGGCTGGCTGCGGGTCCCGTGCAGGGTATCTATTGGCTGCCGGCGCTGGACAACGAAGGTAATCTCAGCGATATGGATCAGGCCACCTGGCGAGAAGCAATGCGGGTGCGCGTGAAATCGCTTTATGCGACTATGCGAATTCTCTACGAGCAGATCGCGCCTCCAGGCACGTTCCTGGTCTCGGCCACGATGCTGGGCGGGCAGCACGGCTACGATGACGCCGGAGCGGTTGCCCCGCTGGGCGGCGCCGTAACCGGCTTCGTCAAAACCTATAGGCGCGAGCGGTTGGACGCCATCGTCAAAGCAGTGGACTTCGCGCCCGGATGCACGGCCGCGGAAATCGCCGAAATTCTTGTCCAGGAAACTCTGTCCGATTCCGGCGCACTTGAGATCGGCTACAAAGGAGGGTTGAGATTCGCCGTGGGGCTCGAGGAACAACCCGCAGCGAACGGCCAGCCAGGCCTCGATCTGAACAAAGACACCGTGTTTCTGATCACGGGCGCGGCAGGAAGCATCGTTTCCGCCATCACTGCCGACCTGGCGTCTGCTTCGGGCGGCACCTTCTACCTACTCGATCTCGCGCCGGAGCCCAACCCGAACGATCCCGATCTGGCGCGCTTCATGAGCGACAAAGAGGGTCTGAAACGCGACTTGTTTGCTCGCATGCAGGCGAGTGGCGAACGGGCCACGCCGGCGCGGATTGAAAAGGAGCTGGCGGCCCTGGAGCGGGCGCAAGCTGCACGGAGCGCGATCGACGCCGTGCGCTCAGCAGGCGGCACGGCCCACTACTTCGCCGTTAACCTCACCGATGCGGACGGCGTGAATAAAGTCATCCAGCAAGTGCGCGAGCGTAGCGGCCGCATCGATGTGCTATTGCACGCAGCGGGCATGGAGCGCAGCCATTTACTGCGCGATAAGGACGCGCGCGAATTCGACCTGGTCTTCGACGTCAAGATCGACGGCTGGTTCAATCTCCTGCATGCCATCGGCGACATGCCACTCGCGGCCACAGTGGCATTCAGTTCGGTGGCGGCTCGCTTCGGCAATGCGGGACAAGCGGATTACAGTTCCGCGAACGATCTGTTGTGCAAGATCGCATCCAGCTTCCACACCACCCGGCCGCTTACGCGCGGTATCGCCGTCGATTGGACGGCGTGGGCTGGTATCGGCATGGCCTCGCGCGGCTCCATCCCTAAAATGATGGAACTTGCCGGGATCGACATGCTACCGCCTGAAGCTGGGATTCCGCTGATCCGCCGGGAACTGACCGCCGGAAGTACACGCGGCGAAATTGTGATCGGCCAGCGTCTCGGGATTTTATTGAATGAGTGGGACGCCACCGGCGGACTGGGCTCCGCCGCTGCGGAAGTGCACGGACCAATGATCGGCAAGTTGGCCGCCATGGGTCTGCATTCTGGCCTCGCCATCGAAACCATACTGGATCCCTCCGCTCAACCGTTCTTGCACGACCATGAAATTGACGGCACGCCGGTGCTGCCCGGCGTCATGGCTGTAGAGGCGTTTGGGGAAGCCGCGCTTTCAATTCTTCCCGGCTGGTATGTCGAGAGCGTCGAGGACGTGAATTTTCAGTCACCTCTGAAATTCTACCGGCATGAGCCGCGTATGGTGACCACCGAGGTAATATTTCACCCGCAAGGCGACACGATAGTGGCGGATTGCCGCTTGACTGGCCGCCGTACCTTGCCGAATCACGCAGAGCCGCAAATAACCACGCACTTCACCGGCCGTGTGCGGCTGACGAAACAACGGCCCGTGGCGCTGACCGCGCCCGTTCCGGGAACGCCGGTGGGATCTATCAAGGAAGCCGCCGGTATTTATCGCGTCTATTTCCATGGACCCTCGTATCGCGTGTTGGAGCGCGCCTGGGCGGATGAGAACCGGATGGTTGGCCAGATGGCCGCCGGTTTGCCCGCTGATCACCAGCCCTCCGGGCAGCCCATACTCATGGCTCCGCGACTGATCGAGCTCTGCTTCCAGACCGTTGGGCTTTGGGAGTTGGACGTACGAGGGAGAGCCGGTTTGCCCGAGTACATCCATCAAGTCTCGATATGCCGCGCACCGGAATTGGCGGAAGGCCGGTTGTATGCCGTGGTCACTCCGGATCCGCATCGTAACAGCTTCGATGCTCGCGTGGTGGATTCGGCCGGGAACGTTTATGTGAACCTAAGCGGCTACCGCACGGTGTCGCTGTTCAGTGGCGTCGATGCCGAGCCTGAGAAAGAACTGCACGCCGCCCAGGTGTGAGCTTTATGCACCGCGAATTCCAACGCGTCGCGATTGTGAACCGCGGAGAAGCCGCAATGCGCTTCATCCACGCCGCCCGTGAATTCAATCAGGAGCACTCGACGGCGCTCGCGACCATCGCTCTTTTCACCGATCCGGACCGCCATGCGATGTTCGTGCGCGAAGCGGACGAGGCAGTGTACCTTGGCGAAGCGCATATCATTGACCCTGAAACCCATCAGCCTAAGAGCAGTTATGTCGACTATGGCCGGCTGGAACAGGCCTTGGTGGCCGCGCGCGCGGATGCTGTCTGGGTGGGATGGGGTTTCGTGGCCGAGCACGCCGAATTCGCGGATCTGTGCCGCGACCTGGGAATCGTGTTCATCGGTCCGGATGGTGATGTCATCCGGCGGTTGGGCGACAAGATCACCTCGAAACGTCTGGCCGAGGAGGCCGGAATCGTTGTGACGCCTTGGAGCGGCGGGCCGGTGGAAACACTCCAGGACGCCTGGCGCCATGCGGAGCGGCTGGGCTATCCGCTGCTGATCAAAGCCACGGCTGGAGGCGGCGGTCACGGGATTCGGCGAGTGCATTCGGCGAGCGACCTCCCGAAAGCCTTTGAGAGCGCCCGTGCTGAAGCGTTCAAGGCCTTCGGCAATCCAACTGTTTTCATGGAGCAATTGGTGCTCGGCGCGCGCCACGTAGAGGTCCAGATCATCGCCGACGAGTACGGAACAACCTGGGCCGCCGGCGTGCGCGATTGCACCATCCAGCGCCGTCACCAGAAGATCATCGAGGAAGCGCCGTCGCCGGCGCTCACTCCGGAGCAGGATGAGGCACTGCGCGAAGCAGCCGTCCGGTTGAGCCAAGCGGCGGACTATCGTAACGCCGGCACCGTAGAATTCCTGTACCAACCGGAGAGCGGCGTGTTCGCGTTCATGGAGATGAATACGCGTTTGCAAGTGGAACACCCGGTGACGGAGTGCACCACTGGGCTCGATCTTGTCAAGCTGCAGATTCATATCGCGCGCGGCGGGCGTCTGGAAGGCGCGTGTCCCCACACGGCGGGTCACGCGATTGAGGTACGGCTGAATGCCGAAGATCCGGACAACGGTTTTGCTCCGGCTCCGGGCGTGATCCAGCGATTCAGGTTACTCACGGGGCCCGGCATCCGCGTCGACACGGGTGTAGCGGAAGGCGATACCGTCCCGGCTGAGTTCGATTCGATGATCGCCAAAATCATCGCCTACGGCCAGACCCGGCGGGAAGCGCTAGCCCGGATCGAGCGTGTGCTTCGCGACAGCGTGGTCGTCATCCAAGGCGGCGCCAGTAATAAAGCGTTCCTCCTGGAATTGCTGAGCCGCCCCGAAGTGCAGCATGTCGAATCCGATATCGGATGGCTGGACCGTTTGGCGGCGGGCGGCCAGCACGTTTCTCGCAATTACGCCGATGTAGCACTGTTCGAAGCCGCCATTGAAGCTTACGAAGCAGCGTTGGCTGTGGAGCGAACGCAGTTCTATGCCTCCGCCGTGCGTGGCCGGCCGCACGTACGGAGCGAGCTGGGACAGATCGTAGAGTTACGATACCGCGGAAATAGTTACTCACTGAAGGTTCTGAAGCTCGGCCCCCGGCAGTACCGCGTGGAGGTGGATGGATCGCGCATCGACGCCGAAGTCGACCGCCTGGGTCAGTTTGAATGCTGGTTCAGCAGCCAGGGACGGCGCTTCCGCATTGTCTCGGTGGCCCACGGACTGAATTACCGCATGGAAGTGGACGGCCTGTCGCACCGCATCGATCGAGATGACGGAGCGGTGCATGCGCCCTCGCCATCGGTAGTGGTTTCCATTGCCGTGAAACCGGGCGACACGGTCTCCCTTGGCGACCCTTTGGTGGTTCTCGAAGCCATGAAAATGGAGATGCAGGTGGTGGCCCCATTCTCTGGAAGAATCCGGAAAGTGATGGTCATACCCTACCTGCAGGTCGACACCGGGACCCCGCTCGTGCAAATCGAATCCACTGCTACGGGAGATACGCGAACCGGCGCGGAGCGGGTAGTTTTTGGCGCATCGCTTCCCGCGGATCAAAATGGCGAAACCGCCCCGGTCCAGTGGCGCGCAAATCTCAAGGAATTGCGCCAGCTCATGTTGGGCTTTGATGTCGACCCGGCGCGCACCGCGCTGCTAGTCGCCGAATTGGGCCAGTATCGCGCGGAGGGAGCGGAAGGGGACGAAATAACCCGGGGTGAAGATGAACTCCTGAACATTTTTGTGGATATCTGCTCTTTATTCCAGCGGCAACCGGTCGCGGAGGATTCAACCCACGGGGAAGGTCCCAGCGCTGAGGCTCACCTTTTTGCCTACTTACGCATACTCGATGCGCGTGGAGAAGGATTGCCTGAGCCGTTTTTGGACGCGCTGCGGCGTGCCTTGGCTCACTACGGCGTGCGGACGCTCGATCGTTCCCCTGAACTCGAAGAGAGTTTACTGTGGCTATACCGGGCGCACCAACGCGTGGAGCAGCAACTGGCCCCCGTTCTGGGAGTTCTAGAGCGCCGTCTGGAGCACGCCGAAACTCAGGCCGCCCACGCTGGGGAATCCTTCCGGGCGCTTCTCGACCGGTTGATCGCCGTGGCTCGCGGAGCATTCCCCGCCGTCAGCGACCTGGCGCGGGAGGTGCGCTACCGCTGTTTCGATCAACCGCTGTTTGACCGGGCTCGGGCCCAGATCTACGCACAAGCCGAGGAGCATCTGGATTATCTGGGAGCACATCCGCAAGCAGCCGGCCGGCGCGAGAGGATTCACGAATTGGTGGAATGCCCGCAACCGCTCGTGAATCTACTCTCGCGGCGATTCGCTGGCGCGGAGCCCGCGTTCCGCCAGCTGATGTTGGAGGTGCTCACGGCGCGCTACTACCGGATTCGGACGCTCATGGAATTTCGCTGCTCGGAACGGAATGGGCAAGTTTTCGTATCGGCCGAGTACGATCAGGAGGGGAAGCGGATTCACGTCTTCACCACGCACTCCGAGTACTCACAACTCGGGAGCGCGGCGCGGGCCATCTTTCCTCTGCTTGAGGAAGTGCCCGAAGACCATGACATCGTCATCGATTTCTACACAACATCGTCAGAAGGACTAGGCCTTCCCGATACTACACAGCAGGAACTTCAGACCCTGCTCAACCGTGCCGGCTTTCCACGCCCGGTGCGGCGTATTCTGGTGGCCATCTCGGGCCATAACGGCGGCCACGGTATGGGCGCCATCGAGCATTTTACTTTTCGCCCCAAGGACGGCGCTCTGGCGGAAGACAAGATCTTACGCGGGCTGCACCCCATGATGGCCAAGCGCCTACATTTGTGGCGGCTCAAGAATTTCAAACTGGAACGGTTACCGTCGGTCGAGGATGTGTACCTGTACCGTGGCGTGGCCCACGATAACCCCAAAGACGAGCGGCTGCTGGCCTGTGTGGAGGTACGCGATCTGACGCCCGTGCGGGATGAGCAGGGCCGCATCGTGCAACTTCCCCACCTCGAAAGAATGTTCACCGAAGCCCTCGCGGGCATCCGCCTGTTTCAGTCGCGGCGCTCGCCGCAGGAGCGGTTGCATTGGAATCGCATACTGCTCTATGTGTGGCCCACATTGAATCTCAAGCCGGACGAGATTCACGACATCGTGCAGAAATTGGCTCCCTCCACCGAGGGACTTGGTTTGGAACAAGTGGTGGTGTGCGCCCGTGTTCCTAATCCGGCCACCGGCGAACTGTCTGAAATGGTCATCCGGATTTCGATTCCGGCCGGAGCCGGTTTCCTCATCACCTTCCGGCCCGCAACCAATTTGCAACCCCTAAAACCGTTGTCCGAGTACAACCAAAAGGTTATCCGCATGCGCCGCCGCGGACTGCTGTACCCCTACGAAATCGTCAAGATGCTGACACCGGGCCGGGACGACGTGCGTGCTGAATTTCCATCCGGCGATTTTATCGAGCACGATTTGACGCCCGACGGACAACTCGTTCCGGTGGATCGTCCACACGGCCAAAATAGAGCCAACATCATCGTCGGCGTCATCCGCAATTTTACGAATAAGTATCCGGAGGGCATGCGCCGCGTCTTACTGCTCGGCGATCCCAGCAAAGATCTGGGCGCAGTCTCTGAACCCGAATGCCGGCGGATAATCGCCGCGCTGGATTTGGCCGAGGCACAAGGCTTGCCGGTGGAGTGGTTCCCGGTTTCAGCGGGCGCGAAGATTTCGATGGAGAGCGGAGTCGAGAATATGGATTGGATCGCCCGCGTCCTGCGCCGCTTGATCGAGTTCACCCAGGCGGGTGGCGAGGTAAACCTGTTGATCAACGGGATCAACGTCGGAGCGCAACCATATTGGAACGCGGAAGCAACCATGCTGATGCATACGCGCGGCATTCTGGTGATGACACCGAAAGCCGCGATGGTACTCACCGGCAAGCATGCTCTGGATTATTCGGGCGGGGTCTCGGCCGAGGACAACCAGGGAATCGGCGGATACGATCGGATTATGGGCCCCAATGGACAGGCGCAATATTGGGCTCATGACATCGATGAAGCGTGTCACATTCTATTGCGGCACTACGAGCACACCTATGTAGCACCGGGTGAGCGATTCCCACGGCCCGCCGCGACCAGCGATCCCGTTGATCGGGACGTCCGAATATATCCCCACAGCCGAAACGGTGAGGAGGGTTTTGCCCTGGTGGGCGACATATTCTCGGACCAGACCAACCCTGGCCGCAAGAAATCCTTTGATATTCGCAAAGTCATGCTGTCGGTCATCGATCAGGACCACCTTCCATTGGAGCGTTGGGCCGGCACTCGATCGGCCGAGACGGCGGTGATTTGGGATGCCCACTTAGGCGGCTATCCGGTTTGTTTGGCCGGTATCGAATCCCGGCCAGTGCCTCGTATTGGTTTTGTCCCCGCCGACGGGCCCAATGAATGGAGCGCCGGAACGCTTTTTCCCTTCTCTTCCAAAAAGTTGGCCCGTGCAATCAATGCGGCCAGCGGCAATCGGCCCTTTGTTCTGCTTGCCAATCTTTCCGGATTTGACGGCTCACCCGAATCCCTGCGCAAACTGCAGCTGGAGTATGGCGCCGAGATCGGGCGCGCCGTGGTCAACTTCAAAGGCCCCATGGTATTCTGCGTGATCTCCCGATATCACGGTGGTGCGTACGTGGTCTTCTCGCAAGCACTCAACGAAAATTTGGAAGTGGCGGCTCTGGAGGGGACGTATGCCTCCGTAATTGGGGGCGCGCCGGCGGCGGCCGTCGTGTTCGCCGGCGAAGTGGAAAGCAGGACCCGTAAAGATCCCCGTCTGGAAGCGCTAAGCGAAGCCATGGGCCGGGCCACCGGTGTCGAGAAACGCCAGTTGCGCGCTCAGTGGAATCAACTCTTCAAAACGGTGCACTCCGAAAAACTGGGTGAGGTTGCCGATGAGTTCGACCGCGTGCATAATGTCCAGCGCGCTCTCCGAGTGGGCGCGCTGCATTATATTCTTCCGCCCGCGGATCTTCGGCCTTATCTTATCCACGCGGTGGAACGCGGCATGGAAAAGTATTCACGATTAGAAGTCAAGGAGCTAGTTGCCAGGGTTTGATGGGACCATGGACGTTTATTGGCTGGAACAGACCGCCTCTGATGTGCCTGCGGAAGATGATTGGCTCAGCGCGAGCGAAGTAGTCCGCTTGAACGGGTTTCGTTTTACCAAGCGGCGCGCCGACTGGCGGCTGGGACGTTGGACAGCCAAACGCGCGGTGGCCGTTTGCCTGAATCTGCCGGTGGTTCGTCACGCCCTGGCGGACATAGAAGTACGGCCGGCGGCATCCGGCGCACCCGAGGTTTTCCTTGCGAACACGCCAGCCCACTTCAGCATTTCACTAAGTCACCGGGAAGGCACGGCAGTCTGCGCAGTCGCGTTATGCGGGGCGGCGTTGGGATGTGATCTGGAAATAATCGAGCAGCATAGCGACGCATTTGTCGCCGACTATTTCACAATCGCGGAACAGAAGTTAGTTACCAGCGCGCCCGCATCGGACCGGCCTCGCCTTGTATCATTGCTTTGGAGTGCGAAAGAGAGCACGCTCAAAGCACTTCACGCGGGGCTACGGCTCGACACGCGTTCTGTGATTGTCAGCCCGATTGTTGATCACGATCCGTTTGCCGCCGATACTTGGAATCCGTTGCACGTCAGTAGTGCGAACGGTCAAGTATTTCGCGGCTGGTGGCGCCGCACAGACTACCTTTTGCGGACTGTGGTGGCTGCCCCGCCACCTACGCCGCCGATCCCCTTGGAGATCGCGGCTTAGAGTGGACCCGCGCATTTGTAGGAAGCTTAGGGCCGGAATACGCGTGCCTCGGTTCCACAACTCCCGCCTCTAGTGGGCAGTCATTACCGGCACTCCAGAATGCTGTAACCTGTCCTAATGGATCTGGCCGCCGGTCGTCGCGCGATTCCCGTGTACCTTCTCATTACGTGGACAATCAGCTCCCTGTTTATTTCCTCATCATCAAATCCGCAGGCACCAATGCCGCGAACGGAGCCTACACCACCGGACTGATGTGGTGCCCCGCCATAGGGGCTTTGCTCACCTGCAAGTATCTCGGCCGCCCTGTCGCCAGCCTCGGTTGGCAGTGGGGCAAAACCCGTTACCAAGTACTCAGCTACCTTATTCCTCTCGGCTATTCCACCATTACCTACTCCATCGCCTGGTTGACTGGCATCGCCGCGATAAACCCGATCCAGACCGCCGATGCCTTTCGCGGTTCTTCGGTCTTGGTCCATTGTCCAGACCTTTCGGTGTCGGGCTCTATTTCCTGGTGGTCGCAACCACCGGCGTAATCCAAAACTGCGCCACCACTTTGGGCGAAGAAATCGGTTGGCGTGGATTCCTCGTGCCCGAGTTAGCCAAACGCTTTTCATTCACGGCAACCGCTATTCTCTCCGGCGTAATTTGGGCCTTGTGGCATGTGCCCATCATCGTCTTCGCCGGCTACAACGTGGGAACCGGCTGGTATGGTTTGGCAGTTGTCTCCGCCAACATGATCAGCCTTTGCTTCGTCCTGACATGGCTGCGCCTGAAGTCCGGCAGCTTGTGGACCGGCGTCATTCTGCACGCTTCTAACAACCACTTCATCCAACAGTTCTTCGACCCCATGACCGCGTACACTGGCCGCGCAAAATACATCCTTGGAGAGTTCGGCATCGGATTTACTCTGGTAGTGGCTGTGCGGAGGTGGCCCAACCTCAGTTGGACTCCAACAAACAGGCCGACCCAGTTGGTTAACAAGACGATCACCGAGAAATCACGATCCGCCTTTCCGTGCAATAACATGATCTTCGCGAGGCCGGAGCTGGGTACGTCTGGTACTAGGAATCGCACAAAAATATATTTCCACTTCTAATGCACAAAATCCACAAAATCTTCCACACGCTCGCCTGAGGTGATCCATGGACATCCTCATTGCGCTGAGCCAACCTATTTGGAATCAGTGAAAGACGGCACAGTTATCACTTCGGCATTCCACATGCTATTGCGAAAAGAAATAATCCAAAATGGAGCAGGCTGGATATTTTTCAGTTTCGGGCGCACATCTTTATACCGTCCTACATGCGGTGCCTAATCCCATCGCTCGGGTCTTGCTTGTTGGGCCGTTCGCATCGCAACGTCATTCCGGGTACATTCCCTGGGTCCGTTGGGCTCGCTATTTAGCTACCAGGCAAATCGAATGTCTCCGCTATGATTATCGCGGCGTTGGTGAAAGCACTGGGAATTTCGCGGACATGAGTTTTGGGACCTGGTCCGAAGATGTCCAGATCCTTGCGTGCTGGCTCAAAACTCGCTCCCCGGGGGTGCCCCTGATGCTACATGGCCTAGATATGGGTGCACTTTTCGCGGCCCAAAATTTTCAAGTCGGCATAGGCGACGCCTTGCTGCTGTGGGCCCCCCCTGCAAGCGCGAACGAGTCGCTGCGAACTACAATCGCGCGCCAGATCGGTTTGGAGAAGTTATTTCGATATGTCGGGGCCAAGCAAAGGCAAGCATCAGACTATATTCGACAACTCAATGATGGCTTATTGATAGAGATAGATGGCTACGAATGGTCCAGTAGACTTTGGCATGATTCCTTCGATCTCCACTTGCCGCCCGGAATCGGCGACGAAAGCGGCGACACTTTGGCAAGCGAGAGGCCGGTCAGGATCGTATGGCCCGAGAACGCGGCGCCGCTGATTAAGGGTTCTTCAGTAGCTTACGACACAATTAATAAGGATTTCACCCAACTGTTTTCTCAGAATTACGACTGGCTCTCTATGGTCACTGCGACATTGATCGGACAACACTCATGAAAGAGGTGATTGAAACCCGCGAGTTGATTACGGTGACGTTCCGAGGAATGGTTCTTCGCGGCACCTATCACAGGCCTTATGGACTGAGTACCGGCTCGGGGCTGGACCTGAACGAACCGAGCGCTATCGGCGTTCTGCTGGTGAATGCGGGATTCCTCCCAAGGTCCGGACTTGGTGATTCGGCGGTATATTGGGCGGACTCATTCGCGGCGTGCGGCTATCCCTCTTTCCGCATCGATCTGCAGGGGCTCGGGGACTCGGATGGAGAACCGCCGGCGGATCTGTCTGATTTTGTTAACTCGGGTGGGTTTGCTCCTGAGCTTGCCGCCATAGTGAAAGACATTGTAAGGCGATTTGGCCTCTCGGGAGTTGCAGTCGTAGCTCATTGTGCAAGTACGGTATCTGCAATTTTCGCGGCTGCGTTGATCAGAGAATGTAAGGGATTGGCGTTGCTGGATCCGTACTTTCACCTATCGCAAGGAGGGTCGAAGTTGAGGGCGGGGCTGAGCGACTGGGCCTGGCGGAGCCGCCTCGGCGGATCGATCTCCACCGTGTATCATTGGCTAAAGCACGTTCACCTTTTTCTCCGTTGGAGGAAGCCCCCAAGTAATGCGAACCTACCCCTCCTCAGGCGTTGGAAACAACTCGGATCCAGCGGCCTTCCGATCCTGGTGATGAAAGCGCCAGCCTTGAAAGCCCGGGGCTCTCAACCCAGGCTGGGTGAGTTCGATTACTTGAACTATGTTCAAGCGCGGTCGGGTCGAGCTAGCCGGATCGTCGTCAAATATATCGAAGGTACAAATCACTCCTTCGCGGACCGCCTTGGCCGGATCGCCGTTCGACAGCATACCGAGCGTTGGTTGCGCTCTTGTTTCCCATTAATGGAACGCCAAGCATCCGCTCTGAATCCTCCACGATCCGAACACAGCGGCTTCAAAAATCATACTGAGAATCACGAAATGCGATCGCACCATTCTAATACCGCCCGGTAAACGTGAAGGCAAGACGCCCGAGCGATCGGTAAGGCCGTCGCCCAGATGGCGGATTCCGCATTAGGATCGCCGCGCATTCCGCGCTAAGCGCCCAGCTACCACTCCAACGAATGCCGATGCCAGTGAATTCATCGTCGATGGCTCCGAGACGGTGGTGAACGTTCCGATAGTACGCACGTCGAATCCGATGAGCGTAGGAACGCCGTTGATCGGATCGGTTCCGGTAATTCTGTCCGAAAAATCCAGTTGATCTGTGTGCGTGGTTTTCGGCAGCAGGGTGCCACCGGACGTAACGGGGGAAGCCGCGGTATTAGAGAGCGCAGGGCCGACCTTGGAGCGCGGCGAAAGTGCCGGCGGTGAGCGAGGAGATGTCGCTGGTAAAGGCGTCGACCGTGTAATTCAATTCAGCCAATTCGTTGGCCGATGTCACGCTGTTGTCTGCGCTGAAGACGTAAGTCCCAAACGGATACGTAGCATCCATGGCACCTGAGGTTGCAAAACTGGGCCCTCGCCGAAATCCGTAGGCGATTCCGCTGGTCTGGGTTTAGACAATGTTGGGAAACATATCGACTAACGTCAGATCGGCGAGCCAGGGCCTGCCCCATGTAACAAGACAATAGGGACCTGATCGAGGCGAACTTTCAGGTGAGGAATACTCTGGCGCCCGAGACTCTCACGATCGGAATCGCCATGGTTTCCATTACTTGTTTCCCTTCCCGAGGATAGCGAAGCTATCATTGAGACGTAACCCTGCAACCCATCGAACTGTGGAGGATTTTGTATGCGATCTGATATTGTTCCAGGGGCTAACTTCCCCGACTATGAGCTTTCCGACCACACCGCGAAACGCCGCAAGCTCTCCGAACTGCAAGGACAGCATCCCATGGTTCTGATGCTCAGCCGCGGAGGTTATTGCCCAAAGGACCGCCGGCAGGCCGAATTGCTGGTGGAACTCCATCCTGAGCTCGAGGTTTCCTATTGCCGCCTAGTCACCATTAGCACCGACAACATTACGGAGACGAATGAATATCGCACGGGAGTCGGCGCCCACTGGCCATTCCTCTCAGACCCTGGACGTATGGTCCAAAAGGACCTCGATATTGCCGAATACACCGATCCCGCACACAATCCGATGATCCCCCACGTGATCGTGCTCGAGCCCGGTCTGGTTGTTTATAAGGTCTACAACGGCTATTGGTTTTTGGGCCGGCCCACGCTCGAAGATCTGCGCCAGGACCTGCGCGCCGTTACCAAGAAATGCCGGCCGGATTGGGACATCACAACGCCCGAGCTCAAAGCGGCGTGGCAGCAAGGACGCAAGGAACTCTTCTATCCCTACGGAAAAACGTACGCGCAAACTCTCGGCGAGCAGGATTAGGAATCGGGCAACGTCGCTAGGCTGTTAGGCTGTACCTAAATGGGAACTCGCGGCGTGCGTCACAATGAGCACTATCACGACCGGGTCAATCGCGTGCTGGACTACATCGCGGAGCATCTCGACGGCGAACTTTCGCTCGCCCGATTATCCAACATCGGTTGTTTCTCCCCTTTCCACTTCCACCGCATCTTTCAGGGCATCACGGGCGAGACACTGAACAGCCACGTCCGGCGCGTGCGGCTGGAAAGAGCCGCCACATTAATGAAAGCATCGCCTAGAAAGCGCATCACCGATATCGCCCTTGAAACGGGCTTCGCCGGAACCGCCGAATTTTCCCGCGCGTTCAAGAATCACTTCAACCGGACCGCCAGCTCCTGGGACCGGCACAGTCCCCTCGAAAAAAGCAAGATTTGCCAAGCACCGGAAACGCTTCCGTTCCATACTTTGGAAGAACTGGAACGTTGGAAGGCGAAGCGTAAAAATGCGCGGGTTCGCCTCCACCAGTTCAGCGCCTTTCGCTATGTTTACGCTCGCATCTTCGCGCCTTACGCCAACACTCGGTTGGTGGATAGCTACCAGGCGCTCATCGCGTGGGTCGCCCACAGGCGTACCGATATTCGAGACGTCGTGGTCATCGGCATGTCGCTGGACGATCCGTCCATCACGCCTTCCGAAAAGTGCCGCTATGATCTCGGCATCGCTTTCCCGAAACAGGCGGACGGAATTCTGGGTGAGATCATCCGCTCGCGCGGAAGGGCGGCGCATCTCGGATCATTGCCGGCCAAATCCGAATGCGATGCGGCAGGTTTCAGCATCCGCGATTTCCCGCCGCAACAGATCGTCGCCTTTCACTGCGCCGGTGATCTTGACCAGGTGGGCCGCGCCTGGCAGTATCTCTATCGGAT
>Ga0208690_1000177_pt1 | contig 17009 bp, 16 predicted proteins | sample June2015DPH_16_1_2_FD_184712 | JGI IMG/M metagenome (GOLD analysis project Ga0208690, IMG submission 184712) | Peatland microbial communities from SPRUCE experiment site at the Marcell Experimental Forest, Minnesota, USA - June2015DPH_16_10... | ecosystem: Environmental > Terrestrial > Soil >...
CTTCGTGACGTTCAATATGCTATGGCTGGCTGCTTTTGTGCTGGCGGGTTTAGGCGTCTACCGAAGAGTTCAGTTAGCCTATCTCATTGTTATTTTTCTCTCGCTGATCGGCGGTGTGGGGAACGGCGTCTCCCATCTGGTATTGAGTGCAATGTACCGTGGATATTTCCCCGGCGTCATCACCGCGCCGTTTTGTTTGCTGATGGGGATACTGGTTCTGGCTCGGTTGTTCGGACGCTCCCCTTAACTCTCGCGGTATTCGCCGAACACTGCGCGCAAGCGGTCCGAAATTTCGCCGACTGTGGCATGGGCTTCCGCACAGCTCAGGATGTGCGGCATCAAATTATCGCTCGACCGGGCGGCTTGCTCGAGCGCCTGGAGCCGTTCGTCGTAGACAGATCGGCTGCGCGAGGACCGCACTTCGCGAACGCGCTCGATCTGCTGCTGCTCCAGCTCAGGATTCAACCGGAACGGCGCCAGGGTCTCGCCTTCGGACTGCTTGAAACGGTTCACTCCCACTACTACGGCCTCACCCGTTTCCACCTTCTGTTGGAACTCGTAAGCTGCGTTTTGGATCTCGTTCTGGATGTAGTTCTTCTCTATCGCGGCCAGCGTTCCGCCCATGGCATCGATGCGCTCGATGTACCCGCGGGCGCCGCGCTCAATTTCATCGGTGAGCTGTTCGATGGCGTAGCTGCCACCTACCGGATCGGCCGTATGCGTGACGCCACTTTCGTGCGCGATGATCTGCTGGGTCCGTAGCGCCAAGCGGGCCGATTCCTCGATGGGCAGCGACAGCGCTTCGTCCTTGGCGTTGGTATGCAGCGATTGTGCGCCGCCCAGCACGGCGGCCAGCGCTTGCATCGAGACGCGTACGACGTTCACGTCTGGCTGCTGCGCGGTCAAGGTGGATCCGGCAGTCTGCACGTGGAAGCGCATCATCAGGGAACGGGGATTGCGCGCTTCAAAACGATCGCGCATGAGGGACGCGTACAGCCGGCGCGCTGCACGATACTTCGCGATTTCCTCCAGAAAATTGTTGTGCGCGTTGAAGAAGAAGGAAAGGCGCGGTGCAAATTCATCTACTTGCAAACCTGCACGAAGCGCGGCCTCGATGTACGCTATGGCGTTGGCCAGGGTGAAAGCCACTTCTTGCACGGCCGTGGAGCCGGCCTCGCGAATGTGATAGCCGCTGATGGAGATGGTGTTCCATTCCGGCAGTTCGGCGGAGGCCCATCGGAAAAGGTCGGTGATGATCCGCATGGCCGGCCGCACCGGGTAGATGTAAGTTCCGCGCGCGATGTATTCCTTCAGAATGTCGTTCTGGACGGTGCCTGAGAGTTTGCGCAGATTGGCGCCCTGGCTGTGAGCAACCAATACGTAGAAGCTCAACAGAATTGCCGCAGTGGAATTGATGGTCATGGACGTGGTGATATCCGCCAGGCGAATACCGTCGAACAGCCGATACATGTCGTCCAGAGTGCAGATGGCCACGCCTACCCGGCCCACTTCGCCGGCCGCGAGCTTATGATCGGAATCCATCCCCATCTGCGTGGGCAAATCGAAGGCGACCGAAAGTCCAGTGATGCCTTGCGAAAGGAGATAGCGGTAGCGCCGGTTGCTCTCCTCGGCCGTACCGAATCCGGCGTACTGCCGCATGGTCCAGAGGCGGCCGCGATACATGTCCGGGTATATGCCTCGGGTGTAGGGGTACTGGCCTGGTAGCTCAGCCTGGTCACACACGCGGTCGCTCATATCTGGAGATCTTGCGGGCGCGCCAGAACGACGAAATTCCGAACCATCCCATGATTAGTACGAAAGGGATGGTCAGGGCCAAATGTGCGCCGCTACCGTCTTTGCCAAAATTCCGGATGGCGTAGGGTACCGGCAACACAGCCAAAACCAGGAAGAAGAAGCCGATCACCTGATTCCAAAGGATATGGATGGGCCGAACAACTCCCGGCAGGACATGGAACGCTAACTTCTTAGCTTTCGTAAACATGAGGTTCCAGTACCAGTGTAACGAAGGATGCCGCTAACGGGAATCCACCCTCTAGCCGATAATATTAAAAGGGGAGCGAAACGCCCGGTCTGGGGCACTCCTAAATTGGATGAAACTGTGCTCGCCTTGACAACATCCAGAAGGTAGAGTGTTATGCTGATAGTGGCCCGCGCAGAAAGGGGCGAAGCTTGGAAGAAAAACTAAAAGAGTTGATGCAGGAGCTCGGCAATGCGATCAACGAGTCGTTGTCCGATTCCGATCGAATCGCGGCCGCCATCGGGGAGATCAAGCGGGCTGGATACGACGTTTTTCTGGTCCTGGAAGCAACTATCGGATTCAACAAACGCGATGAATCCGGTGAGTACGAATCCGATGAAGCCGAAGTTGAGCCTGACACCGCGCCGCCTCCGAAGCGGAGATTCGAATCCACGGGCAGGATCAAACTCACCTCGCAGGATCACAAGTTCCTGAAGGCTCTCAAAATCGCAATCGACGAGGACAAAAGTTAGCAACGCCGTCCTAGTCAAGCAGTTCCTGGTAGACGTTCCAGGTCTCGCTCGCTGCTTTTTCCCAACTGAATTCCCCACTCCGCTTTAAACCCTTCTGGGTGAGATGCGCTCGAAGTGCGCCATCGTTGGTCAGTTTCAAAAGACCCTCCGAGATTGAAGCGACATCGGTTGGGTTCACCAACCAGGCAGCATCGCCAGTCACCTCCGGCATCGCCGACACATTGGATGTCAGAACCGGCACGCCGCGCGCCATCGCGTCCAGCAGCGGCATTCCAAAACCCTCGTCGAGCGAGGGAAACGCAAACACAGATGCTCGCCGGTAGAGATCCTCCAGGACCGGCTCCGGGACGTAGCCGAGAACCTGGATGTCGTTCTTGCGCGGGCTCTGCTCGATCCGCTCGATCGCCTCCTCGGCGCCGAATCCGAAGGAGCCGGCTAACACCAGCTTCCAACCGGAGGCGACCCCTTCGAACGCCTCCACCAGCCGCACGACATTCTTGCGGCGCTGGATGGCGCCGACGAAGAGAATCATCTGCTCGCGGTTTATCGACGTTGGGTGGAGGGACGGGGACCGCGTGCCGTGCGGGATCACTCGGATTCGTGCGGGTTCCACTTTCAAAAGCTCCTTCACCTGACGCGCCGTGAAGCGGGAGACCGCGATGATCAGATCGGAGCGCTCAGCCGCCGCGCGCGCCTGGGCAGCGAATCGGGCGCGAAAGTCAGGCGTGGAATAATCGCCGCTCAGGACGAACAGATCGTGAAATGTTGCGATGGTGCGCCGGTAACGAATGTCGATGCGTTGGTTCAGGCCATGAAAGAGATCAGCGCGCCGCGGCCAGCTCTTCCACAACAAGCTTCTCGTGGCGTTATGCGGAAGGGAGTCCCGGAAGGACGGAAGCAATCGGTGCGGGCGGTAGCAATAAAGGAAACTTGCTTCCGGATGTGCCAGCGCGAGGCCATTGAGAATTTGGCGCGAGTATACGCCCACTCCCGACAGATTCCGGCCTAAGCTATAAGTGGCATCCAGAGCAATTTTCAATCTGCAAGCATAGCGGTTTTGGCGCGCGTATGGGCGCTCTCCGCGAATTCACTCCCATCGTGGCCCAGCATTTTTTCCAGGCTGGCATCTTGGCGGATCGGTGCAACCGAAAAGCGCACGGTGCCGGAGGGCCGTTCCCTCTCCCGTGCCACGTTCTCGATATCCAAGGCCGCCCGGTTCAGCAGCGCCTCAAGCGTGGTCTCGGTCAACCCGGCAGTCAACAGCCCGAATCGGCTCTGGCCAACTCTCGCAACCAAAGAGGGCGTCTCGAAAGCGGAGCTGAGTACTTCCGCGGCTCGCAAAAGCAGAAGGTCGCGTGCTTCGTGGCCCTCCGCCGTTTCACCCGGCATCTCCGAGATCTCGATGGAAGCCAGCAGCAAGGGCACGTGGGTTAGGCGTGAGAGCGCCACGTAGTGGGCGCCCAGGTGGAGGAAGCACGCCCGGGTGAGTGCGCCGGTGAGAACATCTTCGAAGGGTGAGAGCCCCAGCATCGTGATTCTATGCTGCCGCTCAATGGCGTATCGCAACGAGCGCGCCAGCATTGCTCCGTCCATGTCGGATTTCAGCAAGACATCCTGGGCTCCTTCGCGGAGCAGAAGGTTGGCGAGATTCGCGTCGTCCTCATCCGCCAGAACGATGACGGGAGCCGCGTGAGCTTGATCGTTTACCTGGTGGAAGGTATTCAGCAGCATCGGGCTATCGGGCAGGCTCAAGTTCAGTAACACAACGTCGAAGCAATCGTTCCGCAGACAATCGAGAGCCTCTTGGAGTTGTTCGACGTGCACTACGCTGGTGGTCCGCCAATTGCACCATTGGCGGTTCTCTTCGATCTCAATGAGCGCCTCCGGCAAAAACTGCTCGCCTGCGAGGTCGTCCTCCACCAACAACAGTTTGATTGGTTTTGAGGTGGACATCTGCAACTGTAGTGACAATTAGGCGGGATTTGTATCAGGCGCGGTTAAGAAAAATACCCCTCAACACGTGCGGGGCTACAATTCGACGGCTATGGTAGCCCCGAGGGTAAGCAAGGGGACAGGGGCTACACTGCCAGTTGATATTCCTTGAGCTTCCGGTACAGAGTGGTGCGGCCGATGCCCAGCAGATTTGCGGCAATGGCACGATCCCCCTTGGTATATTCGAGCGCATCCAGGATAGCGTTCCGCTCCATTTGGTTGAGTGGAAGAATGGGCGGACGGCCAGATTCCGGAATTTCGCGGTGCTGGTGCGAGTCAGCTTCGCCGGGCGGCTTGGCGAGAGGATGAGAGCCCACCGCTACCGATAGAAACTGCGTTTTCTTGGTCAGCAGGTGGTTCTGCAGCATGGATGGTAGTTCCGCAACATGCAGCAGGGGCCCAGAGTTGATGGCGACCATATGCTGAATACAGTTCTCCAGCTCACGCACGTTGCCCGGCCAGTCATAAGAGATCATGGCCTCCAGGGTTTCCTGCGTGAGCGTATGACTTCTACCATGGCGCGCGAGGAAGTGGGCAATTAAGGCGGGGATATCTTCCTTGCGGTCGCGCAGCGGAGCGATTCGCACGTTCACCACGTTCAACCGGTAGAAGAGGTCGCGGCGAAAGGCTCCTTTTTCCACTTCCTTCGCCAGGTCGCGATTGGTTGCCGCAATCACGCGGAAGTCCGAGCGCCGGTGCATTAACGATCCAACCGGACGGAACTCCTTTTCCTGAAGCACCCGTAGTAATTTGGCTTGCAGATCGAGCGGCAGTTCCCCAATTTCATCGAAGAACGCCGTGCCCCCATCGGCCAATTCGATCAAACCAGTTTTCTGACCCACCGCGCCCGTGAATGCGCCTTTCACATGGCCAAAGAGTTCGCTCTCCATCAGAGGACCCACCATGGACGAGCAATCGATGGTGACGAACGGCCCTACTGGATTCACGTTATGGATGGATCGTGCTACTACTTCCTTGCCGGTACCGGTTTCGCCCAGCAGCAAAACTGGCCAACGGCAACGGCCCAGTTTCTCCACCATCCGCAGTACAGTGCGGATCCGCGGTGACTGCCCCACTAGAACATGTGTTGATTGTTCAACTTGCGCAAGCATTCGATATCCTTAGGGATGAATCTGCCCTCATGTTGTGTGTAGTGTCTGGTACCAACATAAACTCTACGAGTACTTTAGGATTTCAGCAACACCCCAACGTACTAGAATGCGGTGTTATTTGGGGTAGGGTAGGCCACTCATTTGGGGGGAGCACATTAGTACATATCGGCGGATCTTCGCCTCGTGCCTGCGGCAAACACCTTATCCTTATTGCTGTGACCCTGAGACGGGCGACCCCGCCAGCGGGGACGGGGAGGGTTCATCCAGCCGGACAACGAAGCCGGATCCAACTTCTTGCCGTACTCGTTCGGCCAGGACATTGGCAGCGTCCTCAGTGTGCTCTTTTCCGACTAGCACTCGCCATAAGACGGGATACCCCCTGCGCAGTACAAGGCGCGCCGATCCATACTCGCGTTCCAGCGTGAAGCGCAACCGCTCGGCACGATCTTTATCTTGAAACGCTCCGGCCTGGACGGCATACCAATTTTCCGCTGGCGCCACGGCTTGGAGGGAAAGGATGTCGATGCGAACCTGCGCGACACCGGGGCCGATCATCTCGATCGATTCAGCGGCGGCGTGCGAAAGATCGATGATCCGGCCGGCGACGAAAGGTCCACGGTCGATAATACGGACGTCCACCGTTTTTCCGTTCGTCAGGTTGGTGACGCGCACGAAAGTTCCGAAGGGTAGGGTCCGATGAGCCGCGGTCAATTTCTCCATGTCGTAGATCTCGCCATTCGCGGCGGCGCGTCCATGATAGGGATGGCCGTACCAGCTCGCCAATCCGGTTTCGGACGACCCGATCGACGGTGGAATGGGCGGCGCTGGAGCTGCTGTGCTGATGTGATGCTTCTTCGCGCAACCGGACAGCGCGACGCACGCTACCGGGAACGCGAGAGCAGCCAACCGGGCGCGCAACACCATTTGCTCCGATCGTAGCGCGGACTCAGGCGCGTCGGCAAGAACAAAATTGGCCTTCTTTGGCGTTTCGAGACATGGAACAATTCGTCAGAGAAATGGTTTTGGGGGTTACAAGGCCCTTCTGAGCCCTTCCCGACCTCGCTCTCGAGGGCCGATGTGCATTTTTTTCTTGACTTTCGGCTCAAAGAACCTTATATATGAATCACACTGCGATCTTGAGATCGCAAATCTGATGTTAGGGAGAATCAATCGATGAAGAACGCAACAAAGAAAGCTGCTAAGCCGGCGAAGAAAAAAGCACCCAAGAAGAAGAAGTAAGTTTGGGCGCCCCGAGAGGGCTAGCAGTTTAATTAGGGTTCATGCAATCGGCCCCGAGTGATCGGGGCCATTTTTATTGGCTGCCGCGCTTCCTGCGCTGTGCTCTCCCCCGGTGGAATTTTGAACCGGCCGTGGTGTGCGCTAAGATTCCAGCATGCGGCGGCGAACGTTCCTTCAAGCGACAGTAGCCGGGTTAGCCGCGCGGTCCGCATCCGCGGGAGGTGATGTGTCTACGGTCCCGATCCGTCTTGGCTTCGACAGCTATTCCGTCCGAGCCTTCCGTTGGAAAGCAATCCAGCTGCTCGATTACGCCGCCGGCCTCAAGCTGGACACCATCCAGCTCTCAGGCCTCGAAGATTATGAAAGCTTCGAACCGGAGTATCTCGCGCGGGTGAAGGATCACGCGGCGAAGGTGGGCATCGTGATCGACGGCGGCATGGGATGTATCTGCCCTCTGTCCAAGAGCTGGAATCCGAAGGACGGCGACCCCAAGGAGAATATCCTGCGCGGGCTGCGCGTGGCCAAGGCCGTGGGCGCGACTTCCATGCGCTGCTACATGGGTAGCGCGGCGGACCGGCGCGGCAACCATCCGCTGGAGGCCGTCATGGAAAGCACCATCGCGGTCTTTCGTTCGGTGCGCGCCGAGGCGCTGGACCTGGGAGTGCGCATCGCGCTCGAGAATCACGCCGGGGACATGCAGGCCCACGAGGTCCGGACCATCATCGAAGAAAGCGGCAAGGACGCCGTGGGCGCCTGCCTGGACACCGGTAATCCAATGTGGGTGGTGGAAGATCCACTGGTGTCGCTCGAAGTGCTGGCGCCGTATGTGGTGACCTCGCATGTGCGGGATTCGGCAGTGTGTGAGCATCCACGTGGCGCGGCCGCGCAGTGGACGGCGTTAGGCGACGGATCGATCGACTTCCACAAATTCATGGAGCGCTATCGCGAGCTGTGTCCGAAGGCCGCTATGCAGCTAGAGATCATCACCGGCCGCCCGCCGCAGGTACTGGCGTACCTGGAGCCGGATTTCTGGAAGGCTTTTCCGAAGGCGAAGGCCTCGGAGTTCGCCAGGTTCGTCGCACTGGCGAAAAGCGGCCACCCATTCACGGGATTCATGGTGATCGAAGACGGGACGCCGCAGCCCCTGCCCGAGTTCACAGCGGCATTGCGGGAGCAACAGCGCCTGGACCTGGAGCGGAGTTTCGAGTATGCGAAGAAGTCGTTGGGGGTGGGGGTGCGGTGGAGGGGTTAGTGGCGCTTGGAACCTAGCTGCCAGACTTTGACGACCGGCGCTCCCTTGTCGAGCCAGGCCATGACTTCGCCTGCGAGAGTAACCGGGTTGCACCACATCACCTTTCGAATCTCGGCACAGTTGCCAGTTATGCTCCGTAGTAGTTCGTGGACGGAATCGTCGCGAGAGACGACGATCCGATCGTGCGCGAGGGCTGCCTCCACAAGGTGAAGGTCTTTTTCGATCTCTTGTCGAGCATTGCCCGGAAGGCCCAGGCGATTGATCTTGGAGCGCAGAGACTGGTCCCGCTCAACCAGCGGCCGAAGAAGCTTGCCCCGTCTCTGCATCGCAAGCATCCAGTCCTTGAGGAATCGGATTCTGACCTCGTCCGCCGTGCTGCGAATGAGCAGAGCCACATTTTGCCACTCCTGTTCAATCTCTCTGCTGAGAACCACCTTGTGGCAAACATTCAATACGACTTCGAGAAAGCGGCGGCACGAAATTGAGGTTGGGTTCTCCGCCAAGGTTGCCGACCGCGCCACGGAGGCGTCGATCACCAGGCGCCGGGAGACCTTCTTCGCCACTAGCGGTGGCTCCGCTCGGCGACTGCGTCGAGGTAAGCACTGTCTGCGGAGAGAATGACTCGGTCGAAGTCTTCCGGCCAATCGCTGTCACTGAACGCGCCGTTTTCGTCGAGACCGGTAGGGGTAACTGCGGTCACGCCGGTCTTCGGATCGCGCTGGAACCAGTGGAGCTTAACAAGCTCCGGTTTTAACTCGCCCTTCGCGACGAGGGTCTGGATTGCCGTTAGCAACAGCGTGCTGTGAGTTTCGACGACTACCTTCACGCCGCGCTTGGCGGCGTCCGCGAGAATATCCGCCAGCTTGACCTGAGCTCGCGGGTGAAGGTGGATCTCAGGCTCCTCAAGATAGACGAGTTGTCCTTCGCCTGCCACCCGCAAAGCTACCAGGACAGGTAAGGTTTGGAGGACTCCGAATCCAACGTCGGCGACGCTTACAAGGTCCCCTACTCTTGGATCATCCAGTCGCTGGACCAGCAGCTCAATACTGACGTCACTCAACCGCTGAGCTACAACTTCCGGGGCCAGGCCGGTTCGACGCAGGTCCTCGTTCAAAAGCGAATAGGCGCTGGCCCTGCCAGACTGCCAACTGTATATGACACTGCCAGTGTATTCGTGGAACGTGCCAGGAAAACTTGTCGCAACCGCCCGAATGGGGTAAGTCCTCTCCGTATTTCCGCGGATGCCTGGAACGTGAATCACACCTTGGACGAATCGGGCGATCCATTTCATCGCATGGAAGGTTGACCCTCCCGCGAGCCGGACGTCGAGGAAAAAGCGGTCTGAAACGATTTCTTCGGCTGCCTCCCAGTATCCGTCTTCAACCGGGAACATCGCCTCCATTCCGCTGCGGATCTCGTCTTTATGCATGTCTGGACGAAGGGTTAGCAGTTTCTTCCCTCGTATCAACCGCTCCTCCAACACCGCTGCGGCGTAGGTTAACGACTCTGCGAAAGTAATGTGGAACTCGAAGTCCGGGGTCGCAAGCTCGACGGACATGGGTCGTGTTCCTTCTGCGGTCCGCGAGAAAAACTGATCGCTTGATGTGAATTTTACATTCGGGCCTCCGATCCAAAGCGGACCGGGATCTGTGGTTTGCTCCAGCGTCTGCTTCAGCATCAACAACGGCTGCATGATGCTCGACTTACCCGAACTATTCGCCCCGGCGAGGATCGTCAGCGGGGCTATCTCAATCGATTGCTTCTTGCTGATCGACTTGAAGCCTTCTACCGCGATCCGGGTGATCCCGTCGGCCATAGCTCAAGCCTAGCCTAACCGGTTCAGCGCCGCGCGGAGTTCTTCCAGACTCATCGTGCCGGGATGATACAGCCGGACAATCCCTTGCCGGTCGATCAACACCACAGTCGGAGTGGTGCTGGCGCCGTAATTCTTGAAATTCTCTTCGCTGATTGGCGCCGGGACATTCAGCAAGTCCGAATAAAACTTGTGGCGGACTTCGTCGATGTACTTGGTCTCGTCGGTGGGCCCAACTTCCTCGCCACGCGCTGCGTAGCCGTAACGCTGCGTCGGGGCAACCACAACTAAACCCTTGGCGGCGTACTCTTTCGCGATTTCGGCCAGGATTGGCGCTTCCTGCTTGCAATCGCCGCACCAGTGCGCCCAGAAGAATAGCACCACTGGCTTGCCCTTCCACGCAGTTAGCGGCGCGGGCTTAGATCCTAGAAATTCGCGCTCATCCAGCGGCGGCGCGACTTTTCCTTCCAGGCTCAGCAGGTTGATGTTTTTCTGGATGCGCGTACGAATCGAAGTCGCCTGATACTTGGCCAGCTCCGCTTTTAGAAACGCCACCGCGGCGCTACGCTCGCCACGTGCGCTCAACACCTGCGCCTCCACCTCGATGGCAGCGCCCAGCGCGATGGGCAGATGATCCTCCGCGTCGAGAGGCCGCTTCTTCAGCTCCTCCAACGCCAGCCGGTGCGTCTCCTTGGCGTAGGACTCGGCTTTATCCAACTGCTTCGCCGCGAGCTCACCGCGTCCCATCCAGGATAAAGCCACGATCATCTCCGGCGTGACGCCTTCGCTCGACCGGTATCTCTGAATGATGGAATCGCCCTGCGCGAAGTCATTGTGGGCAACCGCCGCGCGGACGTCATTGATCACGTTGGCCCAGGCTGTGGCCGCGATTAAGCCTGCTGGAATCAGTTTCAACAGCATCTACATTGAGGATAACAAGCGCCCGCCATCCACCACGATGGTCTGGCCGGTCAGGTAGGACGACCCGTCGCTTGCGAGCAGCAACGCCACGTCGGCAATCTCCGGAGGCTGGCCCAAATGCCGGATGGGTTGGTGAGAGATCAACCGCTCGAGCTTCGCCGGGTCTTTCCAATAATATTCGCTCAGCACGGTCTGCACCAGGCCGGGTGCGATCGCGTTCACGCGCACGCCCTTGGGGCCCAGCTCCAGCGCGTACGATTGCGTCATCATGATCAACGCCGCTTTGGTCATGCTGTACAGCAATCCGTGATATTGCGGGCGCATTCCGGCGATAGATGCGATGTTGATGATGGATCCCGAGCCGCGCTCGCACATCCCCGGCGCCACCAAACGCATCAGGCGATAGGTGCTCTTGAGATTCACCTCCACCATCTTGTCAAACTGGCCGTCGTCCATTTCGATGCCGGGCCCCTGAGCGATATTGGTAGCCGCGTTGTTGACCAGGATGTCGATCTTGCCGAAATCGCGCATCGTGGTGTCCACCAAGCGCTGCAACTCCTCGATGTTCCCCACATGGCAAGCCAGCGGCACTATGCGGCCGGCCAGACCCTTCAGTTCCTCAGCCACTTGGTCCAGCGTGTCCTGCTTGCGCCCGCAGATCACCACCGTTGCGCCTTCCCGCGCAAAAACCTCCGCTGTCGATTTCCCGATCCCGCGGCTTGCGCCGGTGACGATTGCTACTTTGTTCTTCAGTTGGCTCATAGTTTCAGTGTCTTCAGATACTCGCGGAAATCGCGACCCAGGTCATAACGCTTGAGCGCAAACTCAACCGTAGCTTTCAGGAACCCGAGCTTATCGCCGGCATCATAGCGCGTGCCTTCGAAGCGATAACCGTAGATGGGACGGTTGTGCAGCAGATGTTTCAATGCATCGGTGAGCTGCAGCTCGCCCCCGCTGCCCGGTTCGATAGATTCGATGGATTCGAAAACATCCGGCGTGAGCACGTAGCGGCCGATGATGGCCAGGTTGGACGGCGCTTCCGACGGCTTCGGCTTCTCCACCATGTTCCGAATCCGGAACAGGCGATCTTTTCCCGAGTTATGCGATACCGGCTCGGCATCCACGGCTCCGTAGGCGGAAATAGCGTCGCCTGGAACTTCCATCAGCGCGACAACGGATGCACCATAGAATTCGTGGACATCCAGCAACTGCCGGATGCACGGAATTTCTGAATCGATCACGTCGTCGGAAAGCACCACTGCGAACGGCTCATGGCCCACCAGCTCCTTCGAGCGCAGGACCGCGTGGCCCAGGCCGAGCGCTTCCTTTTGCCGCACGTAGGCGACATCGATCATGTCCGAAACACTGCGGACAATCGCCAGCAGATCCTTCTTGCCCTTGGCCTCCAGCGTTTGTTCCAGCTCAAAGCTCACATCGAAGTGATCCTCGATCGCTGTCTTGCCCCGGCCGGTGACGATGATGATGTTCTGAATACCGGAATGAATGGCCTCTTCGACGCCGTACTGGATGAGGGGCTTGTCCACCAGCGGGAGCATCTCTTTGGGCTGCGCCTTGGTGGCTGGAAGGAATCGCGTGCCGAGTCCCGCGGCGGGGAAGACTGCCTTGCGAACTTTGGGAATCATCAGAACTATTGTGTCAGAGCGGGCGCAAGAAAAAGCTTGCTAACTAACTATGTCTATAGTAGACTAAACGTGTTAGCCGTTACCGATATGAGTCTGCCGAAATTAACCAAACTCGAGCTTCAGATCATGGAGACGCTGTGGAGCCGGGGTGCCTGCTCGATTCGCGAAGTTCAGGAGGCGTTTCCGGAGGCTCGAAGGCCGGCCTACACCACCGTGCAAACCACCGTCTATCGTCTGGAAGGGAAGAAAGCCGTGCGCTGCGTCAAGCGGATCAGTAACGCCAACATATTCGAGGCAGCCATCTCGCGCGGGGATGCACAAGGCAAGTTGATCGACGAATTGTTAGGACTCTTTGGAGGCAGGACCAAACCAGTGATGGCCCATCTCATCGAATCCGGCCAGCTTACTTTGGACGACGTAAAAGAAGCCGAGCAAGCTCTGAAGAAGCTGGCGAGAAAGGAAAAATCAAAATGATCCCGGCGAACTTGATCCCGATCGCCAATCACTTGTGGCAATCCACTCTTATCGCGGCCGTGGCCGGGCTCTTGAGCCTGGCATTGAGAAAACAGCGGGCTCAGGTTCGCTATGCGCTTTGGCTGGCCGCATCGGTGAAGTTCCTGGTACCTTTTGCGCTGCTGGTCAACATCGGCAGTCAATTTCAGTGGCGTACGGCCGTCACTGTGGTGCGATCGCCGCTCCCAATCGCGATGGAACAGATCAGCCAGCCTTTCTCGCGTTCGGGCGCAGCGCCCCTGTCGACTGTCACGCCGGCGGCAAACCAGGTGTTAGCAGTTCCGCTTGTTTTTTGGGTGTGCGGCTTTGCCGCGGTTTTCTTCTCATGGTTGAAGCGATGGAGGCACGTCCGAGCCGCCGTGCGCGCGGCGTCCCCTTTGTCGCTGGACGTCCCGCTTAAGGTGGTGTCTTCCCCCGTTCCGCTGGAGCCAGGCGTTTTCGGAATCTTCAAGCCAGTATTGTTGCTTCCCGAAGGAATCTTGGAACGTTTGTCGCCAGCCCAGTTGCGTTCGATTCTCGCGCACGAGCTGTGCCACGTGCGGCGACGCGATAACTTTGCTGCTGCATTGCACATGACCGTGGAGGCGCTCTTCTGGTTTCATCCCCTGGTGTGGTGGATCGGAGCCCGGCTGATGGAAGAGCGGGAGCGTGCCTGTGATGAGGAAGTTCTCCGCCACGCCGCCGAACCCGAGGTTTATGCCGAAGGGATTCTCAACGTTTGCAAGTTTTATTTAGCGTCGCCGCTGCGTTGCGTGTCCGGCGTCACCGGCTCAAATCTGAAGAAGCGCATCGAGGAGATCATGACGCGGCGCGCGCTGTACAGCGTCAGTCCCGGAAAGAAATTACTCCTGGCCGGCGCTGCAACGGTAGCCATTGGAATGCCGATCGCGATCGGCGTTCTGAACGCGCCACAGGCTCACGCTCAGTCTGAGGGCGCGAAGCTGACTTTCGAAGTGGCGTCGGTCAAGCCCAACAGCGGGGATGACCGCCGGGTCGGGATCCAGTTACAGCCCGGCGGAGGCCTGCGCACAACCGGCACGACGCTCAAATTCCTGCTCACCTTCGCCTATGACGTCCGAGATTTTCAAGTCTCCGGTGGTCCTGGCTGGATCAATTCTGATCGCTTCGATATCGTCGCCAAGTCCGAGCGAGGCAGCGCGGAAAGCACTGCGGACGATATGCGCAAGATGACCGATGCGCAGCTGAAGACGTCGGTGGAATTAGTACGGCAAAAACTTCAGGCGCTGTTGGCTGATCGTTTCCAGCTTACGCTTCACCACGAGACAAAAGAACAGCCGGTGTACGCGCTGGTGATCGGTAAGAACGGACACAAGCTTCAGGAATCTCAGGTCAAGGAAGGCGAAGGACGCCACATGATGATGAATCGAGGTGAGCTCGACGGCGACGGCGTGCAGCTGGAGTTTCTCGCCTCTACCCTTTCGAGTCAGTTGGGCCGCCCTGTCATCGATCGCACCGGGCTCACGGGACATTACACTTTCAAGCTCCAGTGGACTCCCGATCCGGGTCAATCCATGGGTGGACCGCTGCCTCCGGGTGTCGAAGCTCCTCCACCACCGGACCCCAATGGACCCTCGATATTCACGGCTATTCAGGAGCAACTCGGGCTGCGTTTGGAGTCGCAGAAAGGCCCGGTCGACCTGATCGTCATCGACCGAGTGGAAAAGCCATCCGAGAACTGATCACAAAATATCGGTGGGTCACCCAACGATTTAGCACGCCCAATCGTCCTAAACTCTATCGGCGGGACAATAGCAGAAAGGAAAAGCGATAATATGCGACCAATTCGAAGTACGAATCTGGTGATTCTCGTGGCTGGCCTGGCTTTTGGCCAGTCGGTACCCGCCCCGCTGACTTTCGAGGTGGCGTCCATCAAGCCCAGCGCTGAACAGGGCGACCACCGGATGATTCGGTTCATGCCTGGCGGCGGCCTGCCGCCACAGCGGATGAAATGCGAAATATGACGGACGCGCAGATGAAGACCACCGTGGAACAGATGCGGCAAAAACTGCAAGCGCTCCTGGCCGATCGTTTCCAGCTCACCATTCATCACGAGACCAAGGAACAACCTGTCTACGCCTTGGTAATCGGCAAGAATGGATCGAAGCTGCAGGAATCTCAGATGAAGCCCGGCGATAGACACCGCTTGATGAGGATGGGCCGTAGCGAACTCAACGCGGAAGGAGCCGCTATCGACATGCTGACCAGCACTCTTTCGAATGTACTGGGCCGTCCGGTGATCGATCGCACCGGCCTGAAGGGAGATTACGATTTCAAGTTGCAGTGGACTCCCGATCCGAGCCAGTCGGGTGGTTTCGGCGGACCACCGCCTCCGGGTGTGGAAGCCCCGCCGCCACCGGATCCCAACGGCCCATCGATATTCACCGCGATTCAAGAACAACTGGGGCTCCGCTTGGAATCGCAAAAAGGGCCAGTCGACCTAATCGTCATCGACCGTGTGGAAAAACTCTCCGAGAACTAACCGTGGCGCACGCTCTCAGCGTGCCGCGTCCCCACTCCTGGGGACGCTTGCTGCGTTCCTTCTCACCGCGCTGCTCCCAGCCACGGAACACCACGGCAGCGTGAAATTCTCCGGCCTCCCGGTCCCCGGCGCAACGGTAACCGCGACACAAGGTGATAGATCGGTCACCGCGATCACGGATCCACAAGGTCAGTATTCCTTCCTCGACCTTCCCGACGGCACCTGGACCATTCAAATTGAAATGCTGGGATTCGCTCCTATCCGCCAGGAGGTGACTATTTCGCCGCAGACACCGATCCTCGAATTTGAGCTAAAGATGCTGGCGCTCAGCGAAATCCATGCCGTCGCGGCTCCGGCTCCTGCGCAGGCCGCGACCACGCCCACACCAATACCAGCCCCGACACCTCCCGTAACACCCGCCGCAAAATCGCGCATAGCGAAAAACGCGCCGCTGGCGCCCACCAACACACCAGCCCCATTCCAGAAGACTGATCTCAATGCCACCGCGATTCCCGCAGCCTCGCCCCAGCCCGACGCCGCGGCTCCTCCGAGCGACACCTTCGCCAACCAAAGCCAGTCCGATCTCAACCAGCGCGCCGCCGACGGCTTCCTTATCAATGGCACCGCGAACAACGGCGCCAGTTCGCCGTTCTCCCTAGCTCAGGCATTCGGAAACAACCGGCGCAGCCAATCGCTCTATACCGGAACCCTGGGACTCATCCTCGACAACTCCGCGCTAGACGCCCGTCCGTTTTCTCTAACCGGCCAGGACACACCCAAGCCCGCGTACGATCATCTGCAGGGCGTCCTTGCGCTAGGCGGCCCCATCAAGATTCCGCACCTGATTCCACGCAACGGCCCAATTTTCTTCATCAATTACCAGTGGACCCGGAATCGTAACGACAGTAACGCCACCGGCTTGATGCCCACCATCGCGGAACGCAACGGAGATTTCTCGCACGCTCTGAATCCGCTCGGCCAGCCGGTCGAGATCGTCAATCCCGAGACGGGAGCGCCAATTTCCGGCAACATGATCCCGCAATCTCTGATCAGCCCGCAGGCGCTGGCGCTGCTACGCTTCTATCCGCTTCCCAACTTCGCGGGCGGAACACAATACAACTATCAGATCCCGATTGTCGGCAACATGCACCAGGACAGCCTGCAAACGCGGCTGTTCAAGACATTCAACCGCAAGAATCAGCTTTCCTTCCTGTTCGCGCTGCAGAGCACGCGCTCGGATACTCCGAACCTCTTTGAATTCCTCGATACAACAAAAACTTTGGGGCTCAACTTCCAGGCCAACTGGCGTCACAGCTTCACGCCCAGACTATTTACCAACGTCGGATATCAATTCAGCCGCCTCGCGACGCGGGTTACACCCTACTTCGAGAATCTCGTGAACGTCTCAGGCGACGCGGGCATCTCAGGCAATAATCAATCTCCCGTGAATTGGGGACCGCCCAGCCTCAATTTCGCCAGCGGAATCGCGAGTCTCTCAGACGGCCTGCCGTCC
>Ga0208690_1000179_pt1 | contig 16924 bp, 16 predicted proteins | sample June2015DPH_16_1_2_FD_184712 | JGI IMG/M metagenome (GOLD analysis project Ga0208690, IMG submission 184712) | Peatland microbial communities from SPRUCE experiment site at the Marcell Experimental Forest, Minnesota, USA - June2015DPH_16_10... | ecosystem: Environmental > Terrestrial > Soil >...
GATCGTCCTTCAAGCCCTACGTCTACACAACCGTGATCGACAAAGGCGCAAGTCCCGACGACACGATTCTGGACGAGCCCATCACCTTCGAAACGCCTTCCGGGCCATACACGCCGCATAACTACGACGACAAGTTTGAAGGCATCATCACGCTGCGGCGGGCGTTGGCGCAGTCGCGGAATATCCCAGCCTTGAAGCTCGCCAACAAAGTGGGGATCAAGGCCGTGATCGACTACGCGGAGCGCTTCGGCATAACGGCCCGCCTGCCACCTTACTTGCCGGTTGCGTTGGGCTCAGCCGAAGTCACGTTGATGGAGCAGACTTCCGCGTACAGTGTGTTTCCGAATGACGGCGTTCGCGTCACCCCTCGCTACATCACAAAAGTCACGGACTACGAGGGCCGGGTGTTGGAAGAGGATTATCCCGAGGTGAAAGATGTGATCAGCTCGCGCACCGCGCGAATCATGACTGCGATGCTGCGCGAGGTAGTGCTGCATGGGACAGGAGTCGCGGCGGCCAAGCTGCCGTTTCCCGCCGGTGGAAAAACCGGCACGACCAATGACTTCGCCGACGCATGGTTTGTGGGATTTTCTCCGTCGATGACCTGCGGCGTGTGGGTTGGCTTCGACGAAAAAAAATCGCTGGGGTCGAAAGAAACCGGCGCTCACGCGGCGCTGCCGATTTGGATGAACTTCATGAGCGCCGCCATGGCGGGAAAAGATCCAGGACAGTTTCAGCCTTCACCCGAGATGCCGCCACCAGTGGCACAGAAAGTTGATACGCCGGATACGATTCCGGGAGCGGATGAGACCCACTGAGTTCCGCAGAGTTATGTTATTTAATCTGAACTTCTATTTATGAAATCTGCACTTCGTTTCGCGATGATGGCGCTGGTACTGATTGTCGTCGCTCTGGTGTCTGCGTTGACGGCGATGCGCTTCGCCATTCATGGGCAGGAAGTTCAGGTCCCCGCTCTTGTTGGCCTCGCACCGGCGGATGCAGCGCGCTCGGTCGCCGCTCTCGGCCTGCAAGTGCAAGTGGAGCGGCAGTATTACAGTCCGCAGATTCCGGAGGGACGAATCGTATCGCAGTTGCCGCTGCCCGGGGCTAAGGTGCGTCGCGGATGGCAGATTCGCGTCGCCGAAAGTCTTGGGCCACAGCGAGTCGTAATTCCGGATGTGACGAAGGAGAGTGAGCGCGCGGCCGAGTGGAACATCAAACGCCGGGGACTCGACCTGACCTCGACCGCGGAAATGCAGTTGCCGGGAACACCCGCCGATCAAGTGCTGGCGCAGAGTCCTCCCGCGAACGCCAGCCAGGTAGCAGCGCCGAAGACGAGCCTTCTGGTAAGCGTTGCTGCCGATTTGCCAGCCTACGTCATGCCAAGTTTTATTGGGCAGCCGTTGGGCACCGCGAATCGTACGTTGCAGGACGCAGGTTTCAAGCTGGGCAACGTGAGCGTCGCGCCTCCTCCACCGCCAGTGAACCCGGCCAGTCCCGCAACAGTTCCTGCCGCGCCTAACACCCCGCCACCTCAGCCCTCGCCTGCAAGCATTATTGTGGTGCAAAACCCGCCCGTTGGGCAGAAGGTTTTTGCCGGAGCCGTCATCAGCTTCGAAGTGCGCTGACACGACGTTATCGATGTTTCTCCAGGATTGCCGCGAAGAATCCATCGCAGGGATGGACTCCGGGTATGGTTCGCAGGTATGGGCCCGATGTGAGGGAGGAGGCGTCGCCGAAAATAAGTTCGCCTTCTGCCTCAAGCCGCGCCAGTTCAGAGCGGCAGTCTACGACGCGAGAAGACGAATCCCGGGCCAACGCGCGCTCGATCACCTCTTCGTTTTCTTCGCGTTCCAGCGAGCACGTGGAATAAATTGCTCGCCCTCCCACGGCCACACGGTCCATGGCTGATTGCAGGATCGCGAGTTGTCGTTCCTGGAGATCGTTGATGTCTTCAGGCGCAAGCCGCCACTTGATTTCGGGGTTGCGCGACAGCGTGCCAGTGCCTGAGCAAGGAACATCCACGAGAACGCGATTAAAGTTCGTCGCGAAGGGCAGGGCCCGCGCATCGGCGGCGATTACTGCGATGCTTTCACGTCCCTCCTGCGCTGATCGACCGTCGGCTCGCGCTAACTTTCGTAGCAAACGTGCTCGATGCGGATGAACATCGACGGCGGTGATGCGTGATCCCGCATTGCGATCGGCGAGTAGCAGAGTTTTTCCGCCCGGGGCGGCACAACAATCGAGAATGCGATCGGCGCGCCCGACTAAGAGCGCGACCAGTTGCGAAGCTTCGTCTTGAATCGTAAACAGGCCATCTTTAAACGCGGAAGTCTTCGTGATATCCCCCCGCCCGACTCTCCGCGCAGAGGCAAGCATGGAACCTGGAGACAGTTCGATTCCGTCAGCACGAAGCCGGTTCTCCGCTTCCGCCTGTCGCAAGCGGATTGTGGTAACCGGTGGAGATTGATCGTGGCTGCATATTTGCGAAGCGGCCGTGTTGCCATAGCATTTGAACCAGCGCTCAACCAGCCATAACGGATGAGCGCTGCTGGCAGCGAGCGATGCGGCAGAAGACCCGTCTATGGCGGGCGGACTCAGTAATGCGCTGGCAGCAAATTTGCGTAGAACAGCATTTACGAATCCGGTGGCTGAACGCTTGCGCGCTCGCTTGACGAGTTCGACACTTTCGTTGATCGCGGCGCGGGCAGGAATGCGGCTGAGCCAGAGCATTTGGTATACGGCAAGTCGAAGCGCGACGAGAATTTCCGCATCGAGCCTCGTCACCGGCTGCGATGAATACCGGGAAATCTCGGAATCGAGCCACGACTGCCATCGCAATACGCCCATAACCAGTTCCATGGCCAGGGAATGATCGACACCGGTCAGGGAAGCGTAAGCGCGCGAGTGCAGCAATTCTGAGGCGTACGAAGACTCACGCTGGACTCGCAGCAGGATGTCAAAAGCGGCGGCACGCGCTGGCGACACGGCCGTCTTCAAACCTTGAGCTTTCTGATTCACATCACCAGTATGAAGGACGCGAGCAGAATTTGAGTCTCTAGGAACCGAGTTTCTCGCCCGGTCGAATATGGTAACCGCGAATAAAATCGGCGCCGGACGTTCGCTTCTTCCCCTCCAACTGCAACTCGATTACCTCAATGGCTGTGTTGTGCGCGCATCCTACCACTAGGCGGTTGCCATCTACTTGCAGCGCGGAAGGAGGCAGTACTCGCTCGAAGGCGGCTGCGCGCCACATTTGCAGATTCTTGCCGCGGAATGTGGAATAGGCTCCCGGCCACGGTTGAAATCCTCGCAAGCGATTCACGATCTCTGTGGCGCTGCGTGAGAAATCGATCAGGCCATCTTCTTTTTTGAGAATGGGAGCGAGCGTAGCTTGCGCATCATCCTGCTTGCGCGGAATAATAGCTCCACTCTGCAATTCGCGCAGCGTTTCAGCCATGAGTTCAGCGCCGACGGTCGCCAGCGTTGGCGCGAGAGTCTCCGAAGTGTCGTCGGGAGCTATCGCCATTTCACGCTGCAGCAGGATGTCGCCGGTGTCGAGGCCGGCATCGATTCTCATTGTCGTCACGCCGGTAATGGTGTCGGCGTGCGCGATTGCCCATTGAATCGGCGCCGCGCCGCGGTATTTCGGCAGTAACGAGGCGTGCAAGTTGATGTTGCCCTGGGGGGCAAGATCGAGCATCCATTGCGGAATGATGCGGCCGTAGCCCACGACGATAACGGCGTCAGGTTTTAGAGCGGTGAGTTGAGATCGGAACTGGTCGTTATTTTTGATTTTGTCAGGCTGCGCGATGGAGATCCCCAGGCGCAACGCGCACTCCTTGACCGGTGATGGAACCAGCTCAAGCCCACGTCCCTTCGGCCGGTCCGGCTGCGTAACCACCAAGTGTACATGGAATCCACTTTCAACCAGACGCTCGAGAGTAGGAACGGCGAAACGCGGCGTGCCGCAAAAGACCAAATTGAGAAGGGGAGACATTGAGTAATTAGATAATTGAGTGATCGGATTCCGAACCCCCGATTCTCCGATCCCCAGATTACCAAATTACTCAATGACAAAATTCCGCTACCATTCGCCCGCTTTTACCAGCTTGCGAATCTTGCGCTTAATCAGATCGCGTTTGATCGCGCTTATGTGGCTGATATAGAGCTTGCCATTTAAGTGATCGGTTTCGTGCTGAAAGGCGCGCGCCAGCAAGTCGTCGCCACTCCTCTCGAAAATTTTTCCGGATAAATCCTGAGCGCGAATGGTGGCCACCTTGGCGCGGCTCACGTTCTCACGAAAGTCTGGAATGCTCAAGCAGCCTTCGCTCTGCGAGTGCCGGCCCTCTTTGTGAATGATTTCGGGATTGATGAGAACCAGTTTCGCGTCGGGATCTTCCTTAAAGGTCACGTCGACCACGGCAATTCGCCGCGAGATTCCAATTTGCGGAGCGGCCAGTCCCACGCCGCGCGCGGCATACATCGATTCAAACATGTCATCGACTAACTTCTTCAGCTCTTCGTCGAAAACGGTAACGGTCTCGGACGGCTTTTCGAGGACAGGATTTCCGAACTTTACGATGGGATAGATCATCAATAACTTTCTAATTGCTGGCGGTAGCCTTCGAAATTGCGCAACGTTTCCACCATCGAATCCCCGCCGAATTTTTCGAGCGCGCAGCCCGCCAGAGTGAGCGCAACCATAGCTTCGGCGGCGACGCCCGCCGCAGGGACTACACAAACGTCGGAGCGCTCGTACGCTGCACTCATAGGTTGGCGAGTGGAAAAATCTACGGACTGCAAGGGCCTCCGCAGGGTCGATATCGGCTTCAAATATCCGCGTACGCGAATCTCTTCTCCATTGGAAACGCCACCTTCAATTCCACCGGCGTTGTTGCGAGTACGGGTGAATTTAGTGAAGTCTCCCTTCTCGCCGTATCCGATTTCGTCATGGACTACAGACCCCGCCGCCGCCGCCGCGGCAATACCGGAGCCGATTTCCACCGCCTTAACCGCTTGCAGCGACATGACCGCGGCGGCCAATCGGGCATCCAGACGCTCATCCCACTGCGCATAGGTACCCAGACCGGGAGGCGCGCCATGCGCGACAACTTCAAAGACTCCTCCGAGCGAGTCGCCGGTTCGAAGAACCTTGTCGACTTCGCCTTTCATCCGCTCCTGAGTTTCCCCATCGGCACAATTCAGCAGGATTTCATCCTGATTGTAAAGAGCGTAAATCTGCTCCCAGCCGACATCTTTTTGCATAGCCGCGCTTCCAACAGCGATAACGTGGCTGACAACCTCGATGCCAAGCTCGCGCAGAAAAGCTTTTGCTATCGCTCCCGCGGCCACGCGCGCGGCGGACTCGCGCGCCGAAGCACGCTCCAAAACATAGCGCGCCTCGGGAAAATTGTATTTCAATGCGCCGGCAAGATCCGCGTGCCCGGGACGCGGCGAGCCTACCCGCTTGTGGCGCGCGGGATCGCCCTCGCCAACCGGCAGAGACTCCTGCCAGTTCTTCCAATCCTTATTTTCAAGCTGAATTGAAATCGGCGAACCGATCGTGAAACCGTGGCGTACGCCGGACAAAATATGAGCCGCATCCCGCTCAATTTTCATGCGGCCGCCACGGCCATATCCCTGCTGCCTGCGCCACAGTTCACGATCAAGAAAACTTTGCTCAATTTTGAGCCCGGCGGGCACGCCTGAAATAAAAGCGACCAGAGCTTCGCCGTGAGACTCTCCCGCCGTGAAGTAGCGCAGCATAAACGGTCGATTTTACCTGACACGCCAGCCCAACTGTGAAAAACATTGCACTTGCGCCGCGATCTGGCCGGGGGGACGGGCGTTTTCCACGATTTTGACGTGCGCGAGAACGGTAATGGTTGTTACAATGGGCCACGTCATTTGTTTCTTCTTTTTGAACTCTTTTCATTCGTCCCTGTCACTTCGAATATTTCTCTGGCCAAATTTAAGCACGGAGGAACGGTGTGTCTACCCGTAGGAACATAAAAATTAGTACGAATAGAAAAATCCGATGTGTCGTTGTGCACGAACACATTTTGCTGCGGCAGGGGCTTCGCCGCATGCTGGAAGACGAGCCCGACATCGAGGTTGCGGGCGAAGCCGGAAATGCAATGGAGTGCCTGCAAAAGGTTTTTGACCATGCGCCGGAAGTGGTGATCGCAGATGCCAAGGCCTTTGGCCTTTCAGCGTCGGAGACTGCGTTGCTCTTCGAGCGCGAATCTCCCGACACAAAATTGGTTTTTTTGGACACGGAGCAAAAGAAAAATTCTTCATCGGTTCGTACGGCTGAAATGGAGCATTCCGCAACCCGGCAAACTTCCATGGAGGAATTGGTGGAGATGGTTCGGGACGTTTGCGGCTCGAACTATACGGATGCGTCCGAAGCGGTCGATCTGCAACGCATTTCGGCTGCTCCCCCCGAGCAGCGCGCGCTCACAGCCCGTGAACAAGAGGTACTCAAACTGCTCGCGGAAGGAAAAACCGTGCGCGCCGCCGCCAGTGATTTAGGCCTGAGCAGCAAGACCGTGGATTCGCACAAGTTCAACCTGATGCGGAAACTCGGCATTCACAACAAGGCCGATCTTGTGATGTGGGCGATTCAGAAGAAAGTGGTAAAAATTCCCGCCGAGCTGTAACCAATCATTTCGCCGCACAAGCTGCGGCAAGCTCCGCCAGGCTGGAAACCTGCAGATCGGGATGAGCTTCCGCAGCCTTCACGGCACCCACGCCTGTTCTCCTGGAAGGCCGATTCACCCACACCGCGGCAAGTCCGAGCGACTGCGCCGGAATCACATCGTGGTAAATGCTTTGCCCAACGTGCAGAATGCTACTTGGGGGCAGGCCGATGCGGCCCAACGCGAGCTGGAAAATTTTCGAAGACGGCTTGTAGGCCCGCGCCTGCTGCGCCGTGATAACGTGATCAAATTCGACGCCAAGTAGAGGGCGCGTGGCCGAGAAGAGATCGTCATCTATATTGGAGACGATGGCCAGCCGAAAGCGGCTTCGTAGTTTGCGAAGCGCGTCTACTGTGTCAGGCCACGGCCTCCAATTTTTCAACGATTCCGCGAGCGAGTTAGCCTCCTGATCTGAGGGAACAAACTCAAACTCTTTCCCGAAGTCACGCACGACGCTCGCTAGAACATCGCGGTAACAACGATAGTCGCCCTGCTCAGCGTTCGCTTCAAAATCGCCGTAAAGGCTGAGGATCCTAGCATCATCGACACTCTTGCCGTGCGCCTCCAGCACCCGATGCAAGCAGGTAAGAATTCCCTCTTCCCAACTGATCAGCGTGCCATAGCAATCGAAGGTGAGAATTTCGAAACGACTGAAGTCGAGCATGATTGAGGCCTGTGTCTGCGGAACGATTTTCAGGAATCGAAGCCTGGCAAAGTCAGGCTGGGCGAAGTCGCGGCCGGCTCGCGAGAATCGCCGACCGGTTCCGGCTCGGCCGTGGGCGAATCGCCTGAATTTCGAACGGGCTTAGGCGCCAAGAACTTTGCACTATTCAAAAGCGGACGCCCCAGCGATGGGTTGTAGCTGGTCCATGCGCTCTCAAGATCGCCTTCGCGCTCAAATTGAGCACGCATAGCTTCCATCTTCGAATCCAGATCGTCGAGATAGTGCAGCATCAGGGCTTCGGGAAACATCGGCAGCTTCGGAGAGCCGAATTCATACTCGCCGTGATGGCTGATGATGAGGTGCTCGAGCAGCGTCTTCAGCTCGGCAGGGAAATCGGGAACCAGCGCAAGCTTGGCCTGCAACATCTCCAGTTCGATCACCATGTGGCCCAGCAGTTGGCCGCGAGTCGTGTAAGTAAATGACCGATGGTAGGTGAGTTCGTGAATTTTGCCGATGTCGTGCAGAAAAGCGCCGGTCAGCAACAAGTCCCGGTTGACCAGCGGATAATTTCGGCAGAGCAGATCGCATGAGCGGAACAGCGAAACCACGTGATCGAGAAGACCGCCGATGTACGCATGATGCAACGTCTTGGCAGCAGGCGCGTTGCGATATGCAGCCGCAAGATCGGGGTCAGACATGAAGCCCTGCACGAGAGCTTTCAGATGAGGATCGCGGAACGAGGCTACGAACTCCGACAGTGTTCGCCACAGTTCGTCAATGTCCTTCGTGGTCTTGGGAAGATAATCGTCGAACTCGATTTCCGCGTCGCCCAGCTTGCGCAGTTTGTGAATCGTGAGCTGGAAGCGATTTTTATACTTGTTGATTAAGCCCTTAACCTTGAGGAAGTCGTCCTGCTCGAAGGCGTTGAGGACCTCATCCACGTTGTCCCACATTTTGGCTTCGAGCTGGCCGCTACGGTCGCCGAGCGTTAACGCGAGATAAGGCTCACCGGTCTTCTTAGGCTTGATCTGTTTGGCAACGACGACGAAACTGGAAGTGATGACCTTGTTTTCGTGACGATGGCACTCGCAGATAAAAAAATCCTTCATTCGCCACAAGTGTAACGCAGAACGCTCGACGCCGCTAAACAGGGACTTGCGCGAGCGCTATAAATGCATGAACTTCTTTTTTTTCTTCTTCAGATTCTTGGCGTCGTTTTCCTTGGCCGCGCTAGTTTCAACGGGCTTGGTTTCGTTCGGGCTTGCGCCGGAGTCGACGTAGCCATCCTTAATATCGATGTAGGCGTCTTCGCGCAGCTTCGTCAGATAGGCGCGTAGCGCGGGCTGCAGCTTCTGATAATACAACGCGTCCTGAATCTTCATCGTGACGTCTTTCATGGCCGGAATTCCCGCCATCTGATGGTCGGTTACTTTCAGGATCACATAGCCCTGTTTCGTTTGGATCACTTTGGTTACGTCGCCGGACTTCATGGCAAACGTCTCGTCTTCCAGTTCTTTCGCCAGAGTTCCGCGCTTGAAGACTCCCAAATCGCCGCCCTGCGAGGCCGATGGACCGGCAGAATACTTCTTGGCGATATCGTCAAACTTCGCTCCATCGTGAATCTGCTTGAGCAGATCGTTCGCTTTGGCTTCAGCCGCACTCAGAGCTGCAGCATTCGCCGCTTGTTTGTCAGCGTCGTTCGCCGGCTGGGTCTGAGCATTCCCGTCCGCCGTACCGTCGGCAGGTTTTGCGGCTGGTGTTGCCGGCTTTTCTGCCGCGGGCTTATCCGGAGCGAGCTTTTCGGGTGCGATCAGGATCTCGCTCAGCCTCACCGTTTCCGGTTGCTCCATCTCGCTCTTGTGCTCGTTGTAGAATTTCTGCTGCTCATCGGTGGTGATGCTGAGGTGCGAGCCGACTTCTTCGCCGATCACCTTTTGCGTGACGATCTGGTTGCGCATGTTCTGCTTGAAGTCCTCGTAGGAAATGCCCTGCGCTGTTGCGGCCTTTTCCAGGTCTTCCATCGAATCCAGTTTCATGTCCTTCCGCATCTGGTCGAGGCGCTTCACCAGATCGGTGTCGCCGGTGATTCCGAGGTCCTTACCCTTCTCGATCAGAAGTTCCTTGTCGATGAGATCTCGCAGAACGTCTTTCTCGCGGTCCGCGAAAGCCTTGTCGGCTTCAGAGGGAGTTTCCTGCTTGACTTCTTCCGCCAGCTCATTTTTACTGCGCTGGAACTCGGAGAGCGTGATGATCTGGCTGTTCACGCGCGCAACAATTTCTTCCACCACTTGCGCGGAAACGAGCGCCGGCGCGCAAGCCAAAACGATCAACACCAAGGAAAGTTTTCTCATAGGAATTTCCGCAAGGCCGCCACGCAGCCTGGGCCTGCCGACTGGAGTATGGCCGTCCGGATATTTTACTACTTCAGGCTTTTTGACGCGCGAGTGCGTTTGCCAGCAAATCTGGGCATCGCGCCTGCAAAAGAAACATCTAAGAATTTCATCGGAGCCCGGTAAGGAGAACGGTATATGCGATTTTCGAACTATGCCTTGCTTTGCCTGCTGCTTTACGGCGTGATGGCCCCGGCGCAGGTCACGGTGCTTCGCCACGTCACCATCATCGACGGTAACGGTGGAGCGCCACGACACAATGTCGCGCTTGTGATCAAAGGTGAGAAGATTACCGGCATCACAGCGGCCGAGGTTGAACCGCCGAAAGACGCGATTGTGATCGATCTCTCTGGCAAATTCATCATGCCCGAGATCGTCAACTCGCACGGGCATTTGGGATTACTAAAGGGCACGAAGGTGTCTGGGGAGAACTACTCCAAGGAAAATGTCGAGCGGCACCTGCTGCAGTATCAGGATTACGGCGTCGGCGCAGTGATGGTAATGGGGACGGATCGCGACCAGGCTTATGAATGGCGGGCCGAATCGCACGAAGGCAAGATTCCCGGGGCGACGATCTACACCGCCGGGCGAGGCTTCGGTGTTCCCGGTGGACTGCTTCCCGCGGCAATGAACGTGGACCTTTATCGTCCGAACACTCCGGACGAGGCGCGCAAAGACGTCGATGAACTTGCGGCACATCATCCTGACATCGTGAAGTTGTGGCTGGACGATTTCTGGGGACAGTTCCCGAAGATGAAGCCCGAGGTTTATGCGGTGATCATCGAAGAAGCGCACAAGCAGCATCTGCGCGTGGCGGCGCATGTGTATCACGAAGAAGACGCGCAGCGGCTGGTCGATGACGGAGTCGACGCGCTGGCACACAGCGTGCGCGATGCCGAGATTCCCGACAGCCTGGTCGCGGAGATGAAGAAAAAGAACGTGGCTTACATCGGAACGATGTCATTGGACGAATTTCTTACCGCCTATGCGGACGATCCTGCGTGGCTCAACGATCCGTATTTTCGCGATGCCCTTGAACCGGGCGTCTACGAGATGATTACAAGCGCGCAGTACAAGAAATCGGTGCAGGACGACAAGAAAACTCCGGCGGAGATTGCCGCGCAGTCGATCGAGAGGAAGAATCTCAAGAAACTCTTCGACGCAGGAGTTCTGGTGGCGCTCGGCACCGACTCCGGAGCGACTCCAACGCGCGCCTTTGGCTTTGCCGAACACCAGGAGTTGCAGCTTTTAGTCCAGGCCGGCCTAACGCCTCTGCAGGCGATCACCGTGGCCACGAAAGACGGCGCGGAGTTTCTGCATGCGTCAGACGAGTTCGGCGTGCTGCGTCGCGGGCTGAAGGCAAATCTCGTCGTGCTCGATAAGGATCCGTCGGCGGACATTCGGAATACCGAATCCATTTCCGCGGTGTGGAAGGATGGGAAGAAGGTGAGCGACGGGCCGCATGCACGGAACGAGTGATTCGCTGGTTGCCAAACAGTTATTCCTAGGCCTCGTACCGATGTGCGGCTATAGGGCGCTTCGGTGATCAGAACGGGTTGGCGATCACGACGCCGAAGTACTCCTGCCCCGCGCTTAAGTCTTCGGACCAAATCCGTTCGCAGCCTGCACGTTCCGCCGCGGCCACGATCATTCCATCGTAGAAATGCAGACCATACTTCGCGTGTGCTTGGACCGCGCGCCGGACGATGTCGCCGTCGGGCGTGATTAGGGGAATTGGCCCCAAGACGTCCAATAGGTCTGCTACGTCGGCAGCGGGCAGCGGCGGAGCCGGCTTGTGCAAGAGCGTGGAGGCAAATTCCGCGAGAACCTGGGTCGACACGATGCACTCGCCGTTAAGCGCTCTTCTCACCAGGTCCTGTGCGATGCCTTGCTTCGCTGGGTTGCCGACGTCGTAGGCGTAGACCAGAACATTTGTGTCGAGGAACTCAGGACCTGACATAAAGGTCTTCCCGTTTCCAGGTCTTCTTGGCAATGCGGAACTGGAACTGGCGGAAACTGCCCTCAAGGGCCTCGCGTTCGCGCCGCTTTCGTCCCGAAACAGAATTTTGGGCGGCCAGCGATTCCAGATAATCGCGCACCAGGCCGGTGAGCGTCGTGTCCCGTTCGATGGCGATTTTGCGAACGTCTTTAACCAGCTTTTCGTCCAGAGAGAGCGTAATATTCATATTCCCATAATAAGGGATACACGTATTATGGGCAAGTTTCCTGTAGCGTTATGGTCACTATTTAAACTTCCTGCTTGACAGGGTTGGGGGCGTTCAGTAGCATAGTCGAACCGACCGACCGGTCGGTTTGCGTAGTGCTTTAGGATCAAGAACAAGTCAAGAGCGGCGGGCGAGGGCGCCCGCCCTACACGTACTTATAAGGAGCATCTTGTGGCCACTATCTTTTATGAGCATGACGCTAATCCCGATGCGCTGAAGGGCAAGACTATCGCCATCCTGGGCTATGGCAGCCAGGGACATGCGCAGGCGCAGAATTTGCGCGACAGCGGGGCCAAGGTGATTGTGGGCCTTGAGCCGAACCGGCCTAGCGCGGCGCAGGCTCGGCAGGACGGCATGGTGGTGGTGGCTCCGGATGAGGCGGCGAAGCGGGCGGACTGGATTCATGTGCTCACGCCCGATGAGACGCAGGCGGCGGTTTATGCGCAGTACATTCAGCCGTATCTGCATCCGGGGAAGATTCTGGGGTTCTCACACGGGTTCAGCATTCATTTCAAGACGATCGTCCCGCCCAGCGATGTGGATGTGGTGATGATCGCTCCGAAGTCGCCGGGACACTTGCTGCGGCGGGTTTATGCGGAGGGGCGCGGCGTGCCGTCGCTGATTGCGGTTAGCCAGGATGCTAGCGGGCGGGCGCATGAATTTGCGCTGGCTTACGCGCATGGAATTGGGTCGACGCGGGCGGGCGTGCTGCAGACCACGTTCAAAGAAGAGACTGAGAGCGATCTGTTTGGCGAGCAGGCCGTGCTGTGCGGAGGGTTGACGTCGCTGATTAAGAAGGGATTTGAGACTTTGGTTGAGGCTGGCTACGCCCCGGAGATCGCTTACTTCGAGTGTCTGCACGAGATGAAGCTGATCGTCGATTTGATTTATGAAGGCGGTCTTGGTCGCATGCGGTATTCGATTTCGAATACCGCCGAGTATGGCGATTTGACTCGTGGGGAAAAAGTTGTGGGCGACCCCACGCGCACTGCGATGAAGAAGATTCTGGCCGACATTCAGGATGGAACGTTTGCACGTGAGTGGATCAAAGAGAACAAGGACGGCGGCTATCACTTCACGCAACTGAGGGAGAACGAGCAGCGGCATCCGATTGAGATTGTGGGAGCCGAGTTGCGCGGGATGATGAGTTGGCTACCCGGGAAAGATGGGAAGAAGGCTGAGGCCAAGCCGGCTGAGGGTGCTAAGGCTGCGAGTGCGCAGCCGGCTGCTCGGCAGGCGGTTAACGCTTAGGGCGGAGTAACGGTAGGGCTCCTTCGACTGCGTTGCCGTTCGCTTCGCGACCGGCAACTCCGCTCAGGATGACATCGGGATAAGGTAATCAGACGAATGCTTAAGGGTGCCGAGATCGTTTTGCAGTGCGTGAGGGCTGAGGGAGTCGACTTGGTTTTCGGCTACCCCGGCGGCGCGATCATGCCGTTGTACGACGCACTTGAGGGCAGCGGCGTGCGGCATGTGCTCACGCGGCACGAGCAGGGTGCGGCATTCGCGGCGGAAGGCTACGCACGCGTGACCGGCAAAGTTGGCGTGGCGATGGCCACAAGCGGGCCGGGCGCGACGAATCTTGTGACCGGGATCGCCGACGCGAAGATGGATTCAGTCCCGCTGGTCTGCATCACCGGCCAGGTGCGAACCGCGATGATCGGCACCGACGCGTTCCAGGAGACGGATGTCTTCGGCGTGACGTTGTCGCTTACGAAATGGAGTCGGCTGGTGCGGACGATTGATGAAATTCCCGAGGTGATTGCCGAAGGATTTCATTGGGCGCGCAGTGGGCGGCCGGGGCCGGTGGTCATCGATATTCCGACCGATATTCTGAAGGCGAAAAAAGAATTCTCCGGGCCAGTCAAGTTCACTCCGCATGCGCGGCCATCCGATGCTCACGCCGACGGCGCTTTCAGCGACACGATTGTGGCTTTACTGCAGCGGGCGGCGCGGCCTGTGGCGCTGGTTGGGGCGGGAGCAAAGTTGTCGGGAGCCGTTCCAGAGTTAAGAGCGCTGCTCGATCACTTGAATATTCCGACATTCGCCACTGTGCATGGGCTGGGCGCAGTGCCTCCGCAATCTCCGTGTTATCTGGGCATGGTTGGCATGCACGGAACGCATGCTGCGAACATGGCGCTGCACGAGACCGACCTGTTACTGGTTTTTGGAGCACGGCTGGATGACCGCGTAACTGGCGATCCGACGCGCTTCGCACCGCACGCCAAGATCGTGCATTTTGAAATCGATCCGGCGCAGTTGGATCGGGTGCGCACTTGCGAGATGCCTGTGATCGGCGATTTGGCCGATACGATTCCGGCATTCCATAAAGAGTTGCGACGACATTCTTTGCCTGACTGGAGCGAGTGGCGCGCCGTCGCTTGCGGACCAGAACGCGCGGAACGCGACCAGCACGGGCTGGCGCAGCCGACGAAGCGTTTTTTGGATGAGCTTTTCAGCCGCCTACCGCAAGACAACGTGGTGATCGCCGACGTAGGCCAACACCAGATGTGGGCGGCACAACGGTATCGATCATCTTCCCCGCGTGGTTTTATCACCTCGGGCGGCTTGGGAGCGATGGGCTTCGCCCTTCCAGCCGCGGTCGGCGTGCAGCTGGCCAGGCCCGACACTTGCGTCCTTTGTGTTTCCGGGGATGGCGGATTTCAGATGAACATTCAGGAACTTGCCACTGTGCACCGGCTTGGGTTGAAGATCAAGATGGTGATTGTCGATAACAAATATTTGGGCATGGTCCGGCAGTGGCAGCAGCTTTTTTACGAGCGCAACTATGCCGAAACCGATTTGAGCGACAATCCCGATTTCGTGGAGATTGCGAAGGCTTACAAGATTCACGCCTGGCGGCTGAATGAGGCTGCCATGGCGGAGTTTCCGGTGTCGCAGCAGACGGGAGATCTGATCGAGAACTTTCTGCGCTCGCCGGAACCGGAGTTGCTGGTGTTCGATTGCCATCCTGAGGCCAACGTTTACCCGATGGTTCCGGCGGGCGCGGCCCTCTCGGAGATGGTTTTCGGAGACAAAAATTGAGTAATTGAGGGTTGGTAATTGGGTAACCGATGCGATTACTTTGGCTAGTTTCAATACCAATCATTCAACTGCACAATTATTAAATGTTTTCTTAGGGGAACTGACATGCAAGCGTTTCACATCCGCTATCGCAATGCACAGGGCGCGCTGATGCGCATTTTGAATGCAATTTCTCGTCGTGGCATCGATCTTACTTCGGTGCACGCGGAGTACGACGGCCAGCATCATTCAGTCATGCTGCTGCTGGATGTTTCGCAGAAGCAGATTGGCCAGCTTTCGCGCGAGTGGCATTCGATTGTCGATGTGATCGACGTGCGTTCTACCGTAGGGTTGCGCGGGCATGAAGAGTCATGGGCGCCGCATCCTCCGGCGTCGGCGGGCATTGGTGAGCAATCCCGCGCGGCGTTGGCATAAACAAGTTTCCGTAGCAATCGTGTCAGAAGCGTGATGCCTCCTGGGTAAGCGTCATGCGAATTGGGGAATCTGAGCTTGGGTGCGGTCTCCTGACGCCACTCGGACGAAGATTCCCCGTTTTTCTCTGCGCTTGCAGCGATCCCGTTTGTCGTACCGAACCCAACCGCTTGTCATTCCGAGCAACGCGGGGAATCTGATTTTGTTCGCGCTACCAATGCCGTCGTTGTACACACCCATGTTGTAATCTTTCCCTATGGATCTTAAGCATCGCAGCCGCGGTATCACCGACGGGCGCGACCGTGCACCGTCGCGCGCCATGTTCAAAGCCATTGGCTTCACCGACGCCGACCTGCGCAAACCGCTGATCGGCGTAGCCAATACATGGATCGAAACGATGCCTTGCAATTTTCATTTGCGCAGGCTTTCGGCAAAGGTGAAGGAAGGAATTCGCACCGCCGGAGGAACTCCCATGGAGTTCAACACCATCGCGATCTCCGATGGCGAAACCATGGGCACCGAGGGCATGCGCGCTTCGCTCGTCAGCCGCGAACTGATTGCGGATTCGATCGAATTGGTTTGCCGCGGGCAATTGTTTGACGCGGTCGTCTGCGTGGTCGGCTGCGATAAGACGATTCCGGCCGCGGCCATGGCCCTGGCGCGTATGAACCTTCCCGGATTTGTTCTCTATGGCGGAACCATCGCGGCGGGCAGCTATCGCGGCAAAGATGTAACGATTCAAGACGTGTTTGAAGCGGTTGGCGCCAACGCTGCGGGAAAAATCACGGACAAGGAATTACACGAATTGGAAGACGTGGCTTGTCCAGGAGCAGGCGCCTGCGGTGGGCAGTACACGGCCAACACCATGTCTACTGTGATGGAGATGATCGGCCTTTCCCCAATGGGCTATAACAGCGTCCCTGCGATGGATGCGAAGAAAGATTCTGTTGCCTACTCCTGCGGCAAGGTCGTGATGAATCAACTGGAGAAAGGCATTTGTCCGCGAGACATTCTTACTCGCGATGCGTTTGAAAATGCGATCGCATCCGTCGCCGCCACGGGCGGATCGACGAACGCGGTGCTGCATCTGCTGGCGATTGCGCGCGAAGCGGAAGTTGACCTAGAGATCGACGATTTTCAAACCGTCAGCGAGCGCACACCTCTGCTCGCCGATCTAAAGCCTTCCGGTCGTTTCGTGGCGGCGGACATGCATAGCGCCGGAGGCGTGCGCCTGCTGGCCCGGCGTCTGCTGCATGGAAAACATCTGCACGCCGATGCGACAACGGTGACTGGCCTCTCGCTGAAAGAAGAGAGTGAGAGCGCCTTCGAAGCTCCCGGACAGGAAGTGATTGCGCCTCTGGAAAAACCGTTGAAGAAAACCGGAGGGCTCGTTATTTTGAAAGGCAACATAGCTCCTGAGGGTTGCGTGGCGAAGATCAGTGGCCACGAGCGATTGGAACATCGAGGCCCGGCGCGAGTTTTCGA
>Ga0208690_1000184_pt1 | contig 16817 bp, 10 predicted proteins | sample June2015DPH_16_1_2_FD_184712 | JGI IMG/M metagenome (GOLD analysis project Ga0208690, IMG submission 184712) | Peatland microbial communities from SPRUCE experiment site at the Marcell Experimental Forest, Minnesota, USA - June2015DPH_16_10... | ecosystem: Environmental > Terrestrial > Soil >...
TTGTTGCCGCGAGAATCTTCCAGTTCAAAAGTCAACTTGCGGCCGGCAGCGGCTTCGTGGTCCGCTCGATCGAGTGCCAAAGCGCGTACGTGAATAGTCTGGCTTGGCTGGTAAATTGGCTTCTCGGTAGTGAGCAGAATTGAAACTTTATCTTCGAGACGAATCGATTGTGTGTACTCCGTCGAACCAATCGGAGTATCGACCACGTAGCGTAGCTGATAACTTCCCACAAAGCCGGTGGGGAAACGAAACTGTGCTTCCGTGGTGCCGCGATGATTGGTTTTTCCTGTAAACAACACGCGAGGTTTTCCGCGAGAGGAGTTTTCGTCCAGGCCCAGCAACTCGATCTTCACCGAGGCTCGCCCCGCGATAACTTCATCTTTTGAATCGGTCACAATTAGCCGAACCGCTGCCGCGCCTCCGCTCAAATACGACTGCTGTCCGAGAATATGAATCACCGGCCTGCGAAGAATTTGCGAGATCGACTCCGTGCCCTCGATTTTCGAAATCTTGTCGTCGGCATATTGGAAGCGATAACGCACGCGATGCCATATCAGTTCATCGACTGGAAGTGGCTTCGAAAGTCGTATCTCCTCACGCCACGCGCCCTTCCCCACCGCAACGTCGAGAGAGCGTTCCGCCGAGCCGAGCACCCGATCTTCCGGATCAAGAATTTCGATTTTCAACCGCCCCAAGCCCGCCTGGCTCGCATCGTATGGAAGGGACAGCTTCAGCAAACCATTCGAATAAATTGCGCTGGCGCCCGGACCTACGCTGGCGGCCTGAAACTGTTGGACAGTTATAACCGTTGCAATGGCCAGCAATATCGGGAGGAAGAGTAACCAAACTTTTGGGGGATTGTTGTTCGCACTGAAAGCTCCCATGGCATCTCCTTGAGTGTCATCGGCCGCTACAGCTGCTCATCGGTACTCGGCGATAGAACGCGGCGTCAACCGTTCCTTGCAGGGCAAAAGCCGCGCCAGTTCTTATGAATTAGACACCGCTAGAAGAACCGCCGGGCGCGGGTTACTTTCGGGTTCTTTCATAACCCGCATTGATGTCAGGCGATCTTTCCTGCGTTGCCCGTGGTCAAAAAGAAACTACCCTGTTCACCTCATATAAACTCTCTGTTAACCCTGCTAGAAAGGTGACTGCCATGTCGTTAGGCAGGAGGAAGCCGGCTTGCCACTCAATCAGGATGTGCTTTGGTATAAAGACGCGATTATTTACCAGGTGCACGTCCGCACCTTCAACGACAGCAACGGCGATGGCATCGGCGATTTCGTCGGCCTGGAACAAAAGCTGCCTTACCTTCAGGAACTCGGGATCAACGCGATCTGGCTGATGCCGTTTTTTCCGTCGCCTCTCCGCGATGACGGCTACGATATTGCCGATTACCATTCCGTCCACTCAAGCTACGGCACGCTGGAAGATTTTCGCAAGCTGCTCGATTCTGCGCATGAGCGCGGCATCCGTGTGATCATCGAGATGGTGCTGAATCACACTTCCGATCAGCATCCCTGGTTTCAGGAGTCGCGCAGCTCACGCGACAATCCGCGCCGCGACTGGTACGTGTGGAGCGACACCGACAACCGTTACAAGGGTACGCGCATCATTTTTCTGGATACCGAGAAATCGAATTGGGCGTGGGACCCGGTTTCAAGGTCTTACTACTGGCACCGCTTTTTCAGCCATCAGCCGGATTTGAACTATGACAATCCTGCGGTTCGGGAGCAGATGTGGGAGGTCATGCGCTTCTGGCTGGAGATGGGCGTGGATGCGTTCCGGCTGGATGCCGTGCCCTACCTGGTGGAGCGTGAAGGCACGAATTGCGAGAACCTGCCGGAGACTCACGCGGTGCTGAAGGAATTGCGGCGAAGATTGGACGAACAATTTCCTGGGCGAATGCTTCTCGCCGAGGCTAATCAATGGCCCGCAGACCTGCGGCCGTATTTTGGCGACGGCGACGAGTTCCACATGGCTTTTCACTTTCCGCTGATGCCGCGGATGTTTATGGGCGTAAAACTCGAAGACCGCAAGCCGATCATCGAGATTCTGCAGCAGACACCGGAAATCCCGCCGACTTGTCAGTGGTCGTTGTTCCTGCGCAACCATGACGAACTCACGCTCGAAATGGTCACCGACATGGAGCGCGATTATATGTACGACTCCTACGCCGGCGATAAAACCATGCGGCTGAACCTCGGTATTCGTCGCCGTCTTGCGCCGTTGCTTGAGAACGACCGCAGGCGCATCGAACTGATGAACGGTATGCTGATGTCGTTACCCGGAACTCCCATCATTTATTACGGCGACGAGATTGGAATGGGCGATAACATCAATCTCGGCGACCGCAACGGAGTAAGAACGCCAATGCAGTGGAGTGGCGGATGGAATGGCGGATTTTCAACTGCTGAGCCGGATAGGCTGTACGCACCTCTTATTCAGAATCCGGTGTACGGCTATCCAGCAGTGAACGTCGTGGCGCAAGTGGGAAGCGAGCATTCACTTTTGCACTGGATGCGCCGCATTATTGACGTGCGCAAGTCCAACGTGGTGTTTGGACGGGGATCGATCGAGTTTCTGCATCCCCCCAATCACCGAATTCTGGCTTACGTGCGGCGACTCGGGAATGAAGTCGTGCTCGTGGTCAACAATCTTTCCGGTGCGGCGCAGGCTGTCGAATTAGACTTGCGCGGCTACAAAGGGCATATCCCGATTGAGATGTCCGGCAAAAATATCTTTCCGAGAGTGGGAGATTTGCCCTATCTGCTGACGCTGGGGCCTTACCAGTTTTTTTGGTTTCGCTTGCGGCGTATCTGATGAGTTGAATTGTGGAAACGATTTTCACTGGCTGCGCCCTTTATGACGGCGCCTCGTACGGAGAACTAATTGGCGGATGAAACTTTTCTAACCGATGACTTTCTTCGCCAACTGGTCAACGTTGGCGAAGTCGATATTCTCATCGGCTTGCCGACCCACAACAACGCGAAGACCATTGGCTCCATTGTACAAACCATTCAGGGCGGCATTCTGCGCTGGTTTCCACGAGAGCGCGCCGTCATTATCAACGCCGATGGCGGTTCTCGCGACGGCACTCCGGAACTGATCACGGGAGTCTCGATCGATGATGTACGCCGCGACGCGAATCTCCACGCATTGCGGACGCTGCATTCCATCAGCACGAGATATGGCAATAGCCCCATCGAAACGGTCGCACTGCGCACCATCCTCGCCGCCGCGGAGTTACTCCAAGCCAAGGCCTGTGTCGTAATGTCGCCGGAATGCTCAATCGAGAGCGACTCGATATCGAAACTTCTTCGCCCGATTCGCGGAGATGGGTTCGATTTTGTCACCCCCATCTACCGTCGCCATAAATTCGAAGGGCTTCTCATTACAAATCTTATCTATCCGATGACACGCGCTCTCTACGGCTTGAGAATTCGCGAGCCCTACACGCGTGACTTCGGGTTCTCCGGGAATTTCGCCAGCGATTTTCTTGCGCAACAGTCGTGGGATGGTGGCTCTAACGAAAGCGGGATCGAACTCCGGCTTACGTTAGCGGCAATCGCAGGGCATCGCCGCATTTGCCAGACGTTCCTCGGCGATAGGGAGCACATCGAGCATCGCGGAGCGGACCTGGTGCCGGCCTTGCGGCAAACCGTTGGCACGCTTTTCTCCGCGATGGATGCGGATTTCAAGCTATGGAGCGCCACTAACGGGTCGCAGTCTGTGACCACCGAAGGACCGGATCACGAAGTCCTGATGGAACCTTTGCGGATCAATCGAAAGCGATTGCGTGAGATGTTTGCTAGCGGCGTGGCGGAATTGGCGGGCGTTTTCCAGCAGATTCTTTCACCCCCGACCCTGGCGGAACTCCAGCGAATCGCGTCACTGAACGAGGCTGAGTTTCACTATCCGGCGGATCTGTGGGTAAGAACAGTTTACGAGTTCGCAGCGTCGTACCGGAAATCTGTGATCAGCCGCGACCACATCATTCAATCCCTGGCGCCGCTGTTTCGCGGCAGGGCATTAACGTTCCTCGTCGAAAACCGGAACGCAGCCGCGGAAGAGATCGAAAGCAATATCGAAAGCTTGTGCATCGAGTTCGAGCGACAGAAGCCGTTTCTCGTGCAGATGTGGAAAGCGAGAGAGTGAGGGAACATGAAAGATTTAATCATCAGCGAATTGAGCCAGGCGTTACACGATCTGCAGATTGCCTTTGCGCACTATCTTCCCCGCCTCATTGTGATGCTGATCCTCGCCTTTGTGGGATGGGCCATCGCCTATGCGGCTCGAATGATCTTGCGAAGCATCCTGCGTTTCATTCATTTCGACCGACTCTCAGAGAACGCGGGCGCCTCTCAACTTCTCGCTAAGGCGGCACTGCCTCCGGCATCGGAGGTTGTGAGCCGGTTCGTGTTTTGGATTATGCTACTGGGGTTCATTCTGCTGGGAGTCAACGTTCTCGGAATTCTGGGCTTGCAGGAGCAGGTGGGAAAATTCTTCTTTTTTCTGCCGCGCCTGTTCGTAGCTTTGTTTATTGTGTTCGTGGGGCTGCTGGCGGCCACTTTCTTCGCTCGCGCCGCACTGTTGGCCGCGGTGAATGCCAACATACCGTCGCCAAAAGTTATCAGTCTTGCGGTGCGCAGCATCATTATCGTTTTCGTGTTGTCCATCGCATTTGAAGAACTGGGCATAGCCGAGCAAACGATGCTGGTTGCCTTTGGGATCGCGTTTGGCGCGCTGATGCTTGGCCTGGCGATCGCGTTCGGCATTGGAGGCAGAGAACTGGCACAGAGTTTCTTGGAACGAAGATTTGTGCGTGCGAAGAAAGAGGAGAACGAGGATGAACTGTCGCCGTTGTAATGGCCTCTTCTCGGTAGATCGCCAGGATCAGCGATCGTAAAGCAGCGTCATCTCCCGCAAGCGCACGCTGAGTTCCTTCGTCAAAGCCTGCGATCGGTAACGCCACTTCCAGTTCCCACTAACCGTTCCCGGTAGATTCATTCGCGCCTCAGTACCCAGACCGAGGACATCCTGCAGTGGAACAATGGCCACTGCGGCCACAGAGGCCATGACCGCGCGAATGAACACCCAGTGAATTGGCTCATCATCAAAACCAAGATACGCGCGTGTGAATGCGCGTTCTTTGCGGATGTCATCAGGCGTGCGAATGCTCTCCCCGATGCCCGCGCTTGTCCACCAACCCACGGTAGTGTCGTTGTCGTGTCCGCCCGTGTAAGCAACCAGTTCGCGCGAATAGTTATGAGGACGGAAGCTCGGCCCTTGCGGATCGTTGCCGAAAGCAAATTGCAGCAGGCTCATGCCGGGAAATCCAAACTGCTTGCGCAGCGCTTCGACTTCCGGGGTGATTACGCCGAGATTTTCAGCCACAAACGGCAATTCTTGTAATTCACGTTTGACCGCGGCAAAAAGATCCTGACCCGGTCCCTTCACCCATTTGCCCTGCTGCGCCGTTGTCGCGTCGCTTGGAATTTCCCAATAGGCTTCGAAACCGCGGAAGTGATCCAGTCGCACGCGATCGAAAAGCTTTAGCGATGCGCGAAAGCGGTCGATCCACCAGCGGTGCCTGGACGCCGCAGATACTTCCCAGCGATACAACGGATTCCCCCAAAACTGACCTGTGATGCTGAAGTAATCGGGCGGGACGCCCGCCATAGCTGTGGTTTTGCCCTGATCGTCCAAACGAAATAATTCTTGATGAGCCCACACGTCCGCGCTATCGTGAGCGACGTAAATTGGAACATCGCCCATAACGCTGATTCCGCACCTTCGGCAATGCTCTTTTACGCGTTCCCATTGGCGAAAGAATTCGAATTGAGCAAACTTGTGGACTTCAATCTGTGGGAATAATCTTTCCCGCCACTGCCTCAGCGAGGTCGCTTCCCTTTTGCGTAATCCTTCATCCCAATAGGTCCAAACCGCGTCCTTGTAATAGCTCTTGCACGCCATAAAGAGCGCGTAATCTTCCAGCCAATCCGCATTGCCTCGGCAAAAAGTATCGAAATCGCAACGATCGGGTCGGTCGGCATTCGCGAAAAAAGCAGAGGCCGCTTTTTCCAGCAAACAACTTTTTATTTCGATGACTCGACCGTATTCAACATAGTCCTCACTGAGATGATCTCCAGCGGCAAGATCAGTGGCACTCAACAGTCCTTGCTCACGGAGGGCGTGCAGGTCGATGAGGAGTGGACTGCCGGCGAAGGCGGAAAACAACTGGTAAGGAGAATCGCCGTATCCGGTCGGGCCCAGAGGCAATACCTGCCAGATTTTTTGCCCGGCATCAGCCAGGAACTCCACAAACTCGTGTGCTGAACTTCCCAGATCGCCGATTCCGTGCCCACCCGGCAGAGAGGTAACGTGAAGAAGAATTCCGCTGCTGCGAGGAAAGATCGAGACATTCACAATACGCTTTGGAGTGCCGCATTAGCGGGAGGGTTGTGATGCATCACGATAATTTTGCTGCAATTTGGCCGCTTAAGCGAGTTTTTCGGATAATATAATTCCGCACCGGAGCCTCCTATCCGGATACCTTTCCCTACGGCGTCATATTGAGCAGAACCGTAATATTGTCCCCTTGAACGTTCCCGATCGCCAGATCGGGCTTGCCATCGCCGTTGAAGTCCGCCTGAACAATGGCGTAGGGCACCGAACCCGCGGCAAGAGTTGGCCCAGCCTTAAATGTGCCGTCGCCCTTCCCCAGTAGAAGGATGATCGACCCGCTTGCGTCATCGCCTGAGTTGGCGAGAGCAATGTCGGGAACTCCATCGCCATTGAAATCCGCTATCGCAAAGGCTTGGTCATATTGGCCGGCAGTATAAGCGGTTGCTGTCTTGAAGGTTCCATCACCGTTCCCGAGGGCCACCTGAACATTGTCTTTGGTCACGTATTGATCGCAGACGACAATGTCCAGCTTGCCGTCTCCATTCAGGTCCGCCGCTGCGATGAAGTAGGGTTGGGTTCCCACCGTGGGGCCGGTCAATAGTGGCTGGAAAGTTCCATCCCCATTACCCAGAAGGATACCGATAGTTCCGGGGTCTCCGCCGTCGGTCACGGCCAAGTCCAGTTTGCCATCGCCGTTGAAATCTCCCGCGGTGATCCAGTAAGGATAATTGTTGCCTACGCTGACGCTAACAGCGGGCTTGAACGTGCCGTCGCCGTTTCCAATCAGCAACTCCACACTTCCATAAACATTCCAGCCCAGGTTAGCGACAGCGATGTCTGGAACGCCATCACCATTGAAATCGCCGACCACTACGGAGTAGGGAAAATTTCCCGCCGCGTAAGGTACACCCGGTTTGAACGTCCCGTCGCCGTTGCCCAACATCACCGCGATCTCATTGATTCCCCCACCCGTCCCAACCGCTACGAGGTCGAGATTGTGGTCTCCATCCAGGTCGGCAGCAACCACGTCCTGGGTGAACACGCCCGCAGTGGGATTGATCGTATTGGTTATCGGAGAGGCGAACCCTCCGCCCTTTTTTCCCAACATGACGGTGACGGCGAACGTGTTATCGTCCCCGCTGGCAATATCCATCACACCATCTCCGTTGAAATCGCCGGCAACCACAAACAGGGGCTGGGCCCGAATCTCATAGTCGTGCGCCGCGCCAAACTTACCGCCTTCGGCCCCCAGCAGGACACTGATGTTCTGCCCGTTCGGATCGAGTGTGACCAAGTCGGGAACACCGTCGCCGTTGAGGTCACCGGCTACGACAAAAGTTGACCCTGAGCCCGAGGCCCAGTTCTGCGGTTGACCGTAGGTGCCGTCACCATTTCCTAGAAGCACACTTACATCGCTTCCGCCTGAGCAGTCGACCGCCAGGTCCATCTTCCCATCGCCGTTAAAGTCGGCTGCGACAAGATTGCTGGCTGCCATGTCCGTTGAATTGGGTTTGGTTTTCGCTGGCTGGAAGGTGCCGTCTCCGTTGCCCAGCAGAGTGCTGATACTCCCGCTGATAGAGCAGTCGGGCTGATTCTTCAGAACTGAGCACTCCGAAACCGCAATGTCCGGCTTGCCATCTCCGTTGAAGTCAGCAATCGCCAAAGCTGTCGGATCGTCTCCCACGGCGTAACTCGCTGCGGACTGGAATGTCCCGTTCCCGTTTCCCAGGAAAATCAGTACCTGCCCAGACTGGCTGCCTTCCACAACCGCCAAGTCGAGCTTTCCATCTCCGTTGAAGTCAGCTGCACCAATGCCGGTATAAGTGTTTCCGCTGCTGGCAATCATGGTCTCCGTCTGAAATGTGCCGTCACCGTTGCCCGCCATAAAGAAAACTTGGTTCTCCGCCGCCACCAGCAAATCTTGTTTGCCATCCCCGCTGAAATCACCCACTACAACATTCGTGAGGTAGTACTTGGACGCATAATAAACCGCCGGTTGAAATGTTCCGTCGCCCTTCCCCAGCAAGATATTCACGCCTAAACTGCCCACAATGGCGAGGTCCAACTTACCGTCCTGGTTGAAATCTCCCACCCCGATTCCAATTGCCGAGCCCTTGGTGGAGTAGCTCACCGGCGCGCTCAAGACGCCCTTGTCGTTCGCCAGCAGCACGCTAACCGAGCCGTTTCCGCTGGGAGGGTACGTGGTAACCGCGACGTCCTGAAATCCGTCACCGTTAAAGTCACCGGTTACTGCCTTGGCAAGGTAGCTGTTGGCGCTCCCAACCTTATAGCTGTGCGCAGCCTGAAACTGTTGCGCGTTGCTGAAGGTCGACGCTGCCATAAATAGAACCCAGACTGGGATGAAGCGGGAGAAAATAAGTCGCGACGAGGTCATAAAAGGGATTCCTTCGCAAAGGCAGGCTAACAAGTTGAAGACACCACAAACTGAGCTGAGATCGTAGCGCAGCGTTAGTGAAGGGTCAAGGTCCGCGACGAAAATACTTCGAACATGAAGAAAGTTGCATATTAGCGGTTTTGCCCTCGTTTAGCCGTCGGCAACACTTAAACCCGTTCAGGCGAAGTGAACGGTGCGAAAGGCACGTTGTCTAGACTAATGCAGTGCAAGCAGACGATTTGAATGGTGGGCAGTGCAGGACTCGAACCTGCGACCTCCTGCTTGTAAGGCAGGCGCTCTAACCAGCTGAGCTAACCGCCCCTCGACGACTCTGCGAGAGATGGCTGCCACTCTCGTCCCCGGAGCACCGTCGCCGCGAAGAATCGCTTATGAGGGGATCGCTCGATTCGCGCTTCAGCGAGTATATGGGAGCACGAAAAGGCGGTCAAATACGCTATGCGTATCTTTAATCCAAGCGCAGCTAAAGCCTCGGCGGCGATCAGTCGATGGTTCGTGATGAAGCTGCGGAATGGCGCTGGAAAACCGTAAGCTTCAGGTGAATGAATGAATCGATTGGGGCTGAGGACCAAACTGGCGGTCGGGTTTGGACTGTTACTTTCAATGCTGGTGTTGCTCGGCGGCGTCGGCTATTACTCGTTGCTTCGCATAACCGCCGCTACAGAAGACGCGAACGGCTTTTTAAACAGAAAACAGCAGTGCACATTTACCGAAGTCCTTGTGCGCAAACAGATTCAGGCGGCCAACGATCACACTTTCAACGGCGATGCCGCCTCCCTTCAAAGATATAGCGAGGCCAAGCGAGACGTGGAAACCGGCATGAGCGATCTTGGCAAGACGCTGGTTTCCGAGAAAGCCAAAGCTCTTCTCGCCAAACTGCAAGAGAGCGTCCAGCAAATCTCCAGCCTCACCGACCAGCAAATCGAGTTGCGCCGCCAGAGCCGAAACTACGAAGCTACCGACATGGCATTCGGGCCCAAAGAAGAGCAGGCCATCAAAGCGATGTCCGACGATGCCCTGCAACTGGAAAACTGGGAAGATACTTTGGCTAAAAGCGCTCTGGTGGTGGAGCACGAGACCCAGGCGCGCACGAATCTGATGATGCTCTCTCTGGTGGTCTGTGGACTGCTGGCGGGCATTGCCATTGCAACGGTCATCGCCCACTCGATTACGCTCGGAATGTCCAGAATGCTGAAAATGATTCAGCTGATTGCCAGCAAGGACCTCGCACAACCAGACCTCGATGTTGCATGTCGCGACGAAGTTGGGCAGGCAGAACTCGCCCTCAACGGGATGAAGAATAGTCTGGGCGAGTTGATCAACTCCATCGCATCCACTGCTGAGCAGGTAGCGAGCGCCAGCCAGGAGATTTCCTCCTCAGCCGCGCAATCTGCCGAGAATGCCCGAGTGCAGAGCGACCAAACCCAGCAGGTAGTCGCGGCCATGCAGGAGATGGCTTCCAAGGTGGAACAGGTGCAAGCCAGTTCCTCCACGGCATCGGATTCCTCGCAAAAAGCGGCACAGGCCGCCCAGCGCGGCGGGCAGGTCGTCGAGGAAGCGCTGGCCACCATTCGCAGCGTGGCAGATTCCTCAAAGGGCGTCGCCGCCAGCATCCAGACCTTGGGTGCAAGTTCGGAGCGGATCAGCCATATTGTTGGCGTGATTGACGACATCGCGGACCAGACCAATCTTTTGGCACTGAACGCGGCCATCGAGGCAGCGCGCGCCGGAGAGCAGGGGCGCGGCTTTGCCGTTGTCTCCGACGAGGTTCGCAAGCTTGCCGAGCGCACCACCCAGGCCACCAAGGAGATTGCCTCGACAGTCGAGGCCATCCAAACAGAAACCAGGAATGCCATACACGCCATGGAGCAAGGCACACGCGATGTGACCGCCGGAGTTGAAAAAACATCTGCGTCGGGGGCCGCTTTGCAGGAAATTATCGAAATGTCGACCGTGGTGGGCGACGTCATTTCTGAAATCACCTCCGCCGCGAGTCAGCAATCGAACGCGACTCAGCAAGTCAACCAAGCCATGACGCAGATTTCGAGTCTGGTGCAGGAGTCCTCTGTTGCTGCGAACCACACAGCCAGCGCATGCACGAATCTCTCGAATCTCGCCCTCGATTTGCAGGGTCTGGTAAACCAGTTCACAGTGAACTCTGGGACGAGCGAGCATTCCGAATTCGCGTCTGAGACATTGGGTCCGCCAAATGTCAGATCCCCGAAGACCTTTGCAGCCGCCGCCGGAGGCGGATGATTCGCCAAGCAACCGGTAAAGTTGATTGGTGGATTCCCTCGAATAGGAATTGCGCGACATCGTTTCCTCGGCGCTCCCTGCTAGACTTACTGCGTGCGACGTTTGATCGTCAACGCTGACGATTTTGGCTATACTCCCGGTGTAAACCGCGCCATCGCCGAGGCCCATATCCATGGCATCGTAACTTCTTCCACTTTGATGGCCAAAGGACCAGCCTTCAACGATGCGGTGCGCCTGGCGACGCAGTTGCCAAAGTTGAGTGTGGGCTGTCATGTCGTTCTGATCGATGGAGAACCGGTTCTCGATCAAGCCCTCCTGCGTTCCATCACATCCGGAAACTCCGCTCCGCCAAGGTTCGGCGCTGGGCTGAAGTCATTTGCAGCCCGAGCTCTAGCAGGACGCCTGGATGCCGGGGAAATCGAAGCGGAGACCGCCGCGCAAATCCGCAAGATTCAATCGGCTGGGATCACGGTCTCCCATCTGGATTCTCATAAGCACACCCACTTGTTCCCCGCGGTTTTGCGGCCCATGCTGCGTGCTGCGCATTCTTGCGGGGTGCGCGCCATCCGCAATCCGTTCGGCCCACGCAAGCCGTTAGAGTCCGGCGAACTGCTGGCACGGCCAAGCCTGTGGACGCGCTATGCCGAAATCCGGATTCTGCGCGCGCTCTCTGGAAAGTTCAGCGAGGCCGTGAGGAAGCAGGGCTTCGCGACTCCAGACGGGACGCTCGGCGTGGTCGCAACTGGCGCGCTGGACGAACAACTCTTTCGCGCCATCGCCGGCGTCATTCCCCCAGGAACCTGGGAGTTCGTCTGTCATCCCGGCTATAACGATGCCGACCTTCAACGCGCTAATACGCGTTTGCGCGAATCCCGTGAAACCGAGTTACGTGTCCTGACCATGCCTGCCGCACGAGAACTGCTTGCGCAGCGGGAGATCGACCTGATTTCCTATCGCGACTTTGCCTCTATGGCAAACAACTAGGCTGCCTTTTTTCTAGGCACAACCTCAAAAGGCGGATGCGATTCAATGACTTTCGTAATCTCACGATCTTTAGTGTGGGAAGTATGATTAAGCCGGGCCTAACATTTCTTGATTGAGAGGGAAATATTATTCCAGCCTCCGGAGCAGCTCCGCGCGCGACTTTGGACCTGCGCCTTCGTGTTTGGGGCATGGGAGCCGACAATCAGCCCTTTCACCAGAACGCCATCGCCCAAAATGCGAGCGCCACTGGAGCGTGCATTCAGGGCTTGGAGCGTGAGCTAAAAGTAGGTGACGTGATCGGCGTCCAGTACGAAAACAAAAAGGCGCGCTGCAAGGTTATCTGGGTGATGGATGCCGGCGGACTGAAGAAAACTCAGGTCGGGGTTCAGCTTGTCGCCGATCAGGAGTGCCCCTGGCTAGCCCAACTCCCCGCTGAAGTTCGCTCCGGCGCTCAGGCGCTTACTCCCGACAACCGCAGACGATATCAGCGGCACAAAATTTCGTTTCCTCTGGAGTTCCGTGACGAGCGCGTAAATACACCCATGCGCGTGAACGCAACCGACATTAGCGGCAACGGCTGTTATGTTGAGACAGTCATGCCACTACCGATCGGCACTGTGCTGAAGGTCGAGTTCTGGATTGACCAGGAACATCTTTCTGCTTCCGCCGCGGTTCGCACGCGCGATCCTGGCGTAGGCATGGGCATTGAGATCACGGGCATGACGGACGACACGAAAGCGCGTTTTCAGGCTTACCTCGATAAGATGGACCCCGGCCTCACTGCGCCCGGGCACGCGTCCGACTCCGAATAGATCGCAAGCCGCCTCATTACCATCTGCATATTCTCACCCGCGCAGAATCTGCATCTTCTATTGTTTGCTACCATCGAATGACAGACTCTCGGAAAAGTGTGGAGATTCGCGGATGAAGATTGGGATCACGTGCTATCCCACCTACGGCGGCAGCGGCGTAGTGGCTACGGAACTCGGATTGGAACTGGCCCAGCGCGGTCACGAAATTCATTTCATCTCGTATGCCCAACCCATCCGGCTGCGCGGGGAAGAACCCAATATTCATTATCACGAGGTAGAGGTTTCGCGTTACCCGTTGTTCGATTACCCGCCTTACGATCTGGCATTGGCCACGCGCATGGCAGAGGTTTCGCAGTTGTACGATCTCGACCTGCTGCATGTTCACTACGCCATTCCGCACTCCGTGAGCGCCCTGCTGGCGCGGCAAATGCTTGCCGATGGGCCGCGTGGTCGCCGCCTTCCCTTCGTTACGACACTGCACGGAACCGATATCACCCTGGTTGGCCTGGATCGGTCTTACCTTCCCATTACGCGTTATTCCATCAATCAGAGCGACGGGGTCACGGCGGTTTCCAACTATCTCCGCGAGCGCACGCTGCGGGTCTTCGACGTTAAGACAGAGATTGAAGTCATCTATAACTCGGTCAATTGTGATGTGTATTGCCGCTGCCAGAATTCATCTGAGCTGCGGAGTGAATACGCGCCCAACGGCGAGCGGATCCTCGTACACCTTTCCAATTTCCGTCCGGTAAAACGCGTCACGGATGTGGTGGAAATTTTCGATCGCGTCAGAAAAAAGGTGCCTTCGAAATTATTGTTGATTGGCGACGGCCCAGACCGCTCTGTCGCGGAGTGGCTCGCGGTTCAAAAAGGCATCCACGAAGATGTGCAGTTTCTAGGCAAGCAGGATCGTGTAGAAGAGAAATTGGGCATAGCCGACGTTTTGCTGATGCCCAGCGAACTGGAGTCGTTCGGCCTGGCTGCACTCGAAGCCATGGCTTGCGAAGTTGTGCCCATCGCGACGCGGACCGGGGGCGTGCCCGAAGTGATTGAACATGGCGTCAGTGGCTATCTGGCCGACGTTGGCGATGTCGACACAATGGCCCGCTATGCCATCGAACTCCTGAACGATGAGAGCGCTCTTCGTACCATGGCAAAAGCGGCCCGCGCCGTCGCACAGGCGCGTTTCTGCTCCAGCAGGATTGTGCCGCAATACGAGAACTTTTACCGGCGGGTGGTCGAGCGCGCTTCGTAAAATCCTTCCGGCACCGCTCCCGTAGTTTGCAGAAGCGGCAGTCGAATCCGCACCAGCGTTCCCTTCCCCTCGCGGCTGTCAATCGTCATACGAGCTGTATCGCCGTAGAGCACTTCGAGGCGCTCGGAAACATTCGCCATTCCGATACCTGAACGCCGAGCATGGGCGGCTTCGAGCAGCTGTGTCGGAGCCATGCCAATGCCATCGTCTTCGATCTCGATGATGAGCTTGGAATTGGATAACCGGCTGCGCAAGTGGATGCTGCCGCCTTCCACCTTGGACGCGAGACCGTGCTTGATCGAGTTCTCTACCAGAGGCTGCAAAAGCATGGCAGGAACCATCACCTCCAACGACTCCGGCGCGAGATCCTTCACCACTCGCAGCTTGTCTCCGAAACGCACGACCTCAATATCCAAGTAGTTGTCGATGAATTCCACTTCCTCGCGGAGTGGGACGAAAGAATCTGTGCTGTTGAGCATTCGGCGCAGGATGGTAGCAAGCTTGGAAATTACTTCGCGCGCCGTCTCCGGATCAAAACGTACCAATGAAGAGATCGAGTTCAGCGTATTAAAGAGAAAATGCGGATTAATCTGATTCTGGAGGGCCTCCATGCGAGCGTGCAGCAGCAGCCGCTCCTGCTCCTCAAGCTTGATCTGAATGCGCACGCTGTTGAAAATTTTCAGCTCGATGCCAATCGCGGTTACAGAAGCGGCATAGATTGCTCCCCACACCCACCAGTTTTCAGGACTCTCAATGCTGAAGATGGAATGCGGAAAGTACCGAGCTAGTTGCGTTTGGACGAAGCGCAAGCCGACGACTGTGGTGAAGAACATCACTTGCCAGTCGAACAAGCGCGGCCGCGGAAGGTTACGCTTAATCAGGCGGAAGATGCTTTGATCGATGAATGGAGAGAACGACCAGATGTCGTCTTTGTCCACGGCCATGGCGCGCAGTTGTCCAGCGATAAAACCGCATAGCACTTCGAAAGGGAGCGCAGCCCACTCGCCGTGCAGCATGGCGGGGATGCCCATCAGAACGCCACTCAGCGATCCCGCCCACCGGCCGGCGATAACGCCTACCAAAAGCGCGGTTTCAAAGCTAAGATCGCCGGCCAGAAAGCTGGGAACCGAAAGGCGAATCCAGACGCCCAGCAAGATAGGCAGGGCCATCCAGAGGACAAAATAAACCTTTTGCCGTGGAGAGCGTTCTTCGCGGAAGAGCAGAGACTTGAATCCCTTCGTGCGAACCAGGCTGCTGGAGACGGCAGCGGCCACGCCTAGCTTGATTAGCTGATGGATGAGGATTAGGCGTGGTTCCATTGGTTCTCAGGACGCGAGGTGACCGCGAGAAAAGTGTAGCAGGCACGAAGATCACTAGTTCGCCTTTCTACCGTAACCAGTTCTCCAATCTAAGCCCGGACACGCGGGCAAACTCCTTTTCATTGTCGGTCACAATGGCGCAACCCAATGCGAGAGCGTGTGCCGCAATGAGCAGATCGTTAGCCCCCTCGGCTTTCCAGATTGTTCAAGCTCGGTACGCAAGAGAGCGTAGGTTGCGTCAGCTGGCGCTCCAAAAGGTAAAATTTCGAGCCGTTCGAGCACCGCTTCGAGTTGCGCCGACAGTCGTGCGGCGCCCCGCTTCTCTGCGCCGTACCTCAGTTCAGCGGCGACGATGATGCTGGTGCAGACGCGAGATGTTCCAACCTTGGCAAGGCGCCTGGCAACATTCCCCTGCGGATTTCGAACCATATCGGAGACAATGTTGGTGTCCAGCAGATATCGAATCAACCGACTCAGGCGGTGAACCGCGGATGGGAGCAAAATCTTCGTCGATCGGCTTCAGAGAAGCCAACAACTCCAGCAGTGATTCTGGCGAAGCAGGCTCGACGATCAGCTTGTTACCCTCCTTGCGCATAATAGCCTCATCGCCCGCGAACTCGAATTCGCGTGGGATTCGCGCTGCTCGATTGCGCCCGTTCTTGAATACCTTTACGCGGCGCTCTGTGACCTTTTTCGAAGGTATTGGCATGTGCCAGAAGCATATGCCTAATCGAGTAAAGTCGTCTGGAGGCCTTTACGAGGGTTTCCCGAAAACTCTAAGATCCGCTCCCGTCATTTCTTTCGGCTCGTCAATTCCCAGCATTCCAAGAATGGTTGGAGAAATATCGCGTAGCGATCCGTTCGGCTTCAGCGTGAACCGCTTCGAATCTTCGGCGAATACGATCAAAGGCACAGGATTGGTTGTGTGCGCCGTGTGCGGTCCCCCGGTCACGGGGTCGATCATCATTTCGGCGTTGCCGTGATCGGCGGTGATCAGCATCGCACCGCCTTTGGCCCGAACTGCGCTTTCAATGCGGCTCAAGCAGGCATCCACGGTTTCCACGGCTTTAATCGTGGGTTCGATCTTTCCCGAGTGGCCAACCATGTCCGCATTTGCAAAATTGACGATGAGTACATCGAACGTGCCTTCTTCGGTAGCCTTCACAACCGCATCGGCAATGCCGGCGGCGCTCATCTCCGGCTTCAGATCGTAGGTGGCGACTTTCGGTGACGGAACCATCACACGGTCCTCGCCAGGAAACGGCTGCTCGACTCCGCCGTTGAAAAAGTATGTGACGTGCGCGTACTTCTCAGTCTCCGCTACGCGCAGATTGCGCATGTTGAGGCCGCCCATCACATTAGCCAGAATA
>Ga0208690_1000202_pt1 | contig 16353 bp, 10 predicted proteins | sample June2015DPH_16_1_2_FD_184712 | JGI IMG/M metagenome (GOLD analysis project Ga0208690, IMG submission 184712) | Peatland microbial communities from SPRUCE experiment site at the Marcell Experimental Forest, Minnesota, USA - June2015DPH_16_10... | ecosystem: Environmental > Terrestrial > Soil >...
ACGTCTTGCGCTTCAAGGTCTGCGTCGACGCGATGCGCCACCTGTTCCACCTGGAGCCAATCTTCTTCGGTGAAAGGTTTGGACGGCCGCGGGGCATCATTCAGGCGGCGAATAGAGATGGAATAGTTGAAGTCCACGTTGGCCGATTCAACCGTGCCCTCAATGGGCGCAGCCTTGGAAGCGTTGGGGGTGCAGACGAGTGGGATGTGACCCTCGCCCGCGAACAGGCCCGAGGTCGGATCCATTCCGATCCAACCCGCACCCGGCAAAAATATTTCCGCCCAGGCATGGAAATCGGCAGAGTCGGTTTGTGAAACGATCGGTGAGTTCGACTCTGCTCCGTCCGGCGCGCTCTCGTCCGCCGCCAACTGAATCAGATAGCCGGAGACGAAGCGTGCGGCGATTCCCAAATGCCGGAGAACCTGCACCAGGAGCCATGCCGAGTCACGGCAGGATCCCGTGCGCTCTCGAAGGGTCTGCTCGCATGTCTGGACGCCCGGATCCAGGCGCGTGACGTAGCCAATTTCGTTTCGCATTCTGCGATTCACGTCGACCAAAAAGCCGATCGTTCCTTGTTTCTCGCGGAAAAGTTTCCGAAGGAAGGCTTCGAGCAGAGGTCCGGCGGGATCGGCCGAAAGATAAGGTTCGAGATCCTTAGCCAGCTCCGGAGCGTAATCGAAAGGGTAGTCTGCGGCTCCTGGTTCGAGAATAAAGTTGAACGGATTGAAGGGCGATAGCTCCGCGAAGAGGTCGACCTCAACCGAAAACTCGTTCGTCTTGTCGGGGAAAAGAAGGCGCGCCAGGTGATTATTGTGGGCGTCGAACAGCCAATTGAGAACATGCCCTGGCGGAGTGACGGTAAGCGAGTAGCTGAGGATTGGCGTTCGACAATGCGGCGCGGGACGCAACCGTATAATCTGCGGACCGATCGAAACCGGTTTGTCGTAGCGGTACCGTGTCCAATGATTGAGAGCAACCTGTATGCTCATGCACCCTCATGCGTCCACACCTGGTGTTTCCGTTTTCTCACTTCGCTACTGCTGTTGCTGAGCATCGGCCGAGTGCAATTGCTGGCTCTGGTCAAGAAATTGGGACCACTCTTCGTCCGCCGCAAACTCCTCGTCGGGGGGAAGCACGGCTTGGGACGGCGTGACCCGAACTCGAACTTGCAGCTTCGTCTCTGCGTTTCCCATCATCGCACCCATGGTGGGGGGAACGTCGGCATAATCGCGGCCGATCGCAGTGCGAATGTGCCCCTCACCCACGGGACGATTAATCGTTGGATCAAAACCTACCCAGCCGATGCCGGGCAGAAGCGCTTCCATCCAGGCATGCGTGGCAGCATCGGCCAAGGGACCTGCATTTTCGCTGCTGTGGTAAACGTATCCGCTGACATAGCGGCAGGGGATGTTGGCACTTCGACCCAGTGCGATCATTATATGGGCAAAATCCTGGCATACGCCCTGCCTCGACCGAAGGGCATGCGCAATCGGCGAATCCACCGCCGTGCTTTTCTTGACGTAGCTAAAACTGCGATGGACACCGGCGGCAATATCCTGCAGAAAAGCCAAGGGACTTCGTCCGTCCCTCTCAGTCGCGCCGATTTCCTTTGCCAACTCCGCAAGCTCCGGGGATGAGCGCGCAAAATGACTCGGCATCAGCATGTCCCAGTAATCTTTCTTTTCCACGAGCTGTTCCAGATCGTTCCAGCTTTCGTACTCCATGAGTTCGGGGACCGGGGGTTGAGCCTCAATATTCACCAGAGCATCCGCGATGATGGTGAGCTGGTTATGGCGGGAAGGCAAGTCGAAGTGGTGAACAAGATTGCCATAGGAGTCGGTATAACCAAAAATGCGGGCTCGTGGATTAACCGACAACTGAAAAACAAAGCAGCGCTGGTTGCCCTCGCTCCTGGGATGCATGCGAACTTCCATCATGCTCTGCCAGACGTAACGGCTATAGCGATAGCTCGTGAAATGGCGGATGGCGTAGAACATCAGGTTCGGAATGCACCTTCAATTGGATATTCGATATAGAGTTCGTGAACCGCCGCATGCAGTTCGCGACATTGCTCGATAATTGCCGAAAGATACTTGTGTAATTCGGCAATGATTTCACCGACCTGTACGTAGGCGACCATCGACTGCAAACGCCCGATCAGTCGTTCGACCTTTTCTGTCCTGCGGCTGAAAGAAAGATTGCTGATGGAGGTCAAAGCTTCGTGCATTCGGTCCAGAGAATAACGGACCGAATAAGGGAACTCGGGCTTCAGCAAGAGGAAATTCGCTATCCTTTCCGGTTTGAGCTCGGCTGTGCATGCCTTGCAATAAGCTTCAAACGCGGCACAACTGCTTAGCAGGCCCACCCAATCCAAATCAACAGCGTGCTTGCCGACGACAAAATAGGCATCGAGCAGGACGCTGAGATTGCAAGCTCTCTCGATGTATTTGCCGAGCTGGATAAAATGCCAAGCCTCGTCGTGATTCATAGTGGCAGCGGTAATACCACTGAACCTGTACGAGCCTTCGCGAACCAGGCTCACCGCTCGCATGGCGCCTGCGTCGTCATTGGGTTGCAGCTCAATGCCAGTCACCTCGTGGAAAAGGCGATTCAGGTGTTCCCACATTTCCGAGCTGATCTCCTCGCGAACCTGCCGGGCATTTTCGCGGGCAACGCTGATGCATTTCACAATCGAAAAAGCCCCCTCCGTATCCGCGACCAATAAAAACAGGGCACGCTGCGGGTCGACGTTGCTGGAGGCTGCTCCGGGGGCCAGCGATGAAACGGCGCGAAACCAACGTTCCTCGGTGGAAAACTTTGCCGGATTTAGAATCAGGCCGTAAGTCGCCTTCAGTACCCGCGAGGCATTGTCCGCTCTCTCGAAATAGCGGCTCATCCAGTAGAGACTGTCGGCGACGCGAGAGAGCATAGTGTTTTCGATCCCGCTTATTCAAAATCTCAGTTCTGCAAAACCCAGGTGTCTTTCGATCCTCCGCCTTGAGACGAATTGACCACCAGCGATCCCTTTCGCAGCGCTACTCGGGTGAGGCCACCTGGAACAATCGTAATTTTTTCGCCGTAGAGCACGTAGGGTCGGAGATCGACGTGACGGGGCTCGATGATTCCGTCCACAAAACACGGTGCGGTCGAAAGATTAATCGTCGGTTGTGCGATATAGTTGCGCGGTTCCGCGTTAATTCTCTCTCGAAATTCCGAACGCTGTTGTTCCGAGCTGTGCGGACCGATCAACATGCCGTAACCCCCCGACTCGCCAACAGCTTTTACCACGTATTGTTCCAATCGCTGGCAGACGTGGTCCCGTTGCGCTGGATCGGACATCAACAGGGTTTCAACATTTTCCAGAATTGGGTCCTGGTCGAGATAGTAGCGAATGATTTTTGGCACATAGGCATAAATAGCCTTGTCATCGGCAACTCCCGTTCCTAACGCATTTGCGAAGGCTACGTTTCCGGCCCGATAGGCATTGAAAAGACCCACAGCACCGAGCGCCGATCCGCGTTCGAATACCAGGGGGTCGAGATAATCGTCGTCGATTCGCCGATAGATCACATCGACGCGTTGCAGTCCGAAGGTGGTCCGCATATAAACAACGTTGTCGTGGACCACTAAATCCCGGCCCTCGACGAGTTCAATGCCCATCTGCCGCGCCAGGTAAGTATGTTCGAAGTAAGCGGAGTTGTAGGCCCCCGGAGTCAGTAAAACGACGGTGGGCGCGGAACGGCCTTCGGGCGCCAGGAATCGCAAGGTGGAGAGAAGCGCCTGGCTGTACTGCTCAATCGGCCGCACCCGGCATTTTTGAAACAGCCCGGGGAATATCTGCTTCATCACTCCGCGGCTGGTGAGCATGTAAGAGACCCCGCTGGGGACGCGGAGATTGTCCTCCAAAACCACAAAGTTCCCCTCCGGGTTTCGGATCAAATCCGTCCCGACCACCGTGACGTAGATATCACGAGGTACTTTGATGCCGCGCATTTCCCGGCGGTAATGTTTGCAGGTGTAAACAATCTTACCGGGCACGACACCGTCTTGAAGGATTTTTTCCTCATGATATACATCCTTGAGGAAGAGATTCAGCGCCGTGATCCGCTGGGTGAGTCCGCGTTCAATCCTTTCCCACTCCGCCGCCGTAATAATTCTGGGTAGCAGATCGTGGGGAAAGATCCGTTCCGTCCCTTTGTCACTTCCGTAGACGGTAAAAGTGATCCCCTGATTGAAGAACGATTGGTCAGCCTCGTGTTTGCTGCGTCGCAGTTCGTCCGGACCCAGGCCCAAAAGCAAATTGTGAAGTAGACGATATTGTTTTCGCGGATGATCCACGGCGCGAAACATCTCGTCGTAAGCGCCATCGAGTTCGTACCGGCGGAGGCTTTCTGCGCCGCCGCGATCCGACGCATCGGTTTCAATAATCATGATTGCAGCGTTCGCCCCTAGAATAGCGCATCGGAGGGTGGATCGATGACTGTAAAAGCGATGCGAGCCATAGGAGAATCTGCGTGGTGGCGGATGGTTGCGAAGATCCTGGTGGGACAGGGAGGGATTCTGGACGGACGTGCAATACGCCTCTTATGCCCTGGTGCAGCAGACCATCTCCATGCAGACCATCTTTGGGCTCACCATTCGGGTCCACCAAATGTTTTGATTTCTCAGAGCGAGACTTCCCGCTTCCAGGGAATAAAATCGTCTTGCTGCGACTCAGCCTTGGTTCGAACTTGGTCGCTCGCAACGCCAACTACTCACTCCGTAATTGTCCCTCCCACTTGCTCCACCGCCTCATCGCCCGAGATGACGCCCAGTATCGACATCAATTATGTCTAGCACCCCCAGTTCACCGTCGGGCAGCACCTTTGGCGGTGCCAGCTTTGGTACGGTGAGTGGCGAGGCAAACAGCTCGCGCGATGCTCAGTTGTCGCTGCGGTTAGAATTCTAGGCAGGAGCATCGTTCGCCACGCCAGGAACAGGAGCTTGATGGGATATCCAGCGCTCGATCTCAATTCTAAAACTGCCGTCGTCATCGGGGGGACATCGGGCATTGGTCTGACGCTCGCCAAGGGTCTGGCAACGGCTGGCGCCAACGTTGTGCCCTCGGGACGCCGCCGCGAACTGGTCGAATCCGCCGCTGCAGAAATCAAGGCAACAGGCCGGCGTTCGCTCGCGATCCCCTGTGATGTAGCCGATCGTTCGAGTCTGCAGGCGCTCTTGGGAGCGGTCTGTGCGCAGTTCGGCAAAGTCGATATCCTCGTGAACTGCGCCGGTATCACTCAGCGAACGCCCATTCTCGACATGAGTGAGAGCGATTGGAATGGCATCCTGGAGACGAACCTGAATGGTACGTTGCGGGCCTGCCAGGTGTTTGGACGCCACATGATCGAGCGCCAGTACGGAAGGATCATCAACATCGGTTCGCTTTCTTCTACCCTCGGCATGTACGAAGTCGCCGCGTATGCCGCCAGTAAGGCTGGCATCGCTTCTTTGACCAAGTCTCTCGCCGTGGAGTGGGCGCGTTACGGAGTGTGTGTGAACGCGCTGGTGCCGGGTGTCTTTCGCACCAACCTGAATGCCGCCCTGTTGGATGGGACGCCGCGCGGGCAGGAGTTCCTGATGCGCACGCCTGCGGCTCGGTTTGGTGAACTCGAAGAGTTGGTGGGCGCGGCGGTGTTTCTTGCCTCCGACGCTGCGAGTTTTGTGACCGGCCATTTGCTAGCGGTAGATGGCGGCATTCTCGCGAGCGGAGTGAATCGTTAATCTAAACCGTTCCCGGTTTTTTGTATGAATCTTCCTTCCATCTCGAGGCCCGGATCTGATTCATTGTCTGGATCGGAAACGAGCACTGCCGAGCAAATTGCTCATCACATCGGACGATTCCGCTGGGTGATCTGCACCGTTTTGCTGCTTGGCGTGATGAAGAACTACATGGACCGCCAGGTGATTGGTGTACTGAAAACCACTTTGCAGCATGATCTAGGCTGGAGCGAGATTGACTACGGCAATCTGGTCTTTGCTTTTCAGGCCGCTTACGCGCTGGGAATGGTGCTGGTCGGGCGATTCATCGACCGGGTTGGGACACGGCTTGGCTATGCTCTGGCGATGGCCTTCTGGAGCCTGGCTTCGATGGCTCACGGCTTGGCGAGTTCGTTCATGGGCTTTATCGTGGCTCGCTTTGCGCTGGGTTTGGGCGAGTCGGCGGTATTTCCAGCCAGCTTGAAAGCTGTTGCGGAGTGGTTTCCCAAGAAAGAGCGCGCGCTGGCTACGGGTATCTTTAATGCTGGGAGCAATCTCGGTGCTATCGCTACGCCACTGGTGATTCCCTTAATTGCAGTGCGTTGGGGTTGGCGTCCGGCTTTTTTTCTGCTAGGCGGTGTTGGATTCGCGTGGTTGGCGCTGTGGCTGTGGGTCTATCGCCGGCCGCAGGAGCATCCTTTCTGTTCGGCCTCTGAATTGGAGTACATTTGCAGCGATCCCATCGCACCGTCAATCCGAGTAAGTTGGTTCGGACTGCTGGCTCATCGCCAGACCTGGGCCGTTGTGTTGGGAAAGTTCATTACCGATCCGATCTGGTGGTTCTATCTGTTTTGGGTTCCCGATTTTCTGCAGCGCCAGCATGGTCTGGCTCTTTTGAACATTGGGATGCCGATCCTTGTGATTTATTTGATCTCGGACGCGGGCAGCGTGGCAGGAGGATGGCTCTCCTCGTCCCTCATACAGCACGGGAGAAGCGTAAACGCAAGCCGCAAAATCACTATGCTGATTTGTGCTGTTTGCGTTGTGCCGATTGTCTTTGCGCCAAAGATCGCATCCATGTGGGGAGCGACCCTGATAATCGGGATTGCGGCGGCTGCGCACCAGGGTTTTTCCTGCAATCTGTACACGTTATCTTCCGACATGTTTCCCGGGACGATGGTTGCATCGGTGGTTGGGCTTGCAGGCACGGCGGGGACTATCGGAGGAATGCTCATCGCGAAAATTGTGTCCAATCTTCTGCAGCGAACTCACAGTTACGCGGTGCCATTCTTTCTCGCCGGTTCGGCTTATCTGATTGCGTTGGCGGTCATTCATGGTCTTGTTCCGAGACTGAAACCGGTGGAGTTCGGTACGGCAGAGGCATAGTTGTGGATGGGTACCTTCTGGCACAGAAAGGCGAAAGTGGATAGAGCAGACTCAGAATCTGGTCTCAAGATCAAACTGGCGGAGCAGTGCCGGTGGGATCTGGTTAGCCTCGGCGAAGTGATGTTGCGCTTCGATCCCGGAGATCGTCGCGTCTCGACCACGCGGCAGTTCGAAGTGTCCGAAGGTGGAGGTGAGTATAACGTTGCGCGCGGCCTGAAGAGGTGCTTTGGCCTCGAAAGCGCGATCGTCACGTCGATTGTCGATAATCCGGTGGGCAGATTGCTGCAAGACCTTATCTACCAGGGAGGACTGGACCAGTCGCTGATCCGCTGGGTTGAATTCGACGGCGTCGGCCGGGCGGCGCGAAACGGATTGAATTTTACCGAGCGGGGGCTTGGCATTCGTCCGGCTCTGGGTTGCTCCGATCGCGGGCATACGGCGGTCTCGCAATTGAAACCCGGCGACATCGACTGGCATGAAATTTTCGGCAAGCATGGTGCGCGATGGTTTCATACGGGAGGAATTTTCTGCGCTTTGTCTGAGACCACACCCGATGTTGCCGTGGAGGCAATGAAAGCCGCCCGAAAGAATGGAACGATCGTCTCCTACGATTTGAACTATCGCGAGTCCCTGTGGAAAGCGGTCGGCGGAAAAAAGCGCGCCCAGGAAGTGAACCGGCAGCTTGCTCCGCTGGTTGATGTAATGCTCGGCAACGAAGAAGATTTCTCGGCTGCTTTGGGTTTCACGGTCGCGGGCGTGGATGAGCACCTTTCCAACATCGAAGCTGAGGCATTCAAGAAGATGATTGAGAAGGTGCTGAAAGAGTTTCCGTTTGCCGTGGTCGCAACGACGCTGCGCAAAGCAAAGACCGCGACCCTCAACGACTGGGGCGCGATCTGCTATGCCGGAGGCAGTTTTTATGAAGCAAAGCATCGGGAAAATCTGGAGATTTTCGATCGCGTGGGCGGCGGAGATTCCTTTGCCTCCGGTCTGATCTACGGCTTTCTGAGTGGCAAAGGGCCGCAGTGGGCGGTCGAGTGCGGGGCGGCGCACGGCGCATTGGCGATGACGACTCCCGGCGACACTACCATGGCGACTCTGAAGGAAGTGCTGCAGGCGATGCAGGCAAAGGGCGCCCGGATCGCCCGCTAGAACGATATCAACATAGGGAGACCTCGGTGACGTTCATCAACGATGACTTTCTGCTCTATTCAAGAACGGCCCGTCGGCTCTACGAAAATTACGCGGCCTCCCAGCCCATTCTCGATTATCACTCGCACTTGCCGCCGAACGATGTGGCGCAGGACCGCCGCTTCCGTGATCTGTTCGACATTGCGTTGGAGGGGGATCACTATAAATGGCGCGCGATGCGGGCGAATGGCATTTCCGAACGCTACTGCACCGGTGACGCTTCGCCGAAGGAAAAGTTTCTGGCGTGGGCGCGCACCGTCCCCTACACACTTCGAAATCCTCTCTACCAATGGACGCACTTGGAATTGAAGCGCTACTTCGAGATCGATGAATTGCTGGACGAGCGATCCGCTGAGTCGATTTGGGAGCGGGCAAATTCGATGCTCTCGAATGGCGATCTCAGGGTGCGAGGTATTCTCAAGAAATTCAAAGTGCGGGTGCTCTGCACCAGCGACGATCCCTGCGACGGTCTTGAGGATCACCTGTCGGTGAATAACGCCGACTGTGCATTTCGGATGTATCCCACGTTTCGTCTGGATCGCTCGCTCCGAGTCTCAGAGCCGGATGCTTTTAATTCGTGGGTTGAGCGCCTGCAAGCCGTCAGCAATACTGCTATATCCGACCTCGCTTCTTTCTTGCGGGCTCTTGAGCTTCGTCATAAATATTTTCACGAGAGTGGTTGCCGCCTTTCTGATCACGGGCTGCCTTATTGCTATGCGAATCCTTGTAGCGAAGTACGTGCGGCTGCGATCTTTACCAAGGTGCGGTCGGGTGTGGCTGCCAGTCCCGACGAGCACGAAGAGTTCGCCTCCTTCATGATGCTGTTTTTTGGACATCTGGACGCGGCAAGGAATTGGACAAAACAATTGCACCTCGGCGCGTTGCGCAACGTGAACACGCGACGCCAGTCCGGGCTCGGTCCCGACAGCGGATTCGATTCGATCGGCGACTGGCCGCAAGCGGAAAAGCTTAACCGTTATCTCAATTTGCTTGATAGCGAGAAGGCATTGCCGAGGACAATTATTTACAACAATAATCCAGCCGATAACTACACGTTCGCAACGGCGATTGGCAGTTTTCAGGATTCGTCAATTGCAGGGAAGATCCAATTTGGAGGCGCCTGGTGGTTTCTCGATCAGAAGGAAGGGATCGAATGGCAATTGAATGCCCTTTCTGCAACCGGCTTGTTTCCTCGCTTTGTGGGTATGGTGACGGACTCCCGCTCGTTCATGTCGTTTCCGCGGCACGAATACTTTCGTCGCGTCCTCTGCAATCTCTTGGGGGGGGAGATGGAGCGAGGCGAGCTGCCGGATGACGAGAAGCTGATCGGCTCGACAATCCAGAACATCTGCTTTAATAACGCTCGCGAGTCTTTAGGACTGGAACTCAGGATGGAACGACAGGCAACAACGGTGCCGGTCTAACTCACATTTCCTGCCAAACTGATTTGAAGAACTGGATACTGTCCTCGGGCGGATGTTCTATATCGATTGCGCCTTCTGAGTCCTCAAGGCCCGAACTGAAGTATGAGTTCGCCTAACGACTTTGCAACCGCTGCGTTCCGTAGAGCCAGTCCCCTCCATCGTGCGATTGAGATGGAGCACACCTGTGAATTTCCTGGCAGTTTTTTATACAGCATTCACGATTCCGTGATCTCGGGTTAACACTGGGGGGTTACTCTCCGTAGCTAATATCAACTTTATTATCCTCCCAACTATGAGCCTGGACGATCTCTCTCCAAGCTTGACTTTTGTCAGTGCTCCCGTTCGAGCCTGGGGGAGAGCCATCGCATTTCGCGACTTGCCGCTATTGCCGCTAAACGGCGGAAAGTATACCCACTTCATAACCTTGACGCCGAACACCAGATATGACGGCGACAACAATTCTCGCCTCGGTTCACGTTCCAACCGAGCCCTTCTACCGAGGACTGTATGAAGATCCTGATCATCGACGATGAAACTAAGACAGCAAAGTTCCTGAAGACGGGGCTCAGCGAGGCGGGCTTTGTCGTTGACGTCACGCACGATGGCTTCGAAGGCCTGCATCTCGCGCTCGAATTTGACTTCGATCTCATAGTCCTGGACGTGATGCTTCCCAGCCTCGATGGCTGGCAGGTACTAGCGGGTGTGCGCGAAGCGGGCCGGCGGACCCTGGTGCTTGTTCTCACGGCGCGCGATGCCGTGCACGAGCGAGTGCGCGGATTCGATCTGGGCGCGGACGACTATCTAGTCAAGCCATTCGCCTTCTCCGAATTGCTGGCACGCGTGCGTTCGCTGCTGCGTCGTGCCACGGCCAGGAAGCAAGACACGATTCGCATGGCGGATTTGGAGATCGATGTCTTACGCCAGCGCGCCATTCGCGCCGGTCATCGTCTGGAGTTAACCACGAAGGAATTCCTCCTTTTGTCACTGCTCGCGCGGCGTGCGGGCGAAGTTCTTTCGCGCACCCTGATCGCTGAAGCCGTCTGGGACATGAACTTCGACAGCGACACCAACGTTGTTGATGTGAATGTCCGCAGGCTGCGCAGTAAAGTCGATGATCCTTTTCCTCTCAAGCTGATCCATACGGTTCGGGGTGCGGGATATGTCCTGGAATGCGAGCAATAGCGCACCTGGCCGGCGTTATTGGGGCACTTTGGCTTTCCGCCTCACAGCCGGATATGCGCTGGCGGGTTTGTCTCTGGTGTTTATCGCCACAGCAACTCTTTATTTCGTGTTGCGCTCGGAGTTAGAGAAAAGCACAGACCTGTTCATTGCGGACAAGCTGAATGTCATCGGTACGATGTTGCGGGAACGTCCCGACGACTGGGACGCTCTGCGCGAGGAGATCGAACTAGAGTCGGCTGCACGGCAATACGAACAGTTTTACGTTCGCCTGCTCGATGAACGAAATCAGTCGCTACTGATGACCCCGGGCATGGAGGAGCAGCTGAATCTGGCGAAATTCTACGCTCAACCCCAGATTCATTTCGATCATGCAACTCCAATGGAGGGAACGCAGGATCGCCCGTTCCGCATCACGAGCGCGGTTGCAGGCGTCGGCGAAAAGGGGGACCGGTATGACGTCATTCAGATTGCCGTCGACTTCTCGCAGAAAGAACGACTTTTGGCGCGTTACCGGTTTTGGTTCTGGACGATTTTGACGGGCACATCGCTCATCTTTCCGTTGATTGGGTACCGAATCGCGCGCCACGGCATTCGCCCGGTAGAAGAGATGGCGACGACGGCGCGCCACATCACTTCGAGCAATTTGCGCGAGCGCATCCGGGCGGAGGGATATCCCTTCGAGTTGGCCTCTCTGGCCGCGACATTCAATGAAATGCTGGACCGGCTGGAAGAATCGTTCGATCGCATTTCAAGGTTTTCCGCCGACATAGCGCACGATCTGCGCACACCGGTGAATAATATTCGGGGCGAAGCGGAAGTGGCCTTAGCGCGCGCCCGATCGATCAGCGAATATCGCGATGTGCTCGGTTCGTGTTTGGAGGAAGCGGTGCGTTTGTCCGAGCTCATCAGCGATCTTCTCTTCCTCGCGCGCGCAGAAAGCCCATTGGCGCACCTGCATCGCGAGCCCGTGAATGTTGGAGAATTGCTCGATGGCGTGCGCGATTATTACGAAGCCTCTGCGGCTGAGAACGGCATTTCGCTGACCACTTCGTTCGGCGTAATGACGGTCGTCGCGGAACTCGATCGCAAGCTGGTACAGCGTGCCATCGGCAACCTGGTTTCGAACGCCGTAGCCCACACTCCATCCGGAGGGACTGTGGTGCTGGGAGTGAACGCGGAACCAGCTTCGATTCGCATAGAAGTGTCGGACACCGGCGTCGGCATTCCGTCGGAAGCACTGCCGAAGGTTTTCGATCGCTTTTACCGGGTCGATGGCTCGCGTTCCAAAGTCTCGGGCGGCACCGGATTAGGGCTCGCTATCGTCCAAAGCATAGTGCTGCTGCACGGCGGCAAGGCGGAAATTGCCAGCCAGCCTGGCCAAGGCACGCGTGTTACGCTGCGCATGCCGATTTCCGCCGCGAGATGACGGAATTGTAAATCTCACCTCAAGTCGCTGCTAAGCGAAAGCCTCCTCATCTTGTTTCGGTATCCGCTGACGGCAGACAAGCCTAACCAGTATCCGAATGCCAACAAAAAAGCCCTCTCCCACTGGGGAAGAGGGCTGCTGCAGGCGAAACGTGTTCTAGTCGTCGTCATCAACCTTAGTGGGTGCCGCGCGGTTGAAGTCGCTCGCGGGGCGAACCGCCTTTTCGCCGGGGTAGGGGCGAGTAAACGCGGTGGATTCGTACCAGTTCAGGTGGTTGACGGTGTCGGAGTCTTCGACGTCTGGCCGGTGGTAATTGCCGGCGAAGATCTCCGTCTTCTTTTGCATCCAGCCAGCCCGCAGAGCCTTAACCTTCGGGCTCTCTTTCACCGTAGACTGAGCCTTGGATTGAGACTTGGCCCCGGGCGCCGCAGAACAAGACGGCGGTAGAGTCTGGGTAGGAGTCTGGCTAACACCATAGGTCAGCGGCACTCCCGCTGACACGTGTGTCCATGGCAGGAAGTTGTCTGCTGGTGGGTTATCAAGGAAGAGCGTGCTCATCGGCGAGGCCACGAGATCGGACTGGTTCATGGGCTCAATGCCGAGAATCTGCTCGATCGTACGGGTCATGTTGACCTGCGTGTAGAAGGTGCTCTCAACGTAGGTTGAACCACCAGTACTCTGAATGGTGAACGGGCTGATGACATAACCAGGGCTGCGGTGACCGTCGACGTGGTCGACGCCGGTCTGCGCGTCGTCTTCAGTGACGAAGATCGCCGAAGAGGACCAAATCGAGCTGTGGCTGATGGCGTCGACAAAGCGGCCAAGAGCCAGATCGTTGTCGGCCTGCATGGCTACCGCGTTCGGCGGGCCGCCGGTGTGGTCGGAGCTGATCCACATCATCTCCAACTGGGGAACCGTACCGGCCGTAACGTCCGCTTGGAAGTCCTCATTCCAGATATCGAAGCGGAACTGGTCGGGGATGCCTAAGTCGAATTGTGGGTAGGTCTGGTGCGTGTAGTTAATCAGGTTCGGCAGCGGGGAGTGCGATGCGACCGTGTTGTAGTTGTAGAGTTGGGGCTCGTCGCCAGCCTCGTAACAGGTGATGTCGTTGTAGAAGTCGATCCACAGCGGCTCGGCGGTCGACCCGGTCGGTTGCAGGAACGTGTTGTACTCGATGTACTCGCCGTAGTTCTTAAACGAGACTTTGTACTTTGCAGCCTGATCCCACAGGTGGCCAGCTTTTTGGTAGGCAAGCGCCTCGCCGCCGTTGGAGGGGTAGTCGCGGAGCCAGTCCGGCGACTGGACGTCGTCGGAGTAAGGAGCCAGGGCCTGCGTGATCCAGTTGTGACCGTCAGCCGACTGGCGGCTCGGGTTGTAGTAGTTGTCCAGCAGCGGGAAGCGCTGCACGATCGCGTGCGCGTTGGGTGTGACGACGGGGTAAATGGTGTAGGTCGAGTTGTCGCCGAAGGTTGCCAGGGAGGCGTCGCCGTTGCCGGCAGTCACGTCGCCCAGGATCTGATCGTAGGTGCGGTTTTCACGGATGATCAGGAAGACGTGCTTGATCAGCGAGGGTGAGCCGATCTTAGCAGGGATTGCGACCGGCGTAGCGTTCTTGCTGCCGCCGGAGGCAGACTCGATATTTGCCGTGAGATCCCAGTGGTTGTTGTATAGAACCTGCGTCGTCATCGCCGACAGGTTCAAGCTTGCGATGGGGATGATGCTCGCGGTGCCAAGGTCCTGGTGGGTGTTGAAGTCGTGCGCGCCGAATTCGTTGGCGTACGAATTTTCGAACGTGTTCGTCGGAGGCGGTGCCACACCGTAGCCATCGGTGCCGAGGCCCTTGTCGTTGGCAACGAGCAGCTCACCGTCCGTCGCGTCGAACACGACCGAGCTCGGCGCATAACCGACGGGAATCAGGCCCTGAACAACGGAGGTGTTCAGGTCTATTACTGCAACCGCATTGGCATTGTAGAGCGCCACGTACGCATTGTTTGAATTGTCGACGGTGATCGAGTTTGGCCCCACGACAGTCACGAGGTTCTTGGGCACTGTGACCCCGAGCCCAGCGAAGAAGGGATCAAGCTTAATCGTCGACGAGACCGTATTGGTGGTCGTGTTGATCACCGAGATCGTGTCGTCATAGGCATTGGTAACCAACAGGTAAGTGGTCGCCCCATTGGTCCAGAAGGTCATACCCGTTGGGTGCAGACCGACCGTGATGGTCTTGGTGACCTTGAACGTGGAGAGGTTCACGACGGAAATGGTGCCGTCGCTCGTCGCTCCAGTCGGATAGACGGCGACGACCGGAGTGCCGTTTGAGTATCCCTGGAAGTTGTTCGCGGTAGGAACCTTTCCAGCCTCGTTGGCAACGTAGGCGGTGGTGCCGCCCGGCGAGATCACAATGTTATTCGGGACCTGACCGACGCGGAGTTCCGGACCCTGCACCGGGGTTCCGGTCAGGTTGATGCTGGTGATCGTGTCGTTGTTGTCCAGCACAACGTAAGCAGTATTGCCATTCGGCGTGACCGCGATGCCCATCGGATAGGAAGTGGGCGCACCATCTGATACAAGCGAGACGGTCTGGCCGCACGGGATTTCAATGCTGCCGGTGGTCCCCGGAGGGCTGCCGGACGGTGGCGCCGAGGCAGTGTTGTAAGGAGCGACCCACGGATAGCAAGTAACGTTGGTCAAGAAGCCGCCGCCGTCGACGTCGAGCGGAACGCTGACTTCCGCGTAATTGGAGAGCAAGCCGGTCGTCGGACTGACACTGGCGATGGCAACGTAGGCTGGCCCGTAGTCGCCGTCCTGGCTAAAGAGCAGGTACTGGCCATTGGGCGTATAGGTGATGCCCATAGAGCTGCCGCTGTTGGTCTTGGACGGAATGTAGTTCTGCATGACCTGGCCTTGGGTGTAGGTCCCGCCATCGCAGCCGGCGGTGGCGACGCAGAAGATCGAGACCGACTGTGGAGCGCCCATCTGAAGGACGGCAGCGGTTCCGTTGCCCGTGGGATTGAGTGCGATGGCCTTGGCCCTGGTCGTGATGCCGAGGTAGACCTGAGTGCCGGCGGGGGTGATGATCGTGCCATCACTGACGACCCATGGGTCGGTCAAGGGCGCCGAGTAGGTCGGCCCCGTGGTCGCGTTCTGGTTCTCACCTGGTGTATAAGTTGGGAACTGTTGGGACTGCCCGAACGCCGAAGCGCTTAGAGCCGCTGCGATTGCCATTACCGCAAGCGGCCGCAGACGCCTCAACCACGAATTATTGCTAGATTTTCTCGACATCATGCTCCTCCTCCTGGTTTATGCCAGGGACTCCATATTCGCGGCGAAGCGCTGACGCCAGCATGACGGCGAAATTACATTCTCGTCATCTTCGGGAGGAGAGGGGCATATTGCTCTTCGCCACTAAAGCGGGTGTCAGTCACAAATAGACGGAATATGCCTGGACGCGAGTTCAGAGGAGAGGAGACCGTTGATGTCGGGGGCGAATGGTTTCTGATGTGGCAGTCGAAAATGTGGAATGGGCAGGAAGAGGCATTCCGAATGTTTACCATCCTCGGTATGGCGTTTTTGGTTGTGGTGCAACGCGAGCCAACTCGCGATCAGTCGGCAACCCTTCTTTTGGGGGTACTTCAACGCTTGCCCGTCACTCGCTCATCGCAAACTCCTCAGCTCATCGAGGTTTTCCTTTAGACAGCGACAACTGCCGACCATCACCTGATCTCCGATGGCGAACAACTAAATCGGCTGTCGGACTAGACCTTTCAAAACTGGAGGTTAGCCCACCATTCCTTGTTCCGTGGATGGGGAAAAATTTTGCTTGACGATAAATTATTACTTATATAAGTTACAAGTTATGAATGGTCTCGATGCTGCTTTCTCTGCCTTGGCCGACCCGACGCGTCGCGCGATTCTCGCGCGTCTTGCCAAGGGCGAGGCCACCGTCAATGAATTGGCGGAGCCGTTCGAGATGACGCAACCCGCAATCTCCCAGCACCTGAAAGT
>Ga0208690_1000206_pt1 | contig 16314 bp, 14 predicted proteins | sample June2015DPH_16_1_2_FD_184712 | JGI IMG/M metagenome (GOLD analysis project Ga0208690, IMG submission 184712) | Peatland microbial communities from SPRUCE experiment site at the Marcell Experimental Forest, Minnesota, USA - June2015DPH_16_10... | ecosystem: Environmental > Terrestrial > Soil >...
TGCCGCGGCATCCGAGGGCGGACCCGTCAGGGAAGAGCGATCCGGGAAAGGGATTGAGTCATGGGGCGCAGTTGGTGCTGGATTTTCTGCGCCTGCGCGGGGCATCGTTCTTCGCCGACATCGTGCGCGGGACGGAAAAGTTGAAGGCGGAAATCGAGACCGCGCTGTGGGAGTTGGTCGCCGCGGGGCTGGTTACCGCCGACGGCTTCGACAATCTGCGGTCATTGATCGACCCCAAACGCCGCGCCGGGCAAGGCGGAGGGCGGACTACGCGTCCGCGGCACAATGCGGGGCGCTGGGCTTTGCTGCATGCCGATGAAGTGGTGGAGCGGCCGCGCGCGGTTGAGGCCGCGTGCTGGATGCTACTGCGGCGATATGGCATCGTGATCCGCGATGTGCTGGCGCGGGAGGCGAACTTGCCGCCGTGGCGCGAGTTGCTGATGGCCTTCCGCCGCCTCGAAGATCGCGGCGAGATTCGCGGGGGGCGCTTTGTGGATGGATTTCTGGGCGAGCAATTCGCCTTGCCGGTGGCAGTGGACTCGGTGCGCGCGCTGCGCAAGCTTGATGCCGCGACCGGGACGGTGACGCTGTCGGCGGCGGATCCGCTGAACCTGGTGGGGATTCTGGTGCCGGGTGAGCGTGTGCCGGCGATTTCGGGGAACAGCGTTCGCTATCGGGATGGAGCGGCGATCTCGTTGACTTCGATCCCGGTAGTCTCGTCGGGTGAATCGGTAGCCAGCTAGAGCGCGTATCCAAACTAAAATTTTGCTCCCTGATACGGGTAAATAGTTTCCAGCCTGCGCATCGCTTCGGAGCCTGCTAAAGTGTCGAGCCAAGTGACTTACCCGCAAATCTTAGGGGCAAGGGACTCGGAAGGCAGCCTGCGCACCATCCCTCCGAGTGCCAACAAAGCTTGGGCCTTCGCCGCCAAAGTATGACACTCAAGAGGTTTATATCTTATTGCTATTTAGTTGTCGCTATTTGTTGTCAAAGAGCCAATGCGTTTCCCGCTTTTCCCAGCGCCGCGGAATCGGTTAGCAAAAACTGGTGCCGTACTCTGAAGCGGAATTGGTTTGTGCCACTTCCGGCTTCCCGGCACTGTCGTGCCGGGCTTTCCCATGCCGCCGCTTCGCGGCTGGGACCGGTTTTGTTTCCAGCGTCCGTGCTCCGCATCGAATTTCGTAACCGACTCCAAGGCGCTGGGCTATTGTCGGCCGACCCTCCGGGGCGGCATCTGTGCTGGTCATTCCATCGAAGTCCCGCCAAGATAGTCTGTAGGTTATGATGGCGGCGATGACAGGGGTCGAGAAGAAGATATTTCGCTTTGGCGTGTATGAGGTGGACGTCGGCAGCGGAGAATTGCGCAAGGCCGGGAGGCGGCTGCGCATGCAGGAGCAGCCGTTCCAGGCGTTGTTGCTTTTGCTGGCGCGTCCGGGAGAGGTGGTTACGCGGGAAGAGTTTCGGCAGAAGCTGTGGCCTGCCGATACCTTCGTCGATTTCGATCACAGCCTGAATACCGCGATCAATAAGATTCGGGAGGCGCTGGATGACTCGGCGGCGAACCCGAGATTCGTAGAAACTTTGGCGCGACGAGGGTATCGGTTTCTGGCACCGCTGGAGGCGTCCGGTGATGGCGTTGCGAAAATTGAAAGGCCAATCGCGGCCGGTGCGGCGAAGGTATCCCGCGAAGGCGAATCCTCAAGTTTCCGCTTAACCCATCCAGAAGAATTGCCGAAGGTGGGCAGCGCTTATGTGCGCGCTTGGTTTGTTCTGATCCAGATCATGTATCTGAGTTTTTACGTTCTTGCGCTGGGCCGGATGGCGGCGGTGCAGGATCAACTGGATCGCATTTTCGGCGGGCATCCGGCGGCGACGGTGGTGCTGATCGTTTCGGCGGGGGTCGGGATTCCGGTGAGATTGTATTGGCTGTCGGCAGCTGGGTTCGACGTGAAAGGCCTGAGCCAGAAATTTCTTAAACTTTTTCCAGGCTTGCTGGTGCTGGATGAACTGTGGGCGCTCTCACCGTTCCTGCTTGCTCCTAAGATCGGAATCGGGTTGGCGCTGGGAATTACGGCGGCTTTGATTTATGTACCTTTTGCGGAGAGGTCGCTCGTGCTGATGCGGGCTCGGAGCGCGGCAGTCGCGGAATGATTTCTGCTCAGGATTTTTACTTTCTCATCTTCGCTCTGCGTCTTGGCTGGTTCTCAACGTCAATTTTATTTTTATTTTTGGATGGATTTCGTGGGCAGGAGTACCCGCGACACAGGAATACCCAGCGGTCGCTGGCTTGAAAATTCAAGGCGAAGCAGGCGGCTATGGCTATGGGGCTCGCATCGAGCGGTGGCAGGCTTAGTCTGCCCACCAGGATTCGCATCAGCAGCAGATTGCCCATCAGTGAGATCAGTCCGTTGCTCAGGTGAAAGCGGAAGAGAGATTGCAGCAAACTGCGGCCGCCCGAGGGAGATGCGATCGGACCAGGTGAAGCGCTGATGCCAGAGGAAGTTGTGGAGCACGGCGCACTCGACCGCCAAGCCTGTGGCCAGCAGGTAATTGATCTGGATCGCGGTCAGCAGGGCGAGGACGCCGAACTGAACTGCGATGCCGAGAGCGCCGACGAGAGAGAATTTCAAAAACCGGGGCCAGGCGGTCGGGGTCATAAGAGCTTTTCCTGTCGATAGAGTTTGGCTGTGTGCTCTAGTGCGGCAACCAGCAGCATGGCGGCCATGCCGGCGATGGCGATGATGCCTCCGATATCGAAGAGCCGGAGTTGGCGGTGGAAAACTGTGACGCGGGGGTGGCGCAGCAGAGCGAGGTTGCCTAGCGCGAGTAGGATGCGGATTTCTGTGGGGCCGAATATCCAATGGGAGAGTTGAAAGCTGCCGAGGGTGTAGGTTGCGAGGTAGCTTTCGATCGACAACATCAAGAACGCGATCAGCAGGCCGAGCGCGATCAGGGGATGCACGTAGCCGGAGAAAGCGAGTCCTCCCATTAGAAAAAGCGCGGCGATGGTGTCGGTGATGTGGTCGACATAAAAACCGTAGCGAGGGCGCTGGCGGTTACGAAAGCGGGCGAGGGTGCCATCGAGGCTGTCGCCGAGCCAGTTGAGAGCCAGACACACGATGCCAGCCAACAGCATGTCGGGGTTCGGGTGGGCGAGGGCATAGCAGGCTCCGGCCAGGCATTGGGAAACGAAGCCGAGGAGGGTTAGGTGGTCGGAGGTTATGCAGGCGGGAGTGCGCGCGGCGAGCCACAGCAGGGTTCGGCGTTCGCGGTGGCGACCAAGTTTTCTTGAATGCGTGGGGCAGGGACGAAAGGCTTCGCCGGATTGAATCGCGGTGCGATGGTTGGCATGAGGATGCCTCCTGGGGAGGTAGTTTTGCCGGGGGCGCGATTCGCGGCAATGCACGGGAGAGCAATTCTTCGTCAACTGAGGATCATTGGCTAAGTCTTAGAGTGAGATCAATCTACGGGTTGAGGTCGATCAAAGCGATGGCTGCAGTGAATCATGGAGCAGTCACCAGCAGCGGCGCCAGCGAGTATAGATGTCCTTCGCAGCGCTCAGGACGGGCTGCGGCTGGTTCCCACCTGTGCATCTCTACAAACCACTCCTCGGTTGTCTCGGTTGCAAGTTGATTTGGACGCTTTCGTCTGCAACAGTTAACATCTATTTATGCCCGTCGATTCGGAGATTACTCAGGCTTCGGCATCTACTCGCGCGCCGCGCGGCAACTCCATCACCTGCAAAGGCTGGCAGCAGGAAGCTGCCATGCGGATGCTGATGAATAATCTCGACCCCGACGTGGCCGAGCGCCCGCAGGAGCTTGTGGTGTATGGCGGGACCGGGCGCGCGGCGCGGAGTTGGGAGGCTTACCACGCCATCGTGCGCACGCTGCAGAAGCTGGAGAACGATGAGACTCTGCTGGTGCAGTCGGGCAAGCCGGTCGGAGTTTTTAGGACGCACGAGCATGCGCCGCGGGTGCTGCTCGCGAATTCGAATCTGGTGGGGCATTGGTCGAACTGGGAGAAGTTCAATGAGTTAGAGCGCGCCGGGCTGATGATGTATGGGCAGATGACGGCGGGCTCGTGGATTTACATCGGCTCGCAGGGAATTGTGCAGGGAACGTTCGAGACTTTTTCGGCTGCCGGCGAGAAGGATTTCGGCGGCGAGCTGGCGGGCAAGCTGATTGTATCGGGCGGCATGGGCGGGATGGGCGGAGCGCAGCCGCTGGCAGCGACCATGACGGGGGCGGCGTTTCTGGGCATTGACGTCGACCCGGAGCGCATCAAGAAGCGGCTGAAGACCGGGTATTGCGATTTCATGGTCACAACTCTCGACGAAGCGCTGCGCATTTTGAAGAATGCGGTGCGCAAGAAAGAAAACGTTTCGGTCGGGCTGGTGGGGAATTGCGCGGACGTGATCCCGGAGTTGGCGGAACGCGGCGTGGTGCCCGATATTTTGACCGATCAAACCTCGGCGCACGATCCGCTGAATGGGTATGTGCCGAATGGCATGACGTTGGCGGAGGCGATCGAGTTACGAAAAAGCGATCCCACGGGGTATCAGGAAAAATCGCTGGATGCGATCGCGGCGCACGTTGAAGGCATGCTGCGGCTGCAGAAGATGGGATCGGTGACGTTTGACTACGGAAACAACATTCGCACGTTTGCGTTTCAGCGCGGCGTGAAAAATGCCTACGATTTTCCCGGGTTTGTGCCGGCTTATATTCGGCCGTTGTTTTGCGAAGGGCGCGGGCCGTTTCGCTGGGTGGCGTTGTCGGGCGAAGCGTCAGACATTCACGTGACGGATGAGTTGGTTTTGGAAATGTTCCCTGAGAATCGGATTCTGCGGCGCTGGATTGATCTGGCGCGCAAGCGCATCAAGTTTCAGGGATTGCCGGCGCGTATCTGCTGGCTGGGATACGGAGAGCGGGCGCAGTTTGGCCTGGCGATGAACGATCTGGTAAAGAAAGGCAAGATCAAAGCGCCGATTGTGATTGGGCGCGATCATCTGGATTGCGGTTCGGTAGCGTCTCCGTTTCGCGAAACCGAGAGTATGAAGGATGGCTCGGACGCGGTGGCCGACTGGCCTTTGTTAAACGCCTTACTGAATACAGCCGCAGGCGCGTCGTGGGTTTCGATTCACAACGGCGGCGGCGTGGGCATTGGTTATTCGCTGCATGCCGGGCAAGTTACAGTCGCCGACGGTACGGACGCGATGGCCAAGCGCATCGAGCGCGTGCTGACGACTGATCCGGGGATGGGTGTGATCCGGCATGTGGACGCGGGGTATGAGGAGGCTAAGGAGTTTGCGGGGAAGAGTGGCGTGAAGGTGCCGATGGAACAATGAACCTCCACAACGAAGTTTGGTACGAGCGATTCCGCTCAGAGCTGGCGACGAAATGTTAGTGGCCGGAGCTTAAGACCTTGAAACACGGGGGACACGTGGTTTCACAGGGTACGGCTCCGATCAAGGCCCAGCTTCCGAGCCTCTTTGCAGGCCTCCCGGTAGTTGGTTTCGTTGACGGCATTGTTTATTAGGAATTCCGCCTTGCCCTCTTTGCACTATGTTTCTAGGCTGACAACGTACGTGCTGTCATAACAATAGTTTAGACTTAATCGCTTGACCCTTTCAAAAAACAGTAGGAGAGGAGCCTCGCCTCCGTTGTTCCTGGCCAACATTGGCCAATTGCTCACGATCCGGTTTTCTCCTAACCAGCCCGGGCCGCGCCGAGGCCCCGGTCTTAGGGAACTCGGCATCATCGAGAACGGCGCTGTGCTGTGCCTCGGCGGGAAGATCGTCTCGGTCGGCAGGACGAAAGACGCGCTGCGCGATCCCTGGCTGAAGAAGAACCGCAAGAAAGTTACTGAGATCGACTGCGCCAGCCGAGTCGTTTTGCCGGGCTTTGTCGATTCGCACACCCATCCGGTTTTTGTTGGTCCACGGTCGGTCGATTTCGAGAAGCGCATCGAGGGTGCGTCTTATGAAGCTATCGCGGCATCGGGCGGCGGGATTCAATCGAGCCTCGAAGGCGTGCGGATGGCAGGGAAGAGCGTGCTGGCGATGAAGGTCTTGGCCGTGTTGCAGGACATGGCCGCTCACGGAACCACCACGGTGGAGGCGAAATCCGGCTATGGGTTGACGCTGGAGTCGGAGCTGAAATCGCTTGAAGCGATTCGCGAGGCCGCGTCGCGCTGGCCGGGAACCGTTGTCCCTACGCTTCTTGGCGCGCATGTGGTTCCAGCAGAATTCCGCGAGCATCCAGACAAGTACGTTGAGATAGTTTGCCGGGATATGATTCCGCAGGTGGCGAAGCGGAGGCTGGCTCGCTTTGTTGACGTGTTTTGCGACCAGGGAGCTTTCAACGCGCAGCAGACCGAGCGGATATTCAAGGCTGCGCAGGAGAAGGGATTGAGGGTGCGCGGGCACATGGGTCAACTGACTGAGACGGCGCTGAGGCCGTTCTTGCGTTTCGATCCGGTCTCGTTCGATCACATGGATCACGTGAATGACGACGACATAGCAGAGTTGGCAAAGCGCGACACCATGGCCACGCTGGTTCCGGGAGCAAATTATTTTCTGGGGCTAAAGGATTATCCGCCGGCGCGGAAGTTCATTGATGCCGGGGTGCCGGTGGCGCTGGCTACGGACTACAACCCCGGTACTTCGCCGACTTTGAGCATGCCGATGGCTATGTCTCTGGCTTGCACGCACATGAAGATGTCGCCGGCAGAGGCGATTGCGGCGGCTACCATCAATGGAGCATGGGCGCTGCGCGTGGCGGAGCGGAAAGGCAGCATTGAAACGGGAAAAGACGCGGATCTGGCGTTGTTCGAGGTGGATGACTACCGCGAGATTCCCTACTGGTTCGGAGAGAACCGCTGCCGGCTGACAATCTTCGGTGGGGAGGTTTGGGCGTGCGCTTTAAATCAGGTGGGCTGATGCCATGGGTCGGCGAACCGGGTGGCGAAGTTTGGCAGCGCCGACGGGAGACGAGGTCGAGTTGCACTCGAGCGGACAGCCGAGGCGGCCGTCCCCACATAGGCAGTTGCGGAAACCCCACCACCGTCGGTTGTGAGGGTTTGAGCGAAGGCGACGTCATTGCTATAATCAAGTGCGTTCCGCAGGTTTTCTGACTGATTCGTCTCGGCGCAGTTTCATTCCGTTGGCAATTCTTCGCCCATCAGCGTGAAGCGAACGAGCCTCGTATCCGCAGCGGTGCTGCGGTTTTCGAAGTGTGGCCAGGTAGCTCAGGTGGTAGAGCGCAGCCCTGAAAAGGCTGGCGTCGGGGGTTCAACTCCCTCCCTGGCCACCAAATCAATTTAAATCATGTAGTTACCAATTATTGTTCACCTGTCACATCGATTCGATATTTCCCATATAGATAATTTAGTTTTCGATATTCGTAACCCTCTGCATGCATTAGGTTTAACGATTGGTAGAGCGCAGCTCCTAAGGGCTTGGCGTCTGCCACTGGGATGCGTAGTGGCGTCAACGTTGCCTGTGAGGAGAGATGATTTCGGCGTCTGGCCTCTGCCGTGTGAAGGCCGGGTGGTGATTTTGAGCGGTCGCGTTGATCCTGCCACAAGGCTTGACCTATCAGTCAGTTGCTGGCGGTTAGATTTCCATGGAAGGGCACTGCATTAGTCGCGGCTGGACCGCTGTCGGCAAGGTTGCTGAGGAACAGCAAATCTACAAGGACCTTCCTCACGGTATGCCCGCGACTGAGGCCGACACGATTAACCCCGATCTACTAGCACTCCTCAAGAAAAGTGAGCACGTGGCCGCGCGCTGCTGGTAATCGCCGGATTGACTTCGGGCACATTTTATCCGCTGACCCTGACGTTTGCTTTGAAGAACATTCCTCTCCGCTACCTGGCCCTTGTCATCGCCCTCTATGCGACCTGCATCGAAGGGGCGGTCAACTTCGCTCCATCGATTTACGGATTTTGCCGAGACAATCTTTCCTGGCACTGGATTTTCTGGATTCCGGCTTTCCTTACTCCCGTGATGATGGCATGCATTTACTTCGGCATGCCCCCATCACCAAAGCCGCAAACCAACAAGCAGCCACCGAGTTTCATAGGATTTTTGTTCCTCAGCGCTGGTTTTGCTTCACTGTTTGCTGCTCTTGACCAGGGACAACGGCTTGACTGGTGGCGATCCGGCACGTTCACGGCCCTGTTCGCGAGCGGCATGTTTCTCTTAGTCTGTTCTCTGCTACGCCGCCTGCGCAGCCCCAACTTTCTTGTAGATCTGCCGTATTTGCGCCAGTGGAACACGATCCTGCTTGCGGTGGCGCTTCTCGCGTATCGCTTCGTGCTGCTCGCGACCATCATCATCATCCCACAATCATTATCCGTGCGCGGGCTTGCTGCGCAACAATACGGGCCGTCAATTCTGTGGACCGCCGTTTTTGAGCTTTTTCTAGCGTTCGTCGGGGCTCTACTCTTGTCCAAGGGAGTCGATGCGCGGTTGCTGATGGCCGCCGGCTTCGCCGCTGTGGCTTTTGCCTGTCTCATAAACGCGAACTTCACCAGCGCTTGGGCTCCCGAGAATTACTTCCGGTCAGAGTTGCTCATGGCCGTCGGTCAATCTTTCGCAATCGTGGGGTTGGTCGCATCGCTCGTCCAGCAAGCAGCGTTTTCTGGAGGGTTGAGCGCCCCGCAACGCGCGCTCACGTTTGCCGCATTCTTTCACACCGTACGATTGCTGGGCGGTCAGGTGGGCGTGGCTTTCATGGGGCATTACATCGCCGAACGCGAGAAACTGCACTCGAACCTCTTAGGCTTGCACGTGCAATCCGGTTCGTGGGTCACCGACGAGAATCTGCATCAATTGGCCGCTGGGCTGTCTGCAAAATCAAGCGGGTTGATGGCCGTTACCGGCCGTGCTGCCGAGATCATTGGCAGCAAGTTGCGCCTTCAAGCCTACAGTCTAACCTTCATTGATGCGTTCCATCTTGTGGCTTGGACCTGTGCGGCGATCCTGCTTCTGACCGCACTTCTCCGCCAGGCCCCCATGAATTTCGCGCAGATTCCCCTGCTGCAGCGGGCATTCATTTCGAGTCAAAGGAAAAAATCGTGAAAGCTTTGCGCATATTAATAGCAACCACCCTGTTCGTGGGAGCGGTTGTAGTACAAGCTCAACAGACCGGCTCAACAACTCCACGTACCATTAACCTTCATGAAGCCGTGGAGATTGCGCTGAAGCGTAATCACGGTGTGCGTATCGCGGCTCTTCATGTCGAAGAAGAACAACACGCCAAGAAGGTGGCGAGAAGCGCGTACTTGCCAAACATTTGGAATGCCAGCACCTTTGGACATGCCACCGATACGCAGTTCATCGGCATTCCCGCAGGTGGCCTGGGCATCGTAGGGGGCAGCCCTATTCCCGCGCGGCCACTTACGATCAACCAGGGGGATATTAACTACATTTTGAGCGGCACGGAGGTGACCCAACCGCTCACTCAACTGTTCAAAATCAAAGCGGGAAATGACGTAGCACGCGCGAATCTGAACCCGAGCCGTGAAAAGGCACGTGGAGTTGAAAACGATGTTGCTCTGAAAGTCCGTGAGCTCTACTACAACATTTTGGTAGTGCAGTCCAAGCACCAGGCTATCGAAGCGAACATTCGCGCCGTCGAAGACCAGCAAAGCGAGCGCGTCCAGCAGGTCAAGTATGGCAGCACACTCGAAGTAGATCTGATCGAAACCAAGGCCCAGTTACTCCAGGCGAAACAGGGTCTGCTGACGACGGAACTCCAGCTCTCGGATCTCCGACTAAAGTTCAACGATATCTTGGGATTGCCGCTCAAGACCGACATCGCTCTCGATCCTGATGTTGCGGCCCCTGTCGAAAGCTGCCAGCGCGAGCAATGCGTAAAAATCGCTCTGGATTCTCAGCCGGAAATCACCGAGGCACAGGCTGAAGTCGAGAAAGCTTCAGCCGGCGTGCGGGCGGCAAAACGCGAGTATATCCCGAACATTGAAGCTTATGCCCGCTATAACTACCAGGAAAATGTGCCCTTTCTCGCCCGTAATTTCGGGACCTTCGGCGTTCGCTTTGGGTATGACCTGTTCGACGGCGGAAAAAAACGAGCCACACTTCGGGAACGTGACGCGCAGTTGGCCCAGGCCAGAGAGGATTTGGTTCGCATCAGGGATGAAGTCGCAGTCCGAGTGCAGACTGCCTTAAACAAGGTGGAGCGCACGCAGCAGATGGTCGCGGTTTCTCAAGAACTGCTCGCCACCCGTCAGGAGGCTCGGCGAGTCTCCGCACAGCAGCTACAACAGGGCACTTATTTGCGCTCGCAGGCAGACGCGGCAGCGGCGCAAGAATTCGAGGCCCAGACACTCTTGCTGCAATCCCAACTCGAATACGCTCAGGCAGAGGACGAGCTTACCGACGCGATCGGGGAAACGGCAAAGTGAGTCTTGACTGGCACTTCACAGAGGTGCCGGTGTGTAGTGCTGGAGCTCGTTTAGATCCTTCTCGTCAAGAACAAAGCCATCAAGGTCGCTGTCTTACTTGGCAATCTGCTTCAGAGTAGACGTTCGCATCGTGGTTCATACGCGGTTGCACCGCACTACGATTCCGCTACGGTTCAGCTCCCGCAATCGGGATTTCTAACGATTTAGATTTAGATCTCATCCGCCCTTGCAAGTCGTTTAAACTCGTGTATGGGCCGTTCTTCCACTGCAGAAATACGGGTTTGATGTCTGGGAGAAACATCGAAAACCCGAGAAACTCTGCCGTGTGAAAGCACACCAGAAATTATTGGTCCAATAAGGGTCCACGAACTCAGTTCCACTAACCTTTTTCTCTTGTCTTCTAATCCTGAACATTTCTACACCGACTCTCAGGCGAACATCGGCGCTCGTCAGAGGTGTCACAATAAAGGGTCATATTTCTGGGAACTCGCCGTGGAGGCTCCTTCGGTTCCGGCGTGACTTTCTAATCTCCTCCCGTACGGGTCGGACCACTCGGCCCGGCCCGCAATAGCGCCGGATGGAGGTTTCGAAGCCAGGCTAGGGCATTGTTCTTCAGTTCTTCCGCCAGTTTCACTATTGCTTCCAGTTCCTGATCTGACACGGCACCTGCAACGTCGTAAACCGATTTGTTCCTCTTATTGTTGAAGGTCTTGAATCTTTGAATGACCTTCGGGTTGGCCTTTATGGTGAGTTCCAGAGATTCAATTGTTTTTACGTGGTGACCCGCTTGGGTCACGGTGCGAAGACCGGAGGCGCGGAGCGCTGTCGTCGCGACGCAGAGCGCGGCGTTGAAAGCAGCGATAAATCGAAGGTCGGTCGAAACAGCTTCGACCTTTGAATCCGCGAGGCTACGATCCACAATTCCCAAGAGATCCTTGATCTCACCTGGGCTGGTTGGCTCCCGCCTTAGCCAACCGTACTCCACCCACTTTTCTAAGCTCATCCTCGCCTCCTAGCAAGAATTCCTTCTCGCCTTTGAGCACGGCGGTCAAAAAATGATTTCCGCTCGCAAGTTTCGACTTGAATTCCTCGACGGAATACACGGTCGGGTTGATAGGGCGGCCGATGTTCTTCTCCACTGTAGAAAGCCGTGAAAGAATCTCGTCAAGTGTGGCCTTCCCAACAACCATTAGATCCACATCACTCTGTGCCGTTTCTTCCTCGCGTGCGACGGAGCCGTAAACAAATGCCACAAGGACTCGCTTCGCCAAAGGATGCAATGCCGATCGCAAGACGCTAAAGATGCCAATTGTCTTGTTCACCAGGGCCTGCATCTCTCGAAATATGGGGGCATGTCGGTTCGCCTGATAGAAAACTTGGCTGCCCAGTGAACTGCGAATGATAAGACCCACTTTCGAGAGGTTTTCAAGCTCTCGTTGAACCGCGCCAACGCTGGCATTTGCTTCGCGTGCAATTTGGCGTGTGTAGAATGATTGATCGGCCCTGCCATAGAGCAGGGCGAGGATAGCGCCCCGCGTGCGTCCGAACAGCAGGTCCCCGAGACCGTTGCGTGTACTCATTACGAGAACAATTGTACTCAGGATGAGAATGCCTTTCAAGAGTTAGCTTCGATTCGCTTTATCCTCTTTTTTAAGTGTTCTCGTTTAAATGGTTCGGCCGACGCTTAGGCGAACATCGGCGCTGGTCACAGAGTGGTCACAATAATTCGGCCACCTTGACGGGTTAAGTTGTTGATTGAAAAAGAGATTAGGCCTAAAGAGCGCAGCCCTGAAAAGGCTGGCGTCGGCGGTTCAACTCCGTCCCTGGCCACCATCATTCTAAATAACTTAGCGGCTTTGTCCCGAAATCTCCAACCCACGATCCAAGCCACGATTCGGAGATTCGACCCGCGATTTCTAACCCTTTCTATGAGCAGGTGCATCCTGCGCCCAATAGTTGCTCCGGGAACTTGCCCTGTGCCTCGCGCATCGACTCCATGTCCGATTGTGCGTAGAGCTGCATCGTCGTCCCGAAGTCCTCGTGACGTAGCGTCCCCTGCACCGTCTTCGCATCCACTTTCAGTTTCACCAGCGCCGCTGCCAGCGCGTGCCGGAAGTTGTGAAAGCCGAAACGCACCTTCTCCGCTTCCTTGATCATGCCGCTTTCACAGCCGCCGGCCTCAGGTACTTCTGCACCATGATGGACGCGGACAGAGGCTTGTTGCCCTGGAGCCTGACGCTCGGAAACACGAAGTCGGTGTCCTTGCCGAAAGGCGTCTTGTCGCGCCATGCGAGAAGAAACCCCGCCAGGAGAGGATGCATGGGAACCGGGGCCTTCGATGTCTTCGACTTCGTCAGCGGGCTGGTGCTAAGCGAGATCGAACAGGAGCAGACGGGCCTTCGACCCAGTGCAGAGATGGTGGAGATCACGGCGTGCCGCCTGCTGCCGGTGAACCTGCTTGGTCCGGTGGCGACAGGCCAGGCGATGACGTCAGAGGTGTTCGACGGAATCGTCGACATGGTCAAGAGGCAGAAGGCGCGGGTGGCTATAGACCGGCTCAAAGACCACGAAGCCCGGTGCCGAGAATCGATGGCCTACACGCCCGCGCGGCAGCAGGCGGATTGAAAGGTAAGTGCAGCGCGGGAAAAATCCTCGGCTTCGACCGCTCTCCCATTTTTTTCGCGGGCGAATGTACGGAGCGCGGGAGGCTAGTCAAGGCTCTGCGCTTCGCTACGACCGCTACGCGGCGCAAAGAATGCGGTCTTGACTAACCTCCCTGTCCGCTCCTGTGTTGCTTCCAGCCATCGAAAACATGTGAGAAATAAATGCGGGCGGATTTAGTGATCTGTGGGAACACGCCTTTGCAGTACAGGCGCGATACGCGTCTCTTGTTCTCTCTGAATGGCTAATGATGCTGTCATGTAATTCTCCATCCTTACGTGCCATTGCGTTAGGGAGTTTGCTCGGCGTCCGGCGCCCAGCGTGGCGTATACTCCGCTGTCCTGCAGAGCCCCCGACGTTGCGACGGGGGGCAGGCCGGGAGACCGAAGCAACGAACCGCATCCGGATTGAACGATGCTGCGTTGTGAAGGTGGCTGCGAGCAGAGCGTGCAAGAAACACGCCCGCGGCGGGCTCATTCTCCGGATGTCTCCTTCGGTTTGGGATTGTGCCAGTAGCCGTCTGGAGCGATCAGTGTGTCAGCCTCTTTCGGACCCCAGCTATGGCGCTTGTAGAGGCGAGCACGACGGTGCTTCTTAAGGACTGAGTCGACAACCGCCCAGGCTGCCTCCACCGCGTCCTCGCGCGTGAAGAGAGCTCCATCGCCGATCATGGCGTCGCCCAAGAGTCGTTCGTAAGGCGTTTCCTCTCCCTGCTGTTCTTCGAGAAGGTACAGCTCTCGCTGGTCGCCAACGTATACCTTCCCGGCGATTTTGACGCGAGCGGCGAGGGCAATGGCCGAGTTGGGTGTGAGCCGGAAGCGCAGGTAGTTCGGCCGGCCAGTCTTTGAAATTGGCGCGGAGTCGGCGAAAAGTCTCTGTGGCGGCGGCTTCAGTTCCACCAGGATCTCGGTCGCGGTATCGGCCAGGTATTTGCCAGAGCGCAGATACCAGGGCACGCCATCCCAGCGCCATGAGTCGATGAAGAGTCGCAGGGCGCAGAAGGTCTCAACGTCGGAGTTCTTCGCCACGTCTGGCTCTTTCCGGTAGCCCGCGTATTGACCACGCACCAGGTCGTCTGGCATCAGCGGCCGCATTGCCTGAAATATCTTGGCTTTTTCCGTGTTGACGGCTCCATAGTTCCGGTCGGCTGGGGGCTCCATGGCCAGGAGCGCGACGATCTGGAAGAGGTGGTTCTCAATCACGTCGCGCAGACATCCGGCAGTTTCGTAAAACTTGCCGCGGCCCCCGATGCCGAACCCTTCCGACATTGTGATCTGGACGCTGGCCACGTAGTTGCGGTTCCAGATTGGCTCCAGAAAGGAATTGGCGAAGCGGAAATAAAGGATATTCATGATCGCCTCTTTTCCGAGGAAGTGGTCGATGCGGAAAATTGAATCTTCCGGAAACACCGAGCGCGCGACGCGATTGAGTTCCCGCGCCGAAGCGAGGTCGCGTCCGAAAGGCTTTTCAACAATGACGCGCGCATTCTCGGCCAGGTGAGCGGCGCCAATTTCTTTGATCACGGTCTCGAAGAGGGCGGGGGGGATCGCGAGATAGTGCGCTGGCCGCCGAGCGCCGCCCAATGTTTTTTTTAACGCCACGAACGTGCCCGGATCTTTGTAATCCCCGCTCATGTACCGGAACAGCGACAGAAGCCGGTGCAGAGCACGCTTGTCATCGATCCCGCCGGATCGTTGGATGCTGTCGGTCACGCGTTTGTGCAGACGATCGAGACTCCACTTGGGGAAGGCGACACCGATGACCGGGACCTTGAGTTCATTACTCTTCACCATGGCATACAGTGCCGGGAAGATCATCTTGTGGGCGAGATCGCCGGTCACGCCGAAGAGCACCAGAGTGTCCGAACGGGAGGCTGTCATCGCGCACGTCCGTTTCTGGGAGCGGCCTCTCGCATGTGGGCCGACCGAACCACAGAGGATTCGTGCGGACTCATAGGATCGCTCAATGAACTACGCCTTCGTCCCTTTGCGCTGGCAGTCTTTATGTTGGCATTGGCAGGCCAGTTGCGACATGCCTTTCGCGTCGGCACAGGCGGTGCTACAGTGCTTGGTTCCTTCGGCAGGTACACAGTTGCAATCGGGATGGGCACATTTCGTCGATGATTTCATGCAAGCTCCTTTGGTCGATTCGTAAATAGGTTTAATAAACTCTTGATCCGAGCCTCGGCGTAGCGAACGGCTTTCGGACGGTTTCGTGCAGCGCGGGTGCGCTCACACGCAGGGCCAGCATCGCATTGGTGACGGCAGCAATCTGTTCCGTTTTGCTCAGTGGCGGCAAATGTGTAGCAGCCAAAGATCCGCCATGCGCTGCGTCGCTACACTACGGTCTTGGCTCCGCCCCTCGCGCTAGCTCGGACGAAATCAGGCGGCTGTGAGTGACGATTTCACTCCGACAGGCCACTAGTTCAAGTGGACCTTGGGCTCGACGGACATGCCGGGGCGTAACTTATCCAGATCGCGCTGCTTCGGGTTGAAACGGATTCGCACGGGCAGCCTTTGTACGATCTTGACGTAATTTCCGGTCGCATTTTCGGGCGGGAACAGGCTGGATCGATCTCCAGTGGCGGCCGGCATGTACTCTACCTCCCCAATAAACGACTCATCGAGTGAATCCACGTCGATGCTCACGCGCTGGCCAACGTGCATCTTTCGCAGTTGTGTCTCCTTGAAGTTCGCAGTCGTCCAAACATTGTCAATCTGAACCACCACGATGAGTTGTTGCCCTTGCGAAACTCTGCCGCCGATTTCCGCACTACGCTGGCTCGCGATCCCGTCGACCGGGGCCACGATGTGGCAGTAGCTCAGGTTGAGCAGAGCCGTATCCAGTTGCGCTTTCGCCGAGTCCACGTTGGCTTTGCGGGACTCGACGGTTGCCTTGTGAATCGTGACCTGACGGGGCAAATTTGCATTGTCCTCCGAATGCTTGGTCTGCTGCTGGTGCAGACTCGTCTTTTTCTCCTCGACGATCTGCTGCGAAGACGCGGCCGCGTATCGGCTCGCCTCAACCGCTGCCTCATCCGCGCCGGCACTGGCAACATATTGGTCATAGTCGGATAGAGAGATTTCTCCCTGGTCAACCAATTTCTTGTAGCGCACGAGGTCAGACTGGGCTTTCCGGTTGTTCGCCTCCGCCTGACGCAGTTTCGCCACATTGCTGTCGTAGTCGCGTTGAGCGCTGGTGATTGCCGCCTCCGCATTGATA